>Ga0299907_10001819_pt1 | contig 12607 bp, 10 predicted proteins | sample RVTome_16_FD_198680 | JGI IMG/M metagenome (GOLD analysis project Ga0299907, IMG submission 198680) | Soil microbial communities from uranium-contaminated site in the Upper Colorado River Basin, Wyoming, United States - RVT152D67 (version 2) ...
ACGAACCTCGGGATTTTCGAGCTTCTGGTCCTGATGGCCGTGGGTGCGCACGGCGACGCGGCCTACGGCGTGGTGATCCGCCGCGCCGTGGCGGCGAGCCGCGGCAGCGACGTGTCGAGCGGCGCGGTGTACACGACACTCGAGCGGCTCGAGCGTCGCCGGTTCGTCACCTCGCGGCGCGCAGACCCTTCGGAAGTCCGCGGCGGGCGTCCGCGCCGCTACTACGGCTTGACCCGCGCTGGTGAGGCCGCGATTCGTGCGAACTACGCTGCCGTGCGAAAGCTTGGCGGTCTTGCCGTGGACAAGCTGTCAAAGGCGTGACCATGCGACCGCCGCGCTGGGCTGAACGTCTCCTGTGCTGTTTGTGCCGCGAAGAGGCTGGTGCGGACATCGCGGGTGACCTGGCCGAAGAGTTCACGTTGGTCGTCGGTCAGATCGGTGCCCGCCGGGCGCGGTGGTGGTATCGCTGGCAGGTCCTGCGGTCGGTCATGGTCGTCGGCATCCGAACCCGGAGACGCGGACCGTGGCGTCGTGGCGAACGGGACCGGCCACCCGGGAGGCAGACGATGGCCTCGATACCCAGGCTCTCGGCGGACCTTCGAGACGCGTGGCGATCCGTGGTCGCCCGAAAGGGTTCCGCCGTGGCGACGGCGGGCGTCTGCGCCCTCGGTGTCGGTCTCGTCACCCCGATGTTCGCGCTGGCGGATCCGTTCGTCCTGCGCCCGCTGCCATACCCGAACGCCGGCCAGCTCGTAACCATTTCGTTCACCACTCCCTCTTCGGGCAGGGGCCGTGGCGGACTCACGGCGGAAACGCCAGTCCCGACGCTTGACGAAGTGCGGGCTCAGGGGAGCGTGTTTCAGGGGGTTGCCACCTACCGCACCGGCGCGAGCGGCCGGCTTCAGCGCGATGACGGCGCCGTGCTCTTCAGCACAATCGAGGTCACCGAAGACCTGCTCGACCTCCTCGGCGTCGCCGGACCACAGCCTGCCGCGTGGCACGCGGGGCCGGCCGGGTCGGAGATTCCCATCCTCCTGACGCCGGACGGACGAGGGCTTCTCCCGACGGAGCTGCAGCGGCCAGGTGCCGCGCTGATGGCCGGCGACCAGGCGTTTCGCGTGGCTGGAACGCTGCCGGAGGGCACGTTCCTCTGGCCGGGCATCCGCGGGCACGCCCTGGTGCCCGTCGCCTCGGGGCCGATCGTCGCGGTCTCGGTGTCGGCCGATGGCAGCAGTCGCACGACGACTCGACGTTCAGTCATCGCGCGGCTGCAGCCGGGCGTCACACCGGCCGATGCGCAGCGGACGCTGGCCGCCCGACTGGCCGATCCGGCTGTCGGTGTCGAGATCGAGAGGCTGTCCGACCAGCTCACCCGTGACGTGCGGCCGCTCGCCTTGGGAGCACTGGCCGCCGGGATGCTGGTCCTGCTCGTGTGCGCCGGCAACGTCGCCAATCTGGTCACGGCGTGGAGCCTCTACCGGAATCGCGAATTCGCGACCCGCGCGGCGCTCGGCGCGTCGCGGTTCGACCTGGTTCGTCTGTGGGTCGTCGAGCTCGCGCTCACCGGGGTCGCGGCCGTCGCGGCCGGGCTGGCGATCGCCGCCGTGGCGCTCACGCTGGCAGTGCGGCTGGCTCCCGCGCAGTACATCGGCCTTGGCGCACCGGCCATGACGTGGCGTGTCGTCGGTTTTGCCGGCCTCGCGGCGCTGGCAGTCGTTCTGGCCGCTCTCGTTCCGGCGGCCTTCGCCATGGGTTTCGATCCCGGCGTGCTCACCGGCCGCCGCCGCGAGCGTCGCGATCGAATCAGGTTCGCGAGGCTGGGGTTTGCCGCCGTCCAGTCGGGGCTGGCTGTCATCCTCGTTGTCGGGGCGGCGATGTTGCTTCACTCGTACCTCAACCTCGTCCGGCAGGATACCGGCTTCGACGGCGCCAGCCTGCACCTCCGGGCGGACTATCCATTCACGGGTCGCGGCGGCCTGGCTGCCGCGGAGCTCGATCGGTCGATCGACGCGATTCGGCGAATCCCTGGCGTACTCGCCGCATCGGCGGCAACGCGCGTCGTGGCAGATGGCATGAGCAATCGGGCGGTCACGATCGACGGACAGCGCGCGTTTCCATCGACGACCGACGTCAGGCCGGGCTTCTTCGAGGCAGCCGGGATGGTCATCGTGGCGGGCCGATCCCTTCAGGCGAGCGATGATGACTGGAGAGGCGTGGTCGTCAACGAAGCCTTCGTCCGGCAGCACTGGCCCGATGAGCGACCCCTCGGCCGGATTATCGCGCACTTGAACGGGCGCCAAGCTCCTGTCGTCGGCGTCGTTCGTGACGTCTACGACCGCGGGTTGGATCGGCTTCCGGAACCGACGGTCTACAGCGTGGCAAGCGTCTTCTCGCGAACGGTGTACGTCGCGCGCGTGGACGGCGAACCCACGGACTACGAGGCACGGCTGCGACGGGCCATCGCTGAAGTCCATCCCGACGCCGTCCTGGAGCCGGCCGAGACAATTGCCGCCCGGCTGGCCGGCACGGTTCGGGCCCAGACGTTCGCCACGCTGGTGCTGACGTTCTTCGGCCTGGCCGGTGGCGCGGTTACGGTGGCCGGTCTTGTCGGGATCGTGACGTTCGTCGTCGCTCGACGCACCCGGGAGATCGCCATCCGCATGGCGGTGGGCGCGCAGCGACGGGACATCCGGGCCCTGGTCGCACGTGAAGCGATTGTCGCGGCCGTCGTGGGCGGCGTCGCGGGCCTGCTGATTGGCCGCTGGCTCTCGACCGGGCTCGAGAGCCTGGTCTACGGGGTCGAGGCCGGGAACTGGACGACGGTCCTGGTCGGCGCCGCCGCAGCGGTCGTCGTCATGATCGTCGCGGCCCTCGTGCCAGCGCGCCGCGCCGTCCGCCTCGAGCCGACCGACGCGCTCAGAACGGATTGACCAGAACCAGAACCTCGGAACCTCCGAACCCCGGAACCTCGGAACCCCAGAACCCCGGAACCTCCTCGACCCTCTTGATCACGTCCGCGTTCGCCGGCGAGCCCGTGAACGTGATGATCGCGAAGCGCTCCTGCACCTCGACCACCTCGCCGGTGCCGACCTGCTCCTCGACCGCGCCGAGGTTCATGCCGGTGGCCGGGTCGATCAGCGGCTCGCCCATGCGGTGAATCGTGAACTTGTCGCCCACCTTGATGCCCGACGAGCTGCCGACGTTGATGTAGGCGCGCTGGCCGTCCACGCGGACGATGCGCATGTCGATGGCGCCGGCCGTGCCGGCGGCGGCGGACACGCGGTCGAGGCTGCCGTCGCTGACGAGCTTCTCCACCACGGCCTTCGAGGCCGCCTCGATCGCCTCGCTCGCGATGCCCCATTCGTCCTCGCGACTGAGGTTCGCGCTTCGGAAGCGCACGCCGCCCTTGCGGACGCTGTCCTCCGCGGACACCGAGATCACGCGCTCGGCCGTCGTCGCGTCGATGAACCGCAGGCTGATCGCCGCGTCGGCCGTGGTCGTGCTGCCGCCGAAGCCGCCCAGGCCGCCGCGCGTCGTGTTGATCGCGAACTTGTCGATGCCGCCGACGACGATGTACTGCACGCCGAGAATCTGGCCGACCCTGGCGGCGGTCTGCGGGTTGACGGCGCCGCTCGTCGCGAGCCCCTGCTCCTGGAGCACGCGCTGCAGCGCCGCGCGCTCGACGACCGTGAACTTCGCCGAGAGCTCGGGGTTCTCGGAGAACGCCGTGTCGATCTGGTTGCGGGCGGCGTCGCCCATGTCGCCGTGGAACCACCAGCGGCGTTCCGAGTTGTTCTCGAAGTCCCAGATGGCGACGCGGATCTTCGTCTGCGCGACCGCCGGAGCGGCCAGGGCGAGCACGGCCACGGCGGCCAGCGCGATGCTGAGGAACCTTCTCATGTGTCGAACCTCCAGGCGGGGGAGCGGAAACCCGATTCGAGAGTATATCGGCCTATTCCGCCCGCAGCACTACCGCGGGATCCACCCTGCCGGCGCGGCGCGCCGGCAGCCACGCGGCGACGCCCGCCGCCAGGAGCAGCCCGGCGACGACCGTCGTCCAGACGCGCGGGTCGTGCGGCGTGATCTCGTAGAGGTAGCGGTCGAGCAGGCGGACGAGCCACCAGGAGGCGACCAGGCCCGCGCTGATCCCGGCGGCCATGGGCCGCAAGAGGTCGACCACGGTCATGGCCGACAGGCGTCGGCCGGTCGCGCCGAGTGCCGCGCGGATACCGAGTTCGCGCGTTCGTTGCGCGACGCTCGTCGAGACGAGGCCGATCACACCCACCAGCAGGAGGAGCAGCGACAGGCCACCGGCCGATCCGAAGAGCACGGAGCGGAAGCGCTCGTACTGCGCCGCGTCGGCAAGCGCGCGGTCCATCGACTCGGCCCGCGTGACGAGCGTGCCCGGCACGTCGGCCGAGATTGCCGCGGCGGCCTCCGCCGCCGCTGCCGCCGGGTCGTCGGCCTGGAAGAGAAACACCGCGTACACGGTCTGGCGATGCGGCCGCGGGAAGTACACCTCGCCGAAGACCTCCTCGAGATACTGCGAACCCAGCCGCGCGTCCTCGACGACGCCCACCACGGTGAATGGGCGGGAGGTCGCGGTCTCGACGAGCGTCTGTCCGACGGCGGACCCGCGCCACAGGCCGCGCGCCACGCTGCGGCTGACGACCGCGACCGGCGCGCCGTCCCTGAGCTCCTGCCGCGTCGGCGTACGCCCCTCGAGCAACAGGAGGCCGGCGATGTCGAAGAAGCCCTCGCCGACCGGCGTGTCGCTGAGCATCGGCCCGCCCGGTGCGCCCTCGGGCCTGTCGAAGCCCGACATCGTCCGGATGCCGTCGTAGAGGTAGGTGCCAACCACGGCCGCGTCCCGTACGCCAGGCGCGCGTCGCAGGCGATCGAGCACGAGCGCCTCCTGCCCGGCCCGCGCGTCGGCGGGGACGTCGCCGTCCCGACGCAACTCGATGATGCCAAGCCGGTCGACGTCGAAGCCCACGTCCTCGCCGCGAAGCGTGACGAAGCTCGAGACGACGAGCCCGCCGCCGAGAACGAGCACCACGCCGATGGCGCTTTCGATCGCGAGGAGCAGGCCGCGCTGCCAGGTGCGTTCCATCGTCGCGCGCGCGCCGAGTGGCCGGAGCGCGCGGCGGGTCATCGCGCGCGCGGGGAGCAGGCCGACGACGAGCACCGGCGTCACGGCGGCGGTCATCGCGAACGCCGCGACGCGCCAGTCGAGCGCAGGCGGCTTGAGCGTGTCCAGCCCGTCGGGCAGCAGGGCCAGCGCCAGGCGGAGCGCCACGGGCGCCAGCACGAGTCCGGCCAGGCCCCCGGCCACGGCGAGCCACAACTGCTCTCCGAGGACGAGGCGCAGCAGGTCGGCACGGCCGGCACCCAACGCCGCGCGCACCTCGAGCTCGCGGCGACGGTCGCGCGCGCGCGCCATCGAGAGTGCCGTGACGTTGACCGCACCGAGCACGACCAGCAGCGTCATCGCGCCGAAGGCCAGGCGGAACCAGAGCGCCGATCGGTGCACCGCCGCGTCGTGCAATGGGCGCAGGCGGACGCCGACGTACGGCCCGGTGCGCGACTGCCGGGCCGGGTACTCGTCGACGCTGGCGGCCAGCGCGGCGTCGAGGCGGGCCTGGGCTTCCGGCATCGGCAGGCCCTCCGCGATCCGCACCACACCGTCGAGCGTGCGCGCCCAGGGGTCCGACCGGTCCGGTTCGCCGATGACGAGCGGCGTGATCATGTCGAAGGCATTTCGATCGCTCGTCGGAAACAGGAAGTCCGCCGGCAGGACCCCCGCGACCCGTATCCTTCCGTCGACGAACTCGACGATCGTGCCGAGCGGACTGGCGGACGCGCCGAGCGCCCGCTGCCAGAAGTCGTGCGAGACGACCGCGGGGATCGGCTGCGCCGGATCGGCCGTGGCGAAGTCTGCGTCGGAGAAGCCACCGACCGCCGGTGCGCGGCCGATGACCTCGAAGAACGACGGGCTCACCGGATAGCTCACGACACGATCGGCCGGACGCGCCGCGTGCGTAAAGCTCGTCGTCGGGCCCGTGGCGGCGACGGCGATGCGCGCGTCGACGCGCGCGAGCAGCTCCACGTCGCGCGCCGATAGCCGGCCCGCGCGGCCGCCGGCGGCGAGGCCTCCGGCCTCGACGAGCCGTTCGGGGCTCGGATACGGGAGCGGCCTGAACAGGACGCCGTCGACGACGGCGAAGACCGTCGAGGCCAGCGCGGTGGTGAGCGCGACAGTGGCACTGACCGCGATAACGTGCACCGGTGATTGGCGTGCCAGCCTCAGGAGCGACCGCATCTGCGCCAACTCGCTAGAACCGCTTCACCGCGAAGACCTTCTCGTCAATCCGCGGGTTGAGGTCGTAGTTGCGGAACTGCAGCTCCTCCTGCAGTTCGCCGCCCGCCGTCTTGCGGAGCCGCCGCGGCCACACGACGCCGTCGGTCTCCCGGTGTTCCGTGACCTCGAGCGCCCATTCGACGTCCGGCATGCCTGCCGTCGGATCGGCCGGGAGCGGTGGTGGGGGCGCGCCGATGGGCCGAACGTCGCCGCTGGGCGACACTGCGACCGTCGACGAAACCGAGACCATCGCCGTCGGTCGCCCCTGCCACGTGAGCCGGACCGGCAGATGCGTCGCCGCGTCGAGGAACAGGCGCCAGCGGAAACCTGTCTGCGCGTCGACGTCGAGCACGTCGGCCGGCCCGGAGGGGAGCTCGACGCGACCGGCAGGGGAGAACGTCACCGGATACGCCTCCGGCGAGGCCGCGAGCATCAGCAGGTAGAGCGCGACGAAGTCGCGCCGGTGCGAGTCGAGCTGCCGGGCCTTCGCCCGAGCGACCTCCTCGGGCGTCGCCGGCTCGGGTCCGGCGATCACGGGCGGGATGGGCAACCCCGGCGCCACGGTCTGCCTGAACGGCTCGTCGCCATTGAAGCCGTGGTAGTCGGTGATCAGCACGTCGCCCAAGGGGCCCCGCGAGAGGCTTCGCCGCTCGATCTCCACGAACTGGGCGGGCAGCACGCAGTTGATCTCGATCGAGCTCGGCAGGCTGCGACCGCCGAGACGGCGGGTGGACGAGCCGCGGATCCTGAAGGCCGACAAGCCCGACAGCGTCGCCTCGTCGCCGATCGCGGCCCGCGCCTGCGTGAGCAGCGCGTCAACAGGCGGAACCTGCGCTGCGGTGCCGATGAACGAGCAGACGAGCGCGGCGAGCACGCCGCAGGCGAGTAGACGCATCGTTCGGGCCTCCCGTCGTCAGCCTACCCTCGTCCGGCAGCCGGCACAACGTGATCCGCCCGACGTGATCCCGCCAACGGCGGCGGTTACCGCTCCTCCCCCAGGTACCCGTCGAGCTGCCGCTGCCAGTCCGGCGTGGTCGTCCTCGCGAGCAGGGCGCGGTTGATCGGCTCGCGCAGCGGACTGTCCGGCGGCAGCGCGATCGCGTAGAGCTGCCGCTCGAAGACCACGGGCAGGACGGCCAGCCGCCGGCCGAACCGCTGTCGCGCCTGGTACCGGAGGATCGGCAGGTCGTAGACGACGGCATCGAGCGCGCCGCTGGCGAGCGACGCGAGCGCGTCGCCCAGCGTCGCCGACGGCGTGAAGGACACGGCCGCGCGGTCGAGATACGCCGCGCTGGCGGAGGCCGTGACGGAGCCGACGCGCGCGCCCGGCAGGTCCTCGGGGCCCTCGATGCCGGACCGCAGCGAGCCGACCGTGAGCGACGCGGTGATCGACGCCGTGAAGGTCGAGATGACGATGAGCGCCGCGAACATCCACAGGAGGGCGACCACGCGGCCGCCTACCGTCTGCGGCGCCTTGTCGCCGTAGCCCACCGTCGTCATCGTCACGGCCGACCACCAGAAGGCGGAGCCGATGCCGTGCGACGCCGGGCCGCCGAACTGCTCCGTGTTGCGGCGTCGCTCGAACAGCCAGACGAGCCAGCCCACCGCGAGCAGCAGCGCCGCCAGGCCGGTCACGACCCGCAGGAACGCCAGCGAGAAGAACTGCTCGAGCACCGCGATCCAGCCGAGGCCGCGCTCGCTCGACACCGCGATGCCAAGGCCCGACACGTGGAAGGCGTGCGTGAAGTCCATGGCGGCCTCGCGCTCCGGCGTGACCGTCACGGCGGCCACGGCCACGTCCACGTCGCCCCCTCCCACCGCCGCCAGCAACGCGGCGAGCTCCATCTCGCGCAGCTCGAACTCGACGCCGAGGTCGGCGGCGATGTTCTGCCAGAGATCGATGCTGATGCCGCTCCACGAGCCGTCCGCGCCCCTGATCGCGAACGGCGGCGCCTCCTTGGTGCCGACGACCAGGGGGCGATCGGAGAGTGGCTGGGCAGAGGAAGGAGCCGGCGCGGCCAGCAGGGGGATCAGGGCAAACGCGGCGACGGCGGGCAGACGCGCGGCACGCGCGTGGCGTTCGGGCATGCCACAGTTCACCGCATCGAGCCCGGTGGCGCAACCGCGCCGGCGGTCACGCGTCGCCGGCGTCTGCGTCGCGCAGTGCGCGCTCGACCGCGCGGCGGAAGCTGGCCGCGTCGACCGCCGGAAACCGGTACAGCCCCGGCTCGATCGCCTCGTAGGCCCGCCGCAGGCCCTCGGCGTCCACCAGGCCGCGGCGCAGCATCTCTCGCACGTCAGCTTGATCCTGCGCGTGCCCCCGCTCGATCTTCGAGAGCGCCTGGGCCTCGAAGTCGAAGTGCCGGAAGGTGACCAGACCCTCCTGCGCGATGAACGCGCTCCGGTCCTCCCAGCCCTCGCGGACGGGAATGAAGTCGGCCGGCGATGCCAGCTCGACGTTGACCTGCAGCCGTTCCTTGAGCGCCGGAATGGCCCGGAGCAGCGCGTCGGCATCCGGCACGAGCTTGACGTCGATGTCGATCGTCGACGGACGCCACCCGAGCAGCACGGCCGTGGCGCCGCCCGTGAGATAGACGTGCGCCGGCGCCCGTGCCTCGCGGCCGAGCTCGCGCATGAACGAACGGATGCGGATCGCGTCGGCTAGCTGACGCATGCCCGCGCCCGCTCGAAGCTGACGAGACGACGAATGAGGGCGTTATATCGACCGTGGGCGCTGTCGGGATCGCCGGCCGCGAGCCGCTGGTAGAGCCGATGTTCCGGATCGGCGTTCGTGGGGCTCACGGTGTATCCGAGGTCGCGCAGCCGCGGCGCGCCGATGGCGACCAGCAGGGCCGGAACCGACTCGACACCGCGGTCGAGATCGCGCAGGCCCTCGCGAATCAGCTCCTCGCCCGGCAGCGCCGACGCCTCGAGCATGCGCCGATTATACGGGCGTCAGGCGCCCGCCGGCGCCACGGGGCCCAGCGCGTCGAGCGCCGCGCCGATCTCGAGTGGCGTGTTGAACAGATGCGGCGAGAGGCGGATGTTGCCGCGCCGCATCGAGGTGTAGACGCCGCGGTCGCGAAGCGCGGAGAACGCGCGCGACATGTGTTCCGGCGTCGGGCCGTGCAGCACGGTGAGCGTCGTGCGCGTGGGACCCTCGGCCGGGCTCACCATTGTCCAACCCTGCGCGACGAGGCCCGCGACGAGCGCCGAGACGAGCTGCTGGTCCCACGCGGCGATGCGGTCGATGCCCTGCGCGACCAGATACTCGACCGATGCGGTCCACGTCATGAAGTTGAAGAAATTGGCGGTGCCCGACACGTCGAACGCGCGCGCGCCGACGTCGTCGCGCAGCTCCGCCCTGAACTCGCCAGCCAGGTCGTCGGCCGTGAGGTTCGCCAGCCAGTAGCCCTTCGGCACGCGCAGCCGCTCGCGCACCTCCGGCCGGATCCAGCAGAAGCCGGTGCCATAGGGCCCGCACAGGTACTTGAAGCCGCAGCTCGTCACCAGGTCGACGCCCGAGGCGGGCGCGTCGAAGACGCGCGCGCCCAGGCCCTGCGATGCGTTCAGCGCGAAGAGCGCGCCGTGATCGCGGCAGACGGCGGCGATCGACGAGACGTCGATCGCGTGCCCGCCGAACGAGTGCACCCACGTCGTGCAGAACACGCGCGTCTCCGGCCGCAGCTCCCGCCGGAGGTCGTCGGCCGTGAGCCCCGCGCCGGCCGGCTGCAGCCGGCGCACCCGCACGCCCTGTGCCTCGAGCACGAGCCAGGGGAAGATCGCCGCCGGGAAGTCCCCCTCGACGAGCAGCACCTCGTCGCCGGCCTTCCACTCGTACCCGCGCGCGAGCAGCGTGAGCCCGTACGACGTGCTGTTGCCCAGGATGACGTCGTCCGCCTTCACGTTGACGAGGCGCGCGAGCGCCTCGCGCAGCCGCCGCGGCACGTCCTGGAACAGCCCCGGCTCCACCATGCGGAACGGCGCCACCTTCATCGCCACGGCCTCGCGGGCGGCCGCGGCGGCCACGCGCGGAATTGGTCCCTGATGCGAGCAGTTCAGCCACACGCGGCCGTCGAACGGCCCGAAATCCGCGGAGCAGTGTGCGAAATCCACCATTCCGCACAGGCTATCGCGGCGACACGGTAGTTTCTACGCGACCGGAGGGAAACAGCTACACAGCGCGGGAACATCAGCCGCCCTGCAAACCCCGTCCGGCCACGCAGAAACGGGCGCGTCCCGGCTGGCACGGAGCTTGAGTTGTACCAGACTGCCAAGTCGTATGGGCCCAACCAAGGAGCGAGAAATGAGACGTACTGTGTTCGCGCTGCTCGGCAGCCTGGCGCTGGCAACGTCAGTTGCCGTCGCGCAGGTTTCACAACAGGCCCCTCCCACTCCGCAGACTCAGGCACAGCAGGAACAGACCGAACAGCCCGACGTCAACCTGACCGGTTGCCTCGTCCAGGGCTCCGCGCCGACCGTGTTCATCCTCGAGGACGCCAAGCTGGATCCCGAGGACACGACCGAGAAGGCGAAGGCCTACGTGGTCGTGGCCGGTACCGAGGACCTGTTCCTCCGTAACCACGTGAACGCCAAGATCACGATTCGGGGCGCGGCCGAGGAGAAGATGGTGCCCGAGCCGCCGGCCGGCGAGAAGGTCAACGAGCAGGACCTGCCGAAGCTGACGGCCAAGAGCGTGGTGCCGGTGGCCGACACCTGCACGCCGGTCCGATAGCGCTTCCAGTCGTTCGGCTGCCTGTTCAGCCGACGCTCACGACGGGGAACTGCCGTCCGGTGCCCGTGCCGGACGGCGTTCCCCGCGCGTGGGCGGCTTACCGCCGCACCGTCGCGCGGTCGACAGCCAGCATGTGCTCGTTCAGCACTTGGCGTACGCCCTTCAGCAGGTCCTCGTAGCGAAGATCCACGAACCGGATGACGCCGTCGCCGTCGATCACGTAGACCGTCGGCCGGCCGCGCGCGTTCCAGGCCGCCGAGATCGACCCGTCGGGCGCGCCGGCGGTCGGCTCGTCCCACCAGGACCGGTAGCTCAAGCCGTGCTTGGCCTTCGAGCGAGCCGCCGACTCGGGGGTGGCGCTGGCGTCCACCCCGAGCATGGCAAACGGCCAGCTCCCGTACAGCTCCACGAGGAACCGCTCGTACGGGTAGAGGCTCCGGCAGATCGCGCACCAGTCGGCCGAGAAGACCAGCACCACCACCTTGCCCCGGTAGTCGCTCAGCCGGAACTCGCCGCCGTCGAGGTCGCGCCCGACGATGTCCGGAGCGGTCTTGCCGACCGACAGCGTGCGGATCATCCGCGCGGGCGCGTCGAGGAGCGGCGCGACGTCCGGACGACGCTGGCCGATCGCCTCGAGCCCGTCGAGCGCGCGGGCCTGCTGCGGCGCGGTGAGCCGCGCCGCCTGCAGGCGCCGCGCGAAGCTCCAGAGCGTCGAGTGCAGGGCGTCAGCGTCTGGTCCCGCCGTGTCGCCGCCCGCCCGGCCCGCCGGCAGCGCGTCGTCGAGCGCGGTGATCAGCCCGTCGAGCGCCTCGTCCGCCATCGTCGGGACGACGAGGTCCGGCGACGAGGGCAGGGCAAATGGCTGAGCCGACTGCGCCAGGCCTGACGAGGGGTGGGCGAGGACCAGGGCGAAGAGAAAAGCAAGGATCGAGCGAGCGTTCATCAATCTTGACGTTCCGACGTTCCAGAGGGTGAGATGGTCGGCTCCTGCTACCCGAAGTTTCGGCTTCGGTTCCAGGGGGCTGTAGTCTGAGTGCCAGAATCCTACCATGACACCGATGACCGAGGCGGACCTCCTCGCGCGCCTCCGGACGTTTCCCGTGTTGCGCGAGGTACCGGATGCGCAACTGGCCTGGCTGGCCGCGCACGGCGCCGTGGAGACGCTCGAGGCCGGGGCGCTCGTGTTTCCGGCGGCGGCCAGGGTGGAGTCGCTCTGGCTCCTGCTCGAGGGCCGCGTCGCGATCTTCGTGGACCGGGGCGCCGGGCCCCGCCGGACGCTGGAGTGGCGTGCCGGCGACCTCTCGGGACTGCTGCCGTACTCGCGGCTTCGCGAGGCGCCCGGCCGCGTGGTGGCCGAGGAGCCGTCGCGGGTGTTGATGGTGCACGGCCGCCATTTTCCGGAGCTGATCCGCGAGTGCCACGAGCTCACGGCGGCCTGCGTCCACGTGATGCTGGACCGCGCCCGGCATTTCACCTCGTCCGACCTGCAGGAAGAGAAGATGCTGTCGCTC
>Ga0299907_10001820_pt1 | contig 12607 bp, 9 predicted proteins | sample RVTome_16_FD_198680 | JGI IMG/M metagenome (GOLD analysis project Ga0299907, IMG submission 198680) | Soil microbial communities from uranium-contaminated site in the Upper Colorado River Basin, Wyoming, United States - RVT152D67 (version 2) ...
CGCTCGTCGCCGGCGATCGCCCTGGTGGCTGCGAGGCCGTCGGTGCCGGGCATGCGGATGTCCATGAGCACCACGTCGGGTGCGAGGCGGCGGACGAGACGCACGGCCTCGTCGCCGTCGTTGGCCTCGCCCACGACCTCGATGTCGTCCTGGGCATCGAGCAGGGCCCGGAAGCCGGCGCGGACCAGGGCCTGGTCGTCGGCCAGCACCACGCGGATCACGGCGGTCACGGGGCTACATACTCTCGATCGGGAAGCGGGCGCGCACACGGAAGCCGCGGCCGGGTCGCGAGCCGGCCTCGAACGTCCCGTTCAGCGCCTGCACCCGTTCCCGCATGCCGGCGATGCCCCGCCCGGCGCCCTCACGGGGCGGCACGGGCGCGCCCACCCCGTCGTCGTCGACCTGCACCGTGAGGCGCTCGTCGCCGTAGTCGAGCCGCACCCGCACGCTGCCGGTGTCGGCGTGGCGGACGACATTGGTCAGCGCCTCCTGCACGATGCGGAAGGCGGCCAGGTCGACGCCTGCAGGTACCGGGCGGGCCTCTCCCGAGACGTCCAGCGTCACGTCCAGCCCGGCGGTGCGCGTGCGTTCGACGAGCCCCCGCAGGTCGCGGAGCCCGGCGGTCGGGGCCCGGGGTGCGGTCGTCCCGTCCTCGCGACGCCGCAGCACGTCCAGTACCGACCGCAGCTCGCCGAGCGCCTCCTTGCTGGCGTCCTTGATGGCGGTGAGCGCGGGTCGGGCCTGGTCGGGTCGCTCGTCCAGGAGGTGGAGCGCGACGCCGGCCTGCACGTTGATGAGCGAGATGTTGTGGGCCAGGACGTCGTGGAGCTCGCGGGCGATGAGCAGGCGCTCCTCGCTGGCGCGGCGGCGCGCCTCCTCCGCCTGGACGTGGGCCAGCTCCGCCCGCCGCTCGCGGCGGTTGCGGATGATCTCGGCCCCGGTGCCCAGCACCAGCAGCCATGCAGCGAGTCCCAGGGCCCGGCCCAGGTTCCACGACTCCTGGTCGAGCAGCGGCGGGAGCACGGTGAATCCCAGGTACCCGACCGCCAGCGTGCCCCAGGCGAATGCCCGGCGCCCGGCCAGCACCGCACTGACCAGTGCGACGATCAGGGCCGGGAACCCGGCCGGGCCCCGGGGGTAGTCGGTGAGCCAGTACGCGAGCGCCGCCGAGAACGCGACGGCCAGCGACACCTCGGGCCAGCGACGGCGCACGAGCAGTGCCGCCGGCCCCGCGAGCAGGAGCGCGACACCGAGGGCGTCGAGGGACCAGCGCTCGGGCTGGCGATGGCTGGCGGCCGCGGTGCCACCGACCTGCAGGACGGCCACCACCAGCGCCGGGAAGACGTCGGGCCACCACTGCAGGCCCCGCCCGCCCGCGAACAACTGGGGGAGGCCGCCTCGGCCGCGTGTCAAGCGGGCGGGATCGGTGGTGGCCACGGACAGCACGGTACGGCCGCGTCGGGTCGTCGGCATCAGCCACCCGGAGCATCGGCGTGTACCGCGCCCGCAGTAGGCAGCGTCGCTCCCCGCCGGGTGGGGACAACCCCACCTGGTCATTTCCCGCTCGCTCCATGTCGCCGCGAGCCGAAGTTCCTTACCGTGGTGCTCGTGATCCGAGACCTGCTCCGCCCGTGGCGCGAGTCGTTGACGTGGTGGCGGCTGACGCACCTCATCCTCGGCGTGTTCATCGGCATCGCGACGTTCACGCTGATGGTCGTGCTGCTGGCGCTTTCGGTCAGCCTGCTGGTCACGTTCCCGCTGGCGTTGCCGTTCGCCTGGGCGCTGTTCGTGGTGGCCCGAGGCATCGGCCACATCGAACGCAGCCGCTACGCCGCGCTGCTGGGCGTCGATATGGTCGATCCGGTCCCGCCCCTACGGGAGAGGTCGCTGTGGCGGCGGCTGGTCGAGCGGGTGAAGACGCGCCCGCGCTGGCGCGAGATCGTCTACGGCGTGGTGCGGCTGCCGGTGAGCCTGTTGACCATGCTCCCCACCGTGGTCGCGTGGTGCGGCTCGGCCGCCCTGCTGGCGCTGCCGTTCTACGTGAGCCACATGCCGGGCGGTACCGCCAAGTTCTGGCTGTTCGAGGTCTCGCAGGGAGTCGCCTCGGCGGCGGTGGCGCTGGTGGGCGCGGTCGGCCTGGTGCTGCTGGCGCCCTGGGTCACCCACGCGATGGCGACGCTCGACACCACGGTGGGCCGGCGGCTGCTGAGCCTGCGGCCCCAGGAGGCGGTCGACCGTCGCGTGGCGCAGCTCGAGACCAGCCGGGCGGCGGCCGTGGACAGCGCCGAGGCCGAGCGGCGGCGCATCGAGCGCGACCTGCACGACGGCGCCCAGCAGCGGCTCGTGGCGCTGGCCGTGGACCTGGGCAACGCCCGTGAGCGGCTCGACGTCGACCCCGAGGGCGGGCGCGCCCTGGTGGCGGAGGCCCACGAGGAGGCCAAGGCCGCACTGAAGGAGATACGCGACCTGGTGCGCGGCATCCACCCCGTGATCCTCGAGGACCGCGGCCTCGACGCCGCCCTCTCCGCAATCGTGGCCCGCTCGCCCGTGCCGGTCGGCCTCGACATCGACGTGGCCGAACGGCCGTCGGCGGCGGTCGAGAGCACGGCGTACTTCGTGGTCGCCGAGGCGCTCACCAACGTCGCCCGCCACGCCCAGGCCACATCGGCGGCGGTCACGATGGCGCGTGCCGGCGACCGACTGGTCATCGAGGTGCGCGACGACGGGCGAGGGGGCGCCACCCCCGGGGTCGGGACCGGCCTGCGCGGGCTGCGAGACCGGGTGATGGCCCTCGGGGGCACCATGCATGTGGTGAGCCCCGCGGGGGGACCGACGACGCTGCTGGTGGAGCTCCCGTGCGGATCGTGATCGCCGAGGATTCCGTGCTCCTGCGTGCCGGGCTCACCCGGCTGCTCGCCGACGCCGGGGAGGAGGTGATCGCCGCCGTCGACAACGCCGACGACCTGCTCACGGTGGTCGAGCGCCACCAGCCCGAGCTGGCGGTGGTCGACGTGCGCATGCCCCCGACCCACACCGACGACGGCCTCCGCGCCGCGCTGCAGATCCGGGGACGGTGGCCGGCCATCGCCATCCTCGTCCTGTCGCAGTACGTAGAGGAGACGTACGCCACCGAGCTCCTGGCCGAGGACACCACTGGGCTCGGCTACCTGCTCAAGGACCGCATCGCCGACGTCGCCGAGTTCCTCGACGGCGTCCGGCGCGTGGGCGCCGGGGGCACGGTCCTCGATCCCGAGGTCGTTGCCCAGCTCCTGGCCCGGTCGCGCCGGCGGGATCCGTTGGACCGACTGTCGCCTCGTGAGCGCGAGGTGCTCGGGCTCATGGCCGAGGGCCGCTCCAACGCCGCCATCGCCCGCGAGCTCGTGGTGAGCGACGGCGCCGTCGAGAAGCACGTGAGCAACATCTTCACCAAGCTGGACCTGCCGCCCACCGAGCACGATCACCGCCGCGTGCTCGCCGTGCTGCGGTGGCTCGAGACCTGAGGGACCTGCGATGCCCGACACCGTCACCCCCTCGCGGCGAGTCCGCCGGACCTGGCTCATCGTCGGCAGCCTCGTCACCGTGCCCGCGTTGCTGTTCGGCGCGACCCAGGTGGCCAGCGCTCTGGCGCACGAGGAGCGCACCGAGGTTGCCGAGTTCGACGCCGGCGGCCTGCAGAGCGTCGACGTCGACAACGCGGCCGGTTCGGTCCGCATCGTCGGTGTCGAGGACACCGACACGGTCACGGTGACCGCTCGCATCAGCGATGGCTGGCGGGCGACGGGCCACGATGTGCGACGCGAGGGTGACCGGCTCGTCGTCGAGGGCTCTTGCCCAACGTTCCTGTCGGACTGGTGCAGCGTGCGCTACACGATCGAGATGCCGTCGGATCTGGCGGTGGTCGCCGAGGCCGACGACGGGCGGGTCACCGTGACCGACATCGCCGGTGACGTCGAGGCGTCGTCGGACAGAGGCCGGGTCGAGCTGGCCCGCATCGAGGGCGACGTCGTGCTCCACAGCGACAACGGCTCGGTGACGGCCACGGGGGTCCGACGGGCGTCACGAGCGGAGGCGACGTCCGACCACGGTGACGTGCGGCTCGAGTTCCTCGACTCGCCCGACGATGTGGTGGCCACGTCGGACAACGGCTCGGTGGACGTCGTGATCCCCGACGACGGCGCCATCGCCTACAAGGTCGACGCCGAGAGCAACAACGGCACCGTGTCGTTCCCGGTCCGGACGGACCCCGACGGCGACCGCACGATCACGGCGCAGTCCGACAGCGGTGACGTGACGATCAGCTACGCCCTCAGCTGAATCGAACGTGCGGCGGTTACCGTTGCCATGGCACCGCTGACCGCCGCACGCTCGGGAGCGGTCAGGGGCCCGACGTCGCCGTCGACGAGCCGGTGGAGTCCGTCGAGGATGACGACGACGATGACGTCGACGAGCTGGTGGAGTCCGTCGAGGATGACGACGACGACGTCGAGGTGGACGGCGCTGTGGTCGTGGTCGTCGGGCACGGTGAGGGCGTCGTGGTGGTCGTGGTGCTGGTGGTGGTCGTGGTGGGATCGCACGGCACCGTCGTGGTCGTCGTGCTCGACGTCGTCGGGCTCGTCGTGGTGGTCGTGGACGGCGGCGCGGTCGTTGACGGCAGCGTGGTCGTGGTGGTGCCGCCCGGCCCCGGCCTGGTGGGCGGGGGCGACGCCGGCTTGGTCGTCGGCGGCCTCGTCGGCCGCACCGTTGTCCCGGCCCTGCCCGGCACCGCCGTGCCGGGGGCCGCCACTGCGCCGGTGTCGGGCGCCTCGGTCGAGACCTGGCGTGTGGTCGACGTCGTGCCGGAGCCGGAGCCGAGGATGCTGCTGAAGGCGAGCAGCTGGGACGTGATGGAGCGTTCGCAGTTCACATCGCGGGGGAGCTCACCGCCGTTGAACCACTTGAGGGCCCGGATGAAGTCTCCGCAGCGTTCGGTGTCCTCGCGGACGCTCGGGCGGAACCCGACGGCGATGTTGACCGCGGCCATGTCGAACCGGTCGGCGGCGTGGTTGATGTTCCGGGCCACGGTCCAGTACCAGGCGGCGACCTGGGCGCTGGTCGCGGGGGTGGCCGCGAGGTCGGGTTCGGCCTCCAGGTCCAGGCCGAGATCTGCGCCCGCGGCGCGGTAGTTGAAGTCGCCGGTGAGCTGGATGAAGCCGCGGCCCCGATAGGTGGAGGGGTTGCTGGCCTCGACGGCGTCGCTCCGGAAGTCGCTCTCGTTGTGGATGGTCGCCAGGAACGCAGCCTTGCGGGCGGGCGTGGTTGCTCCGGCGCGGAGCATGGCTTCGTTGAGCACCGGGAGCTGGGCTTCGACGGCGGCCTCGTCGGCGAAGGGGCCGAAGATCGCGTCCAGGTCCTCGAGCGTGACGACGTCGACCCCGTTCCAGTCTCCGGCCAACGGCAGCAGGTCGGCCGCGGGCCCCTCGCCGGTCTCGAGGACGGCGGCCCGGCGGGTCGGTCTCCTGAGATCGGGGCCACTCAGCTCGAACGTCGCCGTTTCCCGCTGGTACACGCCGACGGTGTCGCGGCCGTCGCCGTCCCAGTCGCCCACGACCGGCACCGCCGCGGCGCCGATGGTGCCGAAGCTGACGGGGGGAAGGTCCTCGCCGGCCTCGTTGCGCAGGTGGAACACGCTGTCGCGCGCCCGGTAGAGGCCGAAGCTGTCGCGGCCGTCGCCGTCCCAGTCGCCCACGACGGGCAACACGTCCGAGGCACCCGGCCAGCCGAGCCGGACGGCGGGCAAGGTCCGGCCCGCGTCGTCGCGCACCACGAACGTGGCGTCGGCCCGCCGGTACAGCCCGACGCTGTCGCGCCCGTCGCCGTTCCAGTCGCCCGCAAGCGGTACCACGTCCGTGTCGCTGGGCGTACCGAAGCGCACCTGGGACACCGTCTTGCCGGCCTCGTCCCGGAGGTGGAAGGTGGCGTCGAGGCGGCGGTAGATGCCGACGGTGTCGGTCCCGTCGCCGTTCCAGTCGCCCGCCACCGGTAGCGTGCTGCCCTCGGGTGCGTGGCCGTACCGGAATGCCGGCAACGCCGACCCACCCTCGATCCGCAGCTCGGTGGTGGCCCGGGACCTCCGGTACAGGCCCACCGCGTCCGCGCCGCCCCCCACCTGGCCCGGTGTCCAGCGGCTGATGAACCCGTACGGGTTCACCGTGCAGGGCTCGCTGCTCGACAGCTGGCCACACCGATTGATCTGGAAATGGATGTGCGGCGGCGTCGTCCGCGCGTTGCCCGTGTGGCCCACCCGGCCGATCAGCTGGCCGCGCCCCACTCGCTGCCCTGCGGTCACGTAGTTCGCCGAGTTGTGCGCGTACCAGTAGGCCACGCCCGAGTCACCCAGCAGCCAGATGCTCAGTCCGCCGTTGCTGTCGTCGGTCCCGTCGACCTTGGCGATCACGCCGGCCTCGACAGCGACGATCGGGGCGCCCTCGGGGGCGAAGATGTCGTTGCCCTTGTGCTGGCGCCGGCAACCGTCCCGGCAGGCATGCCAGTCGTCGGAGAACGACGCCTCGTACGGCGCGGGCACCGGGAACGAGTTGATCGGCGGCACGACGGCCACGTCGGGCACAGGCTCCGGGTCCGGAGGCGCCGCATCGGCCGGTGACGGCAGCAGAGACGCGCCCAGGCCGGCGAGGACCAGGGCAGTGGCGAACGCCCGCGCGGTCACCCTCGGCGCCGACTGCACGCCCAGCAGGCTAGGGCAGCGGAGCGCCCGGATGAAGCACGTCCCGGCGAACGATGGGCGAACGCTCGCGTGCGCGGCCACGAACGCCGGGTGTGCGGCGACCATCGAGACCGCCGGGTCTGCGTCGTGACACGCGGTGGCACGGACCGGGTGGCGGCGTCACGCCCTCTGGATGAGCCCGCCATCTGCCCTCGGAGGCGACCGAACGATGACCGAGTTGCACCCCAACGTCACGACCTACCTGCAGGCGATCGACGCCTTCAATCGCGACGACCTCGCCGCCGTCCACGACCATGTGCGCAGCGACGTCGTGTACCGCATCCCCGGCCGCAGCCCTGTCGCCGGCGAGTTCCGTGGCATCGACGGCTTCGCCGAGATCCTGCGACGATTGCGGGAGGAGTCGGGCGGGACGATCGCGCTCGAGCCCCTGACCGTGCTGGCCGACGACCACAACCTCATCGCCCGCTGCTGCGTGACCGCGGACCGCGGTCGGAGGCGCCTGGACACCGAGAACTGCTACGCGTTCCGCTTCGTCGACGGCAAGCTCGCCGAGGGGACCGTGTTCGTCTCCGATCCCCAGCACGTCGACGAGTTCTGGTCGTGACGAACGGGTTCAGCGGCCTCAGCTTGCGGTCGCCAGGGCCACGTGCGACTCGATGGGCAGCGCCAGGCCGTCGTCGTCGACGTACGGCTCCAGGACGTCCTCCAGGTCGGCGACGAGGGCGTCGCGTTCCTCGGGGCCGAGGCGCCCGACGGGCTCCGCCAGCGGCGACGCCAGGACCTCGTAGCGCAGGAACTCGGCCACCGAAGGAAAGCGACAGACCTTGACGTCGATCACGATCCTGACCCCGTCGAAGCCGGCGCCGAGCAGCAACCTTCGCAGCGACTCCCGGTCGCCAAAGGCGAAGGGCGCCTGCATGATCCCGCCGGCGCTCGCATGCCGCTCCAGCGCGTCCGCGAACGCCGCGTAGCCCGGGCTCTGGTCGATGGCCCGCCAGGTGCTGAGCGCCAGGCGCCCAGGCCGGGCGAGGACGCGGCGCAGTTCGCTGGCGGCCGCGTCCCGGTCGGCCGTGAACTGGAATCCCTGCTGGCAGAGCGCGAGGTCGAACGTGCCGTCCGGGAACGGGAGGGCGATGACGTCCGCGTGGCGCCAGGCGATGGCGGCGTCGGTGCTGCGTGCCGTGGCGAGCATGCCGGCGTTGACGTCGACACCCGTGACGGTGCCGTCGGGCCCGACCCGGGACGCGGCCGTCCGCGCCACCACACCGGTGCCGCACGCTGCGTCGAGCACGTGCTCGCCACGTTGCGGGTCGGCGAGGTCGACGAGACCCCGTGCCCACGGTTCGAAGATCGACGGCACGAGCAGGTGCTCGTAGGCATCGGCGCTGGAGCCCGTGAGCTGCCAGCCGTGCTCGTGGTCGCGCGCGGTCACCGCTGCCGGCCCGCGATGTGCTCGACGATGTGGGCGGCGTCGGCGCCGACACCGGCGAAGACCGCGGATGGCTGCGAGTACAGCCACGGCAGGCCCACCGCGTACAGGCCGGGGTGGGTGGTGACTCCCCGGGTGTGGCGGGGATAGCCCCACTCGTCCAGCACCGGAAGGTCGACCCACCCGAAGTCGAGGCGGTACCCGGTGGCCCAGACGACGGCGCCGATGCCGGCTGCATCGAGGTCGAGCTCGGTCGACGTGGCCGGCGTGAAGTCATCGGGCGCAGGCCGGTCGTCGGCTGGCGCACCGATGCCGGCGGCAACGTCGTAGGCGTCGAACAGCGGGCGGAAGCGCTCGTCGAACCAGCGGTCGGCGAAGGCGAGCCGGTCGGCGAGGTCGTCGCTGAACCGCACCGTGGTGCCGTGGGACGACTCGAGCCGTCCGTACAGGCGCATGCCACGGCGGGCGAACTCGCGCAGGTCGATGTCGTGACCCCCGTCCTTGCCCGACACCTGCGGCTGGCAGGCGAAGCGCGCTGCGGGAGACGGCAGGTCGTCGACCGTCGGGACGTGGATCCCGTGATCGACGCCGTGCTGGAAGACCTGGACCAGCCACCAAGCGACGTCGCGGCCCCGGTAGCGGCGCGGCGCTCGGGCGCACATCGACACCGCGATGTGCACCTCGCGACCGGCCTGGTGCAGCTCCTCCGCGATCTGCACGCCGGACTGGCCGGAGCCCACGACGAGCACGGCCCCGTCGGCGAGCTGGTCCGGCCGGCGGTAATCGTGCGAGTGGACCTGTTGGATGGAGCCGGCCAGCCCCCCGGATGCGGCCGGCACCTTGGGCTGCGGATAGGGCCCCGTCGCCAACACGACGTTGCGGGCCCGGAGGGTGCTGGCGCCGGTCTGGGCCTCGAGGTGGCCGTTCGAGGCCGACAGGCGATCGATGCCGGTGGCGAGCCGCACGGGCGCGTCGACGGTCCGCGCGTAGCGCTGGATGTGCGCCACCACGTCGTCGCGGCCCATGAACCCGTCGGGGTCGGGGCCGCCGTACGGCATGCCGGGCAGCAACAGGGTGAAGTTGGGCGCGACGAGGCAGAAGCTGTCCCACCGGTCCAGCCAGGCACCGCCCAGTTGGTCGCGGCGGTCCACGACCACGTGCTCGACGCCCGCCTGCGTCAACCAGTAGCTCGTGGCCAGGCCGGCCTGCCCGGCCCCGATCACGAGGGTGTCGATGCTCTCGATGTTTTCGGCCATACCGGCAGGGCGTGACGCGCCGTGCCACGCAACGGCACAAGTGGAGGTGGCGCCACCGCCGGGGTGGGGCTACCCCCACCGGCAAGACGCCGGGGCGCTCCATTCACGCTCCGCGGGCCCGTCCGTACCGTCGGAAGCATGAGCGAGCGTCCCGAAGGGACGAGAGAGCGAGCCCGGCCCGAGCGGCCGTGGGAGCGGACAAGCAGAGTGTCGGAGCCCGAGCGGCCCGCTGCGTAGCAGCAAGAGCGGAGAGCAATGACTGCAAGTGACGTGATGACCACAACGGCGGCCGGGTTGGGCGCGTCCCCCGCTCCCCTCGCGGTCCGTGCCGAAGAGGCGGTGAAGGTGTACGGCAAGGATGCCACGGCGGTGCGCGCCCTCGACGGCGTGAGCCTGGCCGTGCCGGCAGGGCGCTTCACCGCCATCATGGGACCCTCGGGGTCGGGCAAGTCGACCCTCATGCACTGCCTGGCGGGGCTCGACACGCTCACGTCGGGCAGGGCGTTCATCGGCGAGGTCGATCTCGGCCGGCTCTCGGAGAAGCGGCTGACCCGGCTGCGGCGCGACCACGTCGGCTTCGTGTTCCAGGCCTTCAACCTGCTGCCGATGCTCAGCGCCGGCGAGAACATCACCCTGCCCCTCGACCTGGCCGGCAAGAGGATCGACAAGCGCTGGGTCCGCAGCATCGTCGAGACCGTCGGGCTCGGCGACCGGCTCAAGCACCGTCCGGCCGAGCTGTCGGGCGGCCAGCAACAGCGGGTGGCCGTGGCCCGAGCACTCGCCAGCCGGCCCTCGGTGATCTTCGCCGACGAGCCCACGGGCAACCTCGACTCCAGGAGCGGCGGCGAGATCCTCGCGTTCCTGCGCCGGGCCGTCGACGAGCTCGGCCAGACCATCGTGATGGTCACCCACGACCCGGTAGCGGCGGCCCATGCGGACGCCGTCGTGTTCCTGGGCGACGGTCGCGTCGTCGACCAGATGCCGGCCCCCACCGCCGAGCGCGTGCTCGAGCGCCTCAAGGCGTTCGGGAGCTGATGGCCATGTGGCGGACCACGATCAAGAGCATCGGCGCCCACAAGCGGCGCCTGGTCGCCACCAGCTCGGCCGTCGTGCTGGGCGTGGCGTTCCTGTCGGGCACCCTCGTGCTCGGCGACACGATGGATGCCGGCTTCGGCGACATCTTCGGCGAGGCCAATGCCGGCACCGACGCGATCGTGCGCAGCAGCACCGAGGTCGGCTACGACGACAACAGCGAACGCGGCCTGCTCGACGCCTCGGTCGTCGAGGACGTCGCCGCGGTCGATGGCGTCGCCACGGCAGTGCCCGAGGTCTCGGGGATCGGCCAGATCGTCGGATCCGACGGCGATCCGCTCGGGGGCAACGGTCCGCCCACCCAGGCCGGGAACTGGATCACGGATCCCGAGGTCAACCCCTGGCGGATCGCCGACGGCCGCGCCCCCGAGGCGCCCGGCGAGGTGGTCATCGACAAGGCCTCGGCCGACGGGGGCGATCTGGAGGTCGGCGACGCCACCACCATTCGCACCCCCGAGCCCGTCGACGTGACCGTCGTCGGGATCGCCACCTTTGGCGACGCCGGCGCCGACAGCGCCGGCCCCCAGACCTACGCGGCTTTCACCACCGAGTTCGCCCAGCAGGTCCTGCTGCCGGAGCCGAGCCGCATCTCCGACGTCCTGGTGGCGGCCGACGACGGCGTGACCCAGCAGGAGCTGGTCGATCGGCTGGATCCGGCCCTGCCCGACGGGTCCGAGGCGCTCACCGGGGCCGCGCTCACCGACGAGCAGCGGGCCGAGCTCGAGGGCGACTTCCTCGGGTTCTTCAAGGCGTTCCTGCTGGTGTTTGCCGGGATCGCCCTGGTGGTCGCCACGTTCAGCATCTACAACACCTTCTCGATCCTGGTGGCCCAGCGCACCCGCGAGGCGGCCCTGCTGCGGGCCCTGGGGGCGTCGCGCCGCCAGGTGCTCGGCTCCACGGTGGTCGAAGCGCTGGTGGTGGGCGTGCTGGCGTCGGCCGTGGGTGTGGCCGCCGGTGTGGGGCTGGCCGCCGGCCTCAGCGCGCTCAGCGAGTCGGCCGGGTTCGCGGTGGCCGGCACTGCCCTGGTGGTGGAGACGTCGGCACTCGTGCTGGCCGCGGTCGTCGGCATCGTGGTCGCGCTGGTCGCCAGCGTCGTTCCGGCCGTCAAGGCCTCGCGCGTCGCACCCCTCGCCGCCCTGCGGGACGTCGCCGTCGACCGGTCGGGAACCTCGTGGGTGCGCGGGCTGCTGGGCGTCGTGGTCGCCGGCATCGGGATCGCCGCCACGGTCGGCGGAGCTGGATCGCGCGGCTCGCTGGCCCTGACGGGGCTGGGTGCGCTCCTGGTGGTCGTCGGGTTCGTGCTCCTCGGCCCGGTGGTCGCTCGCCCCGTCGCGGGTGTCGTCGGCGGGCCGCTGACCTTGCGGCGGGGCATGAGCGGCACGCTGGCGCGGCGCAACGCCATGCGCAACCCCCGCCGCACCGCCGGCACCGCGTCGGCGCTGATGGTCGGCGTCGCGGTCGTCACGCTGTTCACAGTGGTGGCGGCGTCCGTCAAGCAGTCGATCGACGACACCGTGTCGGAGCAGTTCGCCGGCGACCTGGTGATCGCGCAGACGGACTTCAGTGGCGCCGGGCTCACTCCCGAGCTGGAGCCCGCCGTCGGTGCCCTCCCCGAGGTCGACGTCGCCACCGGGATGGGCATCGCACCCATTGCGGTCGACGGCGACGACACCGTGGCCTCGGTGATCGACCCGGCCTCGTTCGGGCGGGTCCTCGACGTGGACGTCTCGCAAGGGTCCATCGACGACCTGGGCGATCGGGAGGTGGCGCTGTTCGCCGACTACGCCTCGGACCACGGCCTGGCCCTCGGCGATGCGGTGCCCGTGTCCTACTCGGACGGCGCCACCGACGAGCTCACGGTCGGGGCGATCTTCGAGAACGACGAGCTGGTGGACGACGTGGTCCTGCCCAAGGCGGCCTACGCATCGCATGCGGCGACCCGGGCGAGCGACGTCGTCCTGCTCGTCGACCTGGCCGACGGCGTGTCCACCGCCGACGGGCAGGCCGCCATCCAGCCGGTCGCCGACCGATTCGGGGCGCCCGACGTGCAGGACCGCCAGGAGTACGTCGACTCCGTCGCCGGCGACGTCGACCAGATCTTGACCATCA
>Ga0299907_10001821_pt1 | contig 12606 bp, 13 predicted proteins | sample RVTome_16_FD_198680 | JGI IMG/M metagenome (GOLD analysis project Ga0299907, IMG submission 198680) | Soil microbial communities from uranium-contaminated site in the Upper Colorado River Basin, Wyoming, United States - RVT152D67 (version 2) ...
GGTTCGATTTCCTGGCTTTCTCTGATCGCTGTTCTGGGGAGCGTCGTCTGTTTCGCTCAGGCACTCGTGATCGTACGTCGCCTCCCGCCCGTCCATCCCATCGCCCTCAACACAGTTGGAATGGCCGCCTCGGTGCCCGTCCTCCTTACGGCCTCCCTAATGCGAGACGAGACGTTCGTCCTGCCTTCACTAACTGAGACCTGGATCGCCATTGCCTACGTCGCCGCCGTCGGCTCCGTCGTGGTGTTCTTGCTCCAGGTCTTTGTGGTCCAACACTGGTCGGCTTCCAGGACGTCTTATGTGATGGTGCTGATCCCAATCGTCACAGTGGCGTTGTCAGCCTGGCTCGACCAAGAGCCAGTCACGTCTGGTCTCCTCATAGGAGGCACGCTCATACTCTTTGGCGTCTACATCGGAGCGCTACGGCAGTCGGTTGCATGACCCTCGCCATCCGACTCGGCGCCTTGTGGTTGAGGCTGGAGGCGGATTCGCCGGCACCCAAGTCCTCGAACCCCTTGATTGGCCGCACTCAGATAGTCAGCCCAGCACCCCGAACGAGAGGACGCCGGCACCGATCCACACCACCATGCGACGCATCCTTCGAACCTATCAAACCGAATCGGACCGAACAGATGGACAATTCTGGGCGATAACAAGCCGTCTCGGGATGTGCGCGCTATCGGCACGTCGTGCTCGGGTGTGTCTAGGTCTCCCAGATGGTCTCGGCTTCACTCGTGTGACCTCTGATCTCGGTGGCGTCCACCTCTGCTCGTTGCTCTGGAATGCCCCGGACCGGCAAAGAACGACGACGATGCAAGTCGATACCGAGATACGGTCCCATCACGGGCCTCCTCTCTTATCGGTGAGATGAAGAGCAACCCGGATCCTGTCGGGTCACCGACGAGCGGGGAGGCCCCGCCCGCTAATGGGATCACTTCGGCGCTTGCTGGTCTTCGAAGGGGTGTCAGTTCTTGATTGGCGTTCCGGTGTTGATGTCTGGCTCTATCTCTGTGGAGCCCTGCTGGAGTTTCACGGTTGCGGTAGTGACGCCAGTGATGCGGGCGACTCCGGTTTCGGTTCTCCAGAGGATCTGTCCGATTGCTGGATCGAGAGAGAAGACTTCGCCGCTGGTGGTGCCGCCTAGAGGTAGGTGTCGAGCTCCCCAGGCTCGAACGGGCCGACGGCACCGATGACCCGGACCTCGTCGCCATAGAGATCGCCTGCAACCGCCTTGACCGCATCCAGGTCGATGGCATCCAGCTTGGCCAGCCGCTCATCGACTGAGAGATGAGGCATTCCGGCCAGCTCATCACGCCCAAGGCGGACCATCCGGCTGTTCGAGTCCTCGAGTGAGAGGGCCAGACCTCCGCGCATCGATCCCTTGGCGCGCTCCAGCTCCTCCTCCGTTATCCCCTCGTCCACGACTTTCGACAACTCGTCGCCGATCACGTTCAAGGCGGTGTCCGTTTGATGCGGAGTGGTCCCGACATGAACGCCCCAGGCGCCATTGTCGGAGTAGGCCATCTTGAACCCGTAGATGGCGTAGGCGAGCCCACGCTCTTCGCGCACCTCACGGAAGAGACGGGAGGACATCCCCGACCCGATGACATGATTGAGAACCTCGAAGGCCCAACGCCGCTCATCACCCCGGGCCAGGCCGCGTCCTCCGATGACGAGGTGGGCCTGCTCGGTGTCACGTCTGGTCAGCTCGACCTTCGGAGCCAATTCGGCGGGACCGGTGTGATGGTCTACGGGCTCGCCCGACCAGTCCCCAAAACGCTCGGCGACCAGGTCCACGACATCGTCATGGTCGAGCGAGCCGGCGGCGGCGACCACCAGGGAGCCGGCCCCGTAGCGACGCTTCCAATAGCCATGGATGTCGTCCCTGGTCATTCCACGGATCGACTCACGCGTGCCCAGCACCGGCAATTCGAGGGGGTGGTCGGCGAACACCGCGATAGAGAAGTTCTCGAAGACGACATCGGTCGGGTCGTCATCGTTCATGTTGATCTCCTCCACGACGACCTGACGCTCGGAGTCGATCTCGTTGAGCCGGAACGCCGGGCGCTGGATGATCTCCGCCAGGACGTCGAGCCCCACCTCGAGGTCTTGGTCGAGCAGACGGGTCCAATAACAGGTCGCCTCCTTGGAGGTGAAGGCGTTGGACTCAGCGCCGATGGCGTCCAGGGTCTCATTGACCTCACGCGCCGAGAGCTTCTCGGATCCCTTGAACAAGAGATGCTCCAGGAAGTGGGAGACACCGGCTTCGTTGTCGTTCTCGTCACGGGAGCCGGTGTCGACCCAGCACCCCAGGGCGACCGATCTGAGTGACGGCATGGTCTCGGTGATGATGCGAAGGCCGCCGGACAGTGTCGTGAGGTCGTAATGCACGACCAGAGCGTAAAGGCGATGACCGGGAACAAGGAGTCGTCTTTGTCGACCACTCGGCTCCATGAGAGAATGGACGGCTTGTGCCCGGACGTGACCAGACATTTCTCACCGAGCTGATCGGGCCCGAGGACCGGGCCATCGAGGCCGTGGTGGGCCGGTACCAGCGGGTGGCTCCCGCCGTCACCAGACTCGCTCGCAGCGTGTCGGAGAACCCGAATCTCCGGGTCCGCCTCGGCCCCGAGTCATCTTCGTCGGCAGACGAGATCGTGTGTGACCCGAGGATCTTCCAGGCGGCCTATCACCGCAACGCCCCCGTCACCCCGGACGAGGTGGCTCTCGCCTCGGCACTCCACGAGGTCATGCATCTAGTCTCCACGAATCTCGACGAGGTGCGGCCCGTGCCCGATGACTGGCCGGTCGATTCCAACCCGGCACTGAAGGCGGAGGTCGATCTGTTGACCGCGCTGGAACGGACCGAGAAGCCGATCGCCGAGGTCCTGTTCTTCGCCCTCGAGGACGCAAGGCAGGAGACCCAGGGCCTGGCCATCTACCCGGGGGCCAGGTCGGTGCTCCAGGACCTCTACCTGTCGTCGCTGGGCCAGGCGATCCAGCGCTCGGGCGCCCTCAGCCAGTTCGTCCTCGGATGCTTTCTGCTGACCGCTGGATACGTGGACCGTGAGGTCCTCGAGCGGAGATTCGAGGCCCGTGCCGCGGTAGCCATCGATGATGCGACAGCCCACTGCCGAGAGGCCGCCGAGTCCGACGACCCGTGGTACGTCGCCCGACTCGCTCTCGAGTTGGAGGCGATCGCGCGGGCCCACGGTCTCATCACCGAGATCCCCGAGACGGCCACGAACGCCCAACGCCGAGCCGTAGAAAAGTCGGACGCAGAGGAGGCGGCCGAGGGGGTCGACATCGTCCGGCTCCTCTCCCCGATCGTGGCCGACGCCGAGTCCTATCAGAACACGCGACGAGCAGCCGACGCACGATCGGGGTCGTCTGATCACAAGGGAGCTTCCGTCCTCGCCGACGAGGAGTCGACCGACCAGTTGTTGCGGGTGAGCCAGGCTCAGGAGGTATACCTGCCGACCGGTCAGGGCGGGAAACTCGTGGTGACACCGATTCCGGGTGCGTTCTCCGGGTTCGCCAACGAAGGTCTGGAAGCGCTCGAAGAGGCTTCGGTGCGCTGGGCGGTGAGCCAGCGAAGGGTCTCGGGCGAGCTCTTTCCGCTGTTCGCTGCCAACCAGCGTCGCGGCCTTCGCTCGGGCTTCGATCAAGGTGATGTGTCACCACATGCCGCTCTCTTCATCGGCGCCGGTCTCTACCAACGTCTCTACGAGCGAAGGGCCGCCCGAACCAGACGTCACTATGCGGTGTCGCTCCTGGTCGACGGCTCGGCTTCGATGCTCAGCCCGGGCCGACGGGTTGCGGCTTCGACCCAATGGGCCATGCCGGCGGCCTTGCTCGGGGCGTGGAGCATGGCCCGTCTCTGCGACGAGCTCCAGATCGATTTCGAGGTCGCGTTGTTCAACCGGGGCTTCGCCGCCCGCCCGGCGGACACCGAGGAGTCATATGTCAGGGCGCGCTCGGCGGCGACCGCAGGTCTGAAGAGAACCCAGGGATCGGCGGCAGACAGGCTCATCTCGACGGTCAACCATTACATGGTCAAGCCCTTCGACCGGCGCTGGCGCGACTCACAGCCAACACTCGCCGGTCTCTTCTTCACGGCCATGAGCCCGCGCCGGGCCTCGTCACTCGCCCGCCGGGATGCCCGATCGGCGCCACCGGTGTCACTCTTCGAGAAGGCCTCCAACGTGGACGAGTTCAATCTGATCCACGCCGCCGAGCGTATGGGGCGACTGGGCGCGGACGTGCGCATTCTCATGGTCCTGGCCGACGGGATGACGAGAGGCTCGGTGGCCGCGCTGACCCGATCGGTCGAATCGGTGGAGGCCACCGGCACCACGGTCATCGGGATCGGCATCGGTGATCACACCGTCGATCTGGCCTATCGACGCCACGAGGTGGTCGAAGAGCCCGACCAACTCGCCCGGGCGATGATCGACGGCGCCCGTGGAGCACTGCGGAGGAGCCTGGCATTCTCAGGGATGGACACCTGGTGGCTGCGGGCATCGGAGAATCAAGCCAAGGAGAGGTCAGTTGCCTGAGACGGCGGTGTTCCAAGATCCAAGCGGCGAAGGCCCGCCGATCGAGCTGGAGAGGTTCCAGGTCGATCCCGGTCTCGGTGACGCCGAGTTTCGCATGCGCAAGATCCCCGACCCGGACCCCTATTACGTGGACCTGGGGATGCTCTACCGGTTCGCCCAGGTCGAGCATGCCCGACGGACGGGTGCGAATGGTTTGGTCCCCCTACACGTGGCGATCCGCGGCCACATGGGCACCGGGAAAGACCACGACATCGAGCAATTCGCAGCGACGATGGGCCTGCCCTACTTCCGCATCCCACTCACCGGCGAGGTCAGGGACGTCACCTTGATCGGCTCCACAAGGCTGCACGGAGACGGTAAGGGTGGCACCGAGAGCCGGTGGGAGGACGGAGACATCACGCGCGCACTGCGCGGCCCAGCCCTCCTCAATCTCTCCGAGCTCAACGCGGCCGGCGCCGAGACTCTCTTCGCCCTCCATGGCCTTCTCGATCGATATGCGGCCCTCGACCTGCCCCATGGTGAGACGGTGAGCCTCCGGGACGACGTGCGGATGTTCGGGACGATGAATCCCACCGACATCCGCGACTACGCGGGGACCCAGACCCTGAACAAGGCATTCGCCGACCGATGGGTGATCTGGGAGAAGACCTTTGCCGGTGAGGAACAGGTCAAGGAGATGCTCGGGCGTCGGTACCCCGGGCTGAAGGACGTGTACGGGGAGGCGATCGCCCGGCTGACAGTTGAGATCAACGCCTCCTTCGAGGCCCCCGACACGGGTACCAGGGTCGAGACACCCCTGTCACTGCGGTCGGTCCTCGACCGCCTCCCCACCGGGCTCCTCATCTACTCGGACCGGGGAGACCCCCTCCGCAAGGCCTGGGAGGAATTCGTCCTCCCCCAGATCGACCGATTCGACCGCGACCACTACGAGACCGTATGGAACGCGGTGGTCAGACGCGGCCCGTCGGTCGAGCCGTTCTGACGGTACGTTTGCCCCATGCCTTACGACCTGGGCAACCCCGAGCTCGATGAGCGCATCCGGCAACTGGTGGCCGAGTCGTCGGCCAACGACAACCAGGACCTGATCGCCGAGCTGATCACCACGGCGTTGAAGCTGCACCGGGACGGGGCGTCACGTGGTGACCTCAAGCTGATCAACACCGCGGTGAAGGAGATGCGCTACTCCAACCTGGTGTTCTCTCGTCATCACGAGCCCAAGGTCACGATCTACGGCTCGGCGCGACTCGGTGAGGACGATCCCAACTACCTGCTCTCCGTGGATTTCGCCGCGGCCATGGCCAGCCATGGCTGGGGTGTGATCACCGGCGCCGGGCCCGGGCTGATGGAGGCGGGGAGCAAGGGCGCCGGGCTCGACCACACCTATGGGGTCAACATCCGGCTCCCTTTCGAGACCGAGGCCAACAGGTACATCTCCCCCGAACGCACCGTCAACTTCAAGTACTTCTTCACCCGCAAGCTGGCCTTCGTCAAGGAGTCCCACGCCTTCGTGATCCTCCCTGGTGGGTTCGGCACCCTTGACGAGGCATACGAGCTGCTCACACTCATCCAGACCGGGAAGTCGGACCTCCATCCGATCGTGCTGCTCGAGTACGAGGGATACGACTACTGGCGCCCGGTCCTCGGATTCATCCAGGATCTGATACCCGGCGGGCTGATCTCCGAGTCCGACCTCTCCCTGTTCCTGTACACCACCGATCACCTCGAGGCGTGCACCCACATACTCAATTTCTACTCCAACTACCACTCGCAACGTTTCACAGCCGGCAAGCTGATCCTGAGACTCCGTCAGGGCCCCAGTGACGATGAGCTGGCGGCCCTCAGCTCCGAGTTCGCCGACATCGTGGTCGACGGGGTGATCGAGAAGACCGGGCCGAATCAGGCCGAGATCGAGGACGAGGACGCCCTTGACATGGACCGGATCACTTTCCACTTCGACCGACACCAGTTCGGGCGGCTTCGAGAGCTGGTCGACCGGCTCAACGACCTGGCCAGTCTCCCCGAGACGACCGAGATCCCACCGAGCCTCAGCGAGGAGCAGGCGGAAAGACCCTGGTAGCGACCTTCAGGGCCTGGGATTAGGTGCGAATTTCCTATTAGAATTCGCGGGTGCGCGACATCCTCTCAGATCTGGTGGCCGAACAGCAGTTCCTGGACCAGTCCCTACAGCGGATTCCCATCAAGGTCTGGGATCTCGTCACCCCAAACAAGCCATGGACCGTCCGGGACACCATCGCCCACCTCGCCGACTTCGAGGACCTGGGAGCCGATGCGCTCCAGGGCGGCGACCGGATAAAGGAATGGCAGAAGGCCTCCGACATCGAGCCCTTGCGTCAGAAGCCGATCAAGAAGGGGCGGGGGATGCGCCCCCAGGACGTCATCGAGTGGTGGCGGGGCGGCCGGGCCAAGGTGGTGGAGCCGCTCTCTCACATGAACGGGGACAATCGAATCACCTGGATCGCCGGTGACATGAGCGCCCGCACCTTCGCCACTTTCCGTCTCACCGAGACCTGGATGCACGGTCTCGACATCTACGAGACGCTGGGGATCGAAGTCGAGGACACCCCGCGCATCCGTCACGTCTGCTGGTTCGGCTGGAAGACGCTTCCATATGCCTTCAAACAGGCGGGGGAGCACTACGAGCCGGTGCGGATCGAAGTCATCGGCCCCGGATACTCCAAGTGGATCTATGGTCCCACCGACACCGATCAGCTCATCAAAGGCTCCGCGTCGGACTGGGCGCGGTTGGCAGTGCGGCGTATCGATGCCGCCAACACCCGGCTCAAGGTCACCGGAGACTCCGCCGCCAAGGCCATAGAGCTGGCCCAGACATACCTGTGAACCCCGCCATCCCCAGGCTGGTGGGGATGGTCCATCTCCTCGCCCTGCCGGGCTCACCGAGGTTCGGTGGTTCGATGGACGAGATCGTCGAGACGGCCGCCAAAGACGCCGCCGTCCTGGTCGACGTCGGGTTCCCGGCGTTGTTGGTCGAGAACTTCGGGGACGTGCCATTCCATGGCGACTCGGTGCCCCCGGAGACCGTGGCCGCGATGACGGCGGCCGCGATGGCAATCGCCTCGGCTGGGGTCCCGTTCGGGGTCAACGTCCTCCGTAACGACGGAATGTCCGCCCTCGGCATCGCCGCCGCCACCGGCGCCCGATTCACTCGGGTCAACGTGCTCACGGGCATGATGCACACCGACCAGGGACCCGTCGTCGGGAAGGCGGCTCAGATCCAGCGGGCACGTGTCGTCCTCTGCCCCGAGGTCGAGATATGGGCCGATGTCCTGGTCAAGCACGCCACTCCGCCACCGGGGAGCGACCCGACCCAGATCGCCAGAGACACCGTCGAGCGCGGGCTCGCTGATGCGGTGATCGTCTCCGGCACCGGCACCGGTGCACGGCCCGACCTGGAACGAGCCCGGATCATTGGCGCGGCCGTCCCCGCCGGGACCCGGATCGTCATCGGCTCCGGGGCGTCTGGCTCCAACCTGGGTGAGCTCCTCGAGGTGGCCAGCACCGTGATCGTTGGCAGTGACATCAAGACGGACGGCCTGGCCTCGAATCGTCCCGACCCGATGCGGGCCTCGTCGTTCGTGTCCGCGGCCGGCAGGCACGGGCTGCTATGAGTGCGATCGCGAGCCGGGGCGAGGATGGTGTGCGGGTCATCACCCTCGCCCAACCCGAGATCCGCAATGCGATCTCCGGTGAGGAAGTGCTCGACGAGCTTCTCGACGCGCTCGACGAGGCCGAGACAGACCCGGTGACCTCGGTGGTCGTCATCGACGCCGAGGGACCGGCGTTTTCAGCGGGCGGCAACATCAAGGACATGGTCGCCAGGGAGGGGATCTTCTCGGGTACCCCGGCCGAGATGGTCGAGAGCTACCGGGACACGATCCAGCAGCTGACCCGATTCCTCGCCACCACCGACCTGGTCACGATCGCCTCCGTCAATGGTCCCGCGGTCGGCGCCGGCTTCGACCTGGTCCTGGGCTGTGACCTGCGATTTGGCTCACGGAACGCCAGGTTCGCCCACACGTTCATCGAGATGGGGATCATCCCCGGCGACGGGGGCGCCTGGCTGCTGCCGAGGGTGGTGGGATGGCAACGGGCCACGGAGCTGGCGCTGACTGCCCGCTTCATCACGTCCGCCGAGGCGGAGAGCTACGGCGTGCTCCTCGAGGTCGTTCCCGAGGACAAGCTCACCGATCGGGTGATGTCGGTGGCCAAGAGCATCGCCTCGAAGCCGAAACCGGCCGTGGTGATGGCGAAACGCCTGCTCCGACAGGCACGGACCATGGACTTGGACGGGTTTCTCGAGCTCTCGGCAGCGTTGCAGGCGATCGCCCACACCACCCCGGAGCACGAGTCGGCCGTCGCCGAGTATGTGGAAAAAATCAAGGACCGCGACTGATCTGGTAGCCCGATCTGACCAGATTGACCTGGACAAGGTCACTCTCAGCGTCCAAACTCACTCTTCGTGGCAAATGAGACTACCGACTTATCCACAATCGGACTAGTCCCTGTGAGACTCTGGTCCGTGGTGTCGGCATGAAGGACTTCCCCAACAACTTCCTCATCGAGGTGATGGAGGACGTGATCGAGGACCTGCACGGGCATGTCCATCGCGTCTCCAACCTGTCGGTCGACCTCGGCCGCGGCATCGGGCTCGATGGGGATGACATCGACCGTCTCGCTCTGGCCGGTGTGCTCCACGACGTCGGGAAGATCCACATGGACCCTGCCATCCTCGGCAAGCCGGGCCCCTTGAGTGAGTCCGAGCGTGAGCTGATGCAACGTCATCCCGAGCTCGGGTTCGCCATGGCCCGGAATCGCCTCGATGCGAAGATCGCCGAGGCGATCCTCTATCACCACGAGCGATTCGACGGTCTCGGCTACCCCTTCGGGTTGGCGGGCGACGCCATCCCGATCCTGAGCCGGATCGTCCTCGTCGCCGACGCTTTCGACGCCATGACCTCGGTCAGGGCCTACCAACCTGCCCTCCCGCTCGACTTCGCCATCCACGAGATCCGCACTAACGCGGGCACTCAGTTCGACCCCCAGGTCGTGGATGTGTTCATGGAACTGGCCGAGGTCGACCGTCTGCCCATGGACCTGTCCGCCTGAGGGCGGTCGCTCGCCTACTCCGTGTCGTCGACGTCGATGACGTCTTGCCAGGATCCGACGCGACGCTCCGTGGTAACCACCTTCATCCGGGTCGACAGCCGTTTCGAGACCACTCGATGAATCCAATCCCTCACCGAAGGGATCAACAGCAGAAAACCAAGCGTGTCGGTGATGAAGCCCGGTGAGATGAGGAAGGCTCCGGCGACGAGGATCGCGGCGCCGTGGGTCAGCTCCCTCCCCGGGAGTTGACCCTCGCCCAGCCTGGCGCGGATCCGCCCGAGGACCGAGAGCCCGGAGCGACGCACCAGCAAAGACCCGATCACCGCGGTGACCAAGGCAAGACCCAGCGCCGCGAGCAGACCGACTCGCCCCTCGACCCAGAAGAAAGTCGCCGTCTCGGCGAGTGCGATCAAGAGAAAGAACCCGAAGAACCTCATCACGTGACGGTACTGGGAGCAGGGCGTCGTGCGATCAGACCCGTCCGCCAACGGGGCCGGGCGGGCCTCCCAAGACCACGATTTTGCCTCTCGCAAGTTTCCTGTCACACCCCGGTAAATACGGTGCGATCACCGGGGAACGGGAAGGAATTTCTGTCACAGACGAGCCGTACCGTCGGTGATAGACCGGATGGGGAGAGAAGATGTCTCGGCAGAGACGACGAGCGATCGAGAGACGGATTGCCGGTCTTCGCGATCGTGACCTGGCCCGTCTCACCGCGCTGCAACTGCTCGATGACATGGTCGAGCTCGAAGAGATGCATCGCGTCCTGAGCACGATGCTGCTCAGGAACCTGATGTCGCGCCCGCGTCGCTCACCAGTGGAGGCCAGGCTGTGTGAGCAGCTGAGCAGGCGGTTGGGCCAATGAGCGCGCTTCGCTCCCTCCTCGACGAGATGGCAGCGGTCGACCCCTCCGGCATGACACGCGCTGAGTTGGACACCGAAGTCGCCGAGATCTCAGACGGGATCCAGAGATTGGAAGTAATGATGGCGGAAAGGGTCGGCGACATGGCCGGCCGAGGCGATCTCGGCAAGCTGGGCTACCCCTCGATCACCGCCTATCTCTGCCATATCGCCCACTACTCGGCTGGTAGGGCAAGAAGGACCGTCACTCGCATCGGGGCGAAGATGTCAGCCCCTGCGTCATTCGCCGCCTGGTCGGATGGTCGAATCTCCACCGACCAGGCGGATGTGTTGTTCCCGGCTGCCAATGGTGTCCCCGACCAATTCCCGGAGGCCGAGGAGCGTTTGGTCGACATCATCGAACCGCTCTCGGTCTCGGACACGGCCCGTGCCGTCGAATACTGGCGACAGTCGGTGGACGGTCCCGGTGAGCTGAGTGGCGACGAGCAGATGATCCGCCGGGGTTTCTCCCTGACCAAGACCATCGGGGGGATGAGACGAGCAGACGGCTGGCTCACTCCCGCCGTCGGAGAGGCCTTCGAAGCCGCAATCGCGGCCAACATGGCTCCCCCCACGCCCGAGGACAACCGCACGCCAAGACAACGACGTCACGACGCCCTCGCAGACCTGGCCCGGGACTGGCTCGACCACGCCGCCACACCGGTGGTGGGTGGTGAGCGACCCCACATCGTCGTCCACGTCGACCTCGACGCCGTCCAAGGCAAACCGGGTGGCCTCCACGAAACCGAGAACGGAGACATCCTCCCATTGCCAACCATCGAACAACTGGCCTGCGACGCCTCGGTGAGCCGGGTGGTCTTCGACACCAGTTCCGAAGTGGTCGACGTCGGCCGCAAGACCCGAGTGATTCCCGCCGCCATCCGCAGAGCCGTCATCGCCCGAGACCGACATTGTGTGTGGCCCGGATGCAACCGCTCCTCCCGCTGGTGCGACGTCCACCACCAGATCCCCTGGTCCCAGGGAGGCGAGACCGTCGTCACCAACCTCTGTCTCCTCTGCCGCTACCACCACACCCTCACCCATCTCGGGATCAGACCCCACCAAGAGCACACCCTGTCAGCCCGGGCGGCCAGAAGAAGGCGAAAACGAAGACCCTCGGGGTGAGACGGGCCCTCACCCCGCCCGGTCCAAATCGGATCTTGTCACCATCCCCTGATACCTTCGAGGTGTGACCGCGCTCGAGGCATTCACACCTGCCACCCGGAGCTGGTTCGAGGCCTCGTTCAACGCGCCCACCCGAGCTCAGGAGGAGGGCTGGCCGGTCATCGCCGGCGGTGGCCACACGCTGATCCACGCCCCGACCGGGTCCGGAAAGACGCTCGCAGCATTCCTCTGGACCCTGGACCGCCTCTTGACCGAGCCCACTCCGGCTCGAGCCGAGCGGTGCCGGGTTCTCTACATCTCACCGCTGAAGGCCCTGGCCCACGACGTGGATCGGAATCTGCGCGCCCCGCTGGCCGGCATCCGCCACGCCGCCGAGCGTCTCGGCGGGAACCCGCTCCCCGAGCTGACCACCTTTCTGCGCACCGGTGACACCCCCCAGGAAGACCGGAGACGGATGGAACGCAATCCCCCGGACATCCTGATCACCACGCCGGAGTCCCTCTATCTGATGCTGACCTCGGCTGTGCGGTCCGTCTTCAAGAGCGTGCGCTGGGTGATCGTCGACGAGGTCCACGCCGTCGCCGGCAGCAAACGTGGTGCCCATCTCACCCTTTCGCTGGAGCGTCTCGAGGAGATAACAGAAGAGGCGCCACAACGGATCGGGCTCTCCGCTACCCAGCGCCCACTGGAGACCATCGCACGATTCATGGGCGGCGGGATCGTCGACGACGACACCTGGGTGCCACGACCGGTCAGCATCATCGACGTCCCTCAGGACCGCGGCATGGAGCTGGAGATCGTGGTGCCGGTTCCCGACATGAATGAGCCGGGCGAGCAAGATCCACTCGATCCCGACAGCACCCCGACCCGCTCGATC
>Ga0299907_10001822_pt1 | contig 12606 bp, 9 predicted proteins | sample RVTome_16_FD_198680 | JGI IMG/M metagenome (GOLD analysis project Ga0299907, IMG submission 198680) | Soil microbial communities from uranium-contaminated site in the Upper Colorado River Basin, Wyoming, United States - RVT152D67 (version 2) ...
GTGAGCTGCGCCGGCGCCTCGGGGTCCGGGACCGCCTGTCGCCCATGGTGCACGCCCTGGGGTCAACGCTGGCGGGCGACACGTTCCCGGCCGTGCACATGACCTGGGGCGCAGTCAACGAGTGGACGACCCAGGCCGGCTATGCCCGCCTCATCGACCGGGCCCGGCACCCGGTCCTCACCGACCTGCTGTCGCGCATCATGCGCCAGGAGGGCCGGCACATCGCCTTCTACGCCGCCGAGGCCGAGCGCCGCCTGGCCGGCAGCCGTCGCGCCCAGCGTCTGTGCCGGGCCGCCCTGCGTTGGCTGTGGCGACCCGTGGGCGCCGGCGTGATGCCGCGCCGCGAGGTCACCTTCATGGTGCGCGAACTGTTCGGCGACGACGGTGGCCGGGCGATCGCGCAACGGATCGACCACCGCGTCGACGGCCTCCCCGGCCTCGTGGGGTTGCGCCTGGTCGAGCGGGCGGTCGATCACTACACGGCCGCCGCGCCGGGTGCTCCCGACCGGCCGCCGGCTAGGCCGGCACCGCTCGCAGCGTGAGGACGGCCATGTCGTCGGTCGGGTCGTCGTCGACGAACGCCACCGCCTCGGACTCGATGAGGTTGGCCAGGTCGGTGGCCGACATGCCCTTGCCCTGGTACAGCGCCTTCACCACGCCCTCCTCGCCAAAGGCACGCGTCCGGCCCCGGCGGCGATCGATCAGCCCGTCCGTGTAGCAGACCAGCGCCTCGCCGGGATCGAGGTGGACCACGGTGTCGGTGAGGCTCACCTCGTCGGTCACACCCAGCAGGGTGCCGGGCACACCCACGGGCTCGACCCGGCCGACGGCCCGACCGACGAGGGGCAGCGGATGGCCCCCCGAGCACACGATCAGATCGACGCCCCGGGAGGTCGGCTGCGCTGTCCCGACCAGCACCGTGCAGAAGCGCGGGCTGACCGGCACGCGGTCGTCGTCGGTGTTCGCCCACTCGGCGGTGTGGCGCAGCAGCATCTGGTTGAGGCGCGCCAGGATCGCCGACGGCATGACCCCGGCCATGGCCGACGAACGGATCGTGTGCCGCACCAGTCCGGTCGTGGCCGCAGCCTCGACGCCGTGCCCGCACACGTCGCCCACTGCGAAGATCCACCAGTTGGCGTCGGCCTGGAAGGCATCGTAGAAGTCGCCACCGACGTCGAGCCCACGTCCCGCCGCCCGGTAGCGGGCACCCAGTTCGATCCCGGGGATCTCGGGGAGGCTGCCGGGCAGGAGGCTGTCCTGCAGGGCGCGCGCCACCACCGACTGCTCGTCGAAGAGCCGGGCGTTGTCGACGATCACGGCGGAGCGCGCCGCCACCGACTCGGCGAGCTCGAGGTCGTCGGCGTCGAAGGCGCGTCCGGCACGATTGCCGAACCCGATGGCACCGAGCAGCCGGCCCCGGGCCCGCAGCGGGAAGATCGCCAAGGCGTCGACACCCACGTCGTCCAAGGCGCGGTGGCCGTCCCCGCCGGGGAACAGCGGCCGCAGCGCCTGAGCGGCTTGCGAACCACGGATCAGGTGACGGCCCGCCCGGAGGGCCTCGTCCACCTGCCCCACCTGTGCGGGATCACGGGGGATCCGGTCGAGCAACCGAAGCAGGCTCGCCACCTGGGTAGGATCGACGTGGGCGGCGCCGACGACCGGCTGCGGGTTGGTGGTCGACTCGACCAACCGCACGACACACCAGTCAGCGATCCGCGGGACGGCGAATCCCGCCAGCTCCGTGAGTGTCGCGTCCAGCCTCAGAGTGCTCGAGAGCGCACCGCTCAGCTGGTCGAGGAACCGCAGCCGCTGCTGGTCCCGTTCCGCCGCCACCGCGAGGCGTGCACGATCGAGTGCCAGCGCACAGTGGGCCGCGACGTCCTGTAGCAGCTGGGGGTCACTGTTCATCAGCTGGCGTTCGTCCTCGAAGCCGATTCCCAGGACCCCGAACGGCTGCCCCCCGGCGTCGCGCAACGGAACCACGCGGAAGGCGTCGGCGTAGAACGTCTCTGGCCCGTCCAGCTGGGGGTAGCGGCGCCGACGGTCCGCGGGGTTCGCGATCGTCACCCCCCGGCCCGTCCGCATCACCTCCGCGGCGGGCAGGGGCGAACCGCGGGGGATGCGGCCGAACCGGGCGTGCAGGATGTCCTCGGCGACGCCCGACGCACCCGCGACCACCAGCTCGTCCTCGTCGGACAGCACGTACACCACGCCGGTGGCCGCCCCGAGCAGCGGAATGCCCTCGTCGAGCATCGCCCGCACGATCTCGTCGGGATGGCGCAGCCGGTTGAACCCTTCGACGAGTCGGGCAATCCGCGCCGCAGCCCCCACGGAGCGGGTGGCGTCGACCAGCACACCCGACGCGCCCGTGACGCCCTGTGCTCCACCGAGCGCCTGGACCCGGAGCACCGCCCAGCGCTCGCCGCTGCGCAGCCGCAACGGCTCCTCGCGGGCCTCGTCCCCGGCCATGCCGGAGAGGACGGTACGCACCGCGTCGGTGGCGGTGGCGTGATCGTCGGGATGGAGCAGGTCCAGCCACCCGTCCGCCAGGAACGCCGCTTCGTCGGCCTCGGGGCGGGACGCGCCGCCGAGGTGCGCCTGCCGGCATTGGCCGGCCGCGTCCCACGTGAGGAGTACGGCCAGCGCTCCGGAGGGCAGCCTCCCGCCTTCGGGATCGGGCACCGTCGGCAACCTGGTCGCGGCGAGGGCGAGCCGCTCTCGCGGCTCGGGAGCCGGACCGACGTCCATCTTGGGCGGAGCGGGGGGGTTGGGCCGAACAGTCATGCGGGTGCTGGAAGTCTCGCACCGCTGGCAAATCCCCGCACTGGCAGCGGTACCGCGTGCACTGAGAGCGCCAGCGAGACCGCCATGGGTGCGACAAACTGGCGCCATGGCCCCGACGCGCTTTTCGCCCGGGCGATCGGACGGCACGGCGCTCGCGTCCGATGTCCTCCAGTACGGCCCCGGCCTGCCGCCGGAGAGCGAGCTCAAGCTGCTCGGACACGTCGACGGACGGCGGATCCTCGACCTCGGGTGCGGCGCCGGCACCGGCGCCGTGGCCCTCGCCAAGGCGGGCGCCCGCGTGATCGCCATCGACGAGGACGTCGGCAACGTGGGCACGGCGCGGGACAACGCCGAGCGCGAGGGCGTGAAGATCGAGACCCACCACGGCCCGCTGCCCGAGCTGGCCTTCGTGCGGGCCGACACGATCGACGCGGCCGTGTCGGTCTACGGCCTCGCGACCGCTGACGATCTCGACCGGATCTTCCGCCAGGTCCACCGCGTGCTCAAGCCCGAACGGCCGTTGGTGTTCTCGCTGCCCCATCCGGCGTTCACGTTGCTCGACCCCGACGGCGGCGAGCCTGTGCTGCGCCGGACCTGGTGGGACTCCAGCCCGGTGGCCTGGTCGGTGGCCGCCGGCGGCGCCGAGCCCGACCGGGCCCGCACGCTCAGCGGGTTGTTCGCAAGCCTCGGACGGGCCAACTTCCGAGTGGACGCGCTGGCGGAGCCGGAGCCCGACCGGGCCGCCGCCGGCGATGGCTGGTCCGACGCCATGCGGTGGGTCCCGCCGACGCTGATCGTCCGGGCCCGCAAGGTCGCCTGAGGGGGATGACCTGGGTCCACTGAGGCCCAGGCCGGCCTAGGTCCGACGCCGGCGCCTCCGCTCCCACCACGCCAGCAACCGCCGTTCCGCCTCGGCCTGCCCCAGTGGGCCCTCGTCGAGGCGGGCCTCGAGCAGCATGGACAGCGCCTCGCCCACGATCGGGCCCGGCTTGACGCCGAGCAGCTCCATGACCCGGTTGCCGTCGATGTCGGGGCGGATGCGGCCGAGCTCCTCGCGCTCCCGGAGCTCGGCGATCCGGGCCTCCAGGTCGTCCATGCGCTTCGCCAGCATGCGGGCGCGCTGTTCGTTGCGCGTAGTGCAGTCGCTACGGGTCAGCTCGTTGAGATCGTCGACGAGCGACCCCGCGTCGCGGGCGTAGCGCCGCACGGCGGCGTCGGTCCAGACGTCGTCGCGGTAGCCGTGGAACCGCAGGTGCAGGAACACCAGGCGCGACACGTCCTCGACGATCTCGTTGGAGAACCGCAGCGCCCGGAGGCGGTCGCGGGCCAACCGGGCGCCCACGACCTCGTGATGGTGGAAGCTGACGCCGCGGGGCCCGATCGACCGGGTCTTGGGCTTGCCGATGTCGTGGAGGAGCGCCGCGAGCCGAACGGCCAGCCGGGGCGACGTCTTGGCCACGACCGCGATGGTGTGCGTCAGCACGTCCTTGTGGCGGTGGATCGGGTCCTGCTCCAGCCTCAGCGCCCGGAGCTCGGGCAGGAACTCGTCGGCCAGCTCGGTGTCGACGAGGAACCACAGACCCGCGCTCGGATCGGCGACCACCAGCAGCTTCGACAGCTCGTCACGGACCCGCTCGGCCGACACGATCTCCAGCCGCTGACGCAGCGTCCGGACGGCGGTGACCAGCGCCGGGTCCGGCGCCAGGCCGTAGCCGGCGATGAACCGGGCCGCCCGCAGCATCCGCAGTGGATCGTCGGAGAACGACACCTCGGGGGCCAGGGGCGTGCGCAGCACGCCCTCCGCCAGGTCGGCCACGCCGCCGAACGGATCGATCAGCTCGACGTCGGGCAGGCGCAGCGCCATGGCGTTGATCGTGAAGTCGCGGCGCGACAGGTCGTGCTCGATGTCGTCGGCGTAGACGACGTGCGGCTTGCGCGAGTCCTCGCGGTACGCCTCGGCGCGGTGGGTGGTGACCTCGAACGTCACGCCCCCCTTGCGCGCGCCGATCGTGCCGAACGCCCGGCCCTGTGTCCACGTCGAGTCGGCCCAATCCTCGAGCAGCGCCAGCGTCTCCTCCGGCCGGGCGTCGGTCGTGAGATCGAGGTCGGCACCGTCGTGGACGCGATCGAGGACCACGTCGCGCACGATCCCACCCACGAGGTAGATCTCGTGGCCCGCGGCGGCGAAGCGCTCGGCCAGGGGCCGGACATCGTCGAGGATGGGCTGCAGCCGCTCGGGGATCACGTGGCGCGAGGGTAGGCGGTCGCTACAGCGCGTCGGCCCTGTGTAGCCACGCCCTCGTGTGGGCCGCCGCTGCCGCGCCCACCACCTCCCGCCCGGGCCCACCCGAGGTCGGCGCCTCGGGGCGCAGCCGATCGCCGGCGAGCGCGACGAGGACGGCGGCGGTCGAGTCGCGCAGCGCCTCCAGGTCGTAGCCACCCTCGAGGAACACCAACCGCCGGCCCGGAGGCACCAGCGCCAAGAGGTCGGCGGTGACGTCGGCGTAGTCCCCGGACGTCAGCGCGAGGTCGGTGAGCGGGTCGCGCCGGTGCGCGTCGAAGCCGGCCGACACCAGGAGCCACGTGGGGCGAAAGTCCTCGGCCAGCGGCACCACGACATCGGCCACGGCGGCCCTGAAGACGTCGCCGGTGGCGCCGGGCGGCACCGGGACGTTGGCCGTGGTGCCCTGCCCCCCGTCAGCCCCGGTCTCGAGCACCGACCCCGTGCCCGGATAGAGCGGGTGCTGATGGACGGACACGTAGGCGGCCCGGGGATCGTCGTAGAACGTCGCCTGGGTGCCGTTGCCGTGGTGGGCGTCGTAGTCGACCACGAGGACGCGCTCGCCGCCGCCCGCCAGGACCGCGGCCGCCACGGCGACGTTGTTGAAGAGGCAGAAGCCCATGGCGCGGCTCGCGAGCGCGTGGTGGCCCGGCGGGCGCACGGCGCAGAACGCCGCCGTGAACTCGCCGGCGTCGAGGCGGCCGATGACGCTGGGCCCGGCCCCGGCGGCGAGCAGCGCGGCGTCCCAGGAGGCGGCCGCAGCCCGGGTGTCCGGGTCGAGCCGCCCTCCCCCGCTCCGGCAGAATCGCTCGAGCGCCTCGACGTAGGCGGCGTCGTGGACGAGCTGGACCTCGGCCTTGGTGGCCGGCCGTGGCGCCACGGCTACCAGCTCGTCGCCGAGCCCGGCGCGGTCGAGGCCGTCGTGCACGGCCCGCAGGCGCTCTGGGCGCTCGGGGTGGCCCAATCCGGCGTCGTGGGCCAGGTACTGCGGATGGGTGACGAAGGCGATCGACATCCGCCGATGACGGTAACGGGTATCGCTGGGTTGCCTACCCTTTGGGGGGTATGAGTGTCTTGCGGGCGCCAGCAATCGGTGTGGCGCGGCTCCGGGTCCGAACCTGGCACGCCGACCACCACGTTGCCCACATCACGCCCGCAGCCGACGGGTCCGGTCCCCCGGCGACCGATGAGATCCGGCGCTGCAGCGCGGCGCTCCGGCGCGAGGGGTACCGGGGCGCCGTCACCGCCGCCATGAGCCGGGCCGACCAGGCGCCGTTCCTCGAGGCCGGATTCGTGCCCGCGGAGCGCTTGCACCTGCTCCTCCACTCCCTCGACGACCTTCCGAACCCGGTGCTGGCGGCCCGGGCACAGATACGCCGGGGCCGGAGGCGTGAGCTGGACGACCTGCTGGCCGTCGATCACGCGGCGTTCAGCGGGATGTGGCGCCTGGACCGCGTCGGGCTCGACGAGGCCCTGAGCGCTACGCCGACCGTCCACCTGCGCGTCGCCCGAGACGTCGGAGGGACGATCGGGTACGCCATCTGCGGGCGCGCCGCGCACCGGGGCTACGTGCAGCGGCTGGCGGTGCATCCCCGCGCCCAGGGCCACGGCGTCGGCGGCACCCTGCTCCTCGACGGCCTGCGTTGGCTGCGGCGCTGGGGGGCCCGCGACGCGCTCGTCAACACGCAGGAAGGCAACGACCGGTCCCTCCGGCTCTACCAGCGCGTGGGGTTCGTGCTCCAACCCGACGGGCTCACCGTCCTTCGGCTCGATCTCGGTGGTGTCCCGTGAAGCGGCTCTCCGGCATAGGCCTCCTGTGCGCCGTCGTACCCGCAGCCTTGGTCGCGTTCTTCTGGGTCGGGACCGCACCGGCCGGCGCCGTCACCCGGCAGGCGACACCGTCGATCGAGCTCGTCGACCAGACGACCTGGGTGAACAGCGGCGACCGGTTCGAGGTGAGCGCGCGCGTCACCGACGCGCCCGCAGGCGCCGCCCTCCGGCTGGTGGTGTACGACCGGCTCGAGTCACGATCCGGGTTCCGCGACACGCTCGACGGCGACCTGGGCCGTGTCGAGCAAACGCTGCCTGCGGAGCCCCTGGCGGCGTCGGACGCGGGGTCCGGGACCTTCTCGACGGGGTTCGCCGTCGGCGGCGACGGCCAGAGCCTGGAGGGTCGCGGCGTGTACCCGGTCGAGGTGCAGCTGGTCGACGCCCAGGACAACCTCCTGGCCATGCCCGTGGTCACGTACCTGATGTATCTGAGGCCCGACACTTCGTCGTTCGCTCCCCTGGCGGTCGCCGTGATCGTCGATGTCGGCGGCCCACCGATCCTGCAGCCCGATGGATCCGTCCGTCCCACCGCCACCACGGTGCAGCGGGCGCAGGAGCGGGCCAGCCTGGTGGCAGCCGCACCCGACGTCCCGTTCACGCTGGCACCCCAACCCGAGACGCTCGACGGGCTGGTCGACGCCGGCGATGCCGGCGGGGCGGCGGTGGCCGACCTGGTGAGGGCCATCGGTGACAGGCCGGTGCTCGGCCGGCCGTACACCGACGTCGACCTCCAGGCGCTGCAGGAAGGCGGGCTGACGACCGAGGCCGCCGAGCAGGTCAACGCCGGTGCCGCCGCGGTCCGCAACCGCTTCGGGCGCGGGCCGGTTCCGGGCATCTGGCTGTCGGGTCCCACCCTCGGTAGCGACGCCGTGAGCGAGGCCGCTGTCCTCGGATTCGACCGGGCGGTCGTTCCTCCGAGCGCCGTCGACACGAGCGCCGTGCCAGACGCACCGGTCACGCTGGACGACGGCGGCCCACGCGCCATGGTCAGCGACCCGGAGCTGGCCGCCCACCTGCGGGGCGACGAGAGCGTCGTCGACGCGCAGCGCTTCCTGGCCGAGCTGACGATCATGTGGTTCGAGCGGCCCGCGATCCCCCGCGCCGTCGCCGTCCGTATCCCCGGCGACACCGACATCGAGCCCTCCACGGTGGCCCGGGCGCTCAACGGCCTGACCGACGGCCAGGCGGTCCAGGCCGTGACGATCGATGAGGTCTTCGATGTGCCCGCGGATCCCAGCGGCCCGTCGACGGTCTCCCTCGTCCCTCACGAGGTCACCGACGAGCTCGGCGACCTCGCCGCACCGCTCCGCCGGGCCCGCCGGGGTGTGAGCGGCGTCGCCGGGACGGTCGCGTCGGCCGACGGCGGATCACTGACCCGCTCCCTTCTCCTCGCCACCGGGACCGCCACGCCCGAGGCCCAGCGCCCGGCCTACGTCGAGCGCGTCGACGCCGAGCTGGGCTCGCTGAGCGGCGCCGTCGTCCTGCCCGACCAGTTCCGCATCACCCTCACCTCTCGGACCAGCACGATCCCCGTCAACATCACCAACACCCTGGACCAGCCGCTCCAGGTGCGGATCGAGTTCGACAGCGGCCAGCTGGAGTTCCTGGACGGTGACTTCGTCACCCGCGAGCTCCCGCCCGGCGTCACCCGGCTGGACGTCCGCGTGCGCGCCCTGACCTCGGGGGCGTTTCCCATGGGCATCACGGTGAGGAGCCCGGACAGCTCCATCGAGTTGGACCGGACGACGTTCGACATCCGGTCCACCGCCGTCACGGGCGTGGGCTTGGTGCTGTCCATCGGGGCCGGGCTGTTCCTCGCGGTGTGGTGGGCGCGCCATTGGCGGAGCTCGCGGCGATCGCGCCACTTGGTCCCCGCCGGCGCGACGCCTGCATCACCGGCCAGCACCGTCGCCGGCTCGGCGCGGCCGGACGCCGCGACCGACGGCTCCGAGCAGCCTGACGGCTCGGGTCGCTACCGGCCGGCGCACCTGGCCGGCGGTCGTTCCCGCCGCAGCTGACGCCACCGGGGCAGATGCCGCTCCCGCGCATTAGGGTCGCCGTCCATGAGCGAGCGTCCGCAATGCAGCGAGCGAGGCCCGAGCGGCCCGCTGCGGAGCAGCAAGAGCGGGAAATAATGCCTGTGCGAATCGTCACCGACTCGGCCGCCGACCTCGAGGCCGCCGAGGCGAAGGAGCTCGGGGTCGAGGTGGTGCCGCTGTCGATCCGCTTCGGGTCGGTCGAATACACCGACGGCGTCGACCTCTCGGTCGAGCGGTTCTACGACAAGTTGGAGTCGTCCGACGAGCTGCCCGAGACGGCAGCCCCGTCGCCCGGTGCGTTCGAGGCCGCGTTCCGCCGCCAGGCCGAGGCGGGCGCCGACGCCGTCGTCTGCATCAACCTGTCCTCCGGCCTGTCGGCAACCATGCAGGCCGCACAGAACGGCGCCAAGGCGCTGGAGGGCAGCGTCGACGTTCGCGTCGTCGACTCCGGTTCGATCACCTCGGGCCTCGCCACCCAGGTGCGCCGGGCCGCGCTGGCGGCGGCCGACGGGGCCGATGCCGATGCGGTCGAGTCGATGGTCCACGACCTGTCGGCCCGCACGCATGTCATAGGGGCACTCGACACTCTCGACAACCTTCGCAAGGGTGGGCGCATCGGCGGGGCCCAGGCGCTGCTCGGATCCCTTCTCGCCATCAAGCCGCTGCTCGACATCTCGACGGGCGAGGTGGCCGAGGCAGGTAGGGCCCGCACTCGTCGCAAGGCGTTGCAGGTGCTGCGCGACAAGGTCTTCGAGCGCCCGGCCGTGGAGGAGCTCACCATCGCCCACGGCATGGCCCCCGACGTCGACGAGATGCGCGACCTGCTCAGCCCCCGCTACCCGGGCGAGCAGATCCGGGTGACCGTGATCGGTGCCACGATCGGCACCCACGCCGGCCCGCGTGTCATGGGCCTCACCTGGCTGGACCCCGCCTGATGGAGGCCCAGTGTGCGCCATCGGGCCCCATGCCGGCGTCCGGCTGACACGCCTAGCTAGCTCGTCGCCCATCCACCACCCGCTGACGGCGACGCCCCGTCGCCGACGCGAATGCACCGGAACTCCTTGACTACGGTGGGCGCACCGTGGCACTGACCCCTCCGCCAACCGGCCCGTCGCCCGCCGCCGGCCTGGTAGCCGGCGCGCTCCTGGGCGGTCGGTACCGGCTGGACGAACAGCTCGCGTCGGGTGGCATGGCACAGGTGTGGCTGGGGACAGACGAGGTGTTGCGGCGCGCCATCGCCGTCAAGATCCTGCACCAGCACCTGGCCGACGACGAGACGTTCGTGGCCCGGTTCCGTCACGAGGCGATCGCCGTCGCCCGCCTGTCCCATCCCGCGATCGTCAGCGTGTACGACACGTGCAGCGACGATGGTGTCGAGGCCATCGTCATGGAGCTCGTGCGCGGCCGCACGCTGCGCCAGCGGCTGGACGAGGGACCGGTCGACCCCTGGCTGGCCGCCAACGTCGCCGCCCAAGTGTGCGGTGCGCTGTCGGTGGCCCACGCCGCCGGGCTCGTGCACCGCGACATCAAGCCCGCCAACATCCTGCTGTCCGAGGACGGCCGGGTGAAGGTCGGCGACTTCGGCATCGCCAAGGCGGCTGAGTCCGCCGACTTGACCCAGGAGGGCTCCTTCCTGGGGACGGCCAAGTACCTCGCGCCCGAGCAGGTCGAGGCCGGGCCGGTCGATGGCCGCACCGACCTCTACGGCCTCGGCGTGGTGCTCTACGAGATGCTGTGCGGACGGGTCCCGTTCGAGGGCGACTCCTCGTCGTCCACCGCGCTCGCCCGGCTCCACAGCGACCCGCAACGGCCTCGCCTGGTCAGGCCTGGCATCCCCCGCGAGCTCGAGGCCATAACCATGCGGCTCTTGGCCCGCTCGCCCGACGACCGGTACGCGACCGCTACCGAGGCGCGTGCTGCGCTCCTGGGGGCGGGCGCCGACGACGCTCCGACCACGGGCGACGCGACGGTCGTCGAGTCGGGGCGGGCCGGGGCCGGCGCGCGGTCGGTCGCGACGGCGGGCGCAACCGGCCACCTGCCCCCGCCGCCCACGGCCCCGCCCACGCCCTTGGGGACCCCAGCGGTCCGGGGCCCGGGGGCCCCGGTGCGGTTCGCAGAGACCGAGCGCCGCTGGCTGGTCCCCACGCTGCTGGTCGTGCTGGTGGCGGTGGCGTTGGGCGTCGCCGGCCTGCTCATCCAGGGGTCCGGCTCGAACCTCTTCGGCGACCCCGACAACGGGACCGACACCTCCGAGGCACCCCCGCCCGCCGACGAGTTCGTCCCGATCGCCCGGACGATCGACTTCGACCCCGCGGGCGGCGACGGCGAGCATGCGGAGGAGGCCGAGCGGGGCGACGCGATCGACGGCGACCAGAACACGTCGTGGAGCACCGAGAACTACACGACGCCCGACTGGGGCGGGTTCGACAAGCCCGGTGTAGGCCTGATCCTCGAGCTGGACCAGTCGACCGAGATCCACGGGCTGCAGTTCGACACGCCATCCGTCGGATGGCAGGCCGAGGTGTACGTGGCCGAGAGCAACCCCGGCAGCCTCGAGGGGTGGGGTGATCCGGTGACCACGTTCGAGGAGAGCGACAGCGGCACCAAAACGGTGACGTTCGACGAGACCGGCGGCGCGGTGCTGCTGTGGTTCACCCGCGCCGGCGATGACGGGCAGGTCACGGTCACCGAGGTGCGCCTGGAGCGCTGATCTACTGTTCCGGCATCGCACGAGTCCCTTCCGATGCCGACGATCGCTCGCTCGTGGCGGCCGCCCAGGCGGGGGACCGCGACGCCCTGGAGACCCTGCTGCGCCGCCACCACGATCGGCTGTGGGCGCTCTGTCGGCGGCTGACAGGCAACCACGCCGACGCCGAGGATGCGCTGCAGGACGCCCTGATCGCCATCGCGCGGGGCATCGGCCGCTACGACGGCCGCGCCGCGTTCACGACGTGGTCGTACCGCGTGACCACCAACGCCTGCCTCGACGAGCTGCGGCGGCGACGCCGGCGCCCGATCCCCGACGCTCCCGAGACGTTGGGGGCAGGGCCCGCGCCGGAAGGTCCCGGCGGTCCCCTCTCCGCTCCGTCCGCCCGGGCCGCGGTCGAGGCGGTCGCCGACCGCTTGGACGTCGACGCGGCCCTCGCCCTGCTCCCGCAGGACTTCCGCGCTGTTGTCGTGCTGCGCGACCTGTGTGACCTCGACTACGCCGAGATCGCACGCGTGCTCCGCATCCCGCCCGGCACGGTCAGGTCGCGGATCGCCCGGGGTCGTAGCCAGCTCGCCGACCTGCTCGGGAACCCGACCGAGCAGCAGAACCGTCCAAGCACGAGACCATGACGGCTCCCCGCGACCCCGACGACCTTGCGTCTGCGCTGCTCGACGGCCTCCTCACCGACGACGAGGCGGCGGTGGCCCAGCGCGATCCGGTGGTGGTGGCTCGGCTGGCGGAGCTGGCGGCAGTGCGCGAGGCGGTGCGGCGGCCGCCTGCGGGGCCGGACCCGGTCGCCCGCGAGCGGGGCCTGGCCTCAGCGCTCGCGGCCTTCGAGGCGCGCGATGAGGCCGCCGAGCAACGCGGCGCCGCCACAACCGCGGGGACCACGGTCAGCCCCCTCGGCCGTCCCCGCCCGGCGGCACGGCCCGCAACGGCCCGGGCCGGAACCCCGTGGCGCC
>Ga0299907_10001823_pt1 | contig 12604 bp, 11 predicted proteins | sample RVTome_16_FD_198680 | JGI IMG/M metagenome (GOLD analysis project Ga0299907, IMG submission 198680) | Soil microbial communities from uranium-contaminated site in the Upper Colorado River Basin, Wyoming, United States - RVT152D67 (version 2) ...
CGACCGCGCGGATCGATCGTGGCTTTGCCCGATCGGGCGGCCAGCTCGGCGAGGGTCTCCCGGTCGAGGACCTCGAGCATCGCGTCGCGCACGTCGATCATGACGTCGCGCAGCGAGCACGTTGCCTCGTCGGGACAGGAGCACGGCTCGTAGTAGCGGAGGCTCACGCACCCGAGCGGAGCGAGCGCCCCGTCGAGGAGCCGGATCACCCGACCGAGGCTGACCTTGGCCGGGTCGGCTCCGAGGGCGTAGCCACCGTGGGCTCCCAGGGTCGTCCGCACGAGCCCGGCGTGGCGCAGCGTCGACATGATCTGCTCGAGGAACTTCGGCGGCAGCCGGTTGCGCTCCGCGAGTGTGGCCAACGCGATCGGTCCGGAGCCGTCGTGGCGAACGAGGTCGACGAGGGCGCGCAGACCGTACTCCGAGCGGCGCGAGAGACGCATGGCGGCATCCTACCCGGATCTCCTACCGCGCGAAGGGGACTTTCGCACCCGGGAGCGGGCGCGCGGCGCTGGCCCGGGCGCCGTTATGCAGCTCACGCATGGTTTCGAGGTTGGCCGAGCGTGGCCATACCCGCGGATCGACAGAACGTGGCACCGGCGGTGCACGGCCAGGTCCGAATCCATAACCAGGCTGCATAGCCCGATCCGGGCAGGGCCGGATGTCTGCGCCGGATCTAGAACATCCGTGCGAAACAGGCGCCTGCGTGCTATTCTTCGCGGGATGGCCGACGACGTCTCGCGCATCCTCGCGGCGGACCTGGTGGACGAGCAGGATCTCGCCATCGAGGGCTCGCTCCGGCCCCGCACGATCGACGAGTACATCGGCCAGCGCGAGGTCAAGGCCAACCTGTCGGTCCTGATCCAGGCGGCCCGGGGCAGGGGAGAGGCCGCGGACCACATCCTGCTCTACGGCCCGCCCGGCCTCGGCAAGACGACCCTCGCGACGATCATCGCCCGCGAACTCGGCGTCAATGTCCGCTACACCAGCGGACCGGCCGTCGAGCGACCCGGGGACCTCGCCGCGGTGCTGACCGCGCTCGAGGAGCGCGACGTGCTGTTCATCGACGAGATCCACCGGCTCAACAAGGCCGTCGAGGAGATCCTGTACCCCGCGATGGAGGACTACGCGCTCGATGTGATGATCGGGAAGGGGCCGTCCGCGCGCAGCCTGCGGCTCAATCTCAAGCCGTTCACGATCGTCGGCGCGACCACCCGCGCGGGCCGGATCAGCTCGCCGCTCCGCGACCGGTTCGGCGCGAGCTACCGCCTCGACTTCTATGCCGAGCCCGAGCTCGCCGCCATCGTCGACCGCTCGGCGGCGATCCTCGGGGTCGGAATCGAGACCCCCGCGGCGCAGGCCATCGCGCGACGCGGGCGCGGGACGCCGCGGATCGTCAACCGGCTGCTCAAGCGCGTCCGCGACCACGCCGAGGTGCATGGCGACGGGCACGTCGACGAGGCGACCGCGCGTGCCGCCATGGCCTCCATGGAGATCGACGACGAGGGCCTGGACTCCACGGACCGCAAGCTGCTCGCCGCGATCATCCAGAAGTTCGCCTCGGGTCCGGTCGGCGTCGCCGCGCTGGCCGCAGTCCTGGCCGAGGAGATCGAGACGATCGAGGACGTCTACGAGCCGTTCCTGCTCCGCCTCGGGTTCATGGATCGCACCCCGCAGGGCCGGATCGCCACGGAGGCCGCCCGCCAGCACCTCGCAGGTCTCGGCTACGAGATCCCGCCGCCACGACGGGCCGAGGCTGGGATGGTCGGATTGTGGGACGACCCGCCCGCGAGCGGCGGGACCGGAGGCGGATGACCGGCGCTGCCAGCTTCACGGTCGAGGTTCCGGCCCCGGCCGACGGTTCGACCCGCGCCCGTACCGGCCGGCTCGAGCTGACCCACGGCGTCGTCGAGACGCCTCAATTCATGCCGGTCGGGACGAACGCCACCGTCAAGGCGCTCGATCCCGACGAGATCGCCGCGACCGGGGCGACGATCATCCTGGCCAACACGTACCACCTCTACCTGCGGCCGGGGCACGAACGCGTCGCGCGGCTCGGCGGACTCCACCGGTTCATGGCCTGGGACCGGCCGATCCTGACCGACTCGGGCGGGTTCCAGGTGGTGTCGCTCGGCGACCTGCGGGTCGTCGACGAGGACGGCGTGACGTTCCGCAGTCACATCGACGGCTCCACCCACCGGTTCACGCCGGAGCACGCCATCGCCGTCCAGGAGGCACTCGGCTCGGATGTAGCGGTCGCATTCGACCAGCCGGTCGTGCCGTCGTCACCGCGAGACGTCGTGGCCGACGCGACGGCCCGCACGCACCGCTGGGCGGAACGCTCGCTGGCGGCCCACACGCGCCCTGACCAGGCCCTCTTCGGGATCGTCCAGGGCGGGCTCGACCCGGAGCTGCGTGCGGAGTCGACGCGCTACATCGCGAGCCTGCCGTTCGATGGCATCTGCCTCGGTGGCCTCGCCGGCGACGAGACGCCCGAGCAGCGCGATGCGACGCTCGACCTCGCCGTGCCGCTCCTGGCCGCCGATGCCCGCCCGCGCTACCTCATGGGGCTCGGCTCGCCGGCCGACCTGCTCGAGGCGGTTCACCGGGGCGTGGACCTGTTCGATTCGGTCCTGCCGGCGCGCGTCGCACGGAACGGCCAGCTGTGGGTTCCCGGAGGTCGGATCAACATCCGGAACCAGCGCTTCCTCGACGATCCGGAGCCGGTCCAGGACGACTGTCCGTGCCCGCTCTGCCGGCGCTTTTCGAAGGCCTACCTGGCCCACCTGTTCCGTGCCGACGAGCTCCTCGCATACCGCCTCGCGACTTGTCACAACCTGACCTTCACCCTAGACTTCATGGCCAGGATCCGAGCCGCGATCCGGCCCGGAACTCTTCCCGCATCGATGCCGGAGCTGCGCTTGCGCGCGGGCCGGTCGAGCGGCGGTGCAGGCGCGGTAAAGTCCGCGTGAAGGATCATTCGATAGCCTGCATGACGACGCGGAGGCGAAGGTATGGGCTCGCGAGACCGCCCGCATCGAGAAGCCAAGAAGAAGCCGAAGGACAAATCCGGCCTGCCCAAGGTGCAGCCGCTGCTGGAACCCCCGATGAACGTCGAGGTCATCCGGAAGCCGCGCAAGCCCAAGCCGGTCGTGGAGGAAGAGCAGACCGACGAGGGCTGAGCCGGCGATGGGTCGTCGCGAAGCGTCGCTCGGCCGGTCGGCGGATCGATCAGGAGTGACGGACGAATGGCGATGACCGACGAGCGCAGCACACAGCGGGCCAACGGCGAGCGAGGCAAGGCGGTGGACGCCGCGATCCTCGCGATCGAGAAGCAGTTCGGCCGCGGCTCGATCATGAAGCTCGGGTCGCACGAGCGCCAGCAGGTCGATTCGATCCCGACCGGGTCGATCGCGCTCGACCTGGCGCTCGGCGTGGGCGGCATCCCGCGCGGGCGGATCACCGAGATCTTCGGTCCCGAGTCGTCGGGCAAGACCACGGTCTGCCAGCACGTCATCGCCGAGGCACAGCGCAAGGGCGGCGTGGCCGCGTTCATCGACGTCGAGCACGCCCTCGACCCGACCTACGCCCGCGCCTGCGGTGTCAACGTGGACGAGCTGCTCGTCAGCCAGCCCGACACCGGCGAGCAGGCGCTCGAGATCACCGAGACGCTCATCCGCTCGGGCGGCATCGACATCGTCGTCGTCGACTCGGTCGCTGCGCTCGTGCCGCGCGCCGAGATCGAGGGCGAGATGGGTGACTCGTTCGTCGGCATCCAGGCACGGCTCATGAGCCAGGCCCTGCGCAAGCTGACCGGCGCGGTCTCGCGCTCGAATACCGCGCTGGTCTTCACGAACCAGCTGCGCGAGAAGATCGGCGTCATGTTCGGCAATCCCGAGACCACGCCCGGCGGCCGCGCGCTGAAGTTCTACGCGAGCGTCCGGCTCGATATCCGGCGGGTCGAGACGATCAAGACCGGCACCGAATCGGTCGGCAACCGGGTGAGGGTCAAGGTCGTCAAGAACAAGGTCGCCGCGCCATTCCGGGTAGCCGAATTCGACGTGATGTACGGCGAGGGCGTCTCGAAGGAGGGCGGCCTGCTCGACGTCGGGGTCGCGATGGACGTCGTGAGCAAGACCGGGGCGTGGTTCAACTTCGGGGAGACTCGGCTCGGCCAGGGCCGCGAGGCGTCGAAGGAGTTCCTCAGGTCGAACCCGCCGATCGCCGCCGACATCGAGCAGCGGATCCGCGCCCAGATGAACGTCGTCGAGATCCCGGTCGAGGGGATCGCCGAAGCCGAATGAGCCTCGCCGCCATGCGGCCCGTTCGCCGCGTTCGCCCCTCCGTGCCGCCGCTCACGCACACAGAAGTGCGCTCGCGTCGGTGCTCGGGGCGGCCTTGCGCCCAGGCCACCTGACGGCGAGGCTTGGGTCGTGTGGGCCGGTCGGCGCCAGTCATCCGCTGAGCGGCGCCAGCGACGGGCGGGGATCGACGATCCGCAGCTCGTCCTCGACGCCGCGGCGCGGTTTCTGGAGGTCCGGCCGCGCTCGATCGCCGAGGTGCGCCGCCGCCTGACGGGCGCCGGATACCGCACGGATCTCGTCGATGGCGCGATCGACCGGCTGAGCGAGCTCGGCATGCTCGACGATCGGGCCTTCGCCGAGGCGTGGATCGCGTCGCGTGATCGGGCCCGCCCGCGTGGCGAGCACGCCCTCCGCCGGGAACTCCTCGAGAAAGGGATCGCCCGGGACCTGGTCGGAGACCTGCTCGAGGCACGTCGAGGCTCGAACCGCGGCCTGCCAGGCGATCCGGATCTCGATGCCGCGACGAGGCTGCTCGAGCGCAACGCCGGCTCGCTCGGACGAGTGGCGGATCCACGCGTCCGGCGGCAACGGGCCTACGCGTTGCTTGCCCGCAATGGTTTCGACCCCGAGACCTGCGGGACGGCGGCCAGGGCGTGGCTGGCCGAGGCGGCCGAAGAGCCGGGCGCGGAGGCCTGAGTGTCCTGATCTCTGGTGATCGGGGGCACCGACCGGGACGATCGTCATGGTGAGCGATTCGTCGGCGCGAGCCGATACTGCGATCGGGACTCATCCCACCGGGGCGACCCGGATCCTTCCAACATCTCCGGGGGCGAGGAGAAGCGGATCGATGGTGAATCGACTGCGCACCGGCTGGCTCGCCGGCAGTGGGGGACTGCTGCTCGTGCTGGCCCTGAGCGGCGTCGTCATGGGAGCGACGCTGGCGACCGACACGGACCCGGCGACCGAGCTGACCGAGCCCGTCGACACGACGGCGACGTTCGAGGATCTCGACGGCAACGGCGTCGATGACGATTGCGACGAGACCGTCGTCGCTGATCCCGAGGCTGCCGCGGCGGCCTTCGCTGCCGCCGACCTGGACGGCGACGGCGAGATCTCGGTCACCGAGGCGGCCCAGTCGGGCTGGACCGGCGGGCTGAACTGCAATCACGGCGGATATGTCAGCGCCGTCGCGGGGGCCGATGAGGCCGAGGAGGCGGACGAGGAGGAGGAGACAGCCGAGGACGAAACCGAGGCGGTCGAGGAGAGCGAGTGCGAGGAGGTCCCCGCACCCGAGCCCGACCGGGCCCTCGATCCCGAGGCTCCCAACGCGCACGGCGTGTGGGTCTCGTCCGTCGCGCAGTCCGATGCCGTCGGAGGCAAGAACTGCAACCACGGCGGAGCCGTGAGCGAAGCCGCAAAGAAGGACCACGAGGCAGCGAAGGCCGAGCGTGAAGCGGCCAAGGCCGAGCGTGACGCGGCCAAAGCCGACCGCGACGCGGCACGTGAGCTTCGCGCGCAGGAACGCGAGGCCGCCAAGGCCGCCCGCTCGGCCGGGAAGGGTCGAGGGCCAAGCCACTGACCCTTCCGGCCTAGCCAGGTCAGGAACGGCGCGGGGCAACCCGCGCCGTTCGCAGGTCCGGACGACCTACCAGCGAGCGGCGACGTACTCCGCGTCGCGTGCCACGCCGGCCAGGTTCGCCGACGCGTTGTCGTGCTGGAACAACAAGCCGAGGAAGGTGAGGCCGGGTACCTCGCTCACACCACGGTCGTGGCGTGGAACACCAAACTCGTCGTGGATCGGAAGGTCGATCCAGTCGTAGTCGGGCGCGTACCCGGTCGTCCAGACGACGGTCGAGATCCCCGCACCGGCCAGGTCGAGCTCGGTCAGCTCGGGCGGCTCGTGCTGTGGCCAGGCACGATCGTCCGGGCCCACCTCGATCCCCGTGCGCTCGATATACGCGTCGATGATCGGCCGGAACCGCGTATCGAAGAAGTCGTCGGCGAATCGAAGGTTCTCGGCAAGGTTCGGCGAGAACCGCACCCTCTCGCCGTCCACTGCCTCGAACCGCCCGGCAAGGCGCACGCCGTCGAGGGCCATCTGCCGCAGGTTCGTGTCGTGGCCCCCGCGATGGCCCGAGAGATGCGGGTTTCCGGCGAACCGTGCCCGCGGGTCGGGCAACTGGCTGACGGTCGGCAAGGTGGCGCCGACCGCCGGTCCCCGTTCGACGAGCTCGCGAAGCCACCAGAAGACGTCGCGTCCCCGATAGCGGCGCGGGATCCGACCACAGCGACCGACCGATAGGGTGACGTCGCGCCCCGTCCCGTGGAGCTCCTCGGCGAGCTGGACGCCGGTCTGCCCGGATCCGACGACGAGGACGCCGCCCGGTGGGAGCTGTTCCGGACTGCGGTAGTAGTGGGCGTGCAGTTGCGTCACCCGCGCTGGGATCGCTGCGGCGGCCGAAGGGATGCGCGGAACGTGAAAGGCTCCCGTGGCGACGACGACCTGGTCGGCATCGATCGGCCCGTGCGAGGTCTCGAGGTGAAACCGCCTGCCCGAAGCGCCGTCGGCGGACAGCCGCAGGACCTCGGTCGATGCCTGAATCGGCGCGCCGATCGCCACCCCGAAGGCCCTGACCCGACCGAGGATCTCATCGCGGGTCATGAACGCGTCGGGATCGCGGCCGTCGTACGGCAAGCCGGGGAGACTGGCCAGGAAGTTGGGCGTGACGAGGCGGAAGCCGTCCCAGCGGTCGTGCCATCCGCCACCGGCAGCTTCTCGCCGGTCCAGCACGAGATGATCGCGCCCGGCCCGTTGCAGGTGCCAACTCGCGATCAACCCGGCATGGCCCGCGCCGATGACGGCGGTGTCGATGGATCGGGGACGCGTCGCCACGTGCGAAGTATGCCGGTTGCAGCCAGGTTGCGGTCGCTGTTTGACCGGTCGGAACGCCCCGCCGTACGCTACGCGGCAGGTTCATCACGCGCCGCGCGTGCGGCGTGCCACACTCACCCGACCACGGCGTCGGTCACGCCCACGGCCGGGGACCGCTCGCAGACGCCGTCGCCTCCGACGTCCCCGCTCCGGTGACTCGCCGTCACAACCGAAGACAGGCGTCCGGCCGCCACAATCGCGGACCGGATGGGAGGAGCGAGATGCAGACCGAACTCGTCGTGGCGGTGGCCCTCGGGGCTGCCGCCGGCGGAGCCCTACTCGGCGTGCTCCTGCGCAGCATGTGGGCCTCCCAGTCGATGAAGGCCGCCGCCTCCGAGGCGCGCCGCATCGAGGCGGAGGCCCGGGCTCGCCAGAAGGAGCTCATCCTCGAAGCCAAGGACGAGAAGCTACGCCTGCAGCACGAGGCGGAGGAGGAAGCGCGCGCCCGGCGCAGCGAGCTGTCGGCCCTCGAGCGTCGTCTCCTCCAACGCGACGAGCAGCTCGACCAGCGCTCGGACATGCTCGAGGAACGGGCGGGCAAGCTGCTCGAACGTGAGCGCGAGGTGGATCGGGCCCGCGAGGAGGTCGCGAAGGCCCACGGCGAGCAGGTGGCCGCCCTCGAGCGCGTCTCGGGGCTGTCCGCCGACGACGCCAAGGGCCTGCTGCTCGAGGCCGTCCGCGAGGAAGCCGAGCACGACGCGGTCAAGCTGGCCCGCGCGATCGAGCGCAAGGCCCGCGAGGAAGCCGACGAGCGTGCCCGCGACATCGTGGTGACCGCGATGCAGCGCGTGGCCGCGGACCACACGGCCGAGCACACGGTATCGGTCGTGCACCTGCCGTCGGACGAGATGAAGGGCCGGATCATCGGCCGCGAGGGCCGCAACATCCGGGCGCTCGAGCAGGCCACCGGGGTCGACCTGATCATCGACGACACACCCGAGACCGTGGTCCTGTCGGGGTTCGACCCGGTCCGCCGCGAGGTCGCCCGGATCGCCCTGACCAAGCTCATCGCCGACGGCCGCATCCACCCCGGGCGGATCGAGGAGGTCGTGACCAAGGCCCGTGCCGAGGTCGAGCTCGTCATGCGCCAGGCTGGCGAGACCGCCGCCTACGAGGCCGGCGTGCCCGGGCTCCCGGCGGAGCTCATCAAGCTGCTCGGACGGCTCAAGTACCGCACGAGCTACGGTCAGAACGTGCTCAACCACGTCGTCGAGACCAGCCATCTCGCGGCGGTCGTCGCGGCCGAGGTCGGCGGCGACGTCCAGATCGCCAAGATGGGCGGGCTGCTCCACGACATCGGCAAGGCCGTCGACCACGAGGTCGAGGGTCCGCACGCGGCCATCGGCGCCCAGATCGCGCAGCGTCACAACCTGCCGTTCAAGGTGATCAACGCGATCGCGGCCCACCACCAGGAGGTCGAGTACGCCTGTCTCGAGGCGCCGATCGTCCAGATCGCCGACGCGATCAGCGCCTCACGTCCCGGCGCCCGGGGCGAGACGATGGACACCTACGTCAAGCGGCTCGAGGATCTCCAGGCGATCGCCGAGAGCTTCGAGGGCGTCGAGCGCTCGTTCGCGGTGCAGGCCGGGCGCGAGGTCCGGATCCTCGTCCGGCCGGAGGAGATCGACGACCTCACGGCGACCCGGCTCGCGCGCGACATCGTGCGCAAGATCGAGGAGCAGCTGACCTATCCGGGCCAGATCAAGGTGACCGTCATCCGGGAGACCCGCGCGGTCGAGTACGCCAAGTAGGGCCCGCCCAGCGGCGGACGGCGCGGGCGGAACACGGATCGATACGCGGTTGGCATGACGGCCGGGCGGAGCCGGTCGCGCGTGCAGGCGACGGTGGGCATGCTTCAGGACGCCGAGCCGCCCTGCCTGGAGACCCCGTCACGATGCGCTCCGAGATCGCACCCTGGACCATCCGGGGACTGGGCCTCGCACTCGGTGCCTTCATCGTCTTCGGTCTCGTGCAGCTCGGCATCGCTGCCGGCGGCGTCCTCCTGCTGGTCTTCGTCGCAATCCTGCTCGCTGCCGGCCTCGAGCCGATCGTCGGCTGGTTGCGCGACCGCCTGAACCTGGGGCGCGTCGCGACGATCCTCGTTGTCTACGCGACGTTCTTCCTGACCGTCCTGGCGCTGGCGTTCCTCGTCGTCCCGGCCGCGCTCGGCCAGGCCGAGAAGCTCATCGCCGACCTGCCGCCATTCTTCGCCGAGGCACGAGTGCGCGCGTCGGAGCTCCGGCCGGCCGCGCTCGCCACGTCGCTCGGCGCGCTCATCGATTCGGTCGCCTCGGCCTTCGCCCCCGCGCCGCCGCCGGACCCCGACGAGGTCGTCGAGGTCGGCACGGCCGTCGCCGAGGCCGTTGGCTTCCTGGCCACGCTCCTGACGATCGTGTTCTTCTGGCTCGTCGAGCACGCCCGCGTGCAGCGCTACGTCCTCGCGTTCCTGCCGGCCGGGCGGCGTCCCGGGGCGCGCCACGCCTGGAACGATATCGAGACCCGGCTCGGGCTGTGGGTCCGCGGGCAGCTCATCCTGATGGGCGCGATCGGTGTCAGCACCGGGATCGCGTACGCGCTGCTGGGAGTGCCCGGGGCGCTGCTGCTGGCCGTCATCGCCGCGCTCACCGAGGCGATCCCGATCATCGGCCCGCTGCTTGGCGCGGTGCCGGCGATCCTCGTGTCGGCGACGGTTTCCCCTGAGCTCGCGCTGGCCGTCGCCGCCGTGTACCTCGTCCTGCAACTCATCGAGGGCAGCGTGCTCGTCCCGCTTGTCATGCGCAACACCATCGGCATCTCGCCGCTGCTCGTGCTCGTCAGTCTGCTCATCGGCGCGACGGTCGGCGGGATCGTCGGTGCGTTCCTGGCGGTGCCGGTCGCGGCCTCGCTCGAGATCGTGCTGTCACGCCTCCAGGCCCGCACATCGCCGGTCGCGCAGGATCCCGCAGCGGTCGAGTCGGCCGACGACAAGACGGCCGACTATGGCCGTGCGCTGCCCGATGGCGCGAACGCTCCCGTCGACTGACGAGCCTGCCCGCTAGACTCGATTCGTGAGTGTGACCAAGCAGCCGCCCGGGAGGACGCGCCTGGGCAACCCGGCCAACGGAAACGCGCCCCGCCCCCCCGGAGCGTGCCGCGTCCTGATGATCGGCGACCTCATCGGCAAGCCCGGGCGGCACTGCGTCGAGCAGATCCTGCCGGGACTGCGTGACGAGCGCGGGATCGACTTCGTCACCGCGAACGGCGAGAACGTCGCCGGCGGGATGGGCCTCACCCCGTCGCTCGCCGACGCGATCCTCGCCTCGGGTGTCGACGTCATCACCTCGGGCAACCACATCTGGGACAAGCGCGAGATCTACCCGTACCTCGAGTCGAGCGAGCGCGTGCTCCGGCCGCACAACTACGGCAGCGACGGCGTGCCCGGTCGCGGATGGGGCGTATACCAGGCTCTCGACGGCACCGACCTCGCGGTGATCAATCTCCAGGGCCGCACCTTCATGCAGCCGATTGATAACCCGTTCCGTGACGCCGACGCGCTCCTCGACGAGGCGTCGGAGCCGCTGCCCCCGATCCGGCTCGTCGACTTCCACTGTGAGCTGACGTCCGAGAAGAACGCGTTCGGGCTGCACCTCGACGGTCGCGTCAGCGTGGTCGCCGGGACGCACACCCACATCGTGACCGGCGACGAGCGCATCCTGCCGGGCGGTACCGCGTACCTGACCGACCTGGGGATGACCGGGCCGCTGTGGAGCGTGATCGGCTTCGACCCGAAGACGGTCCTGCCACGGTTCATGAACGCGCTGCCGACACGCTTCGAGGTCGGTGACGGGCCGGTCGTGTTCAACGCGCTCCAGGTCGACATCGATCCCGCCACCGGCCGGGCGCTCCAACTCGAGCGGATCCAGCGGCTCATCGAGACCACCGCCTGATGGACGCCCGGCACCGCTCGTGACGGCCCGCCCCCCGAACCGCCCACCGGCCCGCCGCCACGATCCCGTCGAGCCGCCCGACCCGATCGTCCCAGCCGGACCGTCGCCGGTCGACCTCCACGCCCACTCCACGCGCTCGGACGGGGTGCTCGAGCCGGCGGTCCTGCTCGCCGCCGCGGCGGAGGTCGGCGTCCGGACGTTCGCCCTGACCGACCACGACACGCTGGCCGGCTGCCGCGACGTCATCGCCTCGGGCTCGATCCCGCACGGCCTCGAGCTGATCCCGGGCGTCGAGATCAACGCGGTCATGCCGGACCGGGCCGACCTGTGGGAAAGCGAGCTGCACGTGCTCGGGTTCGGGATGGACCTCGCCGACGAGCCGTTCGAGGCGGCCCTGGTCGCCCAGCGCGGTCACCGTCGCGAGCGGTTCGAGCGGACCGTTGCCATCCTCCGCGGGCTCGGGCTGGGGATTGATGCCCAACTCGCGCGGCTGGATCTGCGCAGCGACGACGCCCTCGGCCGGCCGACGATCGCGCGGGCGCTCATCGGCGCCGGTCACGCGTCGAGCGTCGAGGATGCCTTTCGACGGCTGATCGGCCGCGGCTGCCCGGCCTACGTCCCGCGCGCCGGGCTGGGGCCGGTCGAAGCGATCGCCGCCATTCGCGCGGCGGGCGGGGTCGCCGCGCTGGCCCACTTCCGCGAGGCGGTCGAGCGGCCGGAGATCGTGTCGGAGCTCGTAGAGGCCGGTCTCGAGGGTCTCGAGGTGTACTACCGCTCGTTCGACCGACCAACGACCGAGGCGATGCGCGAGCGTGCCGCGGAGCTCGGCCTGCTGGCCACGGGCGGATCGGACTACCACGGGGACACCGGAACCTACGCCGAGGCGCACGCTCGCCTATGGGTACCTACGGAGGCGGCGACGGCCGTCGCGCGCCGGATCGCGAGGACCTGAGCTCCGGCGCTCAGGCCGGCGTCGGCGGGTTGGCCGGCGCGTCCGCCGGCGGCTCGTCGCGACCTTCCTTGACGAACGTCGGCCGCAGCTCGACCGCCGAGCGCTCGCGGCTGCGTCGCAGGTTCAGCGCCTCGACGAAGACCGAGAAGCCCATCGCCGCGTAGATGTAGGCCTTGTCGATGTGGAACCCGAAGCCGTCGGCGACGAGCGTCACGCCGATCAGCAGCAGGAAGGACAGCGCCAGGATCTTGACCGAGGGATGGGCGTGGACGAACGTCGACAGCGGCCCCGACGCGAACAGCATCACGCCGACCGCGATGACCACCGCGGTGACCATGATCGGCAGCTCGTCGACGAGCCCCACGGCGGTCAGGACGGAGTCGAGCGAGAACACGATGTCGAGCAGGACGATCTGGACGAGAACGCCGGCGAACGTCGCCGAGGCGACGGCCGTGCCCGTGTGGGCCTCCTCGCCTTCCAGCGATTCGTG
>Ga0299907_10001824_pt1 | contig 12599 bp, 15 predicted proteins | sample RVTome_16_FD_198680 | JGI IMG/M metagenome (GOLD analysis project Ga0299907, IMG submission 198680) | Soil microbial communities from uranium-contaminated site in the Upper Colorado River Basin, Wyoming, United States - RVT152D67 (version 2) ...
GGCGAGGACCTTGGCGCCCGGAAGCTCGAGCGCGAGCCGTTCCTCCTTGTAGGGGGACATGGGTACCGAAGGTGGGGGAAGGAAAGAGAAGGCGATCGCCGCTCCGGCGGCGACGGCGACGGGCACGCGGGCCCGGTGATTCCCGCCCCATCGGACCAGGGGGACGAGTGCCAGGCCCGCGATCGCGCCGACCGCCGCGGGAAGACGCGCGGCGGGAAGCGTCGCCACGAGCGCCAGACCGAGCACGCTGCCCGCCCCCGATCCCACGAGGTTGGCCGCGTAGACGGGTCCGATCCGGTCCGGAGAGATCAGGAAGGCGAGCGTCACCGCCGCCCCCGCGAAAAAGAAGGGCGCTCCCAGGACGACCCAGGTCAGCGCCAGGTACAGGATCTGGCGCGGGACCGCGATCAGCTCGAAGGCGTCGAACGGGATCGCCGTGGCGAGGCGGTAGGTGGGATCGAACGTGAGCGCGGCGAGCGCCGTCGCCAGCACGAACGCAGGCCTCTCCCGGCCCGTGATCCAGCCTCGCCGCGCGGCCACCGCGACCGCGCTCCCGCTGGCTCCGAAGCCGAGCAGGGCGAGGCCGATCACCAGCGCCGCGAAGTGGCTCCAATGAAGGATCGAGAAGAGGTGGACGAGCGCCACCTCGTGGGCGAGGACCGCCGCCGAGAGCAGGGCGAGCGCTATCGGCAGGGCCCTGTTCAATGGCCGGTCAGTGCGCGCCCGTGAGTGGCACGAACTGCACGGGAAGGACGCTCCGCGTCGTAACCGTGCCGTCGGCCGCCTTCTCCACCAGCACGAGGTTCTGGACCTGGAATGGACCGCCCACCGGAATCGCCATCCGGCCGCCCGGAACGAGCTGTTGGACGAGCGGGGGTGGGACGTGGCCCGCGGCGGCGGTCACGAAGATCGCGTCGTAGGGCGCATGAACCTCCCAGCCGAAGTAGCCGTCGGCGCTCCGCACCCGGACATCGCGATATCCCAGCCGATCCAGTCTCGAGGCCGCGCTCGCGGCCAGCTCGGGGACGATCTCCACACTGAACACGGAATCGGCGAGCATGCTCGCCACCGCCGCCTGATAGCCTGACCCGGTCCCCACCTCGAGCACCCGATCGCCCGGCTCGAGCTCGAGCAACGCGGTCATGAACGCCACGATGTAGGGCTGACTGATCGTCTGGCCATGACCGATCGGCAGCGGGTGGTCGCCGTAGGCACGGTCGCGATGCGCCTCGGGGACGAACAGGTGCCGCGGAACGGCGAGCATCGCCCCCAAGACGGCCTGGTCCTCGATCCCCCGCTCGGCGATTTGCTCCTGGACCATCCGTGTCCGCTCGTCGGACCGCTCAGACGGGGGCGCCTGGGGGTGGAGCGGGGTCGTCGAGGCTAGCAGCAGGCCGACGAGAGTTGCCGCGCGAGCGGCGACGGCCGAGCAGTTCATGACCATCATTCCGGTACCTCCGTGTACGAAAGGTGGGTCCGGGGCGGCTTGCGCGGCAAACCCACCCCGCTAGACTGGCGTCGGATGGTTCCCCGTTCGCAGCTCGACGGCCGCATCGTCACCTCCTCCGCCTACGAAACCGACATCGGGCCGCACGTCTTCCCGACCGAGAAGTACCGTGGAGTTCGCGAGCGCCTCCAGGTGGACGGGCTGACGCGGGTCGTGGAACCCGAGCCGCCGGCCCGCGAGGATCTCCTCCGCGTCCACACCGCCGCCTACCTGGACGACCTGGCCGCCCTCCGGTGGACGCCCCGGACGTGGCGCAGCGAGCTCCCGATCTCGGAGGAGATCGTGCGCTGGTTCGAGCTCTCCTGCGGCGGCACGATCACGGCTGCCCGGCTGGCTCTCGGATCCGGCTGGGCGGCACACCTCGGGGGCGGCTTCCATCACGCGTTCGCCGACCATGCGGAAGGATTCTGCTACCTGAACGACCTGGCTGTCGCGGCGCGGGCACTCCAGGCCGGCGGCGAGGTCGAGCGGGTGGCGGTGATCGACGTCGACGTGCACCAGGGGAACGGCACCGCGGCGATCTTCGCCGCCGACCCGACGGTCTTCACGTTCTCGATCCATCAGGAGGACAACTACCCGGTCAAGGAGCGGAGCGATCTGGACATCGGACTCCTTTCGTTCGACCGGAACCGGCCCGGATCTCCCTACGTCATCGACGATCTCTACCTGAGCCTGGTCGAGTCGTCCCTGCCGCGGATCCTGGACGGTTTCCACCCCCACCTGATCCTCTATCAAGCGGGGGCCGACCCTTACGAGCGGGATCGGCTGGGCGGATTCCGGCTCACCCGGCAGGGACTCGCCCGGCGGGACGCGACCGTGATCGAGGCCTGTCGGGAGCGCGGCGTCCCGGTCGCGATCACGCTCGGCGGCGGCTACGCCGAGGACGTGGCCGACACGATCGCCATCCACGCCGAGACCGTCCACTCCGCGGCGCGCCTCGAGGAAGCGGCTGGGGAACGCCAGGCAGCGGACCGACCTTGAGCCGGTCCGAACACCGCCCGGAGGCCGATCCCCCGCTCGAGTCGCCGATGGTTACGCCGCCGGCCGAAGTCGGACCGGCGCCGACGGGAACGCGCCTCGGCGAGGCTTTCGCCGCCTTGCGCCATCCCAACTTCCGCGTCTTCTGGGCCGGTGCGCTGGTCTCGAACATCGGGTCGTGGATGCAGAACGTGGCCCAGGGCTGGCTGGTCCTCGACCTGACCGACTCGGCGTTCATGCTCGGGCTTGTAGGCTTCGCGGGCACGGTCCCGATGCTCTTCTTCCTGCTCGTCGGGGGCGTGTACGCGGACCGCCTCGACCGCCGCAAGCTCCTCGTCGTGGCGATGACGGCGATGATGGTCGTCGCCGCGATCCTGGCCACGCTCACCCAGGCGGCGGTCGTGAACGTATGGCACGTTTTCGTCCTGTCGCTCCTGTCGGGCACCGCGCTGGCGATGGCGGCGCCCGCCTACCAGGCCTTCGTCCACGACCTCGTGGGACGGCGTGACCTGCAGAACGCGATCGCCCTGAACTCGGCCCAGTTCAACGTCTCCCGGATTCTGGGGCCGAGCCTGGCCGGCATCGTGATCGGTCCGATCGGGCTGGCCGGGTGCTTTGGGCTGAACGCACTCAGCTATCTGGCCGCGATCGGCTCCCTTCTCTTGATCGAGGTCACCAGCCGGCGGACGGTCGTGCACACCCGGCTCTGGGAAAGCCTCGTCGATGGGCTTCGATACGCCCACCAGCGGCCCCGGGTCCAGGCGCTCCTCCTTCTGACCGCGCTCATGAGCGTCCTTGCCATGCCGTACGCGACCCTCTTGCCCATCATCGCGCGCGACATCCTGGGCCTCGACGCCTCCGGGCTCGGGTACCTGTTCGCGATCGGCGGCGTGGGCGCGGTGGTCGGGGCCCTGTCGCTCGCCTTCCGGGGCGCGTTCAGGCGCCGTGGGGCCTACCTCCTGGGATGCCTGATCGTGACCGGCGTCGGCGTCCTCGCGCTCGGGCTTTCGCGCACGATCGCAGTAGCCGTTCCGTCGCTGGTCGTCATCTCGTTCTCGGCCACGAGCTCGATCGCGCTCATGAACACTCTGCTTCAGGAGCTCGTGGACGACGAGATGCGGGGGCGGGTGCTCGGGATGTACGGCCTCGCCTTCATGGGCACCTTCCCGGTCGGGAACCTGCTTGCCGGGACCCTCGCCGGCCTCACCTCGGCCTCGACGACGCTGGCTCTGACCGGCGCCGCGCTGACCGTCGCCGTGGTCGTGATCGCCGCCACTAGGCCGCGCCTCCGGAAGCTCGAGTGAGCCGGCGGGCGGTAACGGGCGCGAAGGGGTGAGCGCGGCCAGGACGTGGGGCCTGTTCGGCCTCCTCGCGTTCATATGGGGCTCGACCTGGCTGGTGATCAAAGTCGGCCTGGCAGACCTCCCGCCCTTCTTGGCCGCGGGTCTACGGTTCGCACTGGCGGCAGGCGTCCTGGCGGTCGTCGCCCGGACGCGGAGGATCCCGTTCCCTCGCGATCGGCGCGAGCACGTCCTCCTCCTGGGAGTGGGGACGACGATGTTCTGGGCCTCGTACGGGATCGTCTACTGGGCCGAGCAGTACATCCCGTCCGGCCTGACCGCAGTCCTCTTCGCGACCCATCCCTTTTTCACGCTGATCCTGGCGCACCTCATCCTCGCCACCGAGCGGGTCACGGCGCGCAAGGCGCTCGGCGTGGCGATCGGATTTCTGGGAGTCCTGCTCGTCTTTCGGGGGAACCTGACGCTCGATCATCCGCGCGGGGCCACGGCGGCGATGGTCCTGCTCCTGTCGCCGCTCGCCTCGGCGATGGGGAATGTCACGGTCAAGCGATGGGGAACCCATCTGCATCCTTTCCAGCTCTCCATCCTGCCGATGGCGTATGGAGCAGCGGCGCTCCTGGCGAGCTCGCTCGCGGTGGAGAGGGGGGCCCGGGTCGAATGGTCGCCGGTCGCGATGGGATCCGTGCTGTACCTGGCGATCCTGGGCTCGGTGGTCGCCTTCGTGGGCTACTACACCCTGCTCAGGGAGGTCGCGGTCACCACGCTGAACCTGATGTCGTACGTCTATCCGGTGGTCGCCGTCGTGCTGGGGTACCTGATCCTGGGCGAGGTCCTGGACCGGCTGGCGCTCGCGGGAGCGACGTTCGTCCTAGCGGGGATCGCGGTCGCGACCTGGCGACGCGGGGCCTTCAGCCGTCGAGCCAATCGGTCGGGGATCCCTCCTCCGACTTGATCCACTCGAAGACGGTCCGGCAGCCGCGGCAGTAAAACTGCCGGCTCATGAGGGTCGATCCGAAGGCGGATTCGACCTCGACGTCCGTCGAGCCGCAGTGGGGGCAGGCGGGACCGGACCCTTTCCGCCCGGTCGGATCGGGTTCAGGCCGTCTTGAAGGCGACATTCTTGGTCCCCCGAAGCTCGTCGAGGATCGACTGTTCCGGACCGCCAGGGTCTAGACGGCGGCGAGCGGAATCCCACCCCTCCCAGACCACCGGGTCCGCCAACTCCCACGCGCCGTTGGTCCGCTGCAGGCCGATCGCTCCAGGATCCTCGAGGAGTTTCGCGATCCTTGTGAACAGCCGATCACGCAAGGTGTCGTCGGGGGATGACTTCACGCCCGCCTCGACCAGCGCCGCGTCGTGGCCGGGCGAGCCGAAGAAGGCGGCGGCGTCCCTGATGGCGCGCGTGATGCTCTTCCGCGTCGCCTCCCGTGGCGCTCCGCCCCGACCTTCCATGAGCCGCACCCACCCCTCGGCATGCGCGAAGTGGAACCGCTCCTCCATCAGCATCTTGGCGACGACCTTGGCGAGCGGCTCGAACCGCGATCCGTCGAAAGCGCTCAGCGCCAGCGAGAGGGCGTAGTCGACGACGGCATTGGCGGCCACCACGTCCGCCCAGCTGGCGAACGGACGGTCCAAGAAGGCGATCGACGCGAACTCGGTGGAGGCGCGGGTGTCGTTGAGAGGATCCAGCTCGAGGTCGAACTCGCGCTTCAAGATCCCGTTCAGGAGCCGGGTGTGCCCGAACTCCTCCTGGGCCATCGAGCACGCGGCGATACCGGCCTCGATCGCCGGTGGGCCAAACGTCCACTCGCCGTAGTGATAGCCGAGCAGGAGCTTGGTGTCGCTGATGGCCACGACGACCGGGCGCAGAGCGTCCCGGTGCGACCTCTCGAGGCCGCCCTCCCTGTCGGTGTTCATGGGCGGCCGTCCTCGGCGGCGGGAGAGAATCGGTCGGGATGGGCGCTCGCGATCGCCGCCCGGGGTACGACCCACATCTCCGCCCAGTCCTCCTCGTCGTAGATCTTCCAGGCATACACCCGTGCCAGCTCGATGTCGGGGGCATTCAGGGTTCCGATGTGGGACATCGGGTCACCGGGGGCGATTCGGCAGAAGACCTCGAACACCTGCTCGCCTCGCGCCACCGGGTCAGACGCTCAGGCCGACGGCCTGGAGGAGGCGTCGCCCGCGCGTGGTGAGGCGGGCCTTGGTCCACGGAGGGGACCAGACGATCCGGACGCGGACGTCGGTGACGCCCTCGACCGCGCCCACCGCGGCACGGACGTCGTCGAGGATCATGTCCATCCCCGGGCACCCGATCGAGGTGAACGTGAGGTCGACGTCCACCGCGCCGTCGTCGCCCACTTCGACGGCGTACACCATTCCCAGGTCGACGAGCGAGACCGGAAGCTCCGGATCGGTGATCCCGCCCAGGGCCTCCCACACGGCGGCTTCGGCGGACCTCGTCATGCGGCGGCGCCGTTCCCGTTGCCGCCGAACAGGCCGCTCCCCCGTCCCTGGATCATCTCGACGTACCGCTCGTTCATGGGACCCCGCCCACGCCATCTCTCCCACACCTGTTCCCAGGTGATCGACTCGTCGAAGAGCCATTGCTTCGCGTCCGGGTCGAACTCGCAGGGCAGCTCGTAGTCGACTTCGTAGCGGCCGGAGCCGGGGTCGTACTGCGCGGGGATGTCGATGCCCACTTCGTCGCAGAGGGGCACGATCGAGGCCATCCAGGTTTGCCGCAGCTGGTCGTTCGTCTTGCCCTTCAGCCGGTACTCGAGCTGACCGGAGTGGCGCTTGAGGTCGTCGGGAAGGCCGAACCACTCGATCCCGGTCGGAAACATCCAGTCGACCGCGCGCTGGAGCATCTCGCGCACCTCGCCGCCCGCCTTGGATAGCCGCCTCATCCACGACTCGCCGTGCCGCAGGTGGAAGTACTCCTCCTTGTCGACCTTGACGAGCGCTCGCTTCAGCGGACCGTACGAGGTGTTCTCATGGACGTCCGATAGCAGGACGATCCCGGCCCGGTCGAACAGGCCGTTGGCGACCGCCATCTCGGCCCAGTTCTCGAGCGCCTGGTCGAAGCCGTACGGGTTCTTGAACTCGTCCGGCCTCCGGCCGAAGACGAGTTGCTCCTTGTCCTCGCCGAGGTCCTCGAGAAGGCGGTAGGCGATGTTGGCGTGCCCGAGCTCGTCCTGGATGACCGCGCTGACGGCGATTCGGCTGGAGATCGTGGGGGCGTCCTTGGCGGCCAAGTAGTATGCTGGAGCGCTCATCAGCTCCGTGTCGCCTTGGACCAGCATCTGGATCTTCAGCGCGGACAGATAGCCGGGCGTCATGTCGTCCATCGACTCCACGACGAAGCCGTTGGCGATCCGCTTCTTCAGGTCGTCTTCGCGTCGCTCGTCATGCATGTCCGTCACCTCAGGGATAGGTCATCCAGATCTCCGCGTGGGTCCGCACCCACCCGGAGGCGGGGTCCAACGGGTGCGGTCCCGTGGCCAGGTCGAGGTATGAATCGACCTGGCTCGCGTGCAGCACGTGCGCGGACGGCTCCGAAGCACCCGGCTGCACCGTCCAGCCGGCGCCCTCCAGCGCGTCCCGGTACCATTCGAAGACGGCGGTGGGCTCGCCGCGCTGGACGATCGTGATCGTGCTCCACGTGCCCGTCGTCCCCTCGCGGGCCGACGCCTGCACGACGGTGCTCTCCGAAGCGATCGGGAACTCGGCCGGGAAGCCGGCCGGCACTTCGACCGCCTCGAAGACCAGCTCGCCCGCGCTCCCGGAGATCGTCGACGCGGTGTCGGCCACCGGATCCTCGCCCCTCGAGCGCCTGGCGGAGCCGGAATCGGTCCCCGTATCGTCGCCGCCGCAGGCGGCCAGCGAGCCGATCAGCCAGACCACGGCGACCACGCGCCGGGTCGGGCGGCTCCTATCGAACCGGAACAAGGTCACGGATTGGGCAGAGAGCGTACGGACAGCCGGAAGGCGCGTCAAGGTGGACGCATCTGGACCATCGGCCACTCGACCCTCGAGCTGGTGGAGTTCCTCGACCTTCTCGAACGTCACCGGATCGACCAGGTCGCCGACGTCCGGCGGTTCCCGGCCTCGCGGCGGCACCCACGGTTCGCCAGAGAGCCCCTTTCGGAGGCCCTTCGGGCGAGCGGGATCGAGTACCGATGGTTCGAGGATCTGGGCGGACGACGAAGCGGAGGCGGATCGCGTTCGCCGAACCAGGGAATCCGGAACGCGGCCTTCCGGGCCTACGCCGATTACATGCAGAGCCCCTCGTTCCTGCGCGCGTTCGAGACGCTCGAGGTGTGGCGGGCAGGAGGACGGTCCGCGCTTCTTTGCGCGGAGGCCCTGTGGTGGCGATGCCATCGTCGGCTCCTGGCCGACCTGTTCGTGGCGCGCGGTGTCGAGACGTTCCATATCATGCCGGGCGGCCAGGAAGCGGTTCACGAGCTCTGGGACCTCGCGCGGACCGGTCCGGAGGGCTTAACTTACCCTTCCATCCAAGCCGGGCTCGAGTTCTGAGTTCAAGTCCATTCAATCGGGCGGGATCGCCGGAACATCCGGCCCTCTTCTCGCGTTAAGGGGATCGATGTCACGTTCACATCCGGCACGGATTCGCCTCGCGGCGGGGCTGGCGATGGCGCTGGGCGCCGGCGCGGTTGCCGCGCGCCCGGCGGCGTCGCAGGGTGCGCTCGGGCTCTGGGACGCCCGGCCGGGGCCTCTGGTCGGCGACATCCGCGCCGGGATCGACGCCGCGTACGACTTCGACTATGGCGAGGCGCTCGGTCGTTTCGACCGCGTCGTTGCGGCCCGGCCCGATCATCCGGTCGGGTACTTCCTGCGCGCGGAGGCATACTGGTGGCAATACCTGAACGACCGCCGCAATGCCCAGATCGAGCGGCTCCTCGAGGAGAACCTGGGGCTGGCCATCGACCGCGGGAAGGCGCGCCTCGAACGGGACGACCGGGACACCGAGGCCCTGTTCGTGCTCGGCAGCGCCTACGGGCGGCGCGGCATGCTGGCGGGGACCCACAGGGAAGCCTGGCAGGCGGCCAGGGACGCCCGCAAGGCGAATAAATATCTCGGGCGTCTCCGTCAGGTAGCCCCCGGCCACGTGGACGCGGTCGCGGCCGACGGGCTCTACCGCTACTACGTCTCCCGCTTCGGCGCCGTCGCGCGGACGGCCTCGCGCCTTCTCTTCGGGCTCGAAGGAAGCCGTGAGGAGGGCCTGGCCTACCTCGACCGGGCGCGGCGCGAGGGCTCGTACACGCGGACCGAGGCCGCCTTCTTCCAGGGCCTGTTCTACCTCCAGTTCGAAAACCGGCCGGTCGAGGCAGGGAAGATCCTGGGCGGCCTCCGTGTCCGCTATCCCCACAATCCGTATTTCGCCACCATGGCCGCGTACGCGCTCCAGAAGCAGGGCGAGTTCCTGGAGGCGCGCTGGCTCTACGAGGCGACGCTGGGGCGGCTCGCGGAGGGCGGCGTCTACGGTCGCGAGGGGGTCTCGCTCACGCGCTTCTTCTACGGCCAGACGTTGCTCGCGCTGGGGGATCTGTCCGGCGCCGAGCGCGAGTTCCACACCGTCGCGAGGCTCGGCGCCGTCGAATCGGACGCCTTCCCGCACGCCCACATCTTCCTCGGCCGGATCGCCGACCTGAAAGGGGACAGGACAGCGGCCGAGATCGCCTACCGGCAAGCGCTCGCCCTGCCCGACGCCGCCGACAGCCACGCCGTCGCCCGGCGCCTCCTCGAGTCGCCCTTCACGAGCGGCCAGCTCGGGTCCGTCGTCGGGGGCGGGAAGTAGCCCGCCGCCGGTCGGGCTGGCGCCGTGATCCCGGTTTCGACAAGCTGGAGCCGTGCCGGCCGGGCTCGCCGTCCTCTTCGTCATCGATCCCCTCGAGGCGCTGATCCTCGAGACCGAGACCTCGCTCCTGCTGATGAGCGAGGCTGCGCGGCGGGGGCACACGTCGTGGATCACCTATCTCCGCGAGCTCTACCTCGATGACCGAGGCGCCCGCACGCGCGCTCGCCCGATCGACGTCGACGAGAGCGTTCGCCCCTTCTACCGGCTCGGTTCCCCGGAGGACCGGGCGATCGGCTCCTTCGACATCGTCCTCATGCGGAAGGACCCGCCCGTCGACCTGGACTACCACAATGCCCTGGCGATCCTGAGCCGGGCCCGGGAAGAGGCGCCCGTCCTGAACGATCCCGTCGGGATGTGCCGCTCCAACGAGAAGCTCCTTCCGCTCGAGATCCCGGGGGCTGCGCCGCCCTCCGTGGTCACGGCCGACCCCGAGGTCGCGGCGGCCTTCCTCGGCGAGCACGGGGATGTGGTCGTGAAGCCGCTGAACGAGTACAGCGGCCACGGGATCCGGCGGGTCCGGGTCCCGCGGACGGCCTTGGAGTCAGGTCTCCTGGAGTCGCTGGCGGCCCGTTCCGGAAGACACGTGCTCCTGCAACGCTTCCTGCCCGAGGTGGAGAAGGGCGACAAGCGGGTGCTGGTCCTGGACGGGGAGCCGCTCGGGTGGGTGAACCGAGTCCCGCGGCCGGGCTCCTTTCACGCCAACATCCACCAGGGGGCCGCGGTGGAGGGGACGACGCTGGACGAGCGCGAGCGGGAGCTGATCCGGGCGGCGGGACCGCTCCTGGTCGAGCGCGGGCTGGAGATCACCGGCTTCGACTTCATCGGCGGCTGGCTCACCGAGATCAACTTCACGAGCCCGTCGGCGCTGCGTCAGATCGACCAGGTGATGGGGGAACGGCTGGAGGTGCGGCTGGTGGACTGGCTGGAGGGTCGGGCCGAGGAGGGCGTGCGCCGGCCGCTGCCCGTGTAGCCGATGTGCGCCGAGGCGCTGGGTTGCCACAAAGCGAAGGGGCGTCCGGTTGTCCGGACGCCCCTCGCCGCTTCAGGCTTCAGCCGGATCAGAAGAGGAACGAGATCCCGCCGGAATACTCGAAGTTGTTCTTTGTTTCGTCCGAGCCGAAGATCACGCTCTCGTCTCCGACGAAGACGATGTTGTCGCGGAGATCCGCGCGTAGCGCCCAGCTGGCCGCAGGGGGTCGGGCGTTGTACCACTTGAACCCCACGCCCAGGGGCACGAGCAGATGCGTCTTCGATGTGTCATCGTCGGACAATCCTGGAATGTCGTCGATCCGGCCGGTCGCCGCACCGACGCCGCCCGCCACAAACGGCTTGAACTGGCCCTCGGTCGGGAACGCGTACTCCAGACCGAAGCTGTACAGGTACAGATCTACCTTGATGTCATCGTCGACTCCGGGGACATCGATCCGGTTCACGTTGACCCAATCGAAATTCCCGCCCCAGGCGAAGCCGCTCTGATACTGGAGCGTCATCCGGGCGCCCAGCAGGACGTCGGTGTCGCTGTCCTCGATGTCGTAGCGGAACCCTCCCAGATGGCCGTTCAACTCGTACCAGTTCTGGGCTCGGGCGGGTCCCGCCGCGAGCAGGGTCATCAGCAGCCCGAGGGCCGCCACCAACGATAGCCGGTACATGGGATCACCTCTCCGTTCAGGTCCAAGGATGGAAGAACGCGTGGCCCTCCCTACCCGGCTGGGCGGAAGGGGTTCCGACCACAATGTAGTTAGGCGGGAGCTTCTCTGCCTTTAGACATCTAACATATGCAAAAAAGGTATCCATTAGCGATTCGATCACGATCCGAAGAACAGCGAAATGCCCGCCGACAGCTCCAGGTTGTGGGTCGCCTCCGGGTCCTCGTCCCCCTCGTCCACGTCGAACGTCTCCTGCCAGATGATGTTGTCACGGATCTCGGCCCGGAACGCCCAGCTCTGCCGGGTCGTACGGCTGAACCACTTGAGGCCGGCGGCCAGGGGGACGAGGAAGTCGGTCTCGCTGTCGTCCTCGACCCCTTCCGGCTCGTCGCCGAGCGAGATCGTGGCTGCGCCGACGCCGCCGCCCACGAAGAGGTGGAGCCGGTTGGGGGACGGGAACGTGTAGTCCACCTCGGCGCTGTAGAGGAACAGGTTGACATCCAGGTCATCGTCCGTCCCCCTCTGGTCAATCGAGGCCGCCGGGACCCAGTCGAAGTTGGCGCCGAATCCCCATCCGGGGGCCGTGTTGTAGAGGAACCGCGCGCCCAGCATGCCGTCCGTGTCGTCGGCCTCGCCGAGCGAAGCCGCGAAGTCGTCGTCCAGGATCAGCGCGCCTCCGTGGAGGTTCAGCTCGTAGTTGTTGTCGTGGTAGTGGCTGGCCGGGGACTGTGCCGTAGCGGGTCGCGCGCTCAGTACGAGCGCGAGCGCCGCGCCGAGCGCGAAGGCGGCGGTCTTCATGGGTTCCCTGCTCCCTTCGAAGCGGTGCGGCATCGGATTGTGCGCGGATTCGATGGATCGTTCGCGGTGGGGTGAGCGAAAGGTAGAGCCTGGATTTCAACCGGCGCAACGCGTCGCCACCACGGAGGGGGTCGCTGACCCGGAAGAACGGCCGATCCCCAGAGCGTGTATATTTCAGGAGGTTCGTCTTCGTTCAAGGAGGTTCATCCATGCGTCTCGTAGCGATGGGCCGTTTCGCGGCCCCTCAGACCGCAATCGCCCTGACCCTGACCCTGCTCGCGAGCCCGGCTCCCGCTCAGGATCGGATCGGACCGGCGCAGGCGATCCGCGTCGTCGAGCTGGTCGACGTGTCGGGCGCCCGTCTCGAGCGGACCGTGCTGGAGCCCATGACCCCGGCCGAGGTCCTACGCCTCCAGGTCGCGCTGGGCCGGGCCGGCTTCGATCCGGGCATCCGCTCGGGCGTCGTCGACACCGAGACCGCCACCGCG
>Ga0299907_10001825_pt1 | contig 12597 bp, 9 predicted proteins | sample RVTome_16_FD_198680 | JGI IMG/M metagenome (GOLD analysis project Ga0299907, IMG submission 198680) | Soil microbial communities from uranium-contaminated site in the Upper Colorado River Basin, Wyoming, United States - RVT152D67 (version 2) ...
ACGACTACGAGGGCGCGGTGGCCCTCGTCACCCCGGAAGGGAAGGGGATGATCATCACCTTCTGGGAGACGCGGGAGGGCGCACAGGACGCATCGGGCATCGCGTCCGCCGAGCTCGAGCGCAACATGACCATGTTCAGGTCGCCGCCGGGACGCGAGCTCTACGAGGTGTCGTTCGCGGACCTGATGGGCGTGGCGGTGTAGCCGGTGAAGGAGGTCTTCGGCATCCCGGCCGCCACCCTCCTCGTCGTCCTCCTGGTAGGGCTCGGCGTCGCTCTCGCCGTACTCGGTGTACTCGCGCTCCGCAACCGCATCCTCGTGAAGCTCGCACTCCGCAGCGTCGGGCGCCGCCGCGGACGAAGCGCGCTCATCGTCGTCGGGCTCATGCTCGGGACGACGATCATCGCGGCCGCTCTCGCGACCGGAGACACGATGAGCCACACGATTCGTACGACGGCGGTCCGGACGCTGGGCGCGACCGACGAGACGATCGCGCCGAAGGGCGCCGTCGACGACATCCCCGGCGCGCTCGGGGCGGCAAGCGGCACGGGCTGGATTCCCGAGCTCACCGTCGCGCATGTGGAGGCGGCGACGAGCGGCTCGGGCCTCGTCGACGGCATCACCGGCGCCATCGTCGAGCAGGTCGCCGTGCAGGCTCCGGTGCAGGGTCAGAGCGAGCCGAGCGTCGTGCTCTTCGCCGGCGACCCGGCACGGATGCAGAGCTTCTCCCCGATCGTCGGCTCCGACGGCGCCAGGCTGTCGCTCGACGCGCTTCGCGCCGACGAGGTCTACCTCAACAGGAAGGCCGCCGCGGAGCTGCGCGTGGCGCCGGGCGACCGCGTCGTGGTCTACGCCGGCTCGGAGCCGGCGCGGGCGCGCGTGCGCGACGTCGTCCGCTACGACGGCGCCGCGAGCGCCGACGCGGCGCTTCTCATGTCCCTCGAGCAGGCCCAGGAGCTGTACCGCCGCCCGGCGGAGATCAGGGCCGTGCTCGTCTCGAACCGCGGAGGGGACGTCGCCGGGGCGGCGCTCTCCGACGAGGTCGTCGCGCTGCTCGAGCCGCTCGCGAGATCGATGGATCTCGAGATCCAGACCGTCAAGGCCGACGCCATCGAGGACGCCGACGCGGCCGGCAACGCGTTCGTGACCTTCTTCACGACCTTCGGCACGTTCTCGATCGCCGCGGGGATCCTGCTCATCTTCCTCATCTTCGTGATGCTCGCCGCCGAGCGCCGAAGCGAGCTCGGCATCGCGCGCGCGATCGGCTCGCGCCGCGGGCACCTCGTCGAGATGTTCACCTTCGAGGGAGCCGCCTACGACTTCCTGGCGGCTGCCGTGGGCGCACTCCTCGGAGCCGTCGTCGCGCTCGGCATGGTCACGGTGATGGCGAGCGCCTTCGCCGCCGCGGACGAGGACGAGGGCCTCCAGATCGAGTTCGCCGTGTCGGCGCGAAGCCTCCTCATCGCGTTCGCGATCGGGTTGCTGTTGACGCTGATCGTCGTCGCGGTGTCGGCCTGGCGCGTGAGCGTGATGAACATCTCGACGGCGATCCGGAACCTGCCCGAGCCCCCGACCAGTCGGCGCCGCCGCCGATTCGTCCTCGCCTCGGTCGCGATCGCGCTCGGAGCCCTCCTGACGATCTCCGGGACGAGCTCCGGGACCGCGACCCCGGTCATGTTCGGCGTGTCGCTCGTCCTGCTCGGCCTCATCCCGTTGCTGCAGCTCGTGGGGGTCTCGGAGCGGCTCGCGCACACGGCGGTCGGCGGGGCGATCGTCGTCACGCTGATGCTCCCGTGGAACCTGTGGGAGACCGTCTTCGGGACCCTCGCGATGGACTTCGGGACGTGGATCGTCGCCGGGTTGATGATCGTCGTCGGAGCGGTCCTCGTGATGGTTTACAACACCCCAGCCCTGCTCGGCCTCGTGATGGCCGTCCTCGGGCGCATCCGCGCGCTCACGCCCGTCCTGCGGATGTCGATGGCGTATCCGCTCGCAGCGCGCTTCCGGACGGGGACGACGCTGGCGATGTTCACGCTCGTCGTGTTCACGCTCGTGACGGGAACCGCCTCGAACGGGTCGTTCGTGCACGCCATCGGCGTCGAGGACTTCGGCGGCGGCTTCCAGGTCCGGGCCGGCACGACCGGCGCCGCCCCCGTCGACGACATGGCCGCAGCGCTGCGCCGGACACCGGGAGTCGATCCCGGCGACTTCACGGCCGTCGGCAGCCAGTCCCTCCTCGCGGTGGAGGCGAGGCAGGTAGACGCGGGTCGGCCGTTCGAGACATACCTCGTGCGCGCCCTCGACGAGCCCTTCCTCGACCACACGACGTTCGGCCTCGGGGACATGGCCCGGGGCTACCGCTCGGAGAGGGAGGTCTGGGAGGCGGTGCGCGACCGCCCGGGCCTCGCCGTCGTCGACAGCACCATCGTTCCGCGGCGTGACAACTGGAACTTCGGTGTGCTCCCGGACTTCCAGCTCTCCGGCTTCTACTTCGAGGAAGGGTTCGACCCGATCCCCGTCGAGGTGCTGGACAAGCAGACCGGAAGGCGGGCGACCGTGACCGTCATCGGGATCCTGAAGGACACCGCGCCGCTCGAGATGCTCGGCATCTCGAGCTCGGAGGCGACCCTCAAGGCGGCCTTCCCGGCGCGCATCCGGCCGACGGTCCACTACTTCGGTCTCACGCCAACAGTGGATCCGGAGGACACCGCGGCGGCGCTCGAGTCAGCATTCCTCGCTAGCGGGCTCGAGGCGGAGTCGATCCAGGAGGTCGTGGACGACGCCATCGCCGCGAACATGACGTTCAACAAGCTCGTCCAGGGCTTCCTCGGGCTCGGCCTGCTCGTGGGCGTCGCGGCGCTGGGAGTGATCAGCGCCCGAGCCGTCGTCGAGCGCCGCCAGCAGATCGGCGTCATGCGGGCGATTGGCTTCCGGTCACGAATGGTGCAGGCGGCGTTCCTGCTCGAGTCCTCGTTCATCGCCCTCACGTCGATCCTCGTCGGGACCGTCCTCGGCCTGCTGCTCGCCTGGAACATCATTCGCGACACCCGCTCGCAGCCGAGCTGGGAGAACCTCGAGCTCGTCGTGCCGTGGCTCAACCTCGGGGTGATCTTCCTCGTCGTCTACGCGGTCGCGCTCGCCGCGACGCTCGCGCCGGCGGTTCGAGCCTCCCGCATCCGCCCGGCCGAAGCGCTCAGGTATCAGTGAGGATCGCAGGGTCGAGCCCGCGCCGCGCGGGCGCGCGGCCCGGCGGCTGGGTGGGCGTCGGCCGGACCGGCGCCGGCGGGATGTCCCGCTCGACCGCCTCGGCCTGCTCGAGCGTGACGGTCTCGCCGTGGTGGGCGATCTCGAGCGGGTCGCCCCCGACGAGCAGGTAGCTCGCGCTCCGCTTCGTCACCTCCACCCTGAGACGACGACCCCGGAAAAGGAGACGGAACGCGAGACGCTCGAGCCGGGCGGGCAGGCGCGGCGCGAACGTGAGCGCGCCCCGGTGGTCGCGCATACCGCCGAACCCGGCCACGGCCGCCGTCCAGGCTCCGGCCAGCGACGCGATGTGGACGCCGTTGTGCGTGTTGCCGGCGAGGTCGTGGAGATCGACGAGCGCCGCCTCCGCGAAGTAGTCGTACGCGAGCTCCAGGTGTCCGACCTCGGCTGCGATCACGGCCTGCGTGCAGGCTGACAGCGTGGAGTCGCGGACGGTGAGGCCTTCGTAGTACGCGAAGTCCCTCGCCTTCTCCTCGTCGCTGAAGGCATCACCGCGCGCGTGGAGCGCGAGGACGAGATCCGCCTGCTTCACGACCTGCCTGCGGTAGAGGTCGAAGTAGGGGAAGTGCAGCAGCAGCGGGTACTGGTCCGGCCGTGTGCCCTCGAAGTCCCAGATCTCGTGTTCCGTGAAGCCCTCGGACTGTGGATGCACCCCGAGCGCGGGATCCCAGAGAACCACCATGTCCTCCGCTGCGTCACGCCAAGTGGCGGCCTCCTCGAAGTCCGCGCCGAGCTCGGCGGCATGGCGTGGATGCCGCGCGACGGCGTCGGCCGCCGCGCGGAGGTTCTGCTGCGCCATCAGGTTCGTGTAGACGTTGTTGTCGGCGAGCGCGCTGTACTCGTCGGGCCCCGTCACGCCGTCGATCCGAAACCGCCCGCGGGCGTCGTGGTGCCCGAGCGAGCGCCAGAGACGGGCAGTCTCGACGAGCAGCTCCAGGCCGGCCTCGCTTTCGAAATCGTCGTCGTCGGTGGCCGCCCGGTACCGGACCACGGCGTCGGCGATGCCAGCGCCGATGTGGAAGGCCGCCGTCCCCGCGGGCCAGTAGCCGGAGCACTCCTGCCCTCGGATGGTTCGCCAGGGGAACGCCGCGCCCGCGAGCCCGAGCTGGCTTGCGCGCTCCCGCGCCAGGTGGAGCGTCGAATGGCGCCACCTGAGCGCATCGGCCGCGGCGTGCGGCACGGTGTACGTGAGCACGGGCAGGACGAAGCGCTCGGTGTCCCAGAACGTGTGGCCGTCGTACCCGGGGCCGGTCAAGCCCCTGGCCGCGATCGCCCGCCGCTCCGCGCGAGCGCCGGCCTGGAGGACATGGAAGAGCGCCAGCCGGACGGCCTGCTGAAGCTCCGTGTCGCCGTCGAGCTCGACGTCCGCGCGGCCCCAGAAGTCGTCGAGATACTCGCGCTGGGAGGCGAGGAGCCCGTCCCAACCGGTGCGACGTGCCTCCGCCAACGCCGCGACGACGAGATCGCGGACCGCCGGGAGGGATCGCCGGCTCGACCAGCCGTACGCAAGGAACTTCACGAGACGGACGCGCTCTCCGACGCCGAGACTGGCTGCGACCGTCACGCGACCCACGTCGGACGCGCTCTCCGAGGTGGTGACCGTTCCGTCGGGGCCTTCCACGACGTGATCCATGCCGGCCGCCACTCGAAGCCCGCTGCGCTTCGTCGAGTGCACGAGCACGACCCGCGCATCGTGGTGGGAGAACTCCTCCGATCGGAGGGGCGACTCGAGCGCGGCCGCGGCACGGGGATCGGCCGACTGGGAGGGCGCCGGCTCGTTCGCGACCAGCTCGGACTGGACGACCACGCGCACGGGCGCATCCACCGGCTCGACCTCGTACAGGATCGCCGCGATCGTCCGCTGCGCGAACGAGACGAGGCGCGTCGATGTCACGCGGACGCGCGCAGCCGCCGGAGACACCCAGTCGACGGTCCGACGAAGCACCCCCGCCTGGAGATCGAGCACGCGCTCGTGCTCGAGGAGCTGGCCGTACCGAACGTCGAAGGGCTCGTCGTCGACGAGAAGCCGGATGATCTTTCCGTTGGTCACGTTCACGATCGTCTGGCCCGACTCGGGGTAGCCGTAGCCGCCCTCCGCGTACGGCAGCGGCCGCAGCTCGTAGAACGAGTTCAGGTAGGTGCCAGGCATGCCGAACGGCTCGCCCTCGTCGAGGTTCGCGCGCAGCCCGATGTGACCGTTCGCGAGCGCGAACACGGACTCGCTCTCCGCGAGAGCGTCGAGCTCGAGGCCCGTCTCGCGTACCGACCACGGCTCGATCTCGAACATCCCGCGGACGCTCATTCCCGCTCGAGCAGCTCCGCCAGGTCGGAGACCACGACATCGGCGCCGTGGTCGAGCAGCGCCGGTCCGTGTCCCGACCTGTCGACACCGACGACGCATCCGAAGCCTCCGGCGCGGCCGGCAGCGACACCGGCGAGCGAGTCCTCGAAGACGGCCGTCTCGGCCCGTCCGGTATCGAGGGCGCGCGCGCCGGCGAGGAACGTGTCCGGGGCGGGCTTTCCGCTCAGATGCTCGCGCTCCGCCACGACGCCGTCTATCACCTCCTCGAAGAGATCCTCGATTCCTGCCGCCCGGAGGATCTCACGGCAGTTCTTGCTCGCCGAGACAACCGCTCGGCGAAGCCCGGCTTCCCGAACCGCCTGCACGTAGCGGATCGATCCGGGGTACGTCTCGACATGGCCCCGGCGGATCAACGCGTGCAAGAGCTCGTTCTTCCGCTCGCCGAGACCGACGACCGTCCCGCCCGACGGAACGCCCGGCTCGCCTTCAGGGAGCTCGATCCCGCGGGAGGCGAGAAACGACCGAGCTCCGTCGGAGCGAAGCTTGCCGTCGACGTGCTCGTGGTAGTCCCGCTCGAGGTCGAAGGGCTCGAAGGACGACCCTGTCGCGTCGGCCCGCTCGCGGAGGAACGCGTCAAAGGTCTCCTTCCAGGCCGCGGCATGCAGCGTCGCCGTCCGCGTGAGCACGCCGTCGAGATCGAAGAGACACGCGCGAATCGCACCGGGCAGGCCCAGCGTTCGGCTCATGCTCGTAGTTCACCGCACGACGCGTGTGGTTTGCGTCCGATGCCCGCCAGGACGTGGTGCCGCACGCTGCCTGCATGAGCCGCGTGGATCTCTACTGGTTGCCCCTCGGCGCCGGCGGACGCTCGGTGCGGCTCAACGGCCGGATCTACGAGGCGATCGTGTCGCGGCTGGAGCGCCGGCCGCCATGCGACCTGTATCACGCCGCGCTCGTGGTGGGCCTTCCGGAGGGGCGATACGTGATCGAGGTCGGCCCGCCCTGGGCAGGAGGGGCGACGGCTCGCGGAGTCGTCGCGGAGGGACAGGTCGGCGCGCGCTGGGCCGGCCGGCTCTCGATCTTCCGGTACGAGGTGCGTCGCTGGCGAAACGGGGTGATTCTCGACGTCGGCGAGGCCGTCGAGAGCCCGCAGCTTCTCACCACCGACGTGCGTCACGCGCGACGCCTCCTCGACCTCGTCCCGTTCGTGCCGACACCCGTGTGGGGACGGGACGAGCTCGGCGCCGGCGACATGTGGAACTCGAACTCGGTCATCTCGTGGCTCCTCGCCGAGACCGGCCTGCCGATGGACGCTGTCGGCCCGCCGAAGGACGGCCGCGCGCCCGGCTGGACTGCCGGGCTCGTCGTCGCGCGGCGAGCGTCAGTGGACGATGAGAACGTCGCAGTGCGCCCTGCGCTGCACGGTTCCGCTGACGCTCTGGCCGAGTAGCCGCGCGAGCAGGTGCGGCTCGCGCGTCCCGACGACGATGAGATCGGCGTCCCGTTCCTCGGCGAGGCGCAGGATCTCCTCGGGCGCATCGCCGAGCCCGAGCACGGTCTCCACGTCCACGCCGCGCTCGCGCAGGATCGCCCCGCCCCGAGCCTGTTGCTCGCGATGCATCTCCGGCGAGTTCGAGTGGTCGAACGGGCCGATCCCGTGCACTGTCGCCGAGAGCACCGGGGCGACGCTCGTGACGATGACGTGGGAGCCGAACGCCGCCGCGAGCTCCGCGGTTCGCTCGAGCGCGCGCTTCGCCGGCTCCGTCTCGTCGTAGCCCAGCACGATCGTCTTCATGCCTGCACCTCCTCCGTTTCGCCGATCGTCCCGCCCAGAGGTCGGAGGCGCGTCCGGACAAGTCCGTTGGGTCGATTCGGGCTACTACGGAGGCCCGGCGCCCGGCCGTCAGTGCGAGGTGTGCTCCGCCGCCTCGGCCTCCGCCTTCGTGCGATGAACGGCGGCCGCGACGGCAGGTGACGGGGACCGCCGCGGCTGCGGTCCGTACTGCTCTCCCCGTGACGTCGTCCAGACGGCTCAGCCGCTCTGCGACCTGACGTAGTCGATGTAGCCGCGGACGTCCTGCGCAGGCTCGGAGTACGCCTCGCCGAGGGTCTCCTCCATCCGGGCCATGTACTCCTCCGCCCAGGTCGGGAAGTCGTAGTCGATCGCGCGCAGGAACTCGAGCGTCGCCGCGAGGCGGAAGTCCGCGATGGAGGGCTGATCGCCGCCGATGAACTTCCGGTCGGCGATGAAGAACGCGCGGTAGACGTCGAGCGGCTCCGCGATCGCGGCCTCGGCGTCCTTCGCGGCCTTCGCCTTCATCGCGTCGTCGGCCTCCGAGGTCGCGACCTCGCCGGGATACTGCGCGAACCCGAGCGTCGGGTACGTGGCGCGGGCGACGAGCGGGTAGAGCGTGCCGATCAAGTAGAACATCGCGTTGTCGACCATCGCCCGCTCCCCAGGATCCTCGGGGTAGAAGCTGGTGAGGCCGTGCTTGTTGCAGAGGTAGGCCATGATCGCGCAGCTCTCGCCGAGCGCGCCGCGCGGGAGCCCGTCCGCCTCGAGCATCGGAGTTAGGTGGGCTGGGTACTTGGAGACGTACTCGGGGCTCGTCGTCGATCCCCACACGTCGACCTCTTCGACGTCGAGGTCGGCGGCGCGCACGAACATGCGCACGGTCAGGTTGTTCACGCTCGGCTTCAGGATGTTGATCGTGTGCGTTGCCACGTCCTCCTCCTTCGTCAGTAGGGGTTCTTGGGCGAGCGGTCGTCCGACAGCGACTCCCGTGAGCGGGAGACGAGCGCTTCGATGGCGTCCGCGAGGTGGTCCCGCGCGATGTTGTAGTCGCCTCGGTCGACGCGCAGCTTGTGGGCCTCGAGCAGCACATCCGCGTGCGTGAAGCCGACCGGCGGCTCGAACCGGTACGACGCGAGCTCGATCAGGAGGCCGAGCGGGTCCTCGAAGTAGATCGAGTCCATGAAGCCGCGGTCCTTGACGCCCGAGTGCCGGATCCCACGCTCGTCGAGCCGCTCCGCCACGTGCCAGAAGGTCGCCTGCGAGACGGAGAGCGCGATGTGGTGGACGGTCCCGATGTCGGTCGAGGTGCGAGTCGAATCGGGCGCCCGCTCCTCGTTTGTGAAGACCGTGACGAGGCGGCCGTCGCCCGGGTCGAAGTACAGGTGACTCTCCGACTCGTTGTCCAGGTTCGGCTGCTCGAACACGAACGGCATGCCGAGGACTCCCTCCCAGAAGTCGATCGACGTCTGCCGGTTCGCGCCGACGAGCGTGATGTGGTGGACGCCCTGGGACTGGACCTTCTGCATCACCGCTCCACGAGCTTCGACTTGTACTCGCTCCGCTGCAACGTCCCCCATTCGACGAGCTCGACGTGCGTCTGAACGACCAGTACGTCGCGAAGCCTGTCACGGATCGTGCCCGCGAGCGCGTCATCCGGGCTCGCGTCGCGCGCGAGCTCGACCGCGACGGGCAACGGTGGCTCCTGCTTCACGCCCACGGCCTGGGGCTTGACGAGGACGTTGCCGCTGACCCGGGGCGCGAACGCGCCGACGACCTCGCGGACCGCGGACGGGAAGACGTTGACGCCACGCACGATGAGCATGTCGTCGGTCCGCCCGATGCAGCGCACCCGCGGGCCGGTCCGCCCGCACGGGCACGGGCGCGCGCGTACTTCGACGTGGTCGCGGGTCCGGAAGCGGAGGAGCGGCGCGGCGCGGTGCCGCAGGTGGGTCAGCACGAGCTCCCCGCTCGCACCGTCGTCGAGCGGGAGCGCCTCGCCCGTCTCCGGGTCGATCAGCTCCGCGTGGACGAAGCCGCGCGCGCCCAGATGCATCCCGTCCTGCTCCTGGCACTCGCCCCAGAGCGAGACTCCGATGTCCCCGATCCCCATGGCCTCCGTGACGCGCGCTCCCCAACCCTCCTCCAACGCCGCGCGGAACGCCGGCTCGCCGCCGCCGGGCTCGCCGGCGACGAGGACGCGTTCCACGCTCGAGCCACGGAGGTCGACGTCGCGCTCGGCCGCCCACTCGACGAGGTAGGCGGCGTACGACGGCGTCAGCACGACGGCCTCGGGCCGCAGGGCGGCGATCGCCGCCATGAGGCGCTCGGTGTTGCCGGTGCCGACCGGGATGTGGGTGAGGCCGATCCGGTCGAACGAGGCGAGCGCCGCGCCGGCCACGAACGGCCCCGCGTTGTACGTCGAGACGATGCGCTGGCCGGCCCCGATCCCGGACGCGGCGTAGCTTCGGGCGGAGCCGGTGACCCAGCTCTCGAGGTCGGTCGCGGTCAGCGGGACGTAGCTCGGGGCGCCGGTCGTTCCGCTGGTCGAGTAGATGCGGACGATCTCCTCGGGCGCGACGCAGAGGTGGGCGCCGAACGGGTCCTCGGGCGTGCGCGTCGCCCGCAGCTCGTCCTTCTCGGTGAGCGGGAGGTGCGCGATGTCGGCGAGCCCGCTCGGCTCGAGTCCGGCCAGCTTGCCGCGGTAGAACGCGGAGCGCGCGAGCAGGTACGCGACCTGGGTGCGGTAGCTCTCGTCGTCGAGCGCGAGCTGCTCGTCCCAGGGGCGAGACTCGACGTCCGGCTCGAGCATCACCCGGGCCTGTACTCGACCGCGTCCTCGGCCTCCCGTGCGAGCACGAACCCGAGCGGCGTCTCGCGCTCCTCCGCGAGGTGCGCGAGCAGGCTCGCGACGCGGGCGAGGATCGGGACCGCCTTCGCGTCGTCGGGCGAGTAGCCGAGGTCGAGCATCACCGCCGCGATCGCCATCGAGACGTTCATCGGCAGCGGCTTGCCCCATGCGTCCGCGACGGCATCGGTGAGGGCGCGCGCGAGCTGCAGATGCGGCCCGTCGAGCCCCCGCTCGTCCGCGAGCTCGAGGATCCGCTCGGCGCGCGGGTCGACGGGGCGGTGCACGGGGTGCCCGAAGCCGGGCATCCTCGCGCCCGCGGCGTGGATCGACCGCGCCACGTCCCGCGCGACCGCTGCCGGCTCGCCGCGGGAGGACACGCCCTCGGCGAGGAGCCGCGCGCACTCCCCCGAGGCGCCGAGCACGACCGAGCCCGCGCCCAGGATGCCCGCCGCGACAGCGCCCTGGAGCGAACCGGGGTCGGCGGCGAGCGTCATCCGCGCCGCGACGTTCGAGGGCATTAGCCCGTGCTCCGCGATCGAGACGAGCAGGAGGTCGAGGAAGTACCGCTGCTCGTCGGTCGGCTCGCTGCCCGTGAGGAGGAGGTGGAAGTACTCGCTGAAAGTCAGCCGTCCCATGAGCTCGTCGGTGAGGTCGCGGCCGCGCACCTCGACCCGGTCGGGATAGGCCTGCGCGATCGCGCTCGCGGGGGTCTCCATGCGATCCGAGCCTACTGTCCGCTGTGCGTCACTTCGAGGAGGTACGCGACCATGACGTCCTCGTCGCCGACGGTGATGTGGTACGCGTCCGAGAGTTGCTCGACGCGCTCGACCTGCGCCTTGCTCTCGACGAACAGCGGGCCGAACGGGAAGAAGCTGAAGTCGACGACGCGCGCTTCGAGCCCGGACGCGGCGAGCAGCCGCTCCGTCTGCATCTGACCGACGACGGAGAGCTGCATCACGTAGGCCCGGCCGCCGCGCGCGAGCAGCTTCGGCAGGAGGCGGAGGAAGTGGTCGAGAAGCGTCCTGCCCCAGTAGTCGAGCGGCCGGTGTCCGGTCGGCTCCTCGAACGGGTCGACTGGCAGCTGGTAGAGGCTCGCGACGACGAGCTGGAAGCTCCGGTCCGGCTCCCAGTCGAAGAGGTCGACGGTCTCGCCCGTGATCCGGTCGGCGACGCCGTTCCGGAACGCGTTCGAAAGCGTGTTCGCGACCGCGTTGCGGTCGACGTCGATCGCGTGGACGCTCGTCGCTCCGTTCAGCGCGAGCTGCAGGGCGAGAATCCCGCTTCCGCAGCCGACGTCGATGCAGGTCGCGCCCTGGCCGATCCGGGTCCGGAACAGGTGCTTCCAGACGAGGAAACTGCCCTGGGTCGGGACGAAGACCCCGGGCTCGACGACGAGCTCGGGGAACGGCAGCGGGAAGAGCACGCGTCCGCGCTCGTCGACCCATGACCGCACCGGCGCCTGGAGCTCGTCGTCGTCTCCCCGGAGCGACACCGGCTGCCGCCGCTCGCTCCCCGGCTCCGTCCCCTCGAGCTTCTCGGCGGCCGCGCGGATGTGCTCCGGGGTCGTCCCGCAGCAACCACCGACGATCTGCGCGCCCTCGGCCCGCCAGCCGAGCGCGAGCTCCGCGTACTGCGCCGGCCCGACCTCCGCGTCCGAGCGCCAGATCGAGCCCGCGAGATGCCCGAGGTTCGGGTAGGCGCCCAGCGGCAGCTCGGTGAAGTCGCGGAGCCAGGAGAGCATCCCCGGCACGTGGTCGATCGGCAGGCAGTTGACGAGAAGGGCGCCGACGCCCATCTCCTCGAACCGCCGCGCGGCCCGGCCGAAGAGGTCGCCCTCGGGCGGTCCCCAGTGCTGGCCCCAGACGCCGCAGACGCCGTGCCGGCAGCGTCGGAACGCGAGCCAGACGGGGAGGCCGGTCGCGACCAGGCGCTCGACCGTCTCGTACGTCGACGGATCCCGGATCAACGTCAGCGTCTCGAGCAGGATCAGGTCCGGCGGGTCCTGCTCGAAGACCCGGGTCAGGAGGTCGACCGTCGCCTCGCGCTGCGGCGAGTCCACCTCCTCCGAGATCGCGAACGCGACCGCGCACTCGTCCCGCCTGCCCTGGTCCACGATCGCCTGCCGCGCGAGCCGGACTCCCAGGCGCGCGACGTCCATCCAGTGCGCCAGCTCGTTGGCGCCCGGCTGCGCGCGCAGCTCCACCTCGGGCGCGGACAGGATCGACCACGTGTTCGTCGAGATCACGTCGCAGCCCGCGGCGACGTAGCGCGAGTGGACCTCCTGCACGGCCCGCGGAGCGCGGTACAGGGCCCACGTTCCCCAGAGATCCGGGCCTGCGTCGCCGGGGCGCTCTCGCTGGAGCTCTGTCGCCACTCCGCCGTCGAGGAC
>Ga0299907_10001826_pt1 | contig 12597 bp, 7 predicted proteins | sample RVTome_16_FD_198680 | JGI IMG/M metagenome (GOLD analysis project Ga0299907, IMG submission 198680) | Soil microbial communities from uranium-contaminated site in the Upper Colorado River Basin, Wyoming, United States - RVT152D67 (version 2) ...
CGCCGACCAGCCGGCGCTGCGCGTGAGCTCGATCGCTTCGATCGTCTCGGTCAGCGTCCCGATCTGGTTGAGCTTGATGAGGACCGAGTTAACCGCATCGAGATCGATCGCCCGGGCAATCCGCTCGGTGTTCGTCACGAGCAGGTCGTCGCCGACGAGCTGGATCGTGTCGCCGAGCCGCTGCCGGAGAGCCTGCCAGCCGGACCAGTCGTCCTCGGCCAGGCCGTCCTCGAGCGACACGATCGGGTAGCGCGCGGCCCAGTCCGCCCACAGGTCGATCAGCTCGCCGCTGTCGAGCGTCCGGCCCTCCTTGGCGAGGACGTAGCGGGTCGCGGCGCCGTCGACGCCACTCCCCTCCTCGACCAGCTCCGTGACGGCTGGGTCGAGCGCGATCGCGACATCGACTCCGGCCCGGTACTTCGCCTTCTCGATCGCCCGCAGGATGATCTCGACCGCGGCCTGGTTCGAACCGAGCGACGGCGCGAATCCACCCTCGTCGCCCTGGCCCGTGGCATGGCCCTCGTCGTGCAGGATGGCGCGGAGGGCGGCGAAGATCTCCGCCCCGGCCCGCAGGGCGTCGCCGAACGAGGCGACGCCGACCGGCATGACCATGAACTCCTGGAAATCCGTGGAGTCCTGGGCGTGCTTGCCCCCGTTGAGGATGTTGAACATCGGGACGGGCAGCGTGCGTGCCCCGGCGCCACCGAGATAGCGGTACAGCGGCAGGTCGTACGACGCCGCGGCGGCATGGGCGCAGGCCAGCGACACGCCGAGGATTGCGTTCGCCCCGAGCTCGCCCTTGTTCGGGGTGCCGTCGAGGTCGAGCAGGACCGCGTCGATGCCGGCCTGGTCCGACGCGTCGAGGCCATACAGCGCCGGCGCGATCGTCTCGACCACGTTGTTCACCGCGCGCAGCACACCCTTGCCGCCATAGCGGGTCTTGTCGCCGTCGCGCAGCTCGACCGCTTCGTGGGCGCCGGTCGACGCGCCGGACGGCACCGCCGCCCGGCCAACCGAGCCGTCCTCGAGGATGACGTCGACTTCGATGGTGGGATTGCCGCGCGAATCGAGGATCTCGCGGGCGTCGATCAGTTCGATCCCGGTGGTCATGCCTTCTCCGTTCCGTCGGTCTTGTCGAGGAGCACGGTCACCCCCGGCAACTCGCGGCCCTCGAGAAACTCGAGCGACGCGCCACCGCCGGTCGAGATGTGGGTCATCCGGTCGGCGAAGCCCTGCTGGGTGATCGCCGCGACGGAATCGCCGCCGCCGACCACCACGGTTGCCCCGCTCGCCGCTCGATCCGCGACGAAGCGGGCGATCGCCTTCGTGCCGTGCGCGAAGGACGGGATCTCGAAGACGCCGAGGGGTCCGTTCCAGAACACGGTCCGGGCATCGGCCAGCGCCTGCTGCATCTCCTCGAGCGACTGTGCCCCGACGTCGACGATGTGCCACGAGGCGGGGATCTTCTCGGCGGGGAGCGTCTTGTACTCGGTCCCGCGGGTGACCTCCTTGGCGACAATGACGTCGACCGGCAGGACGACCCGAACACCCTTGGCCTCAGCGGACGCCAGGATCCGCTTGGCATCCTCGACCCGATCGTGCTCGGCGAGGCTCTTCCCGACGGCCTTGCCCTGGGCGAGCAGGAACGTATTGGCCATGCCGCCGCCGAGGACGAGCAGGTCGACCTTGGTCAGCAGGCTGTCGATGACCTTGATCTTGTCGGAGACCTTGGCCCCGCCAAGGATCGCCGCGAACGGCCGCTCGGGCGACTCGAGCAGCTTGGAGAGCATCTCGAGCTCGCGCTCCATGAGCAGGCCCGCGTAGGCCGGCAGCAGCTCGGCGATGCCGACCGTCGAGGCGTGCGCCCGGTGCGCGGTCCCGAACGCATCGTTGACATACACGTCGGCGTACCCGGCGAGCGCCTTGGCGAACTCGGGGTCGTTGGCCTCTTCCTCGGCATGGAATCGAAGGTTCTCGAGGAGGATGACCTCGCCGGGCCGGAGGCGCTTGATCGCGTCCTCCGTCCCGACACCGAGCGCGTCGCCGGTCACGGGCACGTTCTTGCGCAGGATCTGGGTGAGGCGGGCGCCCACCGGGCGCAGCCGCAGACCGTCCTGGACCTTGCCTTTCGGCCGGCCCAGGTGGCTGGCAAGGATGACCTTCGCGCCCTGTTCGAGGAGCGCCTTGATCGTCGGAACGGCCGCGCGGATGCGTGAGTCGTCGGTGACCTTGCCGTCCTCGAGCGGGACGTTGAAGTCGACGCGAACGAACACGCGCTTGCCGGCGACGTCCGCGTCACGGATGGTCTGCTTGTTCATGTTGGTCTCGTCAGTTCTAGGGCGCGGTGGCAATCAGGCGGTGGCCACCGGCAGCCGGGCGGCGACGCGGGCCACGAGGTCGGCGACCCGGCAGCTGTAGCCCCACTCGTTGTCGTACCAGGCGATGACCTTGACCATCGTGCCATCGATGACCATCGTCGAAGCTGAATCGATGATCGAGGAGCGCTCGTCGCCCTTGAAGTCCATTGACACGAGCGGCTCGTCGGACACGCCGAGGATGCCCTGCATCGGACCGGCCTCGGCGGCGCGGAACGCGTCGTTGAGCTCGGCGACCGACGTCTCGCGGCCGACTTCGGCCGTGAAGTCGACGACGCTCACGGTGGGTGTCGGGACGCGCAGGCTGAAGCCGTCGAACTTGCCCTTGAGGTCGGGGATCACGAGCGCGAGGGCCTTCGCCGCGCCGGTCGTGGTCGGGATGATGTTCTGGCCGGCCGAGCGGGCGCGGCGGGGATCCTTGTGGGCAACGTCGAGGATGCGCTGGTCGTTGGTGTAGCTGTGAATGGTGTTCATCAGGCCGCGCTGGATGCCGAGCAGGTCGTGGACGACCTTGGCCGCCGGGGCGAGGCAGTTCGTCGTGCAGCTGGCATTGCTGATGATGTGGTGGACGTCCGGGTCGTAGCGGTCGTCGTTCACCCCGAGGACGATCGTGATGTCCTCGTTCTTGGCCGGGGCGCTGATGATGACCTTCTTCGCTCCGGCGTCGATGTGCGCCCGGGCCTTCGTGGCGTCGGTGAAGATGCCGGTCGATTCGACGACGATGTCGACGCCAAGGTCGCCCCAGGGGAGGGCGGCGGGATCCTTCTCCTTGAGGACCTTGATCTCGCGGCCGTCGACGAGAATCGCGTCATCGGTGTGGCCGACCTCCCCGGGATAAGCGCCGTAGGTCGAGTCGCGCTTGAACAGCAGCGCGTTCATCGACGTGTCGACGAGATCGTTGACCGCCACGACCTCGACGTCGGGGGCACGCTCGATGAGCGCCTTGAGCGATTGGCGGCCGATGCGGCCGAAGCCGTTGATGCCGACACGCGTGGTCATGGTTCGGGAACCTCCTGGCTCGTGCTACGCCCGGCCGATGCCCGGCGTGTGAACTGACATGTCGCTGCCCGCCGCCGCGAGGGATGGCCCCGCGCGCGGTGCTCCGCGTCGCCAGGCGGGATCGCCGAGGCGGGCAAAGACGAGGGGATGAGCGCCGGCGAGCGAGACGTCCGGGCCCAGCTCGGGCGGCACGATCTCGACCCGCGCGGCGAGTCGCTTGAAGCCTTCACGCGCGACGGTCTCGCGCACTTCGTCGAGCATCCGGTCGCCCTGGGCGTGGGCAATGGCCCCGCCGATGATGATCCGATGCGGGTTGAACGCGTTGACAAACCCGACGCAAGCCGTCGCGAGCGCGCGCCGCGCCCGGTTCATCAGGGCCATACAGGTCGGGTCGCCGGCGTCGTCGCCCTCGGCGACATCGCGTGCCGAAAGCTCGTCGGCGCCGATCTCGCGGGCCCGACCGGCAAGGAACGGGCTCGTTCCGGCCGCGAGCGCGGCCCGCGCCGCGCGGGCCAGCGCGGCCCCCGACGAGACGGCCTCGAGATGTCCGCTCCCACCGCACCCACAGCGGGGTCCGTCGAGATCGACCGGAACGTGGCCGAGCTCACCGGCCATCCCGTCCGGACCGTGGAACAGCCGGCCGTCGCTCACGATCGAACCGCCGACGCCGGTCGAGACCGTGAGATAGATGAAGTCAGGTTCCCCGCGGGCGGCGCCGTAGGCGGCCTCGCCGAGCGCAGCGACGTTCGTGTCACGGTCAAGGAACGCCGGCAGCCCGAGGGCAGACTCGAGCTCGTTCGCAAGCGGGACATCCCGGAAGTCCGGGCCGAGATTGGGTGGTTCGACGATCGCCCCCGCTCGCGGATCAACGGGTCCGGGGCTCGAGATGCCGATCCCGGCGAGCGACCCACGGACCGCGGCGGGGGCCGCGTCGCGGGCGTTCGCGACAGCCTCGGCGCAGGCGCGCACGACCGCCGCCGGGCCGAGCTCGGTCGGCGTTTCGGTGGCGACGCGGGTCAACCGGGAGCCGTCGGGCTGGACGACGGCAGCCCGGATCTGGGTCCCACCCAGGTCGAGCGCAAGGACCGGTCGTGGCGACAGGGCGAAACCTCGAAACGTGTTCTGGGGTCCGGATCATTCTAGCAAAGGGCATTCGCGCTCCCGATGAGCCGACCCTCCCGCGTTCGCCGGGCCGGATGGCTCCCGGGCACAGTGCGGCCCCCGCCGAAGGATCGGCGGGGGCCGGTGTATGGCCGTTGAACGGACGGGTTCAGCCGCCGATCTTGAAGACCTTGCCGCCGCACTCCGGGCAGGTGCCCTGGAGGGCCGGCTTGCCGTTCTTCATCGTGATCTGCTGGGGGTTCTGGACCTCGACCTTCTTCTTGTCCTTGACGCAGTAGGCCTCAGCCATGTCGGCTCCTCCTCGGGAAGTGCGGCGTCGCGGGAACCCACGTCCCGCATCCGCCCTATCGGGTGCTTGCCTGGGCTACGCGATCCCACAGCGACGGGTGCCAGCGATCCGTCCCTGCGTCGCGCTTCTGACGATCCATCTCGGCGAGGATCGCGAGGCTCTCGAGCCCCGTCTCCACGCAGGCCGCTTCGGCCTCTTCCTTCTGGGCCCCGTCAATGAACTCGCCGGTCGTCCGGTTGGCGTAGACCGCACAGACGACACCGGCCCGGCAACGGGCAAGGGACGCGAGCACGAGGAGCGCCGATGCCTCCATCTCGAAGTTCATGACGCGCTGGCGCGCCATGTCCTCCGCCAGGTCAGGGTAGCGGATGGGCAGCTGCGGGATCGGGCGCCCTTGAGCGCCGAAGAACCCCGGAGCCGTCGCCGTGATCCCGACGTGGTACCGGTGCCCGAGCCGCTCCGCCGCCTCGATGAGGGCCGCGACCGCCTCATAGTGGGCGACCGCGGGATACGCATCGTGGACGTAGAAGCTCGTGGTCGCCTCGAGGCGCACACCCCCGGTCGTGATGGCCAGGTCGCCCAGGCGCATCTCCGGCTGGAGCGCTCCGCTCGACCCGACCCGGATGCAGGTTGGCCGCTCCGCGATCGCCAGGATCTCCGCCATCACGATCTCGACGTTGTCCGTACCGATCCCGGTGGACACGACCGAGACACGCTGGCCTCGGTACGTACCGGTCACGGACGCGAACTCCCGGTTGCGCCGTTCGAGCTCGATGGAATCGAAGCGCGACGCGATCCGGGCGGAGCGGTCGGGATCGCCGGGGAGGAGGATGTACTCGGCCAGTTCGCCTGGACCGAGTTCGATGTGGTACTGCCGTTCTCCGGCGCGGATTGCGATCCGGCGATCCGGATGCATGACGCGGTTGTCCGCGTTCGGCAAGACCGCTCCCTCACTCCGATGGCTGCTTCGCTGGCGCGAAACTCGGGCGAGGATAGTCCCGCCCGTTCGCGAGCGTCAAGCCGATCCGTTCGTGCGTGGCGCGTGCTCAGCCGTGCGTGACGTCCCTGGATCGCCCTGGCCGGGCGGCGGTACCGGCGCACCGAGCGCCGTCGCGTGGTCCGAGGTCGTCGGATCCGCGCCCCCGAGGGCCGCCAGCCGGGCCGCGACGACAACGCCCAGGTGACGCCGGGTTTGCCACCGTCGAAGGACGCTCACCGCGACCGACAGCCCGCTGATTGCGAGCAGGGTGCCGATCCCGGCTAGGCCGGGCGCCGCGTCCCAGGCGGTCCCGATTCCGGCCTCGGCCGCGACCGCCTCACCGGCGAGGTCAGGCGCGACGGACGGCCCGTCCGGCTCGGACCCGCCCGCAGTGCCCGGGTCCCCGGCCAGCGCGAGTGCGCCCGGATCGGTGACCACCACGGCGTACTCGCCGTCGAGCGGTTCGACGATGCCACTTGCGTTGATCGCGTCGCCCGGCTCGATGAGTGGAAGCAACTCGGCGGCCTCGCCTCGCAGCAGCACCTTCGCGCGGCCTGTTCCGTCGTCGATCCGGACACCCTCCGGGACATGGCCGGACACGAGACCGCCGACGCGGACGAGCGTACCGACGTGGTCGAGGAGGTCGGCCAGGTCCACATCGCGACCCGGCGCGGGCGCCGGCACGCTGCCATCGCCACCGAGCGCGCCGGTCGCCCCGCCGCCGGCGGCGGGACTCCCGGGCGTGCGACCCGGCGGCACGCTCGAAGCGGAACCATTGCCCGCGCTCTGGCCGCTGACGCGGATGTCGGCCGGGAACCGCGGAATCACGGTGAACCGCTGATCGGAGGCCGTCGGGTAGGGCCGCTTGACGATCCCGGTGACCGTGGCGAGCCGGCCCTCCACGAGGGTCTCGTGAACGATCCCGGCTCCGGCCTGCCCGAGGACTACGCCGAGCTTGCCGCCGATCCGGATTTCCGCCCGCCAGCGGTCGCCGAGCCTGGTCACGTCCTCGACCGTGCCGTGAATGCGGACGAGCTGCCATTCGTGGGTCTGGGTCGGTGGCGCCCCGATGGTCCGAGGCGACGGGGTCGAGACCGGGCCGGCGATGGCCGTCCCGGTAGCCTGGAGGCGCGGCGCGCCGTACGCGCGCGCCATACGGCCTTCGACGCGCAGGCGCGTTCCGACCGGGGGCGCGGTCGAGCCGATCGGGAGCAGGACCTCGACCGCGCCGGTCGCATCCTGGACGACGATCCGGCGTCCGCTGGCATCGAGGAGCGTGGCCGGGGTGGTGACCACGGCCTGGATCGCGACCTCGCCCTCGGCCTGGGCCAGCGCCCGGGCGACCGTGACGACGGGCACCGCCGGGTCGTTCGTGCCCGGACCGTCGGGCGTGGACGGGTCGGAGGCAACGGGACCCGAGAGGCGGACCACGTCCTGCACGTCGCGAAGCCACAGCCGGTAGCCATCGAGGGCTCCCTTGCGCGTGGCGCGCTGCGCGGCGATGCCCGTGAGACGGTACGTCGCGCCCGATTCGAACGAGGCTGTGCCGAGCCCGCTGGTCGCGTCGGTCATGACCCGAATGGATGCCTGGCCGTCCCGCTCGAGTGTCAGCACGGTGCTGTGGCCGGACTTGGTCGGCTTGCCCGCCACCCGCCCGGTCACGGTCACGAGGCGGGCCTCCATCGCCTCGTCGAGCCCGGCCGGGGGAGCCTCCACCGGAGCGGGCAACGGTCCGCTGCCCACGCCACGAAGATCGCTCGCGGACGGGCGGATCTCGAGTTGGCCGTATGGGTCGGCGAGCGGGCCCTCGACCTCGATGATCGTTCCTCGGAGCGGCGGCGTCACGCCGTCCGGAAGACGAACCAGGATGCCCCCGGCCGAGTCCCCGATCGCAAACAGCGGCGCACTCCCGAGCCGGCCGCGTTCGGCGGTGACCGTCGCCCGGACCGCGACCTTCGAACCCGCCGGGGACGTGCGTGCGGTCGCCGGGTCGGTGAACGAGGTGTCAGGCGCCGGCGTGGCCGTCGGCTTCGGCGTGGAGGTGGGCTTCGGCGTCGGTGTCGGGGTGCCGGTCGGACCGGCGGTGGGCGTCGGAGCCGGCGATGGGCTTGGCGTCGGCGACGCGGTCGGCGACGGGCTGGGTGGAGGGACGATCTGCAGCTCGCCGGCCAGCGTCGCGTGGATCCGGTAGCCGGCGAGCCCGGTCCCGCCGCTGTCGCGCTGCCCCAGGGGACCCGTGACCACGACCGGAGTCCCGGCCGGGACGGAACGCCCGGCGAGGGCGTCCGGACCGATCACGGCACGCAGGCCGCCGCTGCCGTCGTCAACGGTGATGCCCAATCCATCGGCCAGCGCGTCGGGCGAGCCGACGGTCGTGCCGCGAACGACGATCCGGCGGCCCTCGACGTCCTCGCCAGCGGCCCCGGTCGCCGACTCCAGGGCTTCCGGGAGGTCGGCGAACTCGCCCCGAATGAGGTCCGGCTCGGCGACCTTGAGGGTTCGCAGGCCGTATCGGGTCGACAGCGCTCCGGTCAGGGTGACCTGGGTCCCTGCGGCCCAGGGCGCCGCGACTGGGCCATCGAGATAAATGGCGATGCCGGCCGTGTCGTCCTGGATGAATCCGCCCCGAAGGCCTTCGACGGCACCGAGCGCGGTGGTGAGCACCCCCGCGATCGCGACCTCGGTGCCGTCCGGCAGGCCGCGGGCATCGGCGATCGAGAGGACGCCGGAATCCGGGGTCGCGGTCGGGCTCGGCGTCGTGGTCGGACTCGGCGCCGGGGTCGCGGTCGGACCTGGGGTCGGCGCCGGTGTCGCGGTCGGGGCCGGTGTCGGTGTCGCGGTCGGCGCTGGGGTCGCGGTCGGCGCTGGGGTCGCGGTCGGCGCCGGGGTCGCGGTCGGGGCCGGTGTCGGTGTCGCGGTCGGCGCTGGGGTCGCGGTCGGCGCCGGTGTCGCGGTCGGCGCCGGTGTCGCGGTCGGCGCCGGACTCGGCGTCGCACCGGGTTCGGGGACTGGCGGTGCACCCAACCCCTGTGGCGAAGGGGCGCCCTGGACAAACCAGTCCGCGCCGTTGTCGTTCGAGTCGACTCCGTTGCCGCCCGCTCCACCCGGCCGGCGTTCGAGGCTCGACCCCGCCGTAGGGGCGGTCGCGGCCGATCCCTCCACGAACGCGTTCGTCGCGTCGCCCCAACCCACGGCGTCGATCGGGGCACCCAACACGACGCGCAGGACCAGCGCGCCGCCGGTCGCCGCAAACCCGCCGCTGTACGTGCCGTCGGCGATCGCGGCGAATGTGCCGGCGCCGTTCGCGAGCAGCAGGCGACGCCCGGGGTCCAGCGTCGTGGTGAGGTCCCACGCCGCCTTTCGCGTGACCGTGGAGCCCGATGCCGTCACGTACACGACCTCGAGTCCGGCCAGGTCCACGGCGTCCGGGCCCTGGTTGGCGATCTCGACGAACTCGTCCGACGCAGAGGCCCCGCCCGTCTGCACCTCGGACAGGACGAGGGTCGAGACCGGCCAGTCGACGTCCGCGACGGGACGCGGCGCGAGCGACTCGCGCGGAACGGTCGGGGTTGCCGGCAAGGCAGCCAGGACGACCATGACGATGAGCGCGGGGAGCCCCGCGCGCCGGGCGCGATTCATCGAGACCTCCCGGCGGGACGGGCGGGCGGTGGCGACACGGCGGCACGGGTTGAGACGCGGCGGGAGCCGGCTGGATACGACCCCTTGTAGCAGAGCGCGATTGGCTCGGACTCAACCGGTGATCACCCGGCGGTCACCAGGTCTGCCCGATCGACTAGCATGCGCTCCACGTCCCGAGACCCCGAGACAGGAGACACTGTGCCGCGCGCCAAGAGAACCGACCGCGCCGTAGCCCGGCGCCGCTACCGCGCGTCGCTCGACGCGAGCGAAGGCACCGAGGATGTCGAGTCCACCGAGCCGGACGACGAGCAGCCGGCGGCCCGAGGCAAGCGACCGTCCGAGCCCCGTCCCGGCGGACGCGCGGAGCGGCCGAGCATCACCGGCGCCTTCCGCTCGGCGTTCCATCCGCTGACGTTGCGCGAGGACCTGCGGACGTTCCCGCCGCTGCTCGCCCATCGCTCGGTCTGGCTGCCGAGCCTTCTGACCGTCGCGGCGGGGGTGTGGTTCCTCGCGACCGACGGCGGGAACGTGATCGCCGCAATCATCGCAACCTACTTCGTGGCACCGCCGGCGCTCGGATCGGTCTTCCTGGCCGGGTTCATGGCGCCGCGCTCGAGCTACCTGATCGGCTTCGTCGTGGGGCTCGTGTCGGCCGCCGTGGCATCGGCAATCATCCTGTCGTCCTCTACTCCGCTCGTCCCGGGCGGCAACGGCACCGCCGCAGCGTCGCCGAGCCCGTCCGTGGCGGTGGTTTCTCCCTCGCCAGTCGCATCGGGCCCGGCAGCGTCGCCGGAGGCGAGCGCCGCGGTCACGCCCGGTCCGTCGGCCTCGCCGGCCCCCGGGACGGACACGCCATCCGGGGTCTCGACACAGGACCAGGTCATCTACGCGTTCGTCACGTCGCCGCCGTTCGGGATGTTCTTCGCGGCCGCGGCCGCCTGGTATCGCCGGTTCCTGCGACTGTCGAACCCGAACCGCGGACGGCCGCCGGAGCGACGCGGACCGGATGGTCGCAGCCGCGCGAAGGGCGGTCAGCGGCCTGCGGGTCGCCGCTGAGACGACCGCAACCGGAGATCAGGCGAGCCGGCGCATTCCGGCGTGCCCCAGCTGTCGCACGCCCGCGGGACGGTCCGGCCCACCGACCGTGGCGGCGACTTCGGGGAGTGCCCGAACCTCGTGCGCGACGAGGTTGACGACCGATCCCTCGCGCTGGAGCTCCCCGTCGACGAGCAGCAAGGCGTGGCGCCGGACGACGCCACGGAGGCGGGCCCACGTATCGGGCCAGAGGGTCACGTTGACCATCCCGGTCTCGTCCTCCAGCGCGAGGAAGACCGTGCCTTTGGCGGTCATCGGGTGCTGCCTCGTGACCACCAGACCGCCCACGCGAACCGGTCCCGGCCGACGGTCCGCGAGCTCGCCGTTCGTCACCGCCCCGAGCTTCGCGAGCGCGTCGCGGAACAGGCTCGTGACCTGGCGCCGCGCATCGAGCCCGACGACCGCGTAGGCATCGCCGACCCGCTCGGTCTCGGTGATGGCCGGCAGCTGCGGCGCCTCGGTCGCGGGGAGTCGCAGGTCCATGGCCCTCCCGGCCGCGGCCGAACGCTTGCCGCCGGCCCGTCCGAGACCGCGGACGGCCTTCCCATCCACCCGGCCGCGTGACGAGCCCGCGACCTCGCGCAGCTGCCACAGGAGCTCGCGTCGCGGCCGTCCCAGCGAATCGAGGGCGCCGGTCCGGATGAGCCGCTCGATGACCTCCTCGGGCAGCCCGGTCCGCTCGACGACGTCGGCCAGGTCCGCGTACCGGCCGCGCTCGAGCTCGCCATCGAGCAGCGCCTGGTGCTGCTCGCCGATTCCCTTGACGAGGTGCAGCCCGAGGCGGACGCCCCAGCCCGTGGCGCTCTCCGCGGCCCACCGTTCCTGTGCGTCGCGACCGGGCACGAAGCAGGCCGAGGAGTCGACCGGCCGGGCGCGGGCAATGAGTTGCGACTCCGCGTCGTCGCGTCGCGAGCCCCGCGAGCGCTCGTCGGCCCGGCCCACCCATTGGGTCGTCGTCTTGTACGAGGACGCATTGACGTCCACGGGGAGCACCACGACGCCGTGCCGCTTCGCGTCGTTGACGAGCACCTCGACCGGGTAGAAGCCCATCGGCTGGGCGTTGATCAGCCCGACGAGGAACTGGGCCGGGTAGAACAGCCGCAGGAAGGCCGACTCGTAGGCGGTCCGGGCAAAGGCCGCGGCGTGGCTCTTGGCGAAGCCGAAGCTGGCGAACGCTGCGACCTGGCGGAACAGCTCCTCGGCCATCTCCTCGGTCATGCCCGGCTGGCGCAGGCAGCCCTCGAAGAACTGGCGGTGGAGCTTCTCCATCTCGCGCGTCGAGCGCCACGTGCCCATCGCCCGCCGGAACCCGTCCGAATCGGCCGGGGTGAACCCGGCGACCTCGATCGCGATCCGCATGACCTGCTCCTGGTAGAGGATCACGCCGAGCGTGTCGTTGAGCACCGGCTCGAGGCTCGGGTGGAGGTAGGTCACGGGCTCGAGGCCCTGCTTGCGGCGCAGGTACGGGTGCACGGCGTTGCCCTGGATGGGCCCCGGCCGGATGATCGCGACCTCGACCACGAGGTCGTCGAGGTTGCGCGGCCGCGACTTCGGGAGGGTCTGCATCTGGGCCCGGCTCTCGACCTGGAAGACGCCCACGGTGTCGGCCGCCTGGAGCATCTCGAAGACCTCGGGGATGTCCTCGGGCAAGTGGTCGAGATCGAGGCAGACGGCGCAGTCGTGCTCGATCAGCTGGATCGCCTCATCCATCGCGGCGAGCATCCCGAGCCCGAGCAGGTCGAGCTTGATGAGCTTGATCGTCTCGACATCGCGCTTGTCGAACTGGACGACGACGCGGCCGGGCATCGTGGCCCGCTCGAGCGGGGCGATGTCGATGAGCGGCGCCGCGGTCACGAGCATGCCGCCCGAGTGGATCGACAGGTGGCGCGGGAAGCCGTCGATCCGGGCGCAGAACTCCAGCCAGCGCTCCCAGTCGCTGAGCCCGCGCGTGCTCCCGCCGTGTGGCTGCGGGGGCGGCTCGGGCTCCACCCGGGCAACCGAGGAGTGGCCAGCATGGTCTCGGACGCTCCCGCGAGTCATCGGCCCGAGGATTCGGCCGAGCCTGTCGGTCCGGCGGTCCGGCGGTTCGAGTTCGCCCG
>Ga0299907_10001827_pt1 | contig 12594 bp, 11 predicted proteins | sample RVTome_16_FD_198680 | JGI IMG/M metagenome (GOLD analysis project Ga0299907, IMG submission 198680) | Soil microbial communities from uranium-contaminated site in the Upper Colorado River Basin, Wyoming, United States - RVT152D67 (version 2) ...
GGCCGCGCTCGGCGCCAGGCCCGGGGAGATCGTCTTCACCGGCGGAGGCACCGAGGCCGACAACCTGGCCGTCAAGGGGGCGGCCCGTTCCGCCCGGCAGCGGGGTCTCGGGGACGGGGTGGTCACCGTCGCCATCGAGCACCACGCCGTCCTCCACAGCGTCGAGCGGCTGGAGCGGGAAGGGTTCCGGGTCGGCATCGTGCCGGTCGACGCCGGCGGCGTGGTCGATCTCGACGCCCTGGCCGGCGTCCTCGACGAGCGCACCGTGGTGGTGTCGGTGATGCTGGCCAACAACGAGGTCGGCACCGTCCAGCCCCTGGCCGAGGTGGCGGCGGTGCTGGCCGAGCGGGCGCCCCGGGCCGTGCTCCACACCGACGCCGTGCAGGCCGCCCCGTGGATGGACCTGGCCACCGCGGCGGTGCCCGCCGCCCTGGTGGCCATCTCCGCCCACAAGTTCGGCGGTCCCAAGGGCGTCGGCGCGCTGGTGGTGCGCAAGGGCACCCATGTCCAGCCCGTCATCGAAGGGGGCGGCCAGGAACGGGACCTGCGCTCAGGCACGCACAACGTGGCCGGGATCGTGGGCATGGCCGCCGCCTTGGCCGTCAACCTCGAGCGCCGGGACGAGGAGTGGCCCCGGGTGGCCGCCCTGAGGGACCGCCTGGCGGCCGGCCTGACCGAGGCGCTGCCCGGCACCACCCTCAACGGCGACCGGGCGCGCAAGCTGATCAACAACTGCCATCTCACCTTCCCCGGGGTCGAGTCGGAGGCGCTGCTCCTCCTCCTCGACCGGGAGGGGCTGTGTGCCGCCGCCGGCTCGTCGTGCGCCTCGGGCGCCATGGATCCCTCCCACGTCCTGGCCGCCATGGGGATACCCCGGGACCGTGCCCGGTCCTCGCTGCGGCTCACCTTCGGGTGGTCCTCCACCGACGCCGACGTCGACGAGGCGCTGGCCGTGATCCCGGCCGCCGTCGAGCGGCTCCGCCCTCTGGCCGCCCCCCGCCGCCTGGCCGCCGGGCAGTAGGACCGGGAGATGGCGCAGGTGATGGTGGCCATGAGCGGTGGGGTGGACTCGTCGGTGGCGGCCGCCCGGCTGGCCGAAGCGGGCCACGACGTCACCGGCGTCACCCTCAAGCTGTGGGGCGGGGAATCCGACTCGGGCTGCTGCAGCGTGGCCGATGTGGAGGACGCCCGGCGGGTGGCGGCCCAGTTGGGCATCCCGCACTACGTGTTCAATCTGGGCGACGACTTCGAAGCCGCCGTGGTCGAGCCCTACGTCGCGGCCCACGCCGCCGGGCGCACCCCCAACCCGTGCGTGGAGTGCAACCGGGCCATCAAGTTCGGCCGCCTGGCCACCCGGGCCACCGCCCTCGGCTTCGACGCCCTGGCCACCGGCCATCACGCCCGGGTGCGGCCCGGCCCGGACGGCCGGTTCCGTCTCCTGCGCGGCACGGACCAGGCCAAGGACCAGTCGTACGTGCTGTACATGCTGGGTCAGCCGGTCCTCGAGCGCCTGCTCCTGCCCGTGGGTGATCTCACCAAGGCGCAGGTCCGGGCCAGGGCAGCCGCCCTCGGCCTGCGCACGGCGGACAAGCCCGAGAGCATGGAGGTGTGCTTCATCACCCGCGGCGGCCGGGAGGCGTTCCTGGCCGGTCGGGGGGCGATGACGCCCGGAGACATCGTCGACGGGGCCGGTCGGCTTCTCGGCCACCATCACGGTGCCGCCGCCTTCACCGTGGGCCAGCGGCGGGGTCTGCAGGTGGCGGCCGGGGCGCGTCGCTACGTCACCGACGTCGACGCCGCCTCCGGACGGGTCACGGTCGGCCCTCCCGAGGATCTGCTCCGGGGCGAGGTGGCGCTGACAGGATTGAGCTTCGTCGACCGGTGCCCGTCGCCCACCGAGGCGCTGTCGGTGCAGTCCCGCGCCCACGGACAGCCCGTCCCCGGCCGCCTGGCCGGCGACGTGGTGCGCTTCGACCGGCCCCAGCCCCGGGTGGCCCCGGGCCAGGTGGTCGCCCTCTACCGGGACGACGAGCTGGTGGGCGGCGGCATCGCCGCCTGACCCCTCCCGGCCGGACCGGCTACTTGGGGGGCATGCGGAGGGCGCCGTCGAGGCGGATCGTCTCGCCGTTGATGTAGTCGTTGGCCACGATGTGGCCCACCAGGGCGGCGAAGTCGTCCGGGCTGCCGAGGCGGCGGGGGAAGGGGATGCCCTTGGCCAGCAGGTCCCGCTGCTCCTGGGGGAGGAGGGCCAGCATCGGGGTGTCGAAGGTGCCGGGGGCGATGGTCACCACCCGCACGCCCACCGCGGCCAGGTCCCGGGCGGCGGGCAGGGTCAGGCCCACCACGCCGGCCTTGGAGGCGGCGTAGGCGATCTGGCCGATCTGGCCGTCGAAGGCGGCGATGGAGGCGGTGTTCACCACCACCCCCCGCTCGCCGTCGGCGGTCGGCTCGTGCTTGGCCATGGCCGCCGCCGCCAGCCGCAGCACGTTGAAGGTGCCGACCAGGTTGATGTTGAGGACGGTGTGGAACAGGTCGAGGTCATGGGGTGTCCCGTCCCGGGCCACGACGCGGCCCGCCCAGCCCACTCCGGCGCAGCTCACCGCCACCCGCAGGGGGGCGAGCTCGTCGGCATGGGCCACGGCCGCGGCCACGTCGTCGGCGCTGGTCACGTCGGCCGGGGTGTAGGCCGCACCCACCCCCAGCTCCTTGGCCAGGGCCTCGCCCTTGGCCTGGTCCCGGTCCAGGATCACCACTTTGGCTCCGCCCGCCACCAGGTGCCGGGTGGTCGCCTCACCCAGACCCGAAGCCCCTCCGGTCACGACCGCCGATGCTCCTGCCAGTTCCATCTCCCTGCTCCCTGCTGTCTGCGGCTGCCCTCTGCCTTCTGCGGCTACAGCGCCGTGCTGGTGCGGCGGAGGCTATCCGGCGTAGGTTCGGCGGCTGTGAACGAGCGCACGAGGATCGCGTCCGGCTCGCCTTTTGAGTCCGAGGTCGGGTTCTCCCGGGCGTTGCGGGTGGGGGACCGGGTGGTGGTGTCAGGCACCGCCCCCATCTGGCCCGACGGGTCCTGCAATCCGGATCCGGCGGTGCAGGCCCGGCGCTGCCTGGAGATCGTGCTGGCCGCGCTGGCCGAGGCCGGGGCTGATCCCCAGCATGTCGTCCGCACCCGCATGTTCATCACCCGGCGCGGGGACGCGGAGGTGATCGGCCACGTCCACGGTGAGGTGTTCGGGACGGTGCGGCCGGCGTCGAGCATGGTGGTGGTGGCCGCCCTCCTCGATCCCCGGTGGCTGGTGGAGATCGAAGCCGAGGCCGTGATCGACTGACCGCTCCCGGATCCGTGGGAGCCGTTCAGCCGGCGGAGGCGGTGCGGCGGCGGGTGGCGTCGGCCAGGAGCAGGTCGGGGAGGCGGGGAGAGAACGCCAGCCGGCGGGCCCGGACCATCTCGCCCCCGCGGCGCCGGGCGCTGGTGCGGACCACCGTGACCTCCTCGGTGAGCTCGAGGACCAGCGAGCCGGTGGCGGCCCCGAGGCGCAGGTCGCACACGTCGGCCGCGGGGGCGGTGGGGTAGGGCAGGGGCCGCAGGGAGGCGACGCGCTCCCGGGGGAAGAGCACCGGGTCGGCCAGTGCCAGCGGGTCCTTGAGCACGATCCCGGCGGGAACGAGGACGGCCCAGCGTTGCGACAGTGAGTACAGGGACCGGGCCAGGGCGGCCGCCACGGGCCAGCCGGCCAGCACGGCCAGGACGCCCGGGACGGGGTGGCCCCCGGCCAGGAGCAGGGGACCGGCGGCGGCGCCCAGGCCGAGGACGGGCACGGCGAGGGGTAACGGTCCGAGCAGCAGGGCGGGGGGGAGGCGCAGGGGGAAGCGGCGCTCGTCTCCGTAGGCCGCCCCGTTCACGAAGGCGAAACCGACGGCCGGGTTCAGGGCCACGATGACCACGGCCAGGGTCCCGACCAGGCCGGCGGCGCTCTCACCCGCCGATGCGTCACCGGTGGCCAGGACGGCGACCAGGACGGCGAGGCCGGCGGCCACCCGCAGGACGGTGAGGCCGGCCGGCCGGGGGACCAGTGTCGCCAGCAGGCCCGCACCCCAGACCGCCCAGAGCACCACGGTGGCCAGGAGGCGCGGCGCCGTCGACCACGGGTCGAGAGCGGCGGCGACCGCCGGTCCGGCGGTGAGCACCAGCGACCCCCAGGCGACGGGCAGGAGCCGGACGAGCAGTGGTCCTCCGGTGGGGTCGGGGGGAGGCCCGTATACTACCGGCGGCCTGTTGGGACCGACCTGGGGGAGCGCACGTGGCGGACGTGAGACTTGTGGACCTGGATGTCCTGAAGCGGTTCAGCCTGGTGCTGCGCCGGGAGTTCGCCGACGCCGAGGATGTGCTCGACGCGCTCGAAGCCAGCCGCGACCTGGTCCTGGGCGCCCTCGGTCGTCCGGCGGGCCGGCCGGCCAAGGCGGCGGCGAAGCCGGCGGCCAAGGCTGCGGCCAAGCCGGCGGCCAAGACCGCGGCCAAGCCGGCGGCGAAGGCGGCCAAGCCGGCGGCCAAGGCGGCCAAGGCGGCCAAGGCGGCCAAGGCTCCATCCAAGGCTGCGGCCAAGCCGGCCGCCCCGGCGGCCAAACCCGCCGCCCGGCCCGCGGCGCCGGCGGCCAAGCCGGCCGCGAAGCCGGCCGCGGCTCCGCGTCCCCAGGCGCCTGCTCCGGGGTCCCGGCCCGCCACCTCCCCGTCCCCCCCGACCTCGCCGCGTCCTGCCCCGTCCCCCCCGAGCGAGCCGGGCCCGGCCACGCCCTCGCTCCCCTCCCGCCCCGCGCCGACGCCGCCGGCCCCGGCCCGGCCCGGCTCGCCGCCGTCGCCCGCCCGGCCGGCCCCGGCACCGGGGAGTCCTTCACCCCAACCGGGGGGCCCCGGTCCGGCCACGCCGTCCCTCCCCAACCGGCCGGGCCCGTCGACGGCCCCGCCCGGCGGCCCCCGCCGGCCCGACGAGCGGCCGGAGTCCCCGGGCCTGGCGCCCGCCGCCCCTGAGCCGGCACCGGACATCGCCGGGCCGGCACCGGACATCGCCGGGCCGGCACCGGACATCGCCGGGCCGGCACCGGACATCGCCGGGCCGGCCCCGGACGCCGGGCCGGGGTCGGCCGTTTCGCCGTCCACGCCTTCGCTGTCCCCGCGGCCCCTTTCCTCGACGGGCGACCCCACGGCCATGCCTGGGCGTCCGGGCCCGTCGATCATGGACCCCGGCCCGGAGGGCGGGATGTCCATGCCTCCTGGGCCTGCCGGCCCCGCATCCGAGGGCGTGCCGCCGGGCGAGCCCCGCCCGCCGGACGCGATCACCCCGACGCGGCCGGACACGGAGATCTGGCGGCCGCCCACCGCACCGACGACCACCGGCCCGACCGCAACCCGGGAGCCGACCATCGGTCCCGCCCCGGGCCAGGCCATCCGCCCACCCCTCGAGGCGGCACTGCCAGGCATGGAGGAGCAGGAGAAGCCGACCGAGGAAGGGGACGGCAAGACCGCCACCGAGGGAGATCAGAGCAAGGACGACGACGCCGGGGTCTGACCGGGGTCAGCTGCTGGAGCTGGTGAGGCAGAGCACGTCGTCGCGCCAGTCGGCGAAGCCCAGTCCGGGTTCCTCGTCCAGGTAGGAGCGCCAGGACCGGTGGTGACCGTCGGAAGGCGCCCGGGCAGCGATCTCCGAGGGCGGATGTGATCCCCCCACCACCACGTAGCAGTCCACCGGTCCGCGAGCCGGCGGGGCCTCTTGTCCGTCGGAACGTCGTCCGTCGGGAACGTCTCCGTCGGAAAGGACGTCGAAGCCCTCCGACTTCAATGCCAGGGCGACGTGAGGCACCCACTCGGGGGCTCCGGTGACGAGCGCAATGGGCACCGGCATCACCTCCTCGGGTCGGGTGGACGGGGGCAACGGGGAGTCGGTGTACCCCTGCCGCGGGGCGGGCAATCCACATGGCCATGGAAACCTGCCGGCGTGTCGGCGCAAGGTCGTGGCCGTGACGGGGGGCTGAAGTCCGCCTTACCTTTGGCTGACCTCGCCGGAGGGGCTCAGGCCGGTGCAGGAGGCAGATCGAGTTCGATGCGGGCCCCGCCCCGGGGGCTGGCCGCGATCCGCAGGGAGCCGCCCGCGGCCTCCGCGGTGCGGCGGGCGATGTCGAGACCCAGCCCGGTGGAGCCACCCTTGCTCGCCCCCCGGGCCACCTGGTCCTCGGAGACGCCGGGGCCGTCGTCCTCCACGGCCAGGCGGGCGCCGCCGCCGGGCCGGGGGGTGACCAGCAGGCGGAAGGCCGTCCCTTCGGGGGTGTGCATGAAGACATTGCCCAGCAGGGCGTCGACGGCCGCCGCCAGCTCCTCGACGGCGACGGCCACGGTGGTGCCTTCGCCGTTGACCTCCAGCGCCCAGCGACGACCCTGGTCCTCGGCCAGGGGAGCCCAGAACTCGGCCCGGGACCGGGCCACGGCCACCGGGTCGGCCACCGCCCCGATGTCCGAACGCACCGGCCGGCGGGCCTGGCGGATCACTGCGTCCACGGCCCGCTCCAGCTCCTCCACGTCCTCGGACAGCCGGCGGGCGTCCTCGGGGTCGCCGATCCCCTCGGCGTCGAGGCGCAGCGCGGTGAGCGGCGTCCGCAGCCGGTGGGAGAGGTCGGCCACCAACTCCCGCTCGGTGGACAGGAGCTCGCCCACCCGACGCCCGAGAAAGTTGAAAGCCACGGCCGCCTGAGCGATCTCGGGTGGGCCTTCGGGCTCGATGCGCACGGTCAGGTCGCCTTCGCCCAGACGCTGGGCGGCGTCGGCCAGGGCACGGACGGGCCGGACGATGGTGCGCGCCATCCGGTCGGCCAGGAGGATGGCCAGGCCCACCAGAGCCACGCCGACCCCCAGCTCCACCGCCCAGGCCGAGGCCACCCCCCGGCGCAGCAGCCCGTTGGGGACGTAGACGCGCACCACCGACGTCCGGGACTGGGCCAGAGCCACGGGCACGAGTACCTCCGCCCCGCCCGGGACGGCGGCGGAGAAGGCCCGACCCCGGCGGGCCAGGGCCAGGCTGGAGTCGCTGATCCGGCCGGCCTCCGCCGACTGCGGTTTTCCCACCCGGGTGGCGTCGGGCAGGAAGATGACCAGCCGGCCGGCCGCCCCTGCCGTGCTGGCCAGGACCGCCACCTCCAGGGCCGCCGGGTCCTGGGTCAGGGACAGGGCGGGGGCCAGCGACTGGGCCTCGAGCTCGGCGGCGTTGAGGGCGCGGTCCCGGGCCAGGGTGCGGACCAGCACGGCCAGCGGCACCAGGAAGGCCAGCGCCACCATGACCGTGTTGGCGGCGGCCAGCACGATGAGGCGGCGCCTCATGGCTGCACGACTACGGATCTCAACCGTGGACCCCCACTAGTGGGCGCTCGCGGAATCTTCGTGGCGTCTCGCCGGCCAGTGCCGCCGCTGGCTGCGTCCTCCTCCTCGGCGGAGGAAAAACTCCGCCTCGTCGTGCGTCCTTGCCAGCGACGACCCTGACTCGGCGATACATCCACGAGATCTCCGCGAGCGCCCACTAGGCGCCGGGGTCGACCAGCTTCACCCCGACGCCCCGCACGGTGTGGAGGTAACGGGGTTCGGCCGCCGTCTCCCCGAGCTTGCGGCGCAGCCACGACAGGTGCACGTCGACCGTGCGGTCGGCCCCGCCGTAGGGCTGGCGCCACACCTCGCCCACCAGGTCCCGCTTGGACACCACGGTCCCCTGTCGGCGGGCCAGGTACCACAACAGGTCGAACTCCAGGCGGGTCAGCCCCAGGGGTTGGCCGGCCAGGATCGCCTCCCGGGTCCCCCGGTCGATGCTGAGCTCGCCCACGGTGATGGCATCGGGCTCGGGAGCGGCGGAGGCCCGGCGCAGCACGGCCCGGATGCGGGCGTCGAGCTGGTCGGCGGAGAAGGGCTTGGTCAGGTAGTCGTCGGCGCCCCGGTCCAGGAGGCGGACGATCTCGGCCTCGTCGTCGCGGGCGGTGGCCACGATGACGGGCACCGGGCTCACGGCCCGGATCATCTTCAGCAGCTCCGAACCGTCAAGGTCGGGCAAGCCAAGGTCGAGCACCACCACGTCCGGCTTCCACTCCAGCACCTGGGAGAGGCCCTCCATGGCCCGGGACGCGGCCTGCACCGTGTGGCCGCGCTCGGCCAGGGCGCGCACCAGGGCGGCCCGGATCCTCTGGTCATCCTCGATGAGTGCGATCGACGCCACACTCACATGTTCCACCCTGGGAGGCCCCTTGAGGTTGATTTAACGTCGAGTTGACTCTGAGAGTGGCGCGACACGCGCAGAATGTGGTGGTGCGTCGTGCCCTCGCGCTCAGTTGGGCGCTCGGAACCTCAACAGGGGTTTTACTCGGCTTGGCCGGGGTCCAGCTGGTCACGTCGGGCATCACGGGCTTGCGGATCGCTCCGCTCTCCCGGCCTGAAGTGCTCCAGGCCCTCTCGGCCGCGAACGCCCCGGAGACGCCCGAGGCCCCTGCGGCACCGGCAACGACCGCACCCCCGGCCTCGACCGACATCGAATCGGCCCTGCCCCTGCCTGACCCGGTGCCCACGCCGGCTCGGAAGCCCCCGGCCACTCGCCCGAATCCCACGACCACCACCACCACGAAGCCGGCTCCGCCGCCCGCCCCGCCAACGACGGCCGCCCCTCCAGCGGCCACGCCGCCCCCGGCGCCGGCCGTCCAGCCGACGACCACCACCACCGTCCCACGAGGTGAGACCCGCACGATCACCAGCCGGGGAGGGACGGTGGCGGTCCACTTCGAGAACGCACAGGTCCGCCTGCTGTGGGCCCGGCCCAACCACGACTACGACGTCGCGGTGAGGGAAGAGGGACCCGACCAGGTCAATGTGTGGTTCCGCTCCGGGGGAACCCGTTCTGTGGTGCGCGCCTACTACGAGGACGGCAAGCCGGCGGTGGAGGTCTCCGAACGGGGCGGGGGCAAGGACGACGACGGCAGGATCGAATCCAACAGCACCGAGCCCGTGCGCCAGGGGTCCGGCTGGCAAGAGACCGACGGACGGGACGACGACCGGCTGCCGGAGCGCGGCTGAGCGTCACCACCAGTCGTTACGCTCATCCTGTGGACACGACGGTCACGGGAGAAGGGGACACGGGAGAGGGCCTGGCGGCCCGGGTCGAAGAGCTGCGGGAGCTCATCGACCACCACAACCGGCGGTACTACGAGCTCGACGACCCCGAGGTCTCCGACGCCGAGTACGACGAGCTGGTCGGGGAGCTGGCCCGGATCGAGGCCGATCACCCCGAGCTGGTCACGGAGGACTCACCCACCCGCCGGCCGGGCGGGGCGGCCCCGTCTCCGGACGCACCGATCACCTTCAGCCCGGTCACCCACCTGGTGCCCATGCTGTCTCTGGACAATGCCTTCGACCTGTCCGGCCTGCTCGCCTGGGGCAAGCGCCTGGAGCGCCTGGTACCGGAGCCGGTGGCCTTCGTGGGCGAGCCGAAGCTTGACGGGCTGGCCGTGTCCCTCACCTACCAGGACGGCCGCCTGATCCGGGCCGCCACCCGGGGCGACGGCGTGACCGGCGAGGACGTCACCGCCAACGTCCTCACCATCGACTCGGTCCCCCGGCACCTGCAGCTCCCCGAGATTCCCGGGGCCCGGGGTGTCCCCGAGATTCCCGGGGCCCGGGGTGTCCCCGAGATTCCCGGGGCCCGGGGTGTCCCCGAGATCCTGGAGGTGCGGGGCGAGGTCTTCATGCGCCTGGCTGCCTTCGAGGAGCTGAACCGGCGCCAGGCGGAGGCGGAGAAGCGGCTCTTCGCCAACCCCCGCAACGCGGCCGCCGGCTCGCTGCGCCAGCTCGATCCCGCCGTCACGGCCAGCCGCAACCTGTCCCTCTACGTCTACGGGTTCGGAGCCCGGGAGGGCGGCCGGCCCCTCACCACCCACTGGGAGACGCTGGAGTGGCTGGCCGAGGCGGGCCTACCGGTCAACGAGCGGGTGGAGCGCTTCACCGACCTGGAGGGGGTCCACCGCTTCGCCTCCTCCATGCTCGAGCAGCGCCACGACCTCGGCTACGACGTGGACGGGGCCGTGGTCAAGGTCGACGACCTCGAACAGCGTCGCCGCCTCGGCGCCACCAGCAAGGCGCCCCGGTGGGCCATCGCCTTCAAGTTCCCCCCGGAGGAGAAGACCACCCTCCTCAAGCAGATCTTCGTGTCCATCGGTCGCACCGGCCGGGCCACGCCCTTCGCCGAGCTCGAACCCGTCTTCGTGGGTGGCTCCACGGTGGCCCGGGCCACCCTGCACAACGAGGACGAGGTGGCCCGCAAGGACATCCGCGAGGGCGACACGGTGGTGGTGCGCAAGGCGGGCGACGTCATCCCCCAGGTGATGGCCCCCATCCCCACCCGCCGACCCCCGGGCTCGGTGCCCTGGACCTTCCCCGCCTGCTGTCCCGAGTGCGACGGTCCACTGGTCCGCCTGGAAGGCGAGGCGGACCGTTACTGCGTCAACCTCGAGTGCCCCGCCCAGCGGGTGCAGCGGGTGCTGCACTTCGCCTCGCGGGGGGCGATGGACATCGAAGGGCTGGGTGAGAAGCTCGTGATCCAGCTGTGCCAGCGGGACCTGGTGAAGGACGCCGGCGACATCTACTCGTTGTCCAAGGCGACCTTCCTCGATCTCGAGCGCTTCGCCGACAAGTCGGCCGACAACCTGGTGGCGGCCATCGAGGCGTCGAAGTCCCGCCCCCTGGCCAAGGTGCTGGTCGGGCTGGGCATCCGCCACGTCGGCCCCACCGCGGCCGTGGCCCTGGCCGCCGAGCTCGGCCACATCGACCACATCGCCGGGGCGGGCGTCGAGGATCTGGTGGCGGTGGAGGGCATCGGCCCGATCATCGCCGAGAGCGTGCAGAGCTTCTTCGCCGAGGAGCGCAACCGGGACGTGGTGGAGAAGCTGCGGGCGGCGGGGGTCAACCTGGAGGGGCCGAAGCGGCCCGCCACGGCCGGGGCCGGGGACCTCCTGGCGGGGCTGACCTTCGTCCTCACCGGCACGCTGGCCGGCATGACCCGCGACGAGGCCCAGGCGGCCATCGAGGCGGCCGGGGGCAAGGTGTCGGGCAGCGTGTCGAAGAAGACGGCCTACGTGGTGGCGGGGGAGAACCCGGGATCCAAGCTGGACAAGGCCGAGTCCCTCGGCGTCCCCGTCCTCGACGAGGACGCCCTGCGCGCCCTGCTCGAAGGCTGACTCAGTCGACCCTCGCTTCATAGTGGGAGGGCAAAAGGCGCAATGAAGGGGGCGTGAAGTTGGCTGAGTCATCTTGTGTGGTTGGTGTTACGTTGCCATCAAGTGGGTCAGCAGCAAAAGCACGCCCCAGGTGCATTTCCTGCTGCGCGCCTTCCGGCGGCGCCGGTGTCACCGACCCCGTGGGCCAGCCAACCCGTCACCCTCTTCACCGCGCCTTTTTTGATTTGAGGAGCGTCCTAGACCGTCCCCCCGTAGCGGACGTGGATCCGGCCGCGGGGCACCGTCGTCGGGGCGGACTCGTCGCCCCACGCCCGCCAGCCGGCTCGGGGGTAGCGGGCGAACAGCTCCAGGTAGGGGCCGGGGGAGCAGGCCTCGATGACGCCGTATTGCTCGTCGGGCTTCCGGGAGTGCTCCCGCTTGAGCGTCTCGATCAGGTTGACCTGACGGCGGGCCGGGTCGAGGGTGCGCAGCCGGCCCCGGACCCCGAAGAGGATGGCCTCGGTGACGTTGCGGAAGTAGAAGCCCACGCCCCGACCGTCCGGGCCGCCGTCCTTGCGCCGCTTGGCCCACACCAGCATCGCCTTGTAGGCGAACCCCCACCCCTCCAGGACCTGCAGGCCCTCGGCCAGCAGGGCGTTGGGCACCCATAGGTAGCAGTGCGACCGGGGCGCCATGAGGTCGGCCACGGGCAGGGCGGCGATCTCCTTCCAGTCCATCGTGTCGTAGCGGGAGAGGCGCCGGTGCTCAGGCGAGATCTTTCCCGTCCGGTGGGCGAACCGCCACGGCGGGTCGGCCAGCACCGCCCCGAAGGGCTCGCCGCCGAGGGCCTCCAGAGATGGAAGGGCGGAGTCGGCCATCGCCGCCGATCTTGGGCGCGAATCGCCGCCGGGTGGTGGATTCGACGTCAGTGGGCCCGGAACTGCCAGGTGAAGGACCTGGCCTCCTCCCGGCCACGTTCGCCGCGGTCCTGGGGCCAGTACAGGATGGTGGCGGAGTGCAGGCCCTCTTCGAACCGGGCGATGTCCATGTCCTCGCCGGGCCGGAACCCGACCTCCCCCAAGGGCTTGTTGAACCGCAACTGGTCCTCGGGGATCTCGACCCCGTCGATCAGCAGGACCCCGGTGAAGGTGTCCACCAGGTCGGCCCCCACCTCGTCCTGGGCCAGGATGCCCGCGCCGGGGGTGGGGATGACCGACTCGATGTTGGAGGGCAGCTCCGGCCCCTCCTCGCGGCCGCCGACGACGACCGCCGCCACCAACAGGTTGACCGCCACCACGCCGGCCAGGGCCAGGAGCACGGTCTGCAGGCGCAGGCCGCGAGGTGACGGCGTTCCGGAGGGCAGTGGGCGCA
>Ga0299907_10001828_pt1 | contig 12594 bp, 4 predicted proteins | sample RVTome_16_FD_198680 | JGI IMG/M metagenome (GOLD analysis project Ga0299907, IMG submission 198680) | Soil microbial communities from uranium-contaminated site in the Upper Colorado River Basin, Wyoming, United States - RVT152D67 (version 2) ...
TCGCCCCACAGACCGAAGGCAGCGGTGCCGCTGAACGGGTAGGCGCGGGCCAGGAGAACGGGCCCGATTTCTCCTGGCGGGCGAGGAACTCACTGACCAGGCGGGTCTTCCCGACGCCAGGATCACCGGAGAGGAGCACGCAGCGGAATTCACCGGCCAACGACCGCTGCTGCTCGCCGTCCAGGACCGCCATCTCCGAAGCCCTGCCGAGAAGCCGAGTCACTAGCATGCGTGCCTCCCGCGGGGAAGGGCGCGATCGACCCCTCGGCTGACTGTAGACCTCAGGTTTCGCTTGCGCTTCCGTACTGGTACGGAATCCGCCCGCTGAGCGGCAGCCTCCTAGTCGTCCTCGTTCTTCTTGGCCGCGTCGGACAGGCCGGCGATCTCGTCCATCACCGCGGCGTTGGCCAGGGTCGTCACGTCGCCCAACTGGCGGCGCTCGGAGATGTCTCGGAGCAGACGGCGCATGATCTTGCCCGAGCGCGTCTTGGGCAGCTCCTGGGTGAAGACGATCGATGCCGGCTTGGCGATCTTGCCGATTTTGGTGGCGACGTGCTCGCGGATCTCCTGGATGAGCGCCTCGTCGCCCTGGTCGGTGCCCTTCAGGCTGACGAAGGCGGCGATGGCCTGGCCGGTGCGGTCGTCCTTGCGGCCCACCACGGCCGCCTCCGCCACCTTTGGGTGGTCAACGAGGGCCGACTCCACCTCCAGGGTGGAGATGCGGTGGCCGGAGACGTTCATGACGTCGTCGACCCGGCCCAACAGCCAGAAGTAGCCCTCCTCATCGCGCTTGGCGCCGTCGCCGGCGAAGTAGATCCACTTGTTCTCCTCCGGCTCGGAGAACCGGCTCCAGTACACCTCCTTGAACCGTTCGGGGTCCTTGTAGAGGGTGCGGAGCATGGCCGGCCACGGCTGGTTGAGGACGAGGTAGCCGCCCCCGCCCAGGGGCACGCTCTCCCCGGCGTCGTCGACGATGTCCGCGCCCACCCCCGGTAGCGGGAACGTGGCCGATCCCGGCTTGCAGGCGGTGACGCCCGGGAGCGGAGCGATGAGGATCATCCCCGTCTCCGTCTGCCACCACGTGTCCACGATCGGGCACCTCTCGCCGCCGATGGTCTCCCGGTACCACATCCAGGCCTCGGGGTTGATGGGCTCGCCCACCGTCCCCAACAGGCGCAGCGATGACAGGTCATGCTTGCCGGGGTACTCGTTGCCCCATTTCACGAAGGTGCGGATGGCGGTGGGGGCGGTGTAGAAGGTGGTGACCTTGTACTTCTCGACGATGTCCCAGAACCGGTCCTTGCCGGGATAGTTGGGGACGCCTTCGAACATCACGCTGGTGGCGCCGTTGATCAGCGGGCCGTAGACGATGTAGCTGTGCCCCGTGACCCAGCCGATGTCGGCCGTGCACCAGTAGACGTCGTCGTCACGCAGGTCGAAGACGGCCCGGTGGGTGAACGAGGTGCCCACTGCGTAGCCGCCGGTGGTGTGGACGATGCCCTTGGGCTGGGCCGTCGTTCCCGAGGTGTAGAGGATGTAGAGCATGTGCTCGGCGTCCACCTCGACGGCTGGGCACTCGGCGCTCTGGTTCTCGATGAGGTCGTGCCACCAGATATCGCGGCCCTCCTCCATGTCGACCTCGCTGTTGGTGCGCTTGACCACCACGACGTGCTCGACACTGGGTTCATCGGCCAGGGACTCGTCGGCGAACTCCTTCAACGGCACGACCGATCCGTTCCGCCAGGCCCCGTCGCAGGTGATGAGCACCTCGGCCCGGGCATCGTTGATGCGGTCACGCAGCGAGTCGGAGGAGTAACCACCGAAGACGACGGAGTGAATGGCGCCGAGGCGGGCGCAGGCCAGCATGGCCACGGGCAGCTCGGGGACCATGCCCATGTAGATGGCCACCCGGTGACCCTTCTCCACGCCGAGCGAGGCGAGGCCGTTGGCGACGCGGCAGACGTCCTCGTACAACTGGCGGTAGGTGATCGTCCGGGTATCGCCGGGCTCGCCTTCCCAGTGGAAGGCGACCTTCTCACCCTTGGTTTCCAGATGCCGGTCGAGACAGCTCTCGGTGATGTTCAACGTGGCGCCGTCGAACCACTTGGCGAAGGGAGCGTTCGACCAGTCGAGCACCTGATCCCAACGCTTGCGCCACACGATGTGCTCCGCCTGGGCGGCCCAGAAGGTCTCGAGGTCCTGGCCTTCCTCGTAGATCGACTCCTTGAAGCCCGCCGCTTCGGCGAATTCGGCGGGCGGCGGGAATTTGCGGTCCTCGCTGGAGAGGGCACTGATCGTCGGGGTGGTTTCGGAATCTTCGGCCACTGTCCTTCCCCTTTCGAGCGCGCAAACACCCACGTCGCGCTGTGGTTGTACCCAGGGTAAGGTCGGCGTAACGGCCGCGCAAAGCGAGCAGCCGGGTCGGAAGGGAACGAGGACTACTTGGCCGGCTTCACCTGCTCGGCGAGCTTGGCGATCTCCCCGACCACGGTGGCGTCAGCCAGCGTCGTGACGTCGCCCAACTGGCGCCGCTCAGAGATGTCGCGCAGCAGCCGGCGCATGATCTTGCCCGATCGGGTCTTGGGCAGTTCGTCGGTGATGATGAGAGAAGCCGGCCGGCCGATCTCGCCGATACTGGTGACGACGTGGTTGCGGATCTCCTCCGCCAGAGCCTCGTTGACGGTGGCGGCCGCCTTGAGGGTGACGAAGGCGGCGATGGCCTGGCCCGTGACCTCGTCCTTGCGGCCCACCACGGCGGCCTCGGCCACGGCGGGGTGGGCAACGAGGGCTGATTCGACCTCCAGGGTGGAGATGCTCCGGCCCGAGATGTTCATGACGTCGTCGATGCGGCCGAGCAGCCAGAAGTACCCGTCATCGTCCCGCTTGGCCCCGTCACCGGCGAAGTACACCCAGTGGTTCTCCTCCGGTCGGGAGAACCGGCTCCAGTAGTTCTCCTTGTAACGCTCGGGGTCCTTGTAGATCCCGCGGAGCATGGCCGGCCACGGCTGGCTCAGCACCAGGTATCCGCCCTCGCCCCGGCCCACGCTGTTGCCTTCGTCATCGACGATGTCGGCCCCGACGCCGGGCAGCGGGAACGTGGCGGACCCGGGCTTCGTGGCGGTCAGGCCGGGCAGGGGCGAGATCATGATCATGCCCGTCTCGGTCTGCCACCAGGTGTCGACGATCGGGCAGTTTCCGCCGCCGATCACCTCCCGGTACCACATCCAGCCCTCGGGGTTGATCGGTTCGCCGACCGTGCCGAGCAGGCGAAGGCTTCCGAGGTCGTGCTTCCCCTCGTACTCGTCACCCCACTTGACGAAGGCGCGGATAGCGGTGGGGGCGGTATAGAGGATCGTGACGTGGTAACGGGCGACGATGTCCCAGAACCGGTCCTTGTCAGGGTGGTTGGGCACGCCCTCGTACATGACGCTGGTGGTGCCGTTGATGAGTGGGCCGTAGACGACGTAGCTGTGCCCTGTCACCCAGCCGATGTCGGCCGCGCACCAGTAGACATCGTCAGGTTTGATGTCGAAGACCATGCGGTGGGTGGCCGACGTCCCGACGGCGTACCCACCGGTGGTGTGGACGATCCCCTTGGGTTTGCCGGTGGTTCCGGAGGTGTACAGGAGGTAGAGGAGATGCTCAGCGTCGACCTCGGCGGCCTCGCGCTCGGCGGGCTGGCCCGGGACGAGGTCGTGCCACCACAGGTCCCGGCCTTCCACCATGGGCACGTCCCCGCCCACCCGGCGCAGGACGACGACCTTCTCGACACCGGGTGCTTGCTCGAGGGCGGCGTCGGCGAACTCCTTCAGTGGCACGATCTCACCGTTCCGCCAGGCGCCGTCGCAGGTGACGAGCACCTTGGCCTCGGTGTCGTTGATCCGGTCGGTGATGGCTTCAGCGGGGAAGCCGCCGAAGATCACGGTATGGGGGGCGCCGAGGCGAGCGCAGGCCAACATGGCTGTGGGCAGCTCGGGGACCATGCCCATGTAGATGGCGACCCGGTCGCCTTTCTCCACCCCGAGCGAGGCCAGGGCGTTGGCCAACCGGCAGACGTCCTCGTGGAGCTCCCGGTACGTAATTGCCCGCCGGTCGCCCGGCTCCCCTTCCCAGAGATACGCCACCTTGTCGCCGTGGGCCTCGAGGTGCTGGTCGAGGCAACTCTCGGTGATATTGAGGGTGGCCCCCGGGAACCATCGGGCAAAGGGCGCATCTGACCAGTCGAGGACCTGGTCCCAGGGCTTGCGCCAGACCAGAGACGCCGCTTGCGCGGCCCAGAAGCCCTCGAGGTCCTTCCCTTCGGTGTAGGCGGCTTCGGAGTTGACGTTGGCCTGCTGGGCGAAAGCGGGCGGCGGCGGAAAGCGGCGCTCCTCGACAGAGAGAGCATCGATCGTCTTGGCGCCCTGGGGTCCTTGATCTGTCATGAATCCCCCTCTTGGCGGCAACCTCGGCGGCCGACGCCAGTCAAATGAGTCCGCGTCGCGACCTTTGCCAGCGTCCCGGTGCCGAGGCTGGGGCATCGGCCGGCGATCGACCTCCGTACTGGTACGGATTCGCTTCGGCCGCCACGTGCCGGGAACCCGGGGTGGGCTCGCCGGAATGTCCAGGCGGGCCCGGAGGGCACCCGTCTCGCATTTGCCGGTCACTCGACGCTGCCGAACGCCTGGATCTCCGCCTCCTCTTCTGGTGTCAGCTCGCGTGGAACCTCGCCGCGGGCGACCTTCGCACTCTTCACGTGGTGGGTGATGTTGTCGACGATCTCGGGGTTGGCCAGCGTGGTGATGTCTCCAACGTCGGCGAAGTTGGAGATCGAGGAGATGACCCTCCGCATGATCTTGCCGGAGCGAGTCTTGGGCATGTCCGGGACGATCCAGATGTTCTTTGGGCGGGCGATCTTCCCGATCTCCCTCTCGATGGCGCCGGTCACCTTCTCCTCGATGTCTTTGCTTGGTTCGAACCCGGGTTTGAGGGCGATGTACATCTCGACGGCCCGGCCGCGCAGGTCGTCGATCACGGGGACGGCCGCGGCCTCCGCGACCTCCTCGACGGTGAGACACGCCGACTCGAGCTCCTTGGTTCCGAGTCGGTGGCCGGCCACGTTGATCACGTCGTCGATCCGGCCGAGGATCCGGAAATAGCCGTCGGCGGCCAGGAGAGCGCCGTCGCCGGCCAGGTACGGCCAGTCGCGCCAGTCCTTGCTGTCCTTGTTGCTGCAGTACTTCTCGTAATAGGTCTGCACGAACCGCTCGGGGTCACCCCAGATCGTCTGGAAGATGCCGGGCCAGGGGTTGCGGATGCAGATGTTGCCCGCCCGGCCGCTTCCGGCCTCGAGCACCTTGCGGTCGTTGTCGTAGACCACGGGGTAGATCCCGAGGACACCCGGGCCGCAGCTGCCCGGCTTCATCGGCTGCAGGGCGGGCAGGGTGCTGCCCAGAAAGCCGCCGTTCTCCGTCTGCCACCAGGTGTCGACGATGACCGCTTGGTCCTTGCCGACGGCGTGGTGGTACCAGCGCCAGACCTCGGGCTCGATCGGCTCGCCCACGGTCGTCATGTGCTTGAAGTGGTAGTTGTACTTCGCCGGCTCGTCCGGGCCGAGCTTGCGCAACATGCGGATCGCCGTGGGCGCGGTGTGGAAGGTGGTGACGCCGAGCTGCTCGGCGATCCGCCAGGGACGGCCCGAATCGGGATAGGTCGGCACGCCTTCGTAGATCACGCTGGTCGTTCCGAGCGCCAGCGGGCCGTACACGATGTAGGAGTGCCCGGTGATCCACCCGATGTCGGCCATGCACCAGTACGTGTCCTCCGGGTGGATGTCCTGGTAGTACTTCGACGTCCCGGTCACGTAGGCGAGGTATCCGCCGGTGCTGTGCTGGCACCCCTTGGGCTTGCCGGTCGTGCCGCTGCTGTACATGAGGAAGAGCGGCGCCTCCGCCGGCATCGAGACCGGCTCGACGATGTTCCTGGCGTAGTCCTTCAGGAGCTCGTCGACGAAGAAATCGCGGCCTTCGATCATCGGGCTCTTCGACGCGTACTCGCCGGGATGGCGTCGCCAGACCAGCACCTTGTCGATCTCGACGCCCTGTTTGCTTGCTACCGCCACCGCCTCGTCGGCCTTGACCTTGTGGTCCTCCATCGTGCCGTTGCGGTAGTAGCCGTCCATCGTCACCAGGATGTGACTCTGCGAGTCGGCGATCCGACCCCCGCACGCCGGGCCGCTGAACCCGCCGAACACCTGGGAATGGATGACACCGAGCCGGGCGCAGGCGAGCATGGAGACGGGCAGTTCCGGGACCATCGGCAGGTGGAAGGTCATCCGGTCGCCCACCTCCACGCCGCAGAAGCCGCGCAGGAGTGCAGCGAACTCGTTCACCCGGCGGTAGAGCTCCTGATAGGTGATGGCGAGGGTGGCTTCCGACTCCGGCTCGGGTACCCAGATGATGGCCGCCTTGTTCCGGTCGGTTGCCAGGTGGCGGTCGACGCAGTTGTACGAGGCGTTCAGCCGTCCGCCCACGAACCACTTCCAGAACGGCGGGTTGCTGGTGTCCAGCGTCGTGTGCCAATAGTGATCCCAGGTCAGCAGGTCCGCGTATTCCTTGAAGCACTCGGGGAAGCGCTCCTCGCTGAATCGCTCGAAGATGCTCGGGTCGGCGGCATTTGCCTGACCGATGAACGTTGCCGGAGGGTAGAAGTACGCCTCCTCCCGCCAGTGAACCGCGATCTGCGCCTCCGAGACCTGAGCCTCTGCCTCTGCCGCCTTGATCGGGTTCGATCCGGATACGTTCGTCACCGTCACCCCTGTCTGCTCCCGGCCAGCGTCAAGCGCTCAACTACGGCCCACGGTAAGTGCGGTGCGATGGTTTCAGCAACCTGGCCGGCATGGACCTAACCGTAAGTGGGCCCGGAAATTGTGTACCGGTACGGAAGACAACCCAACCCTGTCGAAGCATCGTCCCGAGACCGGATCTGACGGGAGGTGTGGCGTCGGTCTCCGTGCTCAGGGGCGAGGCAGCCCTGTCCCGATGACTCTCAGCGTCCGCGCCGCTGAGGTGGCTCTCGACAGTCCCCTCGCCCCCGCGTTCTTCCGCCGCCAGCTGCTCGAAAGCGTAAGGGAGTACGAGAGGACGCCCGCGGCCCTCTCGCCTACACTTCGTCCCGAGGGAGAGTGGTGTGGTGGGCATAGTCGGGATCCTCGGGGAGCGCGTTCTGTCTGTCCACTTTTCCGCTCCCGGCGTCCTCGGGGGACCGATTCGCCGCCGTCGGAGAAACCATGACCGGCATGCGCGCACGTCATGAGAGGGGCAGCCATGACCGAACAAGGTTCGCGAGCAACCATCGACGCCATCTTCGTCGAGGAGCGCCGGTTCCCGCCTCCGCCGGGATTCGTCGATCAGGCCAACGTCAACTCCGAAGCCGTCTACAACACCGGCAAGGACATCGAACTCTTCTGGGCCGCCCAGGCGCAAACTCTCAAGTGGCGTAAGCCCTGGGAGCAGGTGCTCGACTGGTCCGGGGCGCCGTTCGCCCGATGGTTCGTGGGAGCCACTCTCAACATCACCGAGAGCTGCCTCGACCAGCACCTGAGCGTCAACGGAGACAAGGTCGCCTACCACTGGGAAGGCGAGCCCGGTGACCGGCGCGCGATCACCTACCAGGAGCTCTACGAAGACGTCTGCCGGTTCGCCAACGCCCTGGGCTCACTCGGGGTCGGCAAGGGCGACCGCGTGGCCATCTATATGGGAATGGTCCCCGAGCTGCCTGTCGCCATGCTGGCCTGCGCGCGCCTCGGCGCTCCCCATACGGTCGTTTTCGGCGGCTTCTCCGCGGACGCCGTGCGGGAGCGCATCAACGACACTGAGGCGAAGGTCCTGGTCACTTGCGACGGGGCCTGGCGTGGCGGGACGGTCGTACCCCTCAAGCAGTTCGCCGACGAGGGTCTGGACGGCTGTCCCAGCATCGAGAAAGTCGTGGTGCTGCGCCGAGTCGGCGTGGACGTTCCCATGTTCGAGGGCCGGGACCTGTGGTGGCACGATGTCATCCAGGGCCAGCCCGCCGAGCGGGAGGCGACGGAGGTCGACGCCGAGGACCTGCTCTTCCTGCTCTACACGTCGGGCACCACCGGCAAGCCCAAGGGCATCGCCCACACCACCGGTGGCTACGCCGTCGGCACGTCGGCCACTCACCGGATGGTCTTCGATATCAAGCCGAACGATGTGTACTGGTGCGCCGCCGACATCGGCTGGGTGACGGGACACAGCTACGTCGTCTACGGGCCACTCATCAACGGCACCACCAGCGTGATGTACGAGGGCGTGCCCAACTATCCGGACAAGGACCGCTTCTGGGACATCATCGCCCGGTACAAGGTGACGATCCTCTATACCGCGCCCACGGCGATCCGCACGTTTGTCAAATGGGGCGACGAGTACGAGGGGAAACACGACCTGTCCAGCCTGCGGCTGCTCGGCACGGTGGGGGAGCCGATCAACCCCGAGGGTTGGATGTTCTACCGGGAGGTCATCGGCGGCGGTCGCTGCCCGATCGTCGACACCTGGTGGCAGACCGAGACCGGCATGATCATGATCTCCCCGCTGCCCGGGATCACGACCACGAAGCCGGGCTCGGCCACCTTCCCCCTGCCGGGTGTCGAAGCCGATGTCGTCGACGACGAGGGCAACAGCGTCGGCCTCGGGGAGGGCGGTTACCTCGTGCTCACGCAGCCGTGGCCGGCCATGCTCCGCACGATCTACAAGGATCCGGAGCGCTTCAAGGAGACGTACTGGGGTCGCTTCTCCCGGCCCGAAGAGAACCGCTGGGTCTACTTCGCCGGCGACGGGGCGAAGCGCGACGGCGACGGATACTTCTGGCTGCTCGGCCGGATCGACGACGTGATGAGCATCGCCGGGCACAGCATCTCCACTCTGGAGGTGGAGTCGGCCCTGGTGGACCATCCGGCCGTGGCCGAGGCCGCCGTAGTCGGCCGCGCCGACGAGGAGACGGGTCAAGCCATCGCCGCCTTCGTCACCCTGAAAGGAACCGTCACCGCTGATGATGCCCTGCTCGAGGAGATCCGGAGCCACGTGGCCACCAAGATCGGCGAGGTCGGCCGGCCCGCTTCGATCGTGTTCACCGACGAACTGCCCAAGACCCGCTCCGGGAAGATCATGAGGCGTCTGCTCCGCGACATCGCCGAGCGCCGCCAGCTCGGGGATGTGACCACCCTCGCCAACGCCGCCGTGGTGGAAGAGATTGCAGAGCTGACCAAGCAGGTGAAACCCGCTGACTGAGGGCTTTGCCGACCTCGCGAGGAATTGTGCTTCATGCCCACCATCGCCTTCCTGTCCCGGCTGACAGCCTGGTGGGCCGACCGCCCGGTGGCGACTCAGCTCTGATCTGAGCTGATGCTGCCGCATGCCGAGAAAGTGGTGACCATCGTGCACACGCGGCTCAAGGGGGCCCCGGCGCTCCCGAACCCAGGCCAGCCGGGCGACCAGACGTGGGCTCAGGAGCTATTTGGGGTTGTGGTCAGTCCTCCGGAGGTGACGGTTCTCCGAGTCGATGGGGCGACGGAGGACCAGGCTTGGGAGTGGCTCCGCTGCCACGACGGGTTCCGCATGATGGGCGGGCGCTGGGCTTTGAGGGCCTCTTCGAGGGCCTCGAAGCCGGAATGGGGGGATGGGCCCGGGGCGGCCGGTCAGGCCTCCAGCCTCTTGAGGTGGGAAGCGAGCTCGTCGGCCCGGCGGACCCAGCCGTTCATGCCGATGGCTTCGAACTGGGCCCGGGCGGGCTGGAGGAGGGTCTGGGCCGCCTCGGCGTCACCGGGCCCACCCTGGCGGGCGTACATGAGGGCCTCGTCGTAGTCGACGATGGCGAGGAGAGGATGGGCGCCCTGGTCGGTGAGCACCTCCCGGGCCCTGGCGAACCACGAGACGGCTTCGTCGTGGCGGCCGGTCAGGGCGCAGAGGCGACCCAGCGTGAGGCGACCGTCGACCATGGGATTGCGGAAGTCGGGGGCGACCACCTTCTCCCGGACCGCCGCTTCGATGAGCTCGAGGTGGTCGTGGCGCTCCATCACCCACAGCGCCTCGGCGGCGTGGGACGTGATCATGGGCCAGCCCAGGGTCCAGGCCGGGGCCCGTTCCATCCACGGGACCAGCAGACCGAGGCATCGGAGCGCCTCGTCGGGCTGGCCGAGGCGGGCCGCGATCCGCGCGCTCCAGGCATAGAACGAGCCCTGGAGCCAGGCCAGGGCGGGGATGACCCGGGCGGTCAGGGGGGCCACGGCGGCCAGCAGCTCCTCCAACCCCTCGTCGGTGGCGGTGGCGAGCACCTCCTTCGCTTGGAGGATGGTCGGCACCGGCATCCCCAGCCGGGCGGCCAGGGCTTCCGTGTGTTCCAAGGCGTCGCGCGCCTCGTCCAGGCGGCCCAGAGCGGACAGGCAGAAGCTCCGGAGGCCCTCGGTGCGGGCGGCCCTCGACAGCTGTCCCTTGGCCAGGGCCGCTTCCACCTCGGCCTCCAACAGGGCCACGCCCCGGGCGATGTCCCCGTACCAGTAGGTGAGGACGACGATGTTGGCGCTGGTGAGGGCCTCGTCGCGGGAGGCGAAGACGGCCTCCATCGGGGCCGGACCCATGGGGTCGAGCCGGGCGGCCCGCAGGATGGCGGCCGCCTCGGCCCGCTCGGGGGTGTCGAGGGGGATGCCCGGGTACTGCGCGTCCTCCGCTTCCCGGCGCTGGTGGTCGAACATGATGAGGCGGGCCCAGGCCACGTCCCGCTTGGTGCCGGTATAGCCCAGACCCTTGGGGGCCAGCGCCCAGGCGTGGGGCCAGCTGCCGGCCATGGCGCAGGCGTAGGCCACTTCGGAGAGGAACCCGGCGGCGGCCTCGCGGCCTTCGGCGGAGGCGATGGCCTCGGCCGCCTCGCCGGCCACCTCCACCGCGTCGTCGAAGCGCAACGCCCAGGTGAGGGCCATGCCCAAACGGCCCAGGAGCCGGAGCCGGCGGGGGTCGTCTTCGGGAGCCAGGTCGAGGGCCATGCGCAGGAAGCGGGCCGCCTCCTCATGGGCGCCGTTGGCCTCGGCATGGGCGGCGGCGGTGAGGGCGTGGTCCACGCCCCGCTCGGCGCCGGCCCGGCCCCGGCTGCGGTGGTACTGGGAGGCGATCTCACCGGCCTGGGCGGGGGTGGGACGGTCGCCGTGGGCCGCCTCCAGCGCTTCGGCCACCTTGCGGTGGAGTCGGGCCTGGCGGGTGGGTGACACGTCGGCGTAGAGGGACTGGCGCAGCAGGCCGTTGGTGAACACGTAGGCCTCGGTGCCCCCGGCCGACTGGAGCACCTGGGCGGCCAGGGCCTCGTCGACGGCGTCGAGGGCGTCGTCCTCGTCGAGGTCGGCCACGTCCACGACCACCTCGAAATCGAAGGACCCCTCGAAGGCGCAGGCCGCCCCCAGGAACTTGCGGGCCGTCTCCGAGAGCCGGGCCAGACGCCGGCCCATGACCTCACGGACCTCCTCGGGTACGCCCAGCTCGCGCAAGGGCCGGTCGCTGGTCCAGCGCCCGTCGGGCCCCTTGTAGACCTGGCCTTCCTCCACCAGGTGGGTGAGGAGCTCCCGTACGAAGAGCGGGTTGCCCTCCGTCTCCCGGGCCCAGGCCCCGCCGACGTTCTCGTCGACGTCGCTGCCGCCGCCCAGCGCCCCCAGCATCTGGGCCACGCTCTTGGGGTCGAGGCCCTCCAGCTTCACCCGGTCGTACTCGACCTCCCGACGCAACGACCCCAGGGCGTCGACCAGCGCCTGGGTGCTCTCGACCTCGCCGTCCCGGTAGGCGCCCACCACCAGCAGCCGGCCGCGGGGAGCGAGGCGGGCGACGTGGCGCAGCATGGCCACCGTGCCCTTGTCGGCCCACTGGAGATCGTCCAGGCAGACCAGCATCGGGGCCCGCCGCGACCGGGTGAGCAGGAACGAGGCCACCGAGTCGAGGAGGCGGAACCGCTCTTCGTCGGGCTGGAGCGGCGGAGGGTCGTCCACGTCGGGGAGGGCCTGGCGGACGGCCGGCACCAGCTGGGCGATGGGGCCCGCCGCCGAGCCCATGTCAGCCCGGAGCTCCTCGGGTCGGGCGGTGGCCACGTGGGCGCCGAGCGCCTCGGCGAAGGGGGCGAACGGAGGCGACCACTCCGCTTCGAAGCAGCCTCCCCGCAGCACGAAGGCTCCGTCCCGCCAGGCCTGCTCGGACAGCTCGTCCATGAGGCGGGTCTTGCCGATGCCCGGTTCGCCCAGGATCATGGCCAGGCCCCCACCCCCGGCCGTCGCCTCGGCCAGCCGGGCCGAGAGCCGGATGAGCTCCGCCTGGCGGCCCAGCAGGGGCAACTGGGTGGCCATCCCCTCCTCCACCGCCCGGGGCTCGTAACGCACCTCGTAGGCCACGACGGGTTTCGGGACACCCTTGAGGGCGAGGGGTCCCAGATCGGAGAAGACAAACCCGGGCTGGCCCGCCAGCGCACCGGCCACCAGGTCGGAGCAGTAGATCTGGCCCGGGCGGGCCCGCTCACACAGGCGCCGGGCCACCATGACGTGGGTCCCGAAGTAGTCGGCCGAGTCCCGCA
>Ga0299907_10001830_pt1 | contig 12585 bp, 12 predicted proteins | sample RVTome_16_FD_198680 | JGI IMG/M metagenome (GOLD analysis project Ga0299907, IMG submission 198680) | Soil microbial communities from uranium-contaminated site in the Upper Colorado River Basin, Wyoming, United States - RVT152D67 (version 2) ...
CCCGCGAGGCCCGACGCCGCCAGCGCCCACGTCACCCGGCCGCCCACCGGCGCCCGCTTCACCCATGCGCCGGCAAAACAGCCGATCAGGACCGTGGCGACGGCCGGCAGCGTGCTCAGCAGGCCCTCAGGGTCGAAGCGGCCCCGGTACAGGTGCGAGCGCGACAGGACCAGCTTGTCGATATAGGTCACCAGGGACGTGTCGGGCCGATGATCGCCGGGGCCGAAGACGGGCACCGGCACCCATTCCAGCATCGCCCAATAGCCCAGCAGGATCGCCAGGGCGGCGATGACCCGGCCGCGCCAGCCCAGCGCCAGGATCAGGATCATCGCCAGCAGATAGGCCAGCCCGATCCGCTGCAGCACGCCCATGATGCGAAGCGTGCCCCAGTCCGGCGACCTGCCCTGCAGCGCCCAGTGCAGGAGTGGCGATGCCGCATTGAGGATCAGGCCGAGCGCGACCAGCAGCAGGACCCGCCGCAGGATACGGCCGTACAGCCGCCCGCGCCCCGCCCCGCCCGCCTCGTAGTTGGCGAGCATGAAGGGCACCGCCGCGCCGACGATGAACAGGAAGGCCGGGAAGACGAGGTCGGCCGCGGTGAAGCCGTGCCATTCCGCATGCCGGAGCGGCGGATAGACATGGTCCCAGCTTCCCGGATTGTTGACCAGAACCATGCCGGCAATCGCCAGTCCGCGAAACATGTCGAGCGAGGCGAGCCGTCCGGCCAAGGGATCGTGCTTCATCGGGGTCAATGCCGCCCAGGCCTGCCGGCCTTACAAACGCTTCCGTCCGGTGGCGATAGTAGCCGTTCGCCCGGTAAACTGCGACGGCCGCCGGCCGGCCCGATTTCTACGCTGCGGCGGTTTGTGCGAAAATGGGCTCATGCTCAGATTTGGCGGCTACCGGACCGGCGGATCTCCCGCGGTTCCGAAAGACAGGAGGGCCATCGATGCCTTTGGAAGCGCTGCGAAACGACCTGGATACATCGCCGGAAAGCATCGAGGTGTCGCCCCTCGCCATCCATATCGGGGCGGAGATCGGGGGCGTCGACCTGACCCGCCCGCTGCCGCCGGAGCAGGTGCGCGACATCCGCGCCGCGCTGCTGAAATGGAAGGTCGTGTTCTTCCGCGGCCAGTTCATGGACCACGCGCAGCACATCGCCTTCGCCAGGCAGTTCGGCGAGACGACCGCCGGCCACGTCGTCTATGGCAGTGACGGCGCGTTCCCGCAGATCTATTCCGTCGGCAAGAACCGCAAGGCGAACCGCTTCCAGGGCCAGGTGCTGTTCCGCCCGTGGTCCGGCTGGCACACGGACATTACCGCGGCGATCAATCCGCCGGCCGCCTCGATCCTGCGCGGCGACATCGTGCCGCCCTTCGGCGGCGACACGCAGTTCGCCAACCTGGTCGCCGCCTACCATGCGATGTCGCCCACGATGCGCGCCTTCTGCGACACCTTGCGCGGCCTGCACCGCTTCGCGCCGCCGCCCGGCGTGGACCAGACCAAGGAATACGAAGAGCTGATGAAGAAGCGCATCCTGGCGAGCGAGCACCCGATCGTCCGCGTGCATCCGGAGACCGGCGAGCGGGCGCTTTACGTCAGCCCCTCCTTCCTGAAATCGATCGTCGGGCTGACGCCGCGCGAAAGCCAGGCGCTGCTCGAGCTGCTGTGGGAGCATGTGGTCCGGCCGGAGTTCACCGTCCGCTTCAAGTGGGAGCCGGGCAGCGTCGCCTTCTGGGACAACCGGTCGACCTGCCACCTGGCGCCGCGCGATATCTTCGACTCCGACTTCGACCGCCAGTTCTATCGCGTCACCTTGCTCGGCGACATCCCGGTCGGCATCGACGGCCGATCGTCGACCGCGCACGAGGGCGAGCCGATCGCCGCCGTGTAGCGAAAGGACACGAAAATTCACGCTTTCCTGTGCGCTAGATCAATTTGTCGCGCGGGATTGTCCGGTATTATAATTGCGAACCCGGGCGGCTCCCGAGCCGCCCGTAAGCTTGACTGGACAGCTTCCGAAGGAGCCTTTTCCCATGTCCTACACGTTGGATGCGTTTGCCGCCGATTGCCGCGCCGCGTTGAAGGCCGACCCAGGGCCGAAGGGGCGCGAGAAGGTCCGCCAGTGCGTCGAGAAGGCGCTCAAGGACAAGGAATTCGTCGCGTCCCATCTCAGCGACAAAGCCGACAAGGAGCGCAACATCATCTTCGAGGACCCGGAGCTGGGCTTCTGCATCTGCGCCCACGTCTATAAGGGCGCGAAGAAGGGCTATCCGCACGACCACGGCCCGACCTGGGCGATCTACGGCCAGGCGATGGGCGAGACCGAGATGACCGACTGGAGCGTGGTGACCCCGGCGTCGAAGGACCGGCCGGCGAAGGTCAAGCTGGCGAAGACCTACAAGCTGAAGCCCGGCGACGCCCATGTCTATCAGGTAGGCGATATCCATGCGCCGATGCGCGACGGGCCGACGCGCCTGATCCGCATCGAGGGCAGGAACACCGAGCATCTGACGAGGACGCGGATCGAGCCGCTGTAAGGAGAATCCCGGGCGCGGCGCCCGCCGCGCCCGAACCCTATCCGCAGGGAGGCGGCGGCGTGGGCAACGGCGTCCGGCGCATTCGAGCGCAGGATCTCAAAGCGCAGATCAGGGACGGCGGCGAGATCGCCATTCTCGACGCGCGCGAGGAGATGACCTTCGGCAGGCGCCACCTGCTGATGGCGTCCTGCGTACCGCGGAGCCGCATGGAGCTGATGGTCGACGACCTCGTGCCGCGGCGCGACACGCAGGTCGTCTGGTGCGACGACGGAGACGGTCTGGCGGAGCCGGCCGCCGAGCGCATGGCGGCGCTGGGCTATACCAACGTCGCACTGCTCGACGGCGGCATCGGCGCCTGGGAGAAGGCCGGTTACCGCATCTACAGCGGCGTGCACGTGCCGAGCAAGGCCTTCGCCGAGGTCGTCGAGCACGAAGCCGCCACCCCCTACATCACGGCGGAGGAACTGAAGTCGCTGATCGACCGCAAGGCCGACATTACGATCTACGACAGCCGCTCCTACGAGGAATACAACAACAACAGCATTCCGGGCGCGACCAGCGTCCCGGGCGCCGAGCTGGTCTATCGTTTTGCCGACCTGACGCCGTCGTCCGACACCATGGTGGTCGTCAACTGCGGCGGGCGGACGCGCAGCATCATCGGCGCGCAGTCGCTGATCAACGCAGGCTTCCGCAACAAGATCGTCTCGCTCAAGGACGGCACGATGGCCTGGCACCTCGCCGGCTTCGATGTCGTGAACGGCGCCACGCGGCGGCCGCCCGAGGTTTCCGCAAAAGGCTTCGACGCGGCCAAGAAGGGCGCGGCCGCGGTGGCGAAGCTCTGCGCCATTCCCAGGATCGACGCGGCGACGCTTGCGGCATGGCGGGCGGAGGCGAGCCGTCGGACGCTCTACGTGCTCGACGTCCGCACCCCGGAGGAATACGAAGCCGGCCACCTGCCGGGCGTCCGATCGGCGCCGGGCGGACAGCTCGTCCAGGAGACGGACAATCACATAGCGGTCTGGGGCGCGCGCGTCGTGCTGGTGGACGACAACGGCATCCGCGCGACGATGACCGCCTCATGGCTGAAGCAGATGGGCTGGGCCGACGTCGCCGTCCTGACCATGGACAAGGTGGACGGCGCGAAGGCGACCGGACCGCACGTGCCGAAGCTGCTCGGTTTCGACGAAGCCCGCGTTTCCTATATCGACGCGGTTACGCTGCGCGACAAGCTGACCTCCGGAAAGACGGTCGTGGTCGATCTGGACTACAGTCGGCAGTACCGCCGGGGCCACATCCCCGGCGCCTATTTCTCGACCCGAGCGCGCCTCGGCAAGGCGATGACGAAATTGCCCAAGCCCGAGGCCATCGTCCTGACTTCGCCGGACGGCGCGCTGGCCTGGCTGGCGGCTGCCGATATCGCCGAAAAGGCGTCAACGCCCGTCTTCGTATTGTCCGGCGGCACGAAGGCCTGGACCGCCGCCGGCTACCCGCTCGAGGAAGGCGCGACACAAGTGGCGGACGAGGCGGACGACGTGTGGCTGTCGGCGCGCGAGCTCGGCAAGAACCGGGAAGAGGCGATGCGCGAATACCTCGCCTGGGAAATCGACCTCGTGAATCAGATGGCGACCGACGACGACCACCGTTTCAACGTCGCCGCGGGCTGAAACCTCCGCCGTTCTCCCCTATCCCTTCGTCTCCTTCTGCAGAATCTCGAGAACCACGTCGACGTCCGGTCGCTGCTGGTAGTTGGGCTCGGAAAAACGGTGGCGGATGACGCCCATTGGATCGACGACGAAGATCATGGGATGGGCGAAGCCGTGCCAGTCGCTGCCGGGCGGGACGGAGCCGTCGATCAGCCCGAAGGCGCCGATGATCGCGGACTTCGGGTCGGACAGCAGCGTGAAGGCGACTTTCTCGCGCGCGGCAAACCGCGCGAGCACGTCGACCGGGTCGTACGTCACCTCGGCAACGTTGTAGCCGAGCGACTGGAACTCAGAGATCCGCGCGTTCCAGGCGACCGCCTGGATCTTGCAGTGCGGTCACCAGTTGAGCGACCGGGAGAACAGCACGATCAGACCGCGCGTACCCTTGAGCGACGCGAAGTCCTGGGTGCGGCCGCTCTGGTCCATGGCCGACAAGGAGTGCGGCAGCGCGGCGCCGACCTTCGGCCCCTTGTCGAGCTTGTCGTACGCGCTGTCGGCCGCGCGCGCCGAGGGCGGCAGCGACAGAAGAGCGGCGACGATGGCCACTCGCCACAGGGCACGCATGTAAAAGGCTTTCATCGGTGGATTTCCGTCCATCACGCAATACCGCCGTGCAGGCAGCGGCATATCGTTATAGCGCAGGCGGCACCATCGGCCGATCAAATCGCCGTCAATATGCCGTGTAGCGGGCGGACGGCCGGCATTCATCCCGGCCGGTATTTCCGCTATACTCCCGGTGCAATCGGCAAGGGCTCGCCTCAACTTGCCGAACGGAAAATACGGCGGAAAGGGACGGATATGACGACACCGAAAGAAGGACAGGAGCTCACCCAAGTCGGCCCCGGGACGGTCATGGGCGACCTGATGCGGCGCTATTGGATCCCGGCGGCCATGTCGTCGGAGGTGACGGCCGACGGCGACCCGGTGCGCCTGATGCTCCTGGGCGAGAGGCTGATCGCCTTCCGCGACACCTCCGGAAAAGTCGGCGTCATGGACCACCGCTGTCCGCATCGCTGCGCCTCCTTGTTCTTCGGCCGCAACGAGCAAGGCGGCATACGCTGCGTCTACCACGGCTGGAAGTTCGATACCGAGGGCCGCTGCACCGACATGCCGAACCTGCCGGCGCATCAGGACTTCAAGGACAAGGTCCGGGCGAAAGCCTACCGCACGGCGGAGCGCAACGGCCTGATCTGGGTCTATATGGGCGCGGCGGAAACCGCGCCGCCGCTGCCCGATCTGGAGGCTACGCTGCTGCCGGCGGAGGACGCGTCTATCACGATGATGCAGCGCGAATGCAACTGGCTGCAGGCGCTGGAGGGCGATATCGACACCTCGCATTTCTCCTGGCTGCATTTCGGCTCGGTCAAAGCGGAGGACATCGATCCGTCGTCTACCTCACGCTACAACGCGCTCAACCGGGCGCCGGAATATCACACGGCCGACACCGACTGGGGCACGATGTACGGCGCCTGGCGCGAGGCGGAGGGCGGTGAGACCTACTGGCGTGTCGCCCACTTCATGTTCCCGTTCTGGACGATTACGCCGGAAAGTCCATTCAGCCACCACGTCACGCAGCGCGCCTGGGTGCCGATGGACGACGAACACACCATGATGCTGGTGGTGGCCTGGAAAGGCAGGCGCTCCAACCCGCGTGTCGACCGGCAGGGCAGGCCCTTCCCCGGCGCGCGGCCCGGCATCCCGTTGCAGCCCAATACGACTGACTGGTATGGCCGCTGGCGGCCGGTGCAGAACGCCGGCAACGACTACCTGATCAACCGCGAGGTTCAGCGCAACGGCAGCTTCACCGGCATCGAGGGCATCGTCATGCAGGACCAGGCGGTGACCGAGAGCATGGGGCCGGTGACCGACCACGGCCTCGAGCACCTGGCGCCGAGCGACCGGATGATCACGCAGACGCGCCGCCGCCTGCTGCGCGCGGCCCGCGCGCTGCGCAAGACCGGCGCACCGCCGCCGGCCTCGGCCGATCCCTCGATCTATCTCGGCGCGCGCGGCGGCGAGTTCCTGGCGCCGCGGGAACTGGCGTGGCCGGCGGCCTACGAATTCGCGCTCAAGAGCATCGCCGATCCAACCGGCCGCTTCCTGCAGGCCGCCGAATAAGGGAGGACAGTATGACGCGCCACGTCGTCGACTACGCAGGCCTCGAGCGGAAGGACGTCGTCAAGCTGCGGGACGCCAAAACGCCCGACGACATGCCCTTCTCGCTCGGCAAGATCAGCCATGTCGTGCTCAAGGTGACGGATCTCGAGCGCTCGGTGAAATTCTATACCGAGGTGCTGGGCATGCGCGTTTCGGACTCCTATCCCGAAACGATGATGCCGGGGCGCATGGTGTTCCTGCGCTGCGCCAACGGCGATCATCACGGCGTCGCGCTGGTCGGCGGTAAGAAGGGCCCCGCCGAGAACAGCGAGCTGCACCATTTCGCTTTCGAGGTCGACACGGTCGACGAGATCTTCCGCGCCCGCGATCATCTCGAACGCCATGGCGTGAAGATCCATTTCCAGGGCCGCCGCCGCGCCGGCCAACAGATCGCGCTCGAGTTTCCCGATCCGGACAACCACCAGATCGAGATCTGCTGGTGCATCGACCGCATCGGCCCGCATGCCAAGTCCCGCGCGCCGCAGGAATGGAAGGAATGCTTCAGCCTGGAAGAAGCCGTCCGCAACCCGCCCAAAGGGCAGAAGCCGGAGCTGAAGGACAAGGCGCTGCTGCGGGACTAGGGTGACCTGGTTGAAGCGACACGCCAGTTCACGGCCACATCGCCGCGCAGAATTACGCCGGAGGCGGAGAGTATGTAGATGCCGGCATCGGGGAGCGCGACCTGAAGCCGCTCCGCCGTGTTCCGCTCGAATCGGAACCGCTCGACTACCGGCTCATCGTGCAGGAAGCCCGGCCAGCGCCAAGCATAAAGCACCAGAATTCCGCGCGCGATGCGAGCGTCAAGATCGATCGTCAGCGTCTCGCGACCCGGCGAGACGATGTGGCCCAGGCTCACCTCGTGCTGCTGCCAGTAGACGCCACGCTTCTCGAAATGCCCGGCGCGAAAGAAGGCTAGCTGGAAGCCGCGATTGAAGAAGCCGAGGTTGAAGCTGAACAGCGTCTGACCGAACAGCGACCACGCTGCGATCACCAGCACGCCGATCCCGACCCAGGTCTTGGCCTTGCCTTTAATTTCGTAGCGTCGCCGCATGCCGCTCAATCCCGCCGGTCTGCATGCGCCTGGAGTGCGCCGCCCTCGGTCCGCCAGTCGACGCTGACCGAGCCTTGGATGCTGTGGGCATACATGAATATCTGATAGAAACCCGGTCCGTTCGACGTGTACTCGACGCGCCCGCTCTCGCTGCCGCTGACCAGGCGCGGACCGACGCGATGCGGCCGGTTCAGGAAGGACGGCCATTTCCAGACGTTGAAGGCCGCCGTGCCTTCGGCGAGCTGTAGGTCGTAGTCGAAGACCAGCCGCTCGTTGCCGCCGACCATGACGAAGCCGATCATCGGCATGCCGCGAAGGACCGCCGGGAATTTCCGCTCGTAAGACCCGCTGCTCAAGCCGGCGCTGCGGTAGCCGGTATCCGGCCCCCACATCCAGAACCAGAGGTATTTCGGCATCTGCGAGACGGCGAGGATGATCAGCACTGCCGTTCCGAAGCCGAGAACCGCCTTCGGTGTCCACTTGATCTTCCTGCCGTAGCGTTTCACGGCCGTCTCCGCCCCGCCCTCGTGTCCGGGGGAGACGCTAGCCAGCCCCGCCTTAAGAAAGCCCTAAGGCCACTGGCCCGCCGCCTGGACGACCCAGCGCCGCATGCCGCTGCCGAGCCACCAGTACCGATACCCGGCGGCGCCGAGCAGCGCGCCGACGGCGTTCATGGCGACGTCAAGGATCGACGAGGTACGGACGGCGAGAAAATACTGCGCGACCTCGAACGATGCGGAGGCGAGAGCCGCGGCGATGAAGGTCGTCAGTACGGCCCAGGGCGCCGAACGCAGGCGTCGCTCGGCAAAGAGGAACCCGAAGACGCCGAACGGCAGGAACAGGATGACGTTGCGGATAAGGTCGCCGGCCGACGTCACCGTCAGGTGAAACTTTCCGTCGAGATAGAGGAAGAACAGCCGCGAATCGGCAGGCACTTTGGCGGGTTTCTCCAAGCGCGGCATGTCGGCGATCGCGCCCGCGCTCTCCACTGAGCGCTGGGTGAAATCGTAAGCGGCCAGGAGACCGGCGTCCGCCGGCGCATCGGCCGCGCCCGTGCCTAGCCGGAACCGCGCCGCCACGGCCTCCGCGGCAAGCGGCATGTCGTAGATCGCGGCATAGGCGAGCGTCCCGTCCCACGGCTTGCCGCCAACGGCTTCGTTCCCGAACGCCAGATAGGAGCGAGGGTCCCAGGTCGCGAAGTCGCCCTGCCGCTGCGCCGATGCGGCGCGCGGCGTGCCGTCGACATAGACGCGCTCTTCCACGAAGTCGTAGGTCACGACGACATGCTGCATCTTGCCCGGAACCAGCACGCCGCGGACATCGAGGGTCGGCTTGCCGTTGGCATGGGTCCGCGATGTCATGAGGCGGAGGACGATATCGGCCTCCTCCCGGTCGATGGTGAAGTTGCGCTCCCAATTGCTGAGCGAATAGGTGACGATCCGCGCCTGGCCGTCATCCGCGACCGACGCGGTGCTGAGCCAGAGCTCGACCGTCAGTCCTGTCCCGGCGATCAGCCGCCGGTACAATGCCGCCGCCGGCGCCTCGCCGATCAATAGTCCGGACCGCCCGAAGGCAACCCCGCGCGCGCCGTCCGGCCAGGCCGCGCTGTTGTCGCGTGTCGCATGGGGCGACGAGAAGCTGAAGGGAAAAAGCAGGATCAGGAACAACGCGGCGAAATACAGCGCCGCCAGCGTCGGAGCATTCCGATCGAGGTCGAAAAAACGGAGGATCATTGCCCCGCGGCCGCGCTCAGAGATAGCCGTTCCGCCGGAGGAAGCCGATGATCTCCTCCGCCGCCGAATCGGCGCCGACCTGCGTCGTATCGACTGTGAACTCCGGACGCTCGGGCGGCTCGTACGGAGAGCTGATGCCGGTAAAGTTGGGGATCGCCCCGGCCCTCGCCTTCTTGTACAGCCCCTTCACGTCCCGCCGCTCGCATTCCTCGATCGGCGTGGAGACGTAGATCTCGATGAACTCGCCGTCCTCGAACAGGTGCCGCGCCATCTCGCGCTCGGAGCGGAAGGGCGAGATGAGCGCCGCCATCACGATCAGCCCGGCATCGACGAACAGCTTCGCCACCTCCGCCACGCGGCGCACGTTCTCGACCCGCGCCTCCGGCGTAAAGCCGAGGTCGCGGTTCAAGCCGTGGCGCAGGTTGTCGCCGTCCAGCAGGTAGGTGTGGCGCCCGAGCTCGGCGAGCCGGCGCTCCAGGGCGTCCGCGATCGTCGACTTGCCCGCGCCGCTCAGCCCGGTGAACCAGAGCGCGGCCGGCTTCTGCTTCTTCAGCGTGGCGCGGGCCGACTTGTCGACCGCCACCTCCTGCCAGCGAACGTTCGTCGCCCGATACAGGGCGAAGTCCACGGTGCCGGCGCCGACCGTCCGGTTGTTGAACATGTCGACGAGAATGAAGCCGCCGCCGTCTCGGCTCTGCTCGTAGGGATCGCACACGACGGGGCTCTCGGTGCTCAGCGTCACGACGCCGATCTCGTTCAAGGCAAGCGTCGTCGCCGCCTCGTGAAACAGCGTGTCCACGTCGATCCGATGCTTGAGCGCCGAGATCGAGGCGCGCGTCGTGGCGCTGCCGCATTTCATCAGGTATTGGCGTCCCGGCATCATCGGCTCGGTGTCCATCCACAGCATGTGCGCCGCGAACTGGTCGGCGATCAGCGGCGGATCGCCGGCGGCCAGCACGTCGCCGCGGCTGACGTCGACCTCGTCGGCAAGCGTCAGCGTGATCGACTGGCCGGAAACCGCCTGCCCGAGATCGCCGTCCGCGGTGACGATCCGGTCGACCTTGGCGGATCGGCCCGACGGATAGACGGTGATCGCGTCGCCGGGTCGCACCGACCCTGACGCCACCCGGCCGCAGAATCCGCGAAAATCCTGGCTCGGCCGGTTGACCCATTGTACCGGCAAGCGGAACGGCTGGGTCTCCGTGTCGCCGGCGACGTCGACCTCTTCGAGATACTGCATCAGGGTCGGGCCGCCATACCACGGGGTCTTCGCGCTGCGATCGAAGACGTTGTCGCCATGGCGGGCGGACACCGGGATGCAGTGCAGGCCGTCGAAGGCCAGGCGTTCCGCGATCGTGCCGAAATCCTGCACGATCTCGTCGAAGCGGCGCTGGTCGAAATCGACGAGGTCCATCTTGTTCACGGCGAGCGCGACGTGACGGATGCCCAGCAAGCGCGCGATATGGCCGTGGCGCCGCGTCTGTGTCAGCACGCCGCGTCGCGCATCGACGATCAGCACCGCCACGCTCGCGGTCGAGGCTCCCGTCGCCATGTTGCGCGTGTACTGCTCGTGGCCGGGCGTGTCGGCGACGATGAAGCGCCGCCGGGGCGTCGCGAAGTAGCGGTACGCGACGTCGATCGTGATGCCCTGCTCCCGCTCCGCCTGCAGGCCGTCGACCAGCAGGGCGAAATCGAGGCCGCCCTCAGCGCTGCCGGTGGTCCGGCTGTCGGTCTCGAGCGCCCGCAGCTGGTCTTCGAACAGCAGCTTCGAATCGTAGAGCAGCCGGCCGATCAGCGTGCTCTTGCCGTCGTCGACGCTGCCGCAGGTGATGAAACGCAAGGTCGAGCGGGCGTCCTGCTCCCGCAGGAACCTCTCCAGATCGGCCGCGGGCGATGGCGCCTCGGAACGGGGCATCAGAAATATCCCTCCTGCTTCTTCTTCTCCATCGATGCGGACTGGTCGCGGTCGATGATCCGTCCCTGGCGCTCCGATACCTGACAGGCCAGCATCTCCGCCATCACGCCTTCCAGCGTCGCCGCCGTCGACTCGACGGCGCCGGTCAGCGGGTAGCAGCCGAGGGTGCGGAAGCGCACGGAGCGGCGCTGCGGCCGCTCGCCCGGTCCGAGCGGCAGCCGGTCGTCGTCGACCATGATGAGCGCGCCGTCACGCTCGACGACCGGACGCTCGGCGGCGAAGTAGAGCGGCACCAGGGGAATTTTCTCGCGGTAGATATATTGCCAGACATCCAGCTCGGTCCAGTTGGACAGCGGGAAGACGCGCATGCTCTCGCCCGGCCCCAATCGCGTGTTGTAGAGGCTCCAGAGCTCCGGACGCTGGTTCTTCGGCTCCCAGCGATGGGCGGCGCTGCGGTGGGAAAAGATCCGTTCCTTCGCGCGCGACTTCTCTTCGTCGCGCCGCGCGCCGCCGATCGCAGCGTCGAAGCCGTGCAGATCGAGCGCCTGGCGCAGGCCCTGGGTCTTCATCACGTCGGTGTGCAGGGCAGAGCCGTGGTCGATCGGGTTGATGCCGCGCGCGACGCCGTCGGCGTTGACATGCACGAGCAGCTCGAGGCCGAGCTCCTGCGCCCGCCGGTCGCGGAACGCGATCATGTCGCGAAACTTCCACGTCGTGTCGATATGCAGCAGCGGAAAGGGCGGTCGGGCCGGCGCGAACGCCTTCATTGCAAGATGGAGCAGGACCGAGGAGTCCTTGCCGATCGAATAGAGCAGGACCGGTTTCTGGAAGGCCGCCGCGACTTCGCGGAGGATGTGGATGCTTTCCGCCTCGAGGGCGTGGAGGTGACTTAGGGGCATTGCCGCAGGCCGGACCAATTCGTTTTCCCTCGCATCGTGGCGCTCCATCGTGGTGCCCGCTCCCGGACTTGAACCGGGACGGCCTTGCGGCCAAGGGATTTTAAGTCCCTTGCGTCTACCATTCCGCCAAGCGGGCAGCCTGGAGCGGCACCATAACCAATCCGCGGGCGCGGGGAAATCGCGCATCGCCCCGGCGCCCGCATGTGCCGATCCATCCCCCACTACCGCCGCGGACACAATTGAAACAATTTTCCCGCACCGCGGAAATCGGACGGAAACGAAGCGGCCGTAGCGTCCCGGCCCTTCGCGCGGACCGCGGCATGCGCTGCAGTCCCCGAATGCAGAACCACGCACAGCAAGACCCGGATAACCGGACGCAACCGCCCGCGGGAGGGGGGCTGCAGAGGACAGACATTGTGGGACAGACACTCTACGACGAAATCGGCGGCGCCACGGCGCTCGACATTGCCGTCGCCGCATTCTACCGCAAAATCCTGACCGATCCGTCGATCAACCACTTCTTCGACGGCATCGACGGAAGATCGCTCAAGGCCAAGCAGAAGGCCTTCCTCGCCCTCGTCATGGGC
>Ga0299907_10001831_pt1 | contig 12584 bp, 12 predicted proteins | sample RVTome_16_FD_198680 | JGI IMG/M metagenome (GOLD analysis project Ga0299907, IMG submission 198680) | Soil microbial communities from uranium-contaminated site in the Upper Colorado River Basin, Wyoming, United States - RVT152D67 (version 2) ...
CCCCGCCTGTGGGAGGAGGGCCGGCACGCGGCGATCGTGACTCGCCTGCGCGAGCTCGGCTACCTCTACGTCGCCGTCGACCTCGCCGGCTTCCAGTCGGGCAGCGCGAACCTCCTGCTCGGGCTCGGGCGGCGCGGCCATGGATAAGGACGTTCTGAGGCGGATGCTCGACGAGGTCCAGCTGGGCCGCGTCAGCGTGGACGCCGCGCTGGCCCGGCTGGCCGGCCTGCCCTTCGAGGACCTCGGCTTCGCGAAGGTCGATCACCACCGCGCGCTCCGCGCGGGCGGTCCGGAGGCCGTGTTCTGCCCCGGCAAGTCGCCCGCGCAGGTGGTCGCCATCGCCGGCCGCCTGGCCGAGCACCACGGCAACGTGCTCGCCACCCGCTGCGATCCCACGATCGCCGCGGCGGTCGCGGCGGCGGGCCTGCCGTGCCGCTATCATCCCATCGCGCGGTTGCTGGTGGTACGGCCCGAGCCGGTCGAGGGGGTCGGCCTGATCGCCATCGCCTCGGCCGGTACGGCCGATCTGCCGGTGGCCGAGGAGGCCGCGCTGGTGGCCGAGGCGCTCGGCAACCGGGTCGAGCGGCTGACCGACTGCGGCGTGGCCGGCCTGCACCGGCTGCTCGCGCATCGCGAGGTGCTGGGCGAGGCCAACGCGATCGTCGCGGTGGCGGGCATGGAGGGCGCGCTGCCGAGCGTCATCGGCGGGCTGGTGGACCGTCCCGTGATCGCCGTGCCGACCAGCGTCGGCTACGGCACCGCGCTCGGCGGGCTGGCGGCCCTGCTGGCCATGCTGACCTCCTGCGCCCCCGGCGTGTCCGTCGTCAACATCGACAATGGCTACGGCGCCGCTCACCAGGCCAGCCAGATCAACCGTCTCGCCGTCAAGCTCCGGTGACGCATTGGCGATGAGCTTCGCATGACTTCGCTGTCCTCGCCCGGGCGGCCTGAGGCGTATGCGGCATACGCCTCAGCCGCCCGGACTCGGACGCCTCGTCCTGCTCGCTCCTCGCCAATGCGTCACGGTGGGCGTGTTGGGCCCCGCACGACGGGCGGCGGTGGGTGATGGGCAGGGTGGTGTACTTCGACTGTCCGAGTGGGGCGTCGGGGGACATGATCCTGGGGGCGCTGGTGGATGCCGGCGTCGAGATCGAGGCGTTGCGGGGGGAGCTGCAGAAGCTGGGCGTGCCGGGGTGGACGCTGGGGGTGCGGGAGGTCCGGCGGGGAGCCTTCCGAGCGACCAAGGTCGACGTCGGCGTGGATGGCGACGCGCCCGGCGAGCCGCGGCACCTGCGGGACATCGTGGCGATCCTGGCCGCCAGCGGGCTGGCGCCGGCGGTCGTGACGGCGGCCACGCGCATCTTCACGCGGCTGGCCGAGGCCGAGGCGAGGGTGCACGGCAGCACGGTGGACGCGGTGCACTTCCACGAGGTCGGGGCGATCGACGCCATCGTGGACGTCACCGGCGCGGTGCTCGGCCTGCACCTGCTGGGCGTGGAGGCCGTGCACCTCTCGCCGCTGCCGCTCGGTGGGGGCTTCGTGGAGAGCGCCCACGGCCGGATTCCGATCCCCGGGCCGGGCACGGTCGAGCTGATGCGGGGTTTCCCGGTGGTCGCTACGGGTGTCAGGACCGAGCTGGTGACCCCGACCGGCGCAGCCATCCTCACTACGCTGGCCACCGCGGCGGGCTCGATGCCGGCGATGACCCTCGAGCGGGTCGGCTACGGTGCCGGCACCAGAGACCTGCCGGGCACCCCGAACGTCCTGCGCTGTCTGGTGGGGGAGGCCGCGGACGCTGGGAGCATCGAGACGATCGTCCAGATCGAGACGACCATCGACGACATGTCGCCCCAGCTCTACGAGCCGCTGATGGACCGGCTGTTCGAGGCCGGCGCCCTCGACGTCTTCCTCACTCCGGTCGTCATGAAGCGCAGCCGGCCCGGCACCGTGCTGAGCACCCTCTGCCCGCCCGACCGGGTCGGCGGGCTCTGCCGCGTCCTCTTCGAGGAGTCGTCGACGATCGGCGTGAGGTGGACCGAGATGTCGCGGGCGCGCCTGGAGCGCGAGATGGTGACCATCGCCACCGCCTACGGCGCGCTGCCGGCCAAGATCTCGCGGCTCGGGGGCCGAATCGTGACCGTCACGCCCGAGTTCGCCGAGGTGGCCCGGATCGCCCGCGAGAAGGCCCTGCCGGTGCGCGAGGTCCTCGACCAGGCCCGTGCCGACGCGCGCCGCCAGGTCGGTCATTGGGGCCCGGAGGGCCACCGTGACCGTTGACAGCCCCCGGCGAACGGCATAGGCTTCTTCCCCGCAAGGCGTGCCACGTCTCTAACCGCCTGATCTGGAGGACGAGTCGTGAAACTCCCAGTCAAGACGACGATCAACGGCCAAGCCTACAGCCACGAAGTGGAGCCGCGACTGCTGCTCGTCCACTACATTCGTGAAACAGTCGGCCTGACGGGCACGCACGTGGGCTGTGACACCAGCCAGTGCGGGGCCTGCACGATCCTCATGGACGGGCAGGCCGTGAAGTCGTGCACGCTGTTCGCGGTGCAGGCCGATGGGGCCAACATGACCACCATCGAGGGCCTCGCCAAGAACGGCGACCTGCACCCCATCCAGCAGGGCTTCTGGGAGAAGCACGGGCTGCAGTGTGGCTTCTGCACCCCCGGCATGATCCTGGCCGCGCACCAGATGCTGGAGCGGTACCCGAACCCGTCCGAGGAGCAGATCCGCCACCAGCTCGAGGGCAACCTCTGCCGGTGTACGGGCTACCACAACATCGTCAAGGCGATCCAGTGGGCGGCCGAGCAGATGGCCGGGAAGAAGTGAGGTCGGGTCATGGCGGCAACGGTTGAGCGGCTGCTCGGCAAGTCGATCAAGCGGCGCGAGGACCCCCGGTTCATCACCGGCAAGGGGACCTACGTCGACGACGTGAAGCTGCCCGGCACAACCCACGCGGTCTTCGTCCGCAGCCCCCACGCGCACGCCAGGATCAAGAAGATCGACACCACCGCCGCCGCCAGGCACCCGGGCATCGTCGCCGTCTTCACCGGCGCCGACATGACCGGCGTGAACTCGCTGCCCTGCGGCTGGCTGCTGCCGGATCTGAAGGTCCCCCCGCACATGCCGCTGGCCTCCGACGCGGCCCGCTACGTGGGCGACCCGGTGGCCGTGGTCATCGGCGAAACGCAGGAGGCCGCCCTCGACGCGGCCGAGAAGGTGGACGTCACCTGGGAGGTGCTGCCGGCGGTGACGGCCACCGACCAGGCGACCGCGGGCGGCTCGCCGCAGATCCACGAAGTGGGCGCCTCCAACACCGCCTTCAAGTGGCAGATCGGTGATGCGGCCGCGGTGGACGTCGCCTTGCAGGGTGCTACCGTGGTGAAGAAGCGCATCGTCAACCAGCGGCTGGTGGCCAACGCGATGGAGCCGCGCGCCTGCCTGGCCCGCTTCGACGCGGCCACCGGCGACCTCACGCTGTGGGTGACCTCCCAGAACCCCCACGTGCACCGGCTGCTGATGGCGGCCTTCGTGCTCGGGATCCCCGAGCACAAGGTGCGGGTCATCGCCCCCGACGTGGGCGGCGGCTTCGGCTCCAAGATCTTCCTCTACAACGAGGAGACGATCTGCTCGTGGGCGACCCGCAAGGTTGGACGGCCGGTCAAGTGGACGTCCACCCGGCGCGAGGCGTTCCAGACCGACGCCCACGGGCGCGACCACGTGACCGAGGCCGAGATGGGCTTCGACGCGCAGGGCAAGATCGTCGGCCTGCGGGTGAAGACCATCGCCAACCTGGGCGCGTACCTGTCGACCTTCGCGCCGGCGGTGCCGACCTACCTCTACGCGACCCTGCTCAACGGGGTGTACGAGATGCCGGCCATCCACGCCGAGGTGACCGGCGTGTTCACCAACACCACCCCGGTCGATGCCTACCGCGGCGCCGGGCGGCCGGAGGCGGCCTACCTGCTCGAGCGGATGATCGAGGCCGGCGCGTCGGCGCTCAAGCTGGACACCATCGAGCTGCGCCGAAAGAACTTCATCCCGAAGTTCGCCAACGGCTACCAGACGAAGGTCGCGCTCAACTACGACAGCGGCAACTACGAGGCCGCGTTCGACAAGCTGCTGACCGTCATGGACTACCGCAAGGCCCGCGCCGACCAGGCGGCGGCGCGCCAGCAGGGCCGGCTGGTCGGCATCGGGTTCGCGACCTACATCGAGGCGTGCTCGATCGCGCCTTCCAAGGTGGTGGGCTCGCTCGGCGCCCAGGCTGGCCTCTACGAGTCGGGCAAGGTGCGCGTGCATCCGACCGGCGGCGTGACGGTCTACACGGGCTCGCATTCCCACGGACAGGGGCACGAGACGACGTTCTCGCAGCTCGTCGCCGACGAGCTCGGCATTCCCATGGAGCAGATCGAGATCGTTCACGGCGACACCGGGGCGATCCCGTTCGGCATGGGCACCTACGGCAGCCGGTCGGGCTCGGTCGGGGGCACAGCCCTGCTGATGTCACTGCGGAAGATCAAGGAGAAGGGCAAGAAGATCGCGGCGCACCTGCTCGAGGCATCGCCCGACGACATGGAGTACGCCAACGGCCAGTTCCAGGTGAAGGGCGCCCCCGGCAAGGCGGTGCCATTCGGCCAGGTGGCGCTGACGGCGTATGTGCCGCACAACTATCCCGAGGGGCTCGAGCCCGGGCTCGAGGAGACGTCCTTCTACGACCCCTCGAACTTCTGCTTTCCGTTCGGGGCGCACGCCTGCGTGGTCGAGATCGACCGCGACACCGGCCACGTCAAGGTCCTGCGCTACATCGCGGTGGACGACGTGGGCAACGTCATGAACCCGATGATCGTGGACGGCATGGTCCACGGTGGCATCGCCCAGGGCGTGGGCCAGGCGCTGTGGGAGGGGGCGGTCTACGACGGCGGGCAGCTCGTGACGGGCAGCATGATGGACTACGCGATGCCCAAGGCCGACATGTTGCCGATGTACGAGACCGACCGCACGGTGACCCCGACCCTGGTGAATCCGCTCGGGGTCAAGGGCGCCGGCGAGACCGGCACGATCGCGGCCACCCCGACCGTCGCCAACGCGGTGATCGACGCGCTGGCACCGCTGGGGATCGACCACATCGAGACGATGCCGCTCAGCCCCGAACGCGTGTGGACCGCCATGCAGCGAGCGAAGCGCTAAGGTACCGGAGGCAGCGACGACCCCTCCGGGACGGGTGGTCGCGGGAGCGGAGCCCCGCGCTCCTCTCTCGGGCCACCCACGGTGGAGGCGGAAACCGCGCTCCGATACAGAGGAGACAGACAGTCATGTATCCAGCGGCCTTCGAGTATCACGCGCCGGCGACCGTCAAGGACGCGCTCAAGCTGCTCGGCAAGCTGGACGACGCCAAGATCCTGGCTGGCGGCCACAGCCTGGTGCCGATGATGAAGCTGCGACTGGCCCAGCCCAAGAACATCATCGACCTTCGCAAGGTGACTGGCCTGTCCGGCATCAAGGAAGACAAGGGCGCGATCACGGTCGGCGCCATGACGACCCACTGGGAGGTGGAGTCGTCGACGGTGCTGAAGGCCAAGGCTCCGGTCGTGTCGGAGACGGCGGCCGTCATCGGCGATCCCGCCGTGCGCAACAAGGGCACGATCGGCGGCTCGCTGGCCCACGCCGACCCGGCCGCCGACATGCCGGCCACGGCCATCGCGCTCGGATTCGAGTTCGTGTGCGAGGGGGCCAAGGCCAAGCGGACGGTCAAGGTCGACGACTGGTTCGAGGGGCTGATGGCGACAGCGCTGAAGGACAACGAGCTGCTCACGCAGATCCGCATCCCGGTGTGGCCGGCCGGCAGCGGCGCGGCCTATCTGAAGTTTCCCCACCCGGCCTCCCGGTTCGCCGTCGTGGGCGTCTGCGCGGCGGTGACGCTCGACAAGAGCGGCACCTGCACCCGGGCGAGCGTGGGCGTGACCGGCGCCGGTACCAAGGCCGTGCGGGCCTCGGGCGTGGAGGCCGGGCTCACCGGCAAGCAGCTCGACGCGGCGACCATCGAGGCGGCGGCCCAGAAGGCCGCCGACGGGGTCGACGTGCAGGCCGATCTGCAGGGCTCCGTCGAGTACAAGTCGCACCTGTGCCGGGTGTTCGCCCGGCGCGCGATCGAGGCCGCGGTCAAGCGGGCCCAGGGCTAGCGCGCTTACGGAGCGCGTGCGATTGGTCCACGCCGGCGAGGCCGGGTGCGACGGGCCGTTCGCTCGATACAGCATTCGCTCTGCGGCCCGTCGCATCCGGCCCCGCCGACTCGGCGCTCACTCCACAGGCCGCCGATCCTTCCGATCGCCCTGACCCTGCCATGATCGCGAGCATCGTGCTGGCGGCGGGGTTTGCGCGGCGGATGGGGCGGCAGAAGCTGTTGCTCGAGCTGCGGGGCAAGCCGGTCCTGCGCTGGAGCGTCGAGGCTGTTCTTCCGCACGTCGGGGACGTCGTCGTCGTGACCGGAGGGGACGATGCCGCCGTGCGAGCGACGCTCGAGGGGTTGCCGGTGCGGTTCGCCGTGAATCCGCGGCCGCAGGCCGGGCAGGGATCGTCGATCGCGGTCGGGATGGCGGCACTGAAGCCGTGGACGGCGGCGGTGCTGATTGCCCTGGGCGATCAGCCGCGGGTGCCGGAGGGGGTGGTCCCCGCTCTCTTGCGGGCGCGGGAGAAGACCGGCAAGGCGATCGCAGCGCCGGTGTATCGCGGGATCCAGGGGACCCCGGTGCTCTTCGCCGGCGAGGTCTTCGGCGAGCTCGCGGGGCTGGCCGGCGACGCCGGTGCCCGGGCCGTCGTGCAGGCCCGACCCGAGCGCGTGGCGCGGGTGGACATCGACGCGCCCATGCCGCTCGACGTGGACACGCCCGAGGACTACGCGCGTCTTCATGTACAATAACCACCCGTGCGCGAAGAGATCCGCAAGATCCAGTCGTTGATGGAGTCGGCCGAGTACGTCACCGATGCGCCGGTGGCGACCTCGGTGCACCTGGCCCTCAGCCTCCGCAAGCCGCTGCTCATCGAAGGGCACGCCGGGGTGGGCAAGACCGAGGTGGCCAAGGTCATGGCCCGCATGCTGGAGACCAACCTGATCCGTCTGCAGTGCTACGAGGGCCTGGACGCCGCGGCGGCCCTGTACGAGTGGAACTACCAGAAGCAGCTCCTGCACATCAAGCTGCACGAGGGCGCCCAGCGCACGGTCGACCAGGAGGAGCACGAGATCTTCTCCGAGCCCTTCCTGCTCAAGCGGCCGCTGCTGCAGGCCATCACGCAGGAGCGCTCGCCGGTGCTGCTGGTGGACGAGGTCGATCGCGCCGACGAGGAGTTCGAGGCCTTCATGCTGGAGATCTTCTCGGAGTGGCAGGTGACGATCCCCGAGATCGGCACCATCAAGGCCACGCATCCACCCCACGTCATCCTGACCTCCAACCGGACGCGCGAGCTCAGCGACGCCCTCCGCCGGCGCTGCCTCTACCTCTGGATCGACTACCCGAGCTACGACAAGGAGGTCGCGATCGTCGCGCGCAAGGTTCCGGGGGTCGATCCACGCCTGGCCCGTGAGATCGCGCGCTTCATGGAAACTTTGCGCCGGGTCCGGCTCGCGAAGGTGCCGGGCGTGGCCGAGTCGCTCGACTGGGCCAATGCGCTGGTCGGTCTGCACGCCGACCACCTCGACGAGACGCTGGTGACCGAAACGCTCGGCTGCGTCCTCAAGGACGCCGACGACATCAAGCGCTTCCGCGCGGAGGTGGGGAAGACCGGCCTGTCGCCGTTCCTCCAGGTCCCCGGATAGTGTCCGACCGGGCGCTCAGCCGCGCCGTCGTCCGGTTCGCGACTCTCCTCCGCCAGCAGTCGTTGCCCATCACGCCCCGCCAGGTCGTCGACGCCGTCCGCACGCTCGATCAGGTCGACATCGGCGACCGCCAGGAGGTCTATCTCGGCCTCCGCGCCGGGCTGGTCACGCGGCCGGAGGAGGCCCCGATCTTCGACCGCTGTTTCGAGGCCTTCTGGCGCGTCCGCACGGAGGCGGACGAGGTGGCCGAGGCGCTGGCGGGGCCGATGTTGCCGGGCGAGGCGCCGGAGCCCCCGGCCGACAGTCAGGCCGCGCGCCAGGAACGGCTGGAGCTGCAGGGGTGGGGCGACGAGGACGACGCGGAGGCCGGCAGCGAGCCCCTCGGGGTGCCGGTGGCCTCCGAGATGGAGTCACTGGCCGCCCGCGACTTCTCGACGTTCAGCGCCGATCAGCTCGACGAGCTGCTCCGCCTGACCGTGCAGATCGCGCGGCGGCTGGCCCGCCGCGTGAGCCGGCGCCGCCGGCCGGTGCGCCGCCGGGGGCGGGTGGACCTGCGGCGCACGCTGCGCGCCAACCTCACGCGCGGGGAGATCATCGAGCTGCGGTACCGTCAGCGCAAGCGACGCAAGGTGCGCCTGGTCCTGCTGTGCGACGTCTCCGGCTCGATGGACCTCTACAGCCGGTTCCTGCTGCAGTTCCTGTTCGCGCTGCAGCACGTGTTCGCCCGCGTGGAGACGTTCACGTTCTCGGTGCACCTGAGTCGGGTCACCGACCACCTGCGGGCGCGCTCGTATCGGCAGGTGCTGAGGCGGCTGCAGGAGCTGCGCGACTGGTCGGGAGGCACGCGCATCGGCGAGTCGCTGGCCGAGTTCAACCGGCAGTGGTCGCACCTGGTGGACCGGCGCACCATCGTCATCCTGCTCTCGGACGGCTGGGACACCGGCGACCCCGAGGTGCTGGCCACCGAGCTGCTGCGCATCAAGCGCAGGGCGGGGCGGGTCATCTGGCTCAACCCGCTGCTCGGCAACCCGTCCTACCAGCCGCTCACGCGGGGCATGGCTGCCGCCCTACCGCTCGTCGACCACTTCGCCGCGGCCCACAACCTGGCCGCGCTGCGCGAGCTCGCCGACCGCCTGCATCTATGACGGGCGGCCGCTTGCACGGCGGCCTGCAACGGAGTGCAGGGAGTCCCTCGGTGCCTTCCGATATTCGGGCCCCGTCCCACGCCAGGACGCTGGCGCCCGGATTGCATTTTGACCAATCCGTCGGGCATCGTCCCCCGGGAGGAATCGAGACAGATGAGGCGGGTTGTTGCATCGCTCCTGCTGTTGCTGCTGGCCGTGGTCCATGCGCCAACTCAGGCCCAGGCCGTTGTCTTCTCGGTGTTCGGGGAGCTGTTTCCCTTCGGCACCAACGAGCCGGGGATGCTGTTTCTCACCGGGGTGAGCCTGCTGAGCCTGGCCTACCTCGGTCGTCGACCCGGCTGAGCCGTCCGCTCCGCGTCATCCGCCAGTCGGTGCGTTTTGCGCCCGGCGAGCGTATGATGATCTCGTGTCAGAACCCATCGATCACATTGACGAATTGCGCCGGTCGAAGAGCCGCGTCGCCGTCGCCACGCTCGTCAACACCCACGGCACGACGCCCCGCAAGGAGGGCGCCAAGATGGTGGTGGGTGAGCGGGGGGACATCGTGGGCTCCGTCACCATCGGCGGCTGCGTCGACGCGCAGGTCATCGAGGAGGCCGAGGCCGTCCTGTCCACCATGCGCCCGCGGCTGCTGGAGCTGAACCTCGGCGACGAGGAGGCGTGGGAGATCGGGCTCACCTGCGGCGGCACGATCGAGGTCTTCGTCGAGCCGCTGGCACTCGATCGCGGCGACGATACCGCCGCCCGATTCTACGAGCGGGCCCACGCCCACGCCCGCGCCGGCGGCCGCGCGGCCATCGTCACGCGGCTCGAGGGCGACGGCGGCAAGCTGCTGGTGCTCGACGACGGCAGTGTCGAGGGCACCTTCGGCGAGGCCTTCCTCGACGAGCGCTTCGTGGCCGAGGCGCGCGAGGGGATCGCCGCCGGCGCCTCTCGCACACTCTTCCTGGAAGGCGTCCGCGCGTTCGCCGAGGTCGTGACGCCGCCCTCGCTGCTGCTCGTGGTCGGCGCCAGCCACGTCGCGATGCCGCTGCTGTCCCTGGCCCGGACGCTCGGCTACCGCACGGCGGTGCTCGACGGGCGGCCCCGCTTCGCCACGCGCGAGCGCTTCCCCGACGTGGACGACCTGAAGATCGGCATCCCCTCGGAGCTGATCGGGGCCTATCCGTTCATTGCCACGACCGCGCTGGTCCTGGTGGCGCACGACTACAAGTACGACCTGCCGGTCCTCAAGCACGCGCTCGGTACCCCGGTCGGCTACATCGGCATGCTCGGCTCGTCCCGGCGCGGGGCGGCGATCCTCAACCTCCTGCGAGAGGACGGGGTCGACGAGGCGAGCCTGGCCCGGGTGCGGGTGCCGATCGGGCTGGATCTCGGCGCCCGCAGCGCTCCGGAGATCGCGCTGGCCATCCTGGCCGAGATCCAGGCCGTACGCACCGGCGCGACCGCGCAACCCCTGAGCCATCGCAAGCGCCCTCAGTGATCGAACAGACCACGCCCGGAATGATCAGGGATCGGCGGGTGGTCGCGGATCGGAGCCGGCGACCTTCTGGGACAGGCCACCCACGCCGCGATCCGGCCTCGCGGACCCCGCTACAATGAAGGCGATCGCTCAGCGCCGGGAGACGGCGACGATCGACGTCCTGCTCGATCGTGTCCTGTGCCACGACGTCCGCGACGCGGCCGGCAAGGTGGCCGCGCCGAAGGGCGCGCGTGTGGACGTGGCGGTGGCGCAGACCCTGCTCGGCATTCCGTGGGAGGAGATCCACCTGCTGGCGCTCGAGCCGGGTGACGTCCACGAGGAGGAGGCCGGCCGCCGCCTGGCCGCGGCCGTGGTCGGCGACGGCGTGGCGGTGCGCGGCTACACGGGTGGACAGTGGACGCTGGTGGCGACGCGGCGCGGCTTGCTGCGGATCCGGACGGCGGCGCTGACGGACGTGAACGCGCAGGAGGGTATGTCGGTCTTCACGCTCTTCGACGGCCAGCCGGTCGAGCCGGGCGAGGCCGTCGCCAAGGCCAAGGTGACGCCGCTGGCCATCGGCGAGACGACTGTCCGGGCGGTCGAGACCGTGGCCGCCGCCGCGGGCGGCGTGATCCTCGTGACGGGCTTCCGCCCGTCCACGGTCGGCGCGATCGCCCGTGAGAGCCTGGACGCCCGCCAGCGCGCACGATTCGAGTCGGCGCTGAGGCAGAAGATCGACTGGCTCGGAGGTCGCCTGCTCGACGTGCGGTTCGCCGGCGGCTCGGACCGCGCGGTGGCCGAGGAGCTCCGGACGCTGCGGGCGGCCGGGGCCGACGTGCTGATCGTCGCCGGGGCCTCCGCGCTCGACCCGCTCGATCCCGTCTTCGGCGGCCTCACCCTGCTCGGCGCCACGATGGAGCGTCACGGCGCCCCCGCCCACCCCGGGAGTCTGCTGTGGCTCGCCCGCTGGGAGGGGACCCCCGTGCTCGGCATGCCGACGTGCGGCATGTTCTCGCAGGCGACGACGTTCGACCTCGTGCTGCCGCGGATCCTGGCCGGGCAGCCCATGGACAACCGCGAGCTGGCCGGGCTGGGTCACGGCGGGCTGCTCTCGCGCGAGATGGCCTACCGGTTCCCGCCGTACCGGGCCAACGCGGCCCGGGGGGAGCTGGAGTGACGCCGGCCGCGCGGACCGGCCTCTACAGCCCCACGATCCGCGAGCGCTGGCGCCAGCCGCGCTTCCGGGGCGAGCTGCCGGGCGTGACCGCGCAGGCCGAGGACGTGAACCCGCTCTGCGGCGACCGCGTGCGCATGATGGTCCGCCTGCGCGACGGGGCCGTCGACGCCGTGCGGTTCACGGGCGACTCCTGTGCGATCTGCACGGCCTCGGCCGACGTGACGGCCGAGCTGAGCGAGGGCCGCCTGGCCGCCGACGCCGCGCGTCTGACGACGGAGGACGTCCTGGCCGTTCTGCAGGCCGACATCCGGCCGACTCGCATGCGGTGCGTGGCCCTGCCGGTTTCCGTGCTGCACAAGGCGCTGGCCCCGTGACGCTCGACGTCACGACGCGCGCCGACTTTCCGATCCTCGACCGGATCGTCAACGGCCACCGGCTCGTCTACCTCGACTCGGCGGCGTCGAGCCAGAAGCCCCGTGCGGTGATCGAGGCGATGGCGCAGTATTACGCGACGAGCCATGCCAACGTCCATCGCTCGATCCACACGCTGGGCGAGGAGGCGACGGCGCTGTACGAGGCCGCCCGCGACCGGGTGCAGCGCTTCATCGGCGCCGCCAGCCGGGAGGAGGTCGTCTTCACGCGGGGGACGACGGACGGGCTGAATCTCGTGGCCGACGCGCTCGGCCGGACGCTACGGCCAGGCGACGAGATCCTGATCACCGACATGGAGCACCACTCCAACATCGTCCCGTGGCAGATGGCCGCCCGGGACCGCGGGGTCACCGTGCGCTCGATACCCCTCGCCCCTGAGGGTCGCCTGGACCTCGAGGCCTTCGAGCGGCTGCTCGGCCCCCGCACCCGCGTGCTCGCGCTGGCTCACGTGTCCAACGTGCTCGGCACCATCAACCCGGTCGCGCCGCTCTGTGTGCGCGCCCGTCAGGCCGGCGCCGTGACGGTCGTGGACGGCGCTCAAGCTGCGCCGCA
>Ga0299907_10001832_pt1 | contig 12583 bp, 9 predicted proteins | sample RVTome_16_FD_198680 | JGI IMG/M metagenome (GOLD analysis project Ga0299907, IMG submission 198680) | Soil microbial communities from uranium-contaminated site in the Upper Colorado River Basin, Wyoming, United States - RVT152D67 (version 2) ...
CCACTACGCCAACGTGTTGCGGCTCGACGACGAGACCGGGATCGCGCTGTCGACGGACGGGGTCGGCACGAAGGTGATCGTGGCCGAGCAGCTGAGGCGGTTCGACACCGTCGGGATCGACTGCATCGCGATGAACGTCAACGACCTGGTCTGTGTCGGCGCGGAGCCGATCGCGCTCGTGGACTACATCGCCGTCGAGCAGGCGGACCCGGAGATGTTGCGTCAGGTGGCCGAGGGCCTCAAGGCGGGTGCCGAACAGGCGGGGATCGAGATCCCGGGCGGTGAGCTGGCGCAGCTGCCGGAGGTGATCAGGGGCCATCCGTCGCCGACCGGTTTCGACCTCGTCGGCGCGTGCGTGGGACTGGTGAAGCTGGACGCGATCGTGACCGGCGACCGGATCGAGCCGGGGGACGCGATCGTTGGTGTCCCGTCGAGCGGTCTGCATTCGAACGGCTACACGCTCGCACGGAGCGCGCTTCCGGTCCTGGACGAGCCCTTCGGCGATGCGACGGTGGGCGACGCGTTGATCGAGCCGACGCGCATCTATGTGCGTGAGGTCGTCGAGCTGCTCCGCTCGGACGTCGACGTACGCGGACTGGCGCACATCACCGGCGACGGCTTCCTCAACCTGGGCCGGCTCGAGGCGGCGGTCGGCTATCGGATCTCCGACCCGCTTCCCGTCCAACCGATCTTCGACCTGATCGCCGAACGCTCTGCCACGCCGCCGGAGGAGATGTACGAGGTCTTCAACATGGGCTGCGGCCTCTGCTGCGTCGTGCCGGCGGCCGACGCCGGCGAGGCGGCGCGCGTGCTCGGCGGACGGGCGATCGGGGAGGTGACGGACCGCGAGGGCGTGATCGAGGTCGCGGGCCTCGAGGGGCGTCGCGGCCAGGGCTTCGCGCCTGCTACGAACCTCCCGTGATCGGCACCCTGCTCAGCGACCGGTTCCGGCTCGAGGAGAAGATCGGCTCGGGCGGCATGTCGACCGTCTACCGCGCGTTCGACGAGACGCTCGAGCGCTGGGTGGCGATCAAGCTGATGCACCGCGAGATCTCGTCGGACTCCGACCAGCTGGAGCGGTTCCGGCGAGAGGCGCGCGCGGTCGCCAGCCTGAACCACCCGCACGTCGTCACGGTGATCGACTTCGGCGAGGACGCCGACCACCCCTACATCGTCTTCGAGTACGTGGAGGGCGAGAACCTGAAGGACCGGGTCCGGCGCGCCGGCCGGCTGCCGGTCCCCGAGGCGGTCGCATACGCGATCGAGATCGGCCGGGCGCTCGAGTGCGCCCACTCGAACCTGCTCGTCCACCGCGACGTGAAGCCGCAGAACGTTCTGATCGACTCCGAGGGGCGTGCCAAGGTCACGGACTTCGGCATCGCGCGCTCGCTCGAGGCCGAAGGGCTCACGGCCACCGGGCGCGTGCTCGGCACCACCGACTACGTCGCACCGGAGCAGGCGCTCGGCGAGAACACGACCGCGCAGTCCGACGTCTACTCGCTCGGCATCTGCCTCTTCGAGATGCTCACCGGCGACGTCCCGTTCAAGGCGGACAGCCAGGTCGCCGTCGCGATGAAGCACGTAAAGGAGCCGCTGCCGGACATTCGCATGCGGCGGCCGGAGATCTCGGCCGCACTCGCCTCGGTCGTCGAGACGGCGTGCGCGAAGGAGACGGCGAACCGCTACGCGAGCGCGCACGAGGTGGTCCACGCGCTCGAGCAAGGGCTCGTGATCGAGGCGTCGCGCGCGGGCGAGGCGAGCGGCGAGGCCACGACGGTGCTGCGTTCGCTGCCGGACGACACGGCGGAGTTCGGCGCGCTTAAGCGGCTCCGTCATCCGCGCCGCGGGGTGCTCGCGATGATCCTGGGCGTCCTCCTCGTTGCTGCAGGGATCGTCTTCGTGATCGACCGCGCGGAGCGCGGCAGCACGGGCGGCGCAGACGTCGGGGGCGTCCCGGCGCTCACGGCGGTCAAGCTGGACACGTCCGAGGCGGACGACTTCGACCCGGAGGGCGATGCCACCGAGCACCCCGAGGAAGTGCGCCTCGCGATCGACGGGAGCGTCTCGACGCTGTGGGAGACCGAGACGTACACCGACGACTTCGCCGCGCAGAAATCAGGTGTCGGCCTGATCGTGAACCCGCGCGCCCCCGTGGCGGCGCGGGCGCTCGACATCGTCACGCCGATACCGGGCTGGACGGCCGAGGTGTATGCGTCCGAAGACCGGCCGGATGACCTCGCGAGCTGGACGCGCATCAGCAGCCCCGCGACGGTCGAGGAGGAGCAGCGGATCGACCTGGACACAGCTGGTCAGGAGTTCAGCTACTACCTCCTGTGGATCACGGCGCTCCCCGAGGGAGAGCAGAAGGCGGCGGTGTCGGAGCTGACGCTGCGAAAGTAGTCACGTGGAAGTGCGTCGGCATGGCGCAGACGAATCCGCTGTAGACCCCGCTATTGGGGGTCTAGAGCGGAGTGGTCCCCGCCCGCACGGCGCCTAGAACCGATAGGTGCGCTCGCGGTCGTGGCGCTCCAGCGCCAGCTCGACCAGGCGCGAGAGGAGGTCCGGGAAGGGCAGCCCGGATTCCTCGAACAGCTTCGGGAACACGCTCGTCTGGGTGAAGCCGGGCATCGTGTTCAGCTCGTTGACGAGCACCCGGCTGCCGTCCTCGACGAAGAAGTCCACGCGCGCCAGGCCGGCACACCCCACACGGCGGAACACCTCGACCGCCAGCTCGCGCACGCGCGCACGCGTCGGCTCTTCGAGCCGAGCCGGCACGACCAGGTCCATTCCGCCCGGCTTGTACTTCGCGTCGTAGTCGTACCACTCCGCGTTCACCACGAGCTCGCCCGGCTCGGACGCGAGCGGGTCGTCGTTGCCGATCACCGAGCACTCGACCTCCATGCCGCGGGAGAGCGCCTCGACGATCGCGAGCGGGTCGTGGCGCCACGCGTCCTCGAGCGCCGTGCGCAGCTCGTCGGGCGTCCCGGCCTTCGAGATCCCGACCGACGACCCGAGCCGGGCGGGCTTGACGAACACCGGCAGGCCGAGCGCTTCCAGATCGCGCAGGTCGTCACCCGCTCGCGCGCGCCGGTACGCGACCTGGGGGATCGACGCATGCGCCATCACGTCCTTGAAGGTCACCTTGTCCATGCACAGCGCCGACGCGAGCACGCCCGCGCCCACATAGGGGACGTCCGCGAGCTCGAGCAGGCCCTGCACGGTCCCGTCCTCGCCGAACGGCCCGTGGAGCGCTGGGAAGACGACGTCGACGCCGAGCACGCCTTCCGACGGCGCGATCGTCACCGCCTCGCCGTTCGCCGACCAGCTCCCACCCACCGCTATCTCGACCGCCACGGGCTCGTGGCCCGCCTGCTCGAGGCCGGCGCGGATGGCCGCCGCGGATGCGAGCGAAATCTCGTGCTCGCTCGAGCGCCCCCCGGCGAGGACCGCGACCCTCACTCGAGCAATCCCTCGTCGGTGCCCGGCGGCGGGGCCCCGGCGCCCTCCTCCTCCGCTGGCACCCCCACGACGATCTCCACCTCGCTGCGCGGCTCGACGTCGGCGCCCGGCCCCGGGTCCTGGCGCAGCACCTGGTCCACCGCCCCAGCATCGTCGGTCGCCTCCTCCACGACCACCGGGCGCAGACCGGCGTCGCGGAGGGCGTCCTCCGCGGTCTCGCGCGAGAACCCCACCACGTTGGGAACGTCGACGGTCTCGGCCTCCTTGGCGATGGTCAGCCCCACACGCGAGCCCTTGTCCACGACGGTGCCGCCGACCGGATCCTGCGCGATCACGGTCCCCGGCTCCTGATCCGATTCCTGCTCCCTGATCGTGAACCCGAGCCCGGCCCGGTTCAGGGTCGCCTCGGCGGACTCGCGCGCCAGGTTGATCACGTCCGGCACCTCGACCTGGCGCGGGCCGCTGGATATGAACAGCAGCACGCGCGAGCCCACCTCGGCGCTGGTCCCGCCCGGGGGGCTCGTCCGGATCGCGTCCCCCTCGTCGATCCGGTCCGAGGGCTCGTCCCGGACCTCGACGTTGAAGCCGCACAGGTTCGTGTCCTCGCGGGCGCCGCAGCCGGCTCTGTTGAGCTCACGCAGGGCGCGCTTCTCGGAGAACGTCGCCACGGTCGGAACGGTCACCTCGGGCGCACCCGTGGACACGGTGATCGTGACCGTGTCGCCCTCGTCCGCCTCGGCACCGGCGGCCGGGGCCTGGTGGATGACCTCCCCGACCGGCGCCAGGTCGGGCTGCCGGTCGACGTCGACCTCGAACCCGTCATCCTCGAGCCGGTCCACGGCGACCGCCTCGGTCTCGCCGACGACGTTCTCGACCTCGACACGGCCACCGCCCGTCAACAGGAGCAGCGCAAGCGCAACCAAGAGCGCCGTGAGCGCGAGCGCGAACCACGGCCAGTACCGCTTGCGCTCGTCCCCGGGGGTGGGCGGAGGGGCCCCATCCGCGCTGGCAACAGCCGTCGGCGGCAGCGGCGCGAATGCCGCCGTGTCCTGCCCAAGCGGTTCTGTCGCGAGGCCGGCGCGCGCGCCCTCGAGCGCGCGGATGAACTCGTCCGCGTCGGCCCAGCGCGAGCCAGGGTCCTTGGCGAGCGCTCGCATCACGGCGGCCTCCAGCTCGGGCGCCACGTCGGGCCGCAGCGAGCCGATCGGGGTGGGCTGGTCGTTCAGATGCTGCACCGCGATCGCCACGGCGCTCTCGCCGTCGAAGGGCAGCCGTCCGGTCAGCAGCTCGTAGAGGACGATCCCGACCGAGTACAGGTCCGACTGCGCCGTGGCGGGGTGGCCCTGTGCCTGCTCGGGCGACAGGTACTGCGCGGTGCCCATGATCGAGCCCGCCTCCGTCATCTCCGATGCGCCCGCGCGCGCGATTCCGAAGTCCGTGACCTTCGCGTTGCCCGCGTCGTCGAGCATCACGTTGTGCGGCTTCAGGTCGCGGTGGACGACGCCGCGGCGGTGCGCGAAGCTCGACGCGCGCAGGATCTGGATCCCGATGTCGATCACGGCCTCCTGGTCGAGCGCGCCGCGCTCGCCTATGACCTCCTTGAGCGTGCGTCCCGGCAGGTACTCCATCGCGATGTAGTAGGTGCCGTCGTGCTCGCCGCGGTCGAAGACGTTCACCACGTTCGGGTGCGTCAGGCCGGCGGCGGACTGCGCCTCGCGCTTGAATCGCTCGACGAACTCGGCGTCCTGCGCGAACCGGCGGTACAGGACCTTGAGCGCAACCTGCCGGCCGAGATGCGTGTCCTCGGCGCAGTAGACGTCCGCCATCCCGCCGGAGCCGAGCCAGCTGAGCACGCGGTAGCGGCCGTCGACCATCGTGTCGGGAGCGACCTCAGCCAACGAGGACCTCCAAGACGCTCTTCGCGATCGGCGCCGCGACGGTGCCGCCCTGGCCCGATGTGCGCTCGACGGTGACCGCGATCGCCATCTGCGGGTCGTCGACGGGCGCGAACGCAATGAACCACGCCTGGTTCGAGGCTCCGCCGTCCACCTCCGCGGTCCCGGTCTTGCCGGCCACCTGGATGCCGCTCAGAGCGGCGGCCGTGCCGGTTCCCTCGTTGACGACGTCGGCCATCATGTCGGCGAGCTGCGTCGCCGTCTCCTCTTCGATGACGCGCTCCTCCTCATCCGGATCGATTCGCTCCGTGACGCGCCCATCCTTGTCGACGACGCGGTCGGTGAAGCGGGGCTTCATCAGCACGCCCCCGTTGCCCACCGCCGCCGCGACCATCGCCATCTGGAGCGGCGTGACCTGCAGCCGCTCCTGGCCGATCGCGACGCGGCCGACGTCGACCGGGTCGTCCTGGTCGAGCAGATCGTTGCCGTCGAACACGCCGCTCGGCGTCATCTGGCCGCGGGGATAGTCGAGCGGGGGCTCGGTGTTGAAGCCGAACCGCTCCATGTACTCGTACATTGTGTCCGAGCCGAGCTCCTCGCCGACCTCCGCCCACACGGTGTTGACCGAATTCGTCAGCGCGGTCGTGAGCGGGATCGGGCCGAAGTCGGCGCCGCCGGAGTTCGTGAGCGGGGCGCCGGAAATCGTCTTCGGCGAGCTGCCGTCGACGATCGAGCTCGGCTCGTATTCACCGGAGTCGAGCGCGGCAGCGGCCGCCACGACCTTCATCGTCGATCCCGGCGGATAGCGCGCCTGGGTCGCGCGGTTGAAGACCGGCGATCCCTCGGCCTGATTCAGCTCCGCGAACTGATCGGCCACGTCGTTGGGGTCGTAGTCCGGAATGCTCACCATCACCCGGACGCGGCCCGTGGACGGCTCGAGCGCGACGACCGACCCGGTCTGGCCCCCCATCGCCTCGATCGCCACCTGCTGCGCTTCCGGGTCGAGCGTCGTGTGGACGTCCTCGCCCTCGCGCGAGCGGCTCAGGAGCTCGTCGAACAGCGACAGGAACTCGTTCTTCTCACCGGTCAGCTCGTCGCTGCGGTACTGCTCGATCCCCGCCTGGCCGCGATCGATGAACGAATACCCGAGCGCGTGCGCGAAGAGCCCGCCCTCCGGGTACGTGCGCGTGTAGATCTTGCGCGACCCGGATCCGCTCGGGACGCTGTGCGCGAGCACCGTGCCGTCGCGCGCGAGGATGTCCCCGCGCGGGATCCGCAGCTGCTCGAGCAGCGGCCGGCGATTCGCCGGGTTGTCCTCAAGGTTCTCCTGGTCGAGCACGGTCCAGTAGGACGTGAAGGCGACGAGCACGCCGAACAGCACGACGACGAGGGTGAACAGCTGCAGGATCTGGCGGTTCACGACGCGACCAGGCCTCCCTCGCGCGGAGCGGCACGGCGCGCGCTGTCGGAGACGATCAGGAGGAGCCCGAGCAACACGAAGTTCGCGACGAGCGAGCTGCCGCCGTAGGAGACGAACGGCAGCGTCACCCCCGTGAGCGGGATAACGCGGACGACGCCGCCGATGATCACGAACACCTGGAGGGCGAACACGGCGGTCAGGCCCGCCGCGAGCAGCTTCGAGAAGCCGTCGTTCGCGACCATCGAGGTCTTGAAGCCGCGCTGTGCGAACAGCAGGTAGACCAGGACGAGCGCGGCGCCGCCGAACAGGCCGAGCTCGTTCGTGATCACCGCGTAGACCAGGTCGGTGTGCGGCGCAGGCAGGATCGTGCCCCCGTTCGGCAGCTCGAGCAGCGCCTCGCCGAAGCCCTTTCCGAACAGCCCCCCGTCGGCCTGGGCGAACAGGCCCTGTGCGATCTGGTAGCCCTCGTCGTCGACCACGTTCTTGGCGAATGGGTCGAGCCAGATGTCGACGCGCTCCTGCACGTGACTGATGCTGTTGGCGAAGAACGCCGCCCCCGCAAGGAACAGGCCTAGTCCGGCGGCGACCAGCGACAGGCGCGCGGTCGCCACGTACAGCAGGGCGAGGAAGCCGCCGAAGAACATCAGCGAGCTTCCAAGGTCGCGGATGAAGACGAGCATCAGCATCGCCGTGCCCCACACCAGGAGCAGCGGCCCGAAATGCTTCAGGCTGAGGCGCGGGATCCGGCCCGTGACGAGCACCTCACGCGTGTCGTTGAGGTAGCTCGCCAGGAAGACGATGATCGCGATCTTCGCGAACTCCGCCGGCTGGAACTGGATCGACCCGACCTTCACCGCGAGGAACGCCCCGTTCACCTCGTGGCCGATCCCGGGCAGCCGCGGCATGAACAGCAGCGCGAGGCCGGCAGCGGCGATCGTGTAGCGGTAGCGCTCGAGGACGCGGTGGTCGCGCAGGAGGACGATCGTTGCGGCGAAGAACGCGAGGCCGACGACGAACCACTGCGCCTGCTCGCGGGCGAGCTCCTCGTCGATCCGGTAGATCATCACCAGCCCGAATGCCGCGAGCACCGCGGTGAGCGGGAACAGGTACGGGTCCGCGTCCGGCAGCCGCGCGCGGATGAAGAGATGCGCCGCCACGCAACAGCCGAGGAAGAACAGGCCGTAGGTCGTGGTCACCTCGTCCGTCGACTCCGAGCGCGTGATCAGCACCGCGGTGAAGCCCGCCGTGACGAGCAGCGAGACCGGGATCAGGCTGAAGAGCTCACGCCAGCGGGCCGGAAGCATCAGCCCTCCAGCTCGCCGCGCTCGACCTGCTTGATCAGGTCGAGGGCGTCGCCCTTGCCGCGCAGGCGGTGGTCGAGCACGCGATCGCGCCTGCTCTCCGGCAGGAAGCGCGCGGGCACACCGGTCGAGTACTCACGCTCCCAGAGCTCGAGCCCGAACGGGAGCTCGTACGGAAGGCCGCGGTAGAGCGCGACCAGGCCGCGGTCGTCGGTCCCGACGAAGTAGAACTGGCGGCTGCCGACCCAGAAGCCGACCACGACGGCGCCCACCACCAGGGTGACGACGGCCGCCGTCACCCATCGGCGAAGCCCGGGGCCGCGCCGATCGTGAGCCGGCGGACGTGCGGCGGCCTGGGCGTCGCGCACGCTGCGTTTCTGCTCCTCGTCGAACACCCTCGTGGCGTCCGCCGCCGGCTCGGGCTCGCGCTCGGACGCCGCCGCCACCGCGGCCTTCACCTCCTCGGTCCCCAGCGAGTCGGGCTGACCGGCGACCATCGTCGCCTGCGTGTCGGCCTCCCCCTCGGCCTCGCCGTCGCCGGCGAGCTTGAATAGGACGACCGTGATGTTGTCGCGGCCGCCGGCCTCGTTGGCCGCTCGCACGAGCTCAACTGCTGCCTGCCGCAGCGACGAGCGCGAACGTAGGATCGCCGCGACGCCGTCCTCGGGGACCATCGTCGTCAGGCCGTCCGAGCAGATCAGGTAGACGTCGCCGGCGCGGGCCGGATAGGTCATGCGTTCCACCTCGACCTGCGGCTCGGGGCCGAGGGCGCGCGTGATGATCGACCGCTGCGGGTGGACCTCAGCCTCCTCCGGTGTGAGCCTGCCCGCACGCACCATCTCGTCGACGAGGGAGTGGTCGTGGGTGAGCCGTTCGAGCTCGCCGTCGCGCAGGCGGTATGCGCGGCTGTCGCCCACGTGCGCGATCGCGACCTCCCCCTCCCCGACGGCGAGCGTCGTCATGGTGGTGCCCATGCCCGCGAGCGACTCGTCGCCGCGCGAGAGCTCGTGGATGCGCCGGTTCGCCTGCTCGACGACGGCCGCCAGCTCGCCCTCACCGACGCCCTCGCCGCGCTCGAGCGCGGCGATCTCGTCCACCGCCGCCTTTGCCGCGACCTCGCCCGCACGCGCTCCGCCCATGCCATCCGCGACCGCGAACAGCCCGGCATCGGCGGCCTCGAACAGGGCATCCTCGTTTGCGTTTCGCTGGCGCCCCACGTCCGTGAGGCTGTATTGCTCGGCCACGCGCAGCACGGGCTACTCCCGGTAGCTGTACTCGGAGTCGCCGATCCGGATCTTGTCCGCGGGCTTGAGCTGCTCGGCCTTGCGCAGCTGCCTGCCGTTCAGATAGGTCCCGTTCGTGGAGCCCATGTCCTCCACGTGCATGAACCCGTTGCGGGCGAAGATGCGCGCGTGGACGGAGGACGCGAACGGATCCTCCACGTGGATGTCGGCGGAGCCTGCGCGGCCAAGGGTCGCGCCGTCCGAGATGTCGAAGACGGTCCCGGGCTCGTGGGCCATCGCCGCGACGACCTCGAGCCGCGGCTGGACGCCCGCACTGAGGTCCGGTCCGCTGGGGCCACGGTCGCGGCGGGAGCCCTCGAGGTCCTGCGTCTGGTCGGCGAGCGCCGGCTCCTGGCCGCGCACGAGATCGCGCCGTGCGCTCCGCGCCACCCAGAGCAGGAAGAGGTAGAGCACGGCGAGGAACCCGAACTGGAGCGCCACCGCAAGGGGGTCGTCCGACACCGCTACTCCTGTTCGAACGTGAGCCGGGACAGGCCGAGCGTGATCTCGTCCCCGGGGCTGAGGCGCCCGCCACGCGAGCGACGGCCGTTCAGCTTGATGCCATTGGTCGAGCCGAGGTCGCGAACCGCCCAGCCGCCGTCCTCGCGCCGCAACTCGGCATGGCGGCGCGACACGTTCGGGTCGTCCAGGACCAGGTCGCACTCGCGCGAGCGGCCGATCACGAACGGGTCGCCCGTCACGACGGTGCGCTTGTTCTCGCCGACGAGGAGCGCGCGGCTCGCCTGCCGCGGCGACTCCACCCGGCGCGCACCGGTGGTCGAGTAGACCATGGTGTGGCCGAAGTCGCCTTCCACCGCCTCGGCCTCCGCGTCCGCCTCAGCGGGCCGGACGAGCTTCGCCTGGATGCCGAACTCGCCGAGGCTGAGCCGGTCGTCCGTCTCGAGCTCCACCGTCGGGCGGGTCAGCAGCGCTAGCCCGTTGCTGCGTGCGTGCTCGAGCAGGTAGTCCGACAGCTCCTTCTTCAGGCCGTCCTCGTAGCTCTCGAACTGGGCGCGGTCGTCGGGCGACAGATAGACCCAGAACTGGTTCGGCACGTAGGTGCGCGAGAGCGAGACGCTCTTCGCATCCTCCATCTCCTTCGCCAGCTTGCGGGCGAGCTCGACGGGCTGCACCTGCGAGCGGAATGCGCGGCTGAAGGCCCCCTCGACGAGGCCTTCCAGCTTCGCCTCGAGGTTTCTGAGCACGCTCACCGGACGGCCATCCTACGGAAGAGGCTCCGGCTCGACGGGCCTCGCGGCGAGGCCCACGGCGGCCGCCGCGACGGCCACGACGACAGCCAGGACAGCGCCGCCGACCGCTCCGCGCGCCTGGTCGAGCTCGACCGAGGAGGCGACCAGATCCGCGACCCCCGCGAGCGCCGTCACGAGCACCGCGGCCCATGCCGAAGCGCCCAACAGGTCGAGCCCGAGCGACCTGCCGCGCACCACGAACGGGAGGACGACCGCAAGCACGACCCAGATCAGGACCGGCGCGGTCGCGGGTGACGACAGCAGCGGATAGAGGGCGTCCTCGGCCGCGCCCCGCAGCGAGTCCTGCCAGTCGCCGCGCGGCAGGGTGCCGTCGGCGGTCCCGAACAGGAGCGCATCGCCGGACAGCGCCTCGGCGAGAACGAGCCACCAGAAGCCTGCCGCGGCCAGGCCCGCGCGGCGCCATGCGGTCGAGCAGAGCCCCGCGAGGGCGACGAACAGTGGCGCGAGCGCGACGACGCCCAAGAGCGGCGCGAGTGCAGGCGCGGACCACAGGAGACCCGCGCGCGGAAGCAGGAACGGAATCGGCGCGAGCGCCGCGGTGAGGACGAGGGCGGTGCCCTCAGCGTCCGCGCCGGGCGACGCGAGCCAGCCGACCAGGCATGCGGCTGCCGCCAGCCAGCCCAGGCGCGGCAACAGGGCGGTGACCGTCGTCGTGGCGACTGCTGCCGCAACGCTCGACACCGGCGGCTCGGGACCGAGGCCCTCGAGCGCGGCCAGCATAAGCGCGCCCGCCGCCGCACCCGCCGCGAGTCGCCCCGGCACCGTGCTGCGCGACCCGGTGAGGCGTTGCACGAGCGTCCGGTCGCCCGCGCTCGTGAGCCCGAAGCGCACGAGCGTGGCCGGCTCGACGAGGCCGCCCTCGTCCGAAAGATGCGGCTCGGCGGCCACCAGCGCGCTTCTCAGCTCCGCGATCTCCGGACGGCGGTTCGGGTTGGGGTCGAGGCAGGCGTCGATCGCGTCGCAGAGGTCGAACGGCAGGTCGCGCCGCCGGTCGGCAAGCCGCGGGAGCCGGCGTCCGAGCCGGCGTGCCGTCCCGGCCGGGCCGTGGCCGCGCACCGGGTTCACGCCCGTCCACGCCTCGTAGAGCATCAGGGCGAGCGAGTACACGTCCGCGGCCGGAGTCACGCGCAGCCCCTCAGCCTGCTCGGGCGCCATGTAGGCGAGCGTCCCCACGACGTCGCCGGTGCGCGTCAGGGCGTCCGCGGACACCAGGTGAGCGACGCCGAAGTCGGCCAGCTTGGCGAACCCCGCACCTGCGTCGGGCTCGGCGAGCACCATCACGTTCTGGGGCTTCACGTCGCGGTGGATCACGCCCCGCTCGTGAGCGTGGTCGAGCGCGTCGCACAGCGCGATCCCGATACGCGCGACGTCGCTGTCGGACAGCGCTCCCGCGTGGGCGAGCTCGGCAAAGGTTCGGCCCCGAACCAACTCCGAGACGAGGTACGTCGAGTGCTCGTCGTGGTCGAGCTCGTAGAGGCCGACCACGCCCGGGTGGTTGAGCCGCGCCGCCGCTCGGGCTTCGCGCTCGGCGCGCGTGACGCCCGACCCGCCGTACTCGCGCGGGATCACCTTCACCGCGACGTCGCGCTGAAGCCGCTCGTCGTGCGCGAGCCAGACGACGCCGAACCCTCCCGCACCGAGCATGCGCTCGAGCCGGTACCGGTCCAGCACGAGACCGGGATCCGCGTCGCGCAGCTCGAGGGTGGTCTCAGGTCGTTCCATTCCAAGTTTGGGGTTCGCGCCCGTCGTCGCGCTCCCTGCCGCAGGATGCCAGGCAGTCCGTCAAAAAAGGCATACTTGCGCGTGCTTGTCATTTCTCGACGAACGCGACGATTCTCCGCGCGCGCCAAGGCCGCCGCGACGCCCGCCGCCGAGAGGGCCGTCAACCGACCCGCAGACGCTGTTGGTCCGGCGCGCGATTGCGATTGGCGGCGGACTGCTCGTGCTGCTGCTG
>Ga0299907_10001833_pt1 | contig 12580 bp, 10 predicted proteins | sample RVTome_16_FD_198680 | JGI IMG/M metagenome (GOLD analysis project Ga0299907, IMG submission 198680) | Soil microbial communities from uranium-contaminated site in the Upper Colorado River Basin, Wyoming, United States - RVT152D67 (version 2) ...
GTGACGAGCTGCTCTTTCATGTAGTCGATGGCGTTCACCGAACCGCCGCGCTCGAGGATGCGGTTGTATTCCTCCCATGCCGACTCCTCGATCTCTCGGGTTTTCTGCTCGACGACCTTCGATCCCTCGAAGAGATCGTCGTACTCGAGGAGATCGGTCTCGTAGGCAAGGATCTGCTGGGCGCGGCGCGACCACTGCTGGTCCCAAGCGCGCGGGAGGCCGAGGGCTTCGTTCCACGCCGGGAGCTGGACGGAGCGCGCACGGGCGTCCTTGGACAGCGTCACCGCGAGCATCTCGAGCAGGATGCGGTACGCGTTGTTCTCCGGCTGCACCGCGGTCAAGCCGAGGGAGTTCACCTGCACGCCGTAGCGGAAGCGCCGGAACTTCGGATCGTCCACCCCGTACCGCTCGCTTGTGATGCGGTCCCACAGATTGGTGAACGCCCGCAGCTTGGCCGTCTCCTCGATGAAGCGGATGCCCGCGTTGCAGAAGAACGAGATCGATCCGACGAGCTGCGGTGTGAGCGCACCGCGATCGCGCACGGCGTCGAGGATGCAGACCGCGTTCGCCAGCGTCTGCGCTACCTCGATCACGGGGTCGGCTCCCGCCTCTTGGAGGTGGTAGGAGCACACGTTCACCGGGTTCCATTTCGGAACCTCGCGGCCGGTGAACTCGATGGTGTCCGCCGTCAAACGAACCGATGCCTCGGGCGGGAAGATGAACGTGCCGCGCGAGAGGTACTCCTTGAGGACGTCGTTCTGCGTCGTCCCGCGCAGCGTTTCCCGATCGGCTCCCTGCTCGTCGGCGACGGCCACGTAGAGAGCGAGCAACCAGGGCGCCGTGGCGTTGATCGTCATCGACGTGTTCATCTCGGCCAGCGGGATCTCGTCGAAGAGCGTCCGCATGTCCTCGATGTGGGAGATCGGCACGCCGACCTTGCCGACCTCGCCGGCGGCCATCACGTGATCGGAGTCGTACCCGGTTTGCGTCGGGAGGTCGAAGGCGACGGACAATCCGGTCTGCCCGTCCGCGAGTCCCTTGCGGTACAGCGTGTTCGTCTGGCGCGCCGCACCGTATCCGCCGTATGTGCGGATGATCCACGGCTTGTCCTTCGGGTGATTGACACCCATACAGCTAAGGGTACCGGGCGGCCTGCCTCCTAGCTCTTCTGGTCGAGCCCGTGCTTCCTGCGCTGACGCGACCACTTGGCGATCTCTTTGGCACGCTGATTCGATCGAGAGGCCTTTCCCTGTTTCCGCTTCTCGACGTAAGCGAGCTCTCGTTGCATCTTCTCGTAGCTGCGCAGGCGCTCGAGCTCCAATGCGCCGGAGCCGATGGCTGCGCGTACTGCGCACCCGGGTTCGGTGAGGTGCCGGCAGTCCGCGAAGCGGCACTGCGACGACAGATCGGCGATGTCGGTGAACGAAGAATCGGCGTCGCCGTCCCACATGACGATCTCGCGCAGGCCCGGCGTGTCGATGACGAGACCGCCGTCGGGAAGCAGGACGAGCTCCCGCCTCGTCGTCGTGTGCCGTCCGACGTCGTCGCGCCGGGTTTCCTGAACCTCGAGGAGCGCTTCACCGACGAGGGCGTTGATGAGCGTGGACTTGCCGACTCCGGACGAGCCGAGAAGGGCGGCCGTGCGGTTGTCGCCCAGGCTGTCGCGCAGGCCGTCGAGACCTGCTCCGGTGACGGCGCTCGTGACGTGCACGGGGGCACCGACGGCGATCGACTCCACCTCGGCCACACGTTCCGGATCGGACTCGGCGACGTCACTCTTCGTCAGGACGATCTCGGGCTGGGCCCCCGATTCCCACGCGACGGCGAGGTACCGCTCCATGCGGCGGGCGCTGAGCTCGCGGGTCAGAGCGCCGACGATCCAGACGAGGTCGATGTTGGCAGCGAGCACGTGCTCCTGCGTCTGGAAGCCGGCGATCTTGCGCGAGAAGGCCGTGGTTCGCGGGAGCACGGCGTGCACCGTCGCCGACGCTTCGTTCGGGCGCGGCTGCAACGCCGTCCAATCACCGACGGCGGGAAGCTCGCCGCGGTCCTGGGCGTTGTGCAGCATCCGTCCGGCGGCCTCGGCCCAGACTTCACCAGCCGCCGTGTACGCGACGTACGCGCCGCGATGCTCCACGGCGATCCGTCCCGGTATGAACCCTCGTTCTGCGTACGGCCGGAAGGCCGAGTCGAGCTCGTCCCGCCAGCCGAGTCGTTGCAAGCACTCGTTCAACGCTGATCTCCTTTTTGATGGGTGGTGGACGCCCGTGTCCGAGCGGGCCACGCGGAGAGCAGTAGAACGAAAAGGGTTCTAGCTGCCGGCGGCCGACGCCCGGATGACGAGGACCCGTTCACGCGTATCCATGGTCCCCACCTCCCTTCGGCGTCGACGAAGGCGGATGACATCCGCCAACCGTGATACTAACGCGATGGCCGCACCCAAGCTGCGCAGCAACGACTGGTTCGATTCCGCGCGGTTCGGGATGTTCGTCCACTGGTCGCCCGTCTCGCAGCGCGGATGGGAGCTGTCCTGGCCGCTCGTCGGTGGGGTAGGGGTCCTGCCGCACTCCCACGACGCCGCCGTGGACGACTACTACGCGAAGACACTCGAGTTCTCTCCGGGACCAGGCGCCGCGAGGGAATGGATGTCGCTCGCCCGCCGTGCGGGCATGCGGTACGCGGTTCTGACCACCAAGCACCACGACGGGTTCGCCATGTGGCCGACGAAGCTCACCGACTTCTCGATCGCATCGACGCCCTATGAGGGCGATATCGTCGGCGAGTACGTGGAAGCCGCACGGGCCGAAGGCTTGCGCGTCGGCTTCTACCACTCGCTGTCGGATTGGCATCACCCCGACTACCCGGCCTTCCGTGAGGAGGACAAGCCCTACCTGTCCTTCCTGGGCCGCCGCTCCAAGACGTGGGACGCCTACATCGACGTGTTGTTCGGCCAGGTGCGGGAGTTGCTGACGAACTACGGTCCGGTCGATCTCATCTGGTTCGACGGGCAGTGGGAGCGTACGGCCGAGGAGTGGCGCGCGGCCGAGCTCGCGTCGATGATCCGGGAGCTGCAGCCCGGCATCCTCATCAACGACCGGTTGTCGGGCGAAGGCGACTTCACCACACCCGAGCAGGCCATGCCGGCCTCAACGCCGACCGGACGCTGGGAGACGTGCATGACGATGAACCGGTCGTGGGGCTACGTCCCCGGCGACACCGAGTACAAGTCGGCGACCGAGCTCGTGCATACGCTGTGCGAGGTCGCGGGGAAGGGCGGGAATCTGCTCCTCAACGTGAGTCCGACGGCCGACGGGTCCCTCCCGCCGGAGCAGGTCGAGCGCATCACGTCGGTGGGGGAGTGGATGGACCGGCACGCGGAAGCTGTGCACGACACGGAGGCCGGGCTCGAGCCCTGGCAGTTCTACGGTCCGTCCACGCGCTCCGACGACCGGATCTTCCTGGTGTGCCCCTGGCGGCCCTACGAGCACATCGTGGTGCGCGGGCTTCCGGTGCGCAGGATCGAGGCACGTCACCTCGCCACGGGGGCCGAGCTGCCCGTCCGTACCCGCCTGACGGCCGAGCAGGAGATCACGAACCCCGATCCCATCGGTGAGCTGGTGATCGAGATCGCGCCCGAGCTCGTGGATCCGATGGCGACGGTAATCGAGCTGCGGACCGCTTAAGTGACCGACGTCGAGCGTTCGGAGGCGCAGCCGGCTCCGCGTCCGAGCCCGTGGGCCCGCGTGCTCGGACTGTTCCTTCCCGGCGAGGGTCCGGCGCTGCGCGAGGTGGCTCGTACGGCCGGCTGGTATCCGCTCGTGATCCTGACCGTCCTGAATGTCGTCGACGAGCTCGACCGTGCCGCGTTCGGCATCTTCGCTCCGGAGATCCAGCGGTACTTCGACATCAACGACACCGCGCTCGGAGCGATCGTCGGCGCGCAGTTCGCCTTGCTCATCATCGCGGGCGTGCCGATCGGCTATTGGGCGACGCGCGTGAACAGAGCCCGTCTATTGCGTTGGTCGGCGGCCGTCTGGAGTGTGTTCTCCACGGCCACGGCCTTGGCCGTCGTACTCCCGGCCTTCGTCGTCACGCGCCTCGGCTCAGGTGCGGGCCGGGCGGGTGTCGAGCCCGTGGGCAAGGCATTTCTCGCCGACCAATATCCGCCGACTGTGTGGAATCGCGTGTTCGCCGTCCACAACGCGGCAAATCCGCTCGGTGGGATCCTCGGCCCCCTGATGGCCGGCGGTATCGGGCTCTTCGCGTCGGGCGACGACGCCTGGCGACTGGCCTTTCCCATACTCACCATCCCGACGCTGATCGCGCTCGTGGCCGCGCGGCGTCTCCGCGAGACCGAGAGCCAGATGGCGAAGCTCGTGCTCGGCGCGACGATGAGCGTCACGGGTGCACCGAAAGGTGAGGGGTTCATGCCATCGGTCCGGCGCGTCATCCGCATCCCGACTTTCCGCAGGCAGATCATCGGCATCGGCGTTCTGGGGTTCGGTCTGATCGGGATCCTCACGTTCGGCAGCTTGTTCTACGAGCGCGTGCACAACCTCGACGAGACCGGGCGCGGTGTGGTCTTCGGGATCCTCGGTGTCGCGTCATTGGTCGGGACGCTGCTCGGCGGCAACATCGGCGAGCGTGTGTTCCAGGCGAGCCCGTCGCGAACGATCTACCTCATCGGCGGGGGCATCGCCGTCTTCTCCATCATCATCGCCGGGTCGGTGTTCATCCCGTCGCTGCCGGTGACGGTCACCGTTCAGTGGTTCGCGATAGTCGCCGTGTCCATCTGCGGCGCGCCACTGGCGGCTATGGTCACAGCCATCACGCCGCCCACGCTGCGACCGCTGATGTTCTCGTTGCTCGGCTTGTGCATCGCACTGTTCGGCGGCGTGCTCGGCGGCGTCATCGTCGGCGCGATCACCGAAGCGTCGAACATCCAGATCGGGCTCGCTACACTCGCCCCCTTCGGCATCATCGGTGGTCTGCTTATGGCGCGTGGGGGCGCGACGGTCGAAGCCGACATCGCCGCAGCCAACGCGGCCTGATCGCTCGTATCCTTGCTGTACATGGGCCGAACCGAGCTCGGCGGACGCGTTGCAACGAGATTCGCCGCGGGCATCGTCGCGATCGGCCTGTTGGTTGTGATGGCTCTCCCGTCGGTCGCTCAAACCGGCGGACGCGTCCGGCTCGCCGATGAGACGCAGCGGTGTTTGCCTTCGGCTCGCGTTCGTACGGCCTTTCCGGTGGGGTTCGGCGGGTGTCCGGGGGTTCGTCCGGGTGCATATTTTGAGTCGCCGGTGACAGGGTGCACGTTCAACTTCCTGTTCCGAGGACGAGACGGCTCTCGGTACATCGGCTCTGCCGGTCACTGTCTGCTCTCCGATGAGGGCGCCGCTACATGGTCCGTCGGCTCGGGGCCGGTCATCCGTACCGGAGAGGGCGTGGCCGTGGGCCGCGGCGTCTACGCGATCCAGGATGACGATCGAGACTTCTCGCTGATCCGGCTCGAGCCCGGCGTGAAGGCCTCACCGCAGATGTGCCATTTCGGCGGTCCCACCGCGATCGACGATGAGCACGCGAGCGGACCCGTCGCCCTGGAGCACTACGGCCAGGGCGTCGGCGTGTCGACGCTGACGCCCGGCCGCACGGCCGTAGCGGTCGATACCCGCGGTGAGGACGTCGTCGCGGCACTGGGGGTAGCCACCTACGGCGACTCGGGCAGCGGCGTGACTCGTGGCGGACGAGCTCTTGGTGTCCTCGTCGCCTTGAATTTCGGCACCGCGGCCGGCAACCTCCTGATCACACGGTTGGCCCCACAACTCGCGGAGGCCGAGCGGGAGGTCGGGACCGAGCTCGTGCTCATGACGGCTCCTCGCCTGTAGCATGAAGGCCCATGGATGATCTGCGACCGAGCTACGTTTCCCGGGCCGTGAAGGCGCTGCTGCGTCTGGCCCTGGGGATCGCCGTCTTCGCGGCTCTCGCCCCGGCCCCCGCGTCATCGGGTCCGCTGCTCGAGAAGTGCCCGAGCGTAAAGGCGATCTCGGTCTAGCCCTGCTTCCCGGCGTCACCTGGTGATACGAGCGCGTCCTCTGGCAGGCTGAGCGCCACCCAACAAGGAGGATCCATGGACGTTTCGACCGTCGGCGTCGTCGGCACCGGACAGATGGCCACCGGCATCGCGCAGGTGACCGCGCAGGCGGGGTTGCGGACGATCATCCGCGGCCGCTCCACGGAGAAGGCTCAAGGTTCGGTGAAGGCGATCGACAAGGCGCTGAGCCGTCTCGTCGAGAAGGAGCGCGCCACGGAGGAGGACAAAGCCGCCACCCTGGGCAACCTGGAGGCCACCGACGACGTCGCTGCGCTCGCCGACGTCGACCTCGTCATCGAGGCGTTGGCCGAGGACATGGACGTCAAGCTCGACTTCTTCCGTCAGCTCGACCAGACCTGCGACGAGCGCACCATCCTGTCGACGACCACGTCGTCGTTGTCGGTGACGCAGATCGCCATGACGACGAACCGGCCGACGAAGGTCATCGGGCTACACTTCTTCAACCCGGCTCCCGTGATGAAGCTCGTCGAGGTCGTCCCGACGCTTCTCACCGACGAGGACATAACCGAGGGGATGCGCAAGCTGTGCGAGCAGCTCGGCAAGGTGCCGGTGGTGGCGAAGGATCGCGCCGGGTTCATCGTCAACGCGCTGCTGTTCCCGTACCTGAACCACGCCGTGCGGATGTTCGAGGCCGGTTACGCGTCGCGCGAGGACATCGACGCGGCGATGATGAACGGAACCGGGCATCCGATGGGGCCGCTGGCGCTGCTGGATCTCGTGGGCAACGACGTGTCCTTGGAGATCATCGAGTCGCTGTACGACGAGTTCCGCGATCCGTTCATCGCTCCCGCGCCGCTGCTCAAGCAAATGGTTGCGGCCGGTCTCCTCGGAAGGAAGACCGGCCGCGGGTTCTACGACTACTCGAAGTGATCTAGCAGCAACCGCATCCACATCCGGCGCAAGGACACATAGCGTTCACCTCCTAGCAACAGGTGTTGTTGTTGAAGGTCGGCAACGGCTTGGCCGACGGCTTCGAGAGCAGCGGCAGGTCGGCGTCCTCGAAGCTCAGACGCATTGCCGTCGCCGTCGTGCAGCACTGGTTGGCCACGAGCGCGCTCTCCGCAACTGCTCCTCGCGTGAGCTGACCCGACACGGGTTCGAACCCGAAGCGGGTGAAGAAGCGCTGCGCGTCCTCGGTGAGCAGATGGACCTCACCGATACCCGACCAGCGGGCCACCTCGAGGGCTCCGGCGGCCAGCCGGAAGCCGATCCCTTGCCGCCGGCGAGCCGGGTCGACGACGAGAGAGCGCAGCATCGCCGCCGGTCCGTGCCGCTCCAGGGCGACGACACCGGTGATCTCCGTGCCGTTCAGGGCGACGAGCGTGTCTTCGATCTTCAATCCGTCGGTCGGAAGGCTTTCGGCTCCCAGGAGCGTCTCGACCCTCTCGCGGTCGGCCGGCACGGCCGGCCGGAGCTCGGTACCCGGGTGTGCGCCGGCCGGCTTGCGTCCGGTGACGGCGACGGCCAAGGACTGGATGCTGTCGGTCGAGCAGGCCTCGCCGCACGACTCATCGATCCAATTCAGGCTCACGTCCTCGTAGCCGATGTCACGCAGGATCGCCTCGTAGTCGGAGGCAACGAGTGAGCCGCCCACGCAGCCGCACCACGCGTCGGGGTCGTTGCGGACCTCGGCCGAGGGTTCGGTCGCGAAGGCCGTGTCGAGGATCGCCAGGCGCCCGCCGGGCCGGAGCGCCCGGAACGCCTCGACGAGCGCGCGCTTTTTGTCCGGGACCAGATTGATCACGCAATTCGAGATCACGACGTCCACGGCTCCGCAGGGGACCGGGAGGTGCTCGAGGTCACCTTTGAGGATCGATACGTTGGCCAGGCCCGCGTCGCTCGCCGCCTGCCGAGCCCGCTCGATCATCTCCGGGGTGAAGTCCACGCCGATCGAGCGGCCGGTCGGGCCGACGGCCTGCGCGGCGGCGAGGAGATCGCGTCCGGGCCCCGAGCCGAGGTCCAGCACGGTTTCTCCGGTCTTCAGGTTGGCGAGCTCGACGGGATCCCCGAGTCCGAGGGTCGGCGGGACGACACTCTCGGGCAGCTCGACGGCGTGCTTGGCGTAGCGGTTCCGAACGTTGTTCTTCACGTCTGTCATGCCTTTACCTCCAGGACTCCTGCCAGTTCACGGATAGCGTCCGGGCGCGCGCGGTAGAAGCACCAGCGCCCACGGACGTCGCAGTCGACGAGCCCGGCCTTGCGGAGGATCCTCAGGTGATGCGAGATCGTCGGTTGCGAAAGGTCGAAGCTCGCGTTCATGTCGCACACGCACAGCTCCGGGTTGTGCGCCAGCAGGTTCAGGATGCGGACGCGGGTGGGATCGGCCAGCGCCTTGAAGCGCTCGGCCACGACGACGGCGTCCTCGTCGGTCATCCCCGGTTCGACGAGGCCGCAACAGCCCTGCACAAGCTCCTTCTCTTTGGTGGCCATTCATCGAAGATAGTCGATCAATCGAAGAACGTCAATGGGTCCAAGCGTTCTCGCATCGATGGTCCAGTGCCCGACCCCCGTAACCCTATGGGCCCGGTCGGCGCTTACCCTGTTGAGGTATTCGCCCGAAACGACATCGTTGTACAACCTGAGCGGAGGCAAGCATGACCCGCAATCGACTTCTGGTGATCGGTGCGAAGCTGGGTGTTGCCGTACTGACCGTGATGGCCGTCTCGGCGGCAGCAATGGCACTGACCAGCGTGAACCTGCCCAGCCAAGCCAGCGACGAGGCCGTTCAGGCCGTCCAGCGCGCCGGTGAGTCTCCCGAGAGGGAAGAGGGCGAAACCGAGCAGGTGGACGAGAACGCGACCGGCCCGGACGAGAACGCAAGTCAGGTAGCGCACGACGTGTGGGCCGTCATCTCGGGTTGGCAAGGCGAGCGCGGGTGTGAGTTCGGCATGGCGGTCGCCGCTGCCGCGGGTGGAGCTGGCCCCGAAAACGACCCCTGCACCCAGGGCGAGAACGGCGAGAACGGCGAGAACGGTGAGGCCAGGGCTGAAGAAGCCCGAGCTGCCGGCCAGGAGCGCGCCGAGCAGGGCCGCCAGACCGGTCAGGAACAGTCCGAGCTGGGGCGCGAGCAGGGTGCGCGGAACGGCGAGGCGGGGCCCGAGGCCGGTCAGGATGAGTCCGAGCAGGGCTCGCAGACCGGACAAGACAACGCCGAGCGAGGCCAGGCGAACAGGCCGTAGGGCCGAACCTGCACTACCTCCTCAGCTGAAGTCGTCTACTCCTCGGATTCGTCGCTCACGCCGGGACGGCGCACCCGCGTGATGCGGGAGCGCACGGCTCGCGGCAGGGCAGTGAGGGCAGCCTCGACACCCAGCGTGGCGCGCTCGATGTTCATGGCGGCGAGCTCGAGTCGGTCGAGCCGGTTGAAGATCTCTCCGACGCCGCCAACCCGCTTCTCGACCTCCTCGATCATGCTGCTGAGACGGTCGACGACCCCGGCCAGGGTCGAGAGGACGTCGTTGGTGTTCTTCAGCATCTCGACGACTTCGGCCATGTGCTTGTCGGCGTTCAGCAGGAACTGGATCCGCTGCTGGGCGTCCTTGAGCATCTCGGCGGGGTTGAGCGGCGACCTCGGCACGGAACCGACGCTAACGCAGTACGGTCGCTTGATGCCCAGACGTCATCGCCGCAAGCCGGAAGGCCAGCCGCGTGAAGCGCGAACGCCGCGCACGACCACGCCCATCGGCGCCCCGGCCGGATGGGTCGCGCAGCGTTACCACGGCGGCGAGGCGGGGGCCGATTACATCTGCCCGCGCTGCGGCCGTGCCGTCGGACGACAGACGCAGCACATCGTGGCGTGGCACGAGGACGAGGACGACCGCCACCGCCATTGGCACACGAGCTGCTGGCAGACCGCCGTCCGCGAGGGGATCGAGCGCTACCGTTGGGGATAGCGGCGGTGCTCGACTAGCTCTTCTTAGCTTCCTTCTCGACGTTGTGGTCGTTGATCGACTTCATGATCGCTTCGCCGACCTTGGGCATGAACTTCGGACGGTTCTCGGCCGCCCAGTCACGAGACCGGTGCGTAGACGCCGCCTCCACGTTGATCTTCGGCATCACGTAGCGCGCGAAGAGCTCATAGGACTTCATCGTGCCCTCACGGTCGGCCCAGTCGTGTGCCATGAACAGATAGCAACCGAAGCCGCCCGACTGCTTCTCGAGCCGTTCGATCTGCGTGACGGCGTCGTCCGGGGTGCCGATCACAGCGAAACCGCTTTCGATGAACAGTTCGACCACCTGCGCGGTCTCCACGCCCTGCGGCGCGATCGGAAGCGCACCGACGTTCACGAAGTAGTCGATCCATTGGTCGAGACCGAACTTGACGTCCTCTTTGGCCTGTTCGCGCGTCTCGGCGATGTGCATGGGTCCGACGAGGCGCCAGTCGTCACGGTTCACGGTGGTTCCGAACTCGGCCGCGCGCTCCTCCATGATCGACCACGCGTTCTCCATCGCGTTGAAGCCTTCGGTCTGCGTGGCGCCGATGGACAGCAGGCTCAGCCCGTGCTTGCCGGCCAGGCGCGGGCCCGACGGCGAGACCATGGCCGCAACGCCGACCTCGAAGCGCGGCCGCGTGTAGGGAAGGACTTGCAGCCGCGCGTCGCAGAGTTTGAACCAGTCCGTTTCCATATCGACGATCTCGCCGTCGAGGAGGCGGAGGATCGCGTCGAGGGATTCCTCCATCATGCGGCGCTGGTCGACGGGATCGATGCCCATCATGAAGGCGTCCGACGGGAGGGCACCGGGGCCGACGCCGAACATCACGCGGCCACGCGTGAGGTGGTCGAGCAGCACCATGCGGTCGGCGAGGACGAGCGGGTGGTGATAGGGCAACGAGCTGACGCCGGTGCCCAGCTTGATGTTGCGTGTGCGCTCCGCCGCCGCCGCGATGAACACCTCCGGCGAGGCGATGATCTCGTAGCCCGCCGAGTGGTGCTCGCCGATCCATGCTTCGTCGAAGCCGAGGTGGTCGAGCCACTGGATCAGTTCGAGGTCGCGATGGAGTGCGAGGTTGGGGTTCTGGCCGTGCGGGTGGAAGGGGGCGAGGAAGATGCCGAAACGCATGATGTGACAGTTTGCCTGTCAGATACAGGTCCGCGTCAAGTACTGCCGGCGGGCGGAAGCTCGTAAATGACCGTCGCCTCGGCCCGGCCGCGGAGCTCGATCGTGCCGAGCTCGGTCCAATACGCCGCTTCATCGCTGGCGAGGTCGACCGTTGCCCCGCTCGCGAGCGTTCTCGAAGGGATCGATTTGGCGTGTTCCGTCAACCGCGATGCCTCGTTCGTGGAGTCGCCGACGACGGTGTACTCGTATCGGTTGAGCCCACCGACGTTGCCGGCCACCACCTTGCCCGACGAGATGCCGATGGCGGCGTCCAAGCCCCCCGGCCGCACGGTGTCGATCTCCGTGCGCAGCGCGCGAGCGGCGCGCAAGGCTCTGGCGGCGTGGTCCGGCTGGTCGTCCGGCGCGCCGAAGATGCACAACACACCGTCGCCTTGGAACTGGTTGACGAGACCTCCCTCCGCCTCGACGCATCGGATCACCGTGTCGAAGAACGCGTTCAGCTGGATCACGACGTCTTGTGGGAGACGCGACTGCGCCAGCTGGGTGGACGCGACGACGTCCACGAACATCGTTGTCGCTTCTCGAAGCTCCCCACCGAGCGCGAAGTCGCCGGTCAGGGCTCGGCGCGCGACTTCGGTTCCCACGTGGCGCCCGAAGAGTTCGCGCATGCGCTCACGCTCGCGCAGCCCGGTGACCATGCGGTTGAAGCCCACCTGCAAGCTGCCGATCTCACCTGATTCGTCCACGGCCAGCTCGAAGTCGAGGTAACCCTCCTCGACGTTGCGCAACCCCTGTCGCACGCGAAGCAATGGATCGGTGATCGCCCGGGCCGCCGTCGAAGCGACGATGATGCCGGCCACCATCCCGAGGACGCTCATGCCCCAGATGAACGGTGAGATGCTCGCCCGTTGCTGAGGCGTCAGGCCGATGAGCGTCACGGCGATGGCGGCCAGCGGCGTTCCGCACGCTGCGGACCACGTGAGAACGAGCCGGCCGAACATGCCGATGGACCGCGTTCCTTCCGGAGGGTTCGTGGCGAAGGCGAGAGAGAGGACCGGCCGCAGCTCGCGCTCGACGAGGAAGAAGCACAGCGCGAAGCTCACGAGCGCAGACAGCTCGAACGCGATGGCGACCTTGGCAAGGCCGAGGCCGCCCGGTCGGAACCCGACCACGTAATGCAGGTAGGGGACCGCCCACAACGGGAGGACCCCCCAGTAGATCAGTGGGTAAGTGGCGAGCTTGCGCGGCTGACTAGTGAGCTCGAGCCGCTCTTCCGCCGTTGGTTGCCGGCCTTCCGCCAGCCATCGCATCGTAGGCCGGAACCGCTTCCGGACGTGCAGGAAGCCCAGGCTCGCGCTCAGCGCGAAGTATGGAATCGCGACGGCTGCGCACATCAGCAGCAGT
>Ga0299907_10001834_pt1 | contig 12578 bp, 10 predicted proteins | sample RVTome_16_FD_198680 | JGI IMG/M metagenome (GOLD analysis project Ga0299907, IMG submission 198680) | Soil microbial communities from uranium-contaminated site in the Upper Colorado River Basin, Wyoming, United States - RVT152D67 (version 2) ...
TCGACGGCCCGGCAAGGCTGTACGTGCATCCCATCGACCGTCGGCTCCATTTGGCTGGTGCGACGAGCGGAGTCTGGAACATGGGCTCAGGAAAAGAAATCCGCTACCGAAACTTGGGCGGTCCATACATCAATCACTGGATTGTCAGCGATGAACAGGGCAGCATCGAGGAGTTGTATTGGGCTGCCGATCAGCTCATCTACGTCTCATCTGAAGAGGTGTTGATCGGAACGATCCCGTCCAGCGATCAGCCCGATCTATTCCCGCCTCCCCGCGGCCCGGCGGAATGGGCGGGACTGGGGAAGCGCGTGGACGCCGCCACACCTTCGTTTGCGGCCGCGGATCTGGAGTCCATGTTCGGCCACAGCGCCTCATCGTCACGGAGGCTGCCCGGCGCAGCCGTCACCGATTTCCGCCTGACGGACGATGGATTCCGATTCATCTTTTCGCCCGAAGCACCGTTGACGGTTTCGGCGCTCGCTCCGGCTGAGACGGCTTGGCCCTTTCTCGTTACGTACGAGACCGGTAATGGGTATACGTGGCGACCGGTGAAACCCATCGCGCTCCAAGTTTCCCCTGTCACGGTTGTCGACGCCCCACTTCAAGCATTGGCCGGCTCCGTGCTGTCCGTGAGCGTCCGCAACGACGGTGATCGAGATGCGCGAGGGATCCTGCTGTCGGTCTACGGAGCCCGGCAAGGCGATCCGCTTGGAGAGATCGCAAGCGCCGAAGTTGACGTGCTGGGGGGAGAGGCGACAGAGGTACGGCTCACGTGGACGCCTCCAGCAGAGGGCACGTGGCTGGTAGAGGCCCGGGTGGGCATCCCGGAAAGCACGGGACCGGGACGGCTGTTGACTGTCGGCGAAGTGCCCAATGGCCCCGGCGCACCGATTGCCCTCGAAGGAGTCTCCGTCGCGGCGCTGATCCTTGCCCTGCTGCTACTCGTCAGCGCGGCGCGTTTCGCCGGCGACGTCCTAAGTCCTGACGCGGGGTTGCCAACGCGCGCGAAGCGCCCGAAGCGCCCAAAGCGACGGACCACCAGCAAACATGCCTGACCGGCCTCGACGTGATGAGCCGGTCACGATTCCGCAAGGCCACACCTTAGAGCTCCACGTTGGAGACCGAGGGCAAGTACTAGGCCTGCTCTGCTTCGGCCTGATCATCGCTACCTACTGGATCGTCAGGTCGGGCGGATTATGGGCGGACAACGATTCTGCGTTCATGGCGAATGCGATTCGGACGGTGGCTCGCGACGGTCGGATTGTTCCCAATGCGGCGGAAGTCTATGCCAACGGCTACGGATATCAGGTCCTCTCAGCGGCTGTGCTGGCCTTTTCCGGAATCAGCGTGCCCACGCTCCAGCAATTCATCTATCCACTCCTCTCGGCGTTTGTCGTGCTGCCGGCGTGGGCCGCCTACAGAGGGCTCCTGGGGAGTGCCACCAGCGCTACCGTCGGTACCCTCATCTTGTTCCTCATCCCGGGCTACCTTTTTACGCTTCTGCGGGGGAGTCATGAGCGGCTGGACCGCGTCTTCATATTCGCCATTCTCTGGCTTTTGGTGCGCAGCGCGCGAACGGGGCAGCGGCCGGAAGTCTCAGCCATTCATGCCGGACTGATTGCGGTCATGGGTTACGCGCTCGTAGCTACCAATGACTTGTTCGGCATGTCGATGTTCGCCGCCATGGCGATTGCCCTCGGCGGCGCATTGGTGCTGCAGAAGGGGCCCACGAACACTCGCGTCGCGGCCATGAGTATCGTGCGCGATTCGCGCTGGGTGACCGCTGCCGGCTTCGTGGCGCTGGCGATCTTCATGCTCTTTATATACGAGCCCGCCGGTCACAGCCTGCGTCAGCTGCTCCAGGTACCAACCAGCATGATCACGAACCTCTTGCGAGAGGCACCGGCCGCGCCGGCTGGTCCTGGGCCCGCCGATGGCGACCCGCTTGCCGGGATCGTGGTGCGGTGGATCCACCCGGCTGTGTACTTCCTCCTCAGCCTCGGCGAATACCTGTTGATCGTTGGTTCGGCGTTGGCCTGGCTTCGGCTGGGCTGGCTGTTGTTCCGTCATCGCATGGCGGCGAAATTCGGACCACTCTTCCTGTGGTTGCTCTATGCCGCATTCGCGGTGCAGTTCGGGGCCGCCGTGTTCAGCGAGGGGGCGTCGGCGATCGCGGACAACCTCCAATACCGCAGCTTCACTGTCTTTGCCCTCGTAGCAGCTCCAATGCTGGCTCATGGACTCGGCGCCTTTCGCTTGGCTGAGTGGCCCAAACCGTTACTCCGGACGGGGTTGGCATTCATGGTCGTTGCCGCCCTTTTCAAGGCTACGAATGAGCCTCTCGTGGGAAACAACTGGACCTTCTACACCGGGCCGGAACTCGCAGCGCTCGAGTGGGCTGACGCAAATCAGCGCGCAACGTTCACCTGGGTAGGGCCCGATGAGCGGCTGTCGGCGGCCTACGGAGTGGCCGCCGGGGTGACCGAGAACATGAATCGTTGGGCGTTCCGGGCTCCTGAGCCGATCGTGCGCGCATTTCTCATCTCCGACGGCGTCCGCACCCAGTCCGCCAGGCTCGGCCTGCCCCTGCCTGCTGTTGACCCGCATAACCGGGTATACGACAACGGAAGCGTTCAGCTGTACCGCACAAGGGCAGTCGCGCCCTTCCAGCGTTGAGGGTTTCACGACGGAGAAGCCCGCACGGACCCGTCCGGGTGGGCCTTGTACTACATGGGCTTGATCGGCCCATCACAGGGGTCACGCGCGTCGCGCTCGAGCTTGGCCGAGCGCTGCAGGCAAGCAACGAGTGTGACGTCACGTTTCTGGTAACGCACCCGCGCGCAATGCCGATCACGCAGACCGACGCTCGCTTCTTCCACCTCCCGGGATGTGGCCGCGTTCCTGGGCTTATGGCCCTGGGAGGGCCTCTGATTGCGTTCGCAGCGCGCCGGCTCGGCCTGGATGTCGTCCATGATCCGGTGGGCGTGAGCCCGTTCACGCTTGGTCGTTGGGCAGGCCCGTACCGACGCGTCTTGACCATCCATGACGCCATTGCCTTTCGGTTCCCGGAGGGTTATTCATGGTCGAACAACATCCTGCATCGACGCTTCGTCCCTGCCACGCTCCGCAACGTCGATGGAGTCGTCACGCCAAGCAGCCATGCGCAGCGCGACTTGATTCGCTTCCTTGGCCTGCAGTCAGATCGCGTCTGGATCGTCCCGCATGGCGTGCACGGCCGGTTTCACCCGATCGAACCTGGCGCCGCGTCGGCAGTTGCTCGGTCCTACGGCCTCGCCGAGCCATACCTGCTCTACGTCGGCACCCGACAGCCTCGCAAGAACCTACCCGTGCTGCTTGCGGCATTCAGGCAGCTGCTGGAGGCGCTTCCGATCTATCAATTAGCGATCGCCGGCCCCGGTTCGTCTGGAGACAGGGTGGAGGATCACATCCGAGCCCTGGACCTCTCCAGCCGCGTTCGGCTTCTCGGTCCTGTACCCGATGAGGAGCTACCGGCGATTTATGGCGCCGCACAGTTGCTGGTGTTTCCGTCCCTGCATGAAGGATTCGGCCTGCCAGTCCTGGAGGCGATGGCTTGCGGCACGCCAGTCGTGTGCTCAGACGCGGCATCGCTCCCCGAGGTGGCAGGTGATGCGGCGGTGCTGGTGCACGCCGACGATCCGAAGCTTGTCAGCGAGGCGATGATGCGTGTCCTGGCTGACCGATCGCTATGGCTCGCACTCCGGAGCCGTGGACTGGACCGCGCACGCAACTTCACCTGGGATCGGGTGGCGCGTGAAACCGTCAACGTCTATCGCGCCGTGATGGCGAGGCCACCGGGCAGTGTCCGCCGGGGCGATGCTGCATGAAGGGCTACCTGCGTGACGAACTGGTCATCGTAACGATGGCGAGTCTGCTGGCCGCGGCGGTTGCCCTCCTCGAGTTTCCGACGTGGGTACGGATTCCCATCGCGCTACTAGCCGTCTTCTGGCTGCCTGGCTATGCCATGTCCGTGGCGTTGTTCCGTGGGCGTGGTATCGACGTCATTGAGCGGCTCGTCCTATCGGTGACGCTCTCTATCGCGCTCGTCATAGTGTTGGCGCCAGTTCTCGATCTGACCTGGGGTATAGGTCCACGTCCTCTCGTGATCGGACTGACGCTGGCCACAATCGGCTCGTGTGCCATCGCGTGGCTGCGACGGTCCCGTGATCGTGCTTCCCGCAGCATCCTTCTGCAGCGCATGGCACGTTCACCTCTGGGATGGCCAAGGCAGCGTGTCGTATGGCTCACGGTAGCCACAGTCGGCGCCGCGGTCGTATTTACCTACGCTGCCCCTCCCGCGCGGTACACGGAGTTCTACGCCGTAGGAGCGGCCGGGTATGCCGACACCTATCCGAGGCAGGTCCAGGCAGGGGCAGTAACGTCTGTCAGGGTGGGAATCGTCAACCGGGAGCGGGAAAGAACTTCGTACAACATCGTGGCGTCGGGACCTTCAGTGCTTGTCACCATGGATTCCATCGTCGTTGATTCCGGGCAGGCGTGGGTCGGCGACTTGAGTTTCGTGATTGCAGGGCCTGGGAACAACCAGGCACTGGACATCAATCTCTTCAGAGACGGCGACACCAGCCCATATCGTTCGTTACGGCTGTGGCTTGATGTTGCGCCGGTTGGTTAGGCAATACGGCCTAGCTGCCCTTTGTGGGTCGGTGGTCCTTGCCTGCGAGGTGCTGTTGAGGTCAGGCGCCGCAAACCCGGCGTTGCTCGGCTATTCGATTCTGTTGCTCGTTTGTCTACATCGTGCGGCATTCGCTACCCCACTGGAACGACCACTTTCGCTAGCCGTGGCCGTGATTGCGCTGATGCGGGTCGCCGGCCTTACGATGCCGATCCGCGTTTTCGATCCAGGCTATCGATATGCGCTCGTCGCCGTCCCGGCCTTGGTGGCCGCCGGCATCGCCGTCAGGCGAGCGGGATACTCGCGGAGCGACGTCGGCCTGGTTGTGACAGCCGAAGCCCTTGTCTCCTGCGGCGTCGTGATTCCATTGGGGGTCGCGTTGGGACTGGTGGCACACCAGACAACCAGCGCCATCCCCATCGTCAGTCGGCCTGTGTTCGACGAGGTGGCCCTACCCGCGCTGGCGCTGGCGTTGTCCACCAGCATCCCGGAGGAACTTGTCTTCAGAGGCCTGCTTCAGCGCGCCTCGATGAGCCAGCTGGGACCGCTGGTCGGAATGGCCTTTGCTGTTTCGATTTTTGTCGCCGTTTCGGCGGCCTCGTGGACGCCCGCCTTCCTTGCAATCGTCGCACTTTGCGGGTTCCTGTTTGGGCAGTTGACCGTGATCAGCCGGTCCATTCTGCCCGCCGTCATAGGGCACGCCCTCTTCAACGTCACCTTCTTGGTGGCCGCGCCATTCGTCCTGCAAGGATGAGCGACCTTCCCCCTCAGACGACGTCCGCAAACTGAGACTCGGTCCGCCGGAAGTACAAAAGTCCCGAGACAAGCAGCGCAGCCACCGTGCCGACTGAGACCAGCATGCTTACGTCGGGTCCATGGTGTGCTCCGAGCAGTGCCCAGCGAAAGCCATCGATGACGCCGACCATTGGGTTGAGTCCGTAGAGTGCCTTGAGCGGGTCGGGGATGAGACCGCTGGGGTACACCACCGGGGTAACGAAGAACCAGACCTGCATCAGAAACGGCACGACGTAGGCGACGTCACGATATTTGACGTTGAGCGCAGATAGCCAGAGCCCAACGCCAAGCGCTGTCAGCCAAGCCAGCAGCACTAACAGGGGCAGCGCGAGGACTGCGCCGCCGGGAACGATCCCGTAGAACGCCAACAACGCGATTAGAACCAGGAACGCGACCGCGAGGTCGATCGCCGGAGGAACCGTGGCCGCGAGCGGGATGATCAGCCGCGGGAAATACACCTTCGAAATTAGGTTCGCGTCGTATACGAGGCTGTTGCTGGCCATGGTCACGGCGGAAGCGAAGAACATCCAGGGCAACAGGGCGGCGTACGAGAAGACGGGATATGGGATGCCCTCGGAAGGAACGCGCAAAAGGCCACCGAAGATCAGCGAGAACACCGCCATGCTCAGAACCGGCTGGAGGATGGCCCAGGCCGCTCCGATGAGCGTCTGCTTGTACCGAACCTTGATTGCCCGCCATGCGAGGAAATAGAGGAGCTCGCGAAATCGCCACACTTGCCGAAGATCCGGCGTTGCCCAGGCACGCGGAGGTCCAATATGGATCTCCGGCGTGGAGCGACCAACCCTCACAGCGAGCTACCGAAGACCTCGGCGGCCCCTGGCGCCAATCCCGCGCCCGCTTCTCCCATATCAATGAGCCGGCTCAGGTCGGCGGACGACGCTACGGTGTAAATCTGATTGTCGTTGAACCGGTAGAAATAGAAGGGATACGGGGCCTCCCAGTATCCGTGGAAGATTGCCATATCGGCGAGGACGATTGTGCCGGGCACGTCGTACACATTCGCCCGGATTGCCGAGTTTGGAAATGCCAGCGACAGCGCCGGCCCGATGTCCCAGGTCTCCCCGAAAATCGGTTCGCCGTTTACCTGGCCGGGAAATCGTTCCGGTAAGTCGGCAATGAAGGTAAAGCGCGATTGCTCCAGAAGCCCCGCGCTGCGAATGGCGCCCTCCATCTTCACAAGCAGGACATCGTTATACCGGGCAGCGGCGATCCATGCCTCTCGCTGCCCGACGTTCGACAGCGCCAGGAAGGCCGCCAGTCCGAACGTCAAGACACTGATCAATTGCCTCGTGACGCGACCGCGAACCGCTGCATAGATCCCGGTCGCGATCAGCCCCAGGAGAAGAGCGACGACGAATCGCATGGCGCCCTGCGTTCGAGTCTCGAACCCAGTCGACCGGGGAATGTAGTCAGAGACTGCGAAGATCATGTGTGCGGCGAGGAAGAGCACGGCTACCACGGCAAGCTGCCCTAGCCACGGCGGCGCAGGGCGTCGCCAGCCGGTCTCTCCCACAGCGCCCGGGGTCCGCGCTGTGGACTGACGAGCAAGGTGAGCGGAGCTGGCCCTCACGAGGATGGCCAGGCAGGCTAGCAGGGCGATGATGCTCGCCAACGCAACCCCGGGGAGGGCGCCGACGTTGGGCAACGAGCTCAGGGAGACGGTGAACCCCTTCACGAAGTACTCCTGGAGGCCGAGAACGATCGACTCGAGATAGCGGAGGGTTGCCAGCGTCAGGGAAGGTTCGATGGCCGGCTGCCCGCCCGCGAAAACGAGCGGTGCGATGGCGACCCGATAGGCGACAAAGAGCACAAGTGCCAGGAGTACCGGCCACGTCGACCCTAACAAGCGCCCGAGGCCGGGCCAGGGGGGCCAGTGATCTCGCCATACGCGCAGCATCGCGTTGGCCAGGAAGAGGGGAATGAAGACTTCGTAGGAAAGAGATGAGAGCAGGAGCAGGACGACGACTGCGAGGTTGCGACTCCGCGACGGTGGGCTCGCGCGCGAATCCAGGTAGAGCGCACCCGACCACGTCAGTGCCGCCAGGTTCGAGTTCATCATGACCGACGAGAACACTGTCGCCCCTGCCGTGGCATACACCAGCGCAAACGCCGCCGTCAGGATCGCGGTCGACCGCGGGAGGACATTGGCCAGCGCCACGTAGATGAAAAGGACAGACGCTAGGAAGAGGGAGAGATTGATGAGGTGGTACGGCCAGGGTGTTGCGCCAAAAAACCAATAGCATAGGCCGTGCAGGACGCCAGACACGGGTCGCCACTGGATGTGAGACATCGAGGAGACCCACGCCTGGTACTCAAAGTACGTTTCGAAGCTTCGCGGCTCGTCGATCCAGCCAATGAAGCGCTCAGACCCCTGCCAGGCGGGAAGGAAGCCCAGCTCGTCGCGAACCAGCCCGGCTGCTGGGATGTGCGGCAGGTAGAGAAAGGCCCACAGGGCCGCGATGAGAAGAGGAGGGGAAAAATCCAACGCGCGGCGAAAGGACATCCCGGCGGTCACCCCTGGCGTGCGTTCGTTTGCTACTCCGCGGACCTTCCGTCTGTTCATGCGCCGTCCGCGTCCCATATTCGTCAGCGATCCGCCCGAAAGCAGGGCGCCTACTCTAGTCGGTAACCAGCCCCGAATGCGCCAGTGGCTACGATCGTCGATCGAGACAGCAGGCCGCGCTCGCCGGAGGATGGCGTCACGGCCGGTAATACTGATGTATCACCGGGTGGCGGAGCTCCATTCCGACCCACAGCTGCTCGCTGTTCGTCCGAGGCATTTCGCCGAGCAACTGGAGTACCTGCGCAATAGATTCGAGATTCTGCCGCTGGCGCACCTCGCTGATGCCATTCAGCGCCGAGGACTGCCGCGACGCAGTGTGGTCATCACCATTGACGACGGCTACTTCGACACCCTTGCGACGGCCTATCCGATCCTGGAGGCGATCCATGCTCCGGCCACGTTGTTCATCACCACCGACCAGATCGGCGCAACGCGCGAGTTCTGGTGGGATGAGCTCGAACGCCTCATCCTGGAGCCGGGACGAATGCCTCGAAGAGTGCGACTCGCAATCGCCGGCGAGATTGCAGAGTGGGAGCTCGGGCGTGCAGCCAACTACACCCAGGATGACCACGCTCGCAATCGCTGGTGGAACGTCGAAGCGGCCAGTGACCCCGGTCCACGCCAGCGATTCTACCGAGCCTTGTACGCACGCCTTCACCCCCTGCCCGACGATGCCAAGTGGGAGGTGCTGGACGAGCTACGCTTCCTCACCGGCGCAGGCGATGTCGGTCGACCCTCGCATCGCTCGCTATCGGTACCGGAGCTTGTCCGCTTGAGCGAGGATCCGGCGATGGAGATCGGCGCCCACAGTGCCACTCACCCGGCTCTCGCTGGCCTCCCCAAGGCGGCACAACTCGAAGAGGTCGTACGCAGTAAGAGCCGGCTGGAGCAGATCCTGGGCCGACCGGTTAGTAGCTTCGCATATCCCCATGGCTCTTATGACGGCGCAACGATCAATGCCGTTGTCCACGCAGGCTTCAACCGTGCATGCACCAGCGACCCGCTGACGGTTGAGCCGAGCACGGTTGCTATGCGGCTGCCTCGCATCGTTCCACGCGACTGGGGTGCCGAGAAGTTCGGCCACTGGCTGCGCTACTGGGTGGGGTAACTATGGTCGACCTTCGGGTGTGGCTCGCTGTGTGGGTGGTGGCGACTGTCGCCCTGTTGGGCATCGGTCTGCTACGGCGTGGCTGGATTACCCGCCTGCTGTCAACCGGGCCACCGCCGTTGGCATCACTGATTGGGCTGGTCGCCATCGTCACCGGGCTCGGGCTTCTCGCTACCCCGACGGGTGACGAACCTCACTACCTGATCATGACCCAGAGCCTGCTGCGCGAAGGCGATCTCGACCTCCGTGACAACTACGAGCGTCTCGACTATCTGGAGTACTACGACTACGTCATTGCGGATCCGCATGTGACGTACGACGCCGATGGTTGGCATCCAGTCCACAACTTCGGCCTGCCCATGCTCATTGCACCAGCATTCGCCGTCGGTGGCAGGGCGGCGGTCGTCCTGGTGATCGCGATCATGAGTGCTACCGGTGTCCGCGTGGTCTGGTCCTTGCTGCGACGAGCGGGTGCCAGCTACCGCGCGGCGGGCATCGCCGCCTTGACGGTCGCGCTCACGCTGCCATTCGCATCGATGGCAGGCCAGATCTATCCCGAAGTACCGGCGTTTCTTCTCGTTTCGGTTGCGATTTGGGCGATTTTCGCGCCGTCAATGAAGCATTGGGATCTGCTCGGGCTGTTCGTCGTCTTGGCAGTCCTCCCATGGCTGCACCTGAAATACACAGCGCTGTCGCTCGGCCTGCTGGTTGCCGCATCGATCGTTCATCGACGGCGGGACGTACTGCCCAAGTTTGCACTCGGCGCAGTCGTGATCATCGCGTCGGTGACCGCCCTAGTCGCCACATCGCTATGGCTCTTCAACATCCCCGTCCCAGGCCTAAGCGCTGTGGTGCCACAGGGGGCGGGCGGGATAACCTGGCAGGACCTTATCAGCGCTCACTTTCTCGCGAGCCCACTGGTGGGTATGGCCGGGGTCCTGTTCGACCAACAGAGTGGCCTCCTGTTGGCCAGTCCGATTTTCGCCCTCGCAGTGCCGGGTCTCATCACGCTACGCCCGTGGCGGCCCTTGGCGACGGCCGTGATTTTCCTCAGCGTCTACCTGCCGGCGGGGTTGTGGGGGGTGTGGCATGCGGAGGGCAGCAGCCCGGCGCGCTTCTTGTTGCCGACCGTGCCCGTCCTGGCCCTCGGGTTGGCCGCTGTATTGCAGTTCCCGACGGTGTTGAGCAGGCGCTCATTCGTGATTCTCGCCGTCCCCAGCTTCGTGCATGCCTACCTGATGGCGACACTGCCTAGCTTCGTTCGGTACGGTGATCCGGCAACGCATCACAACTTCTTCGTCGCTCTCGCTGAACGCGTGACGGGGTGGGATCTTGCGCCCCTTTTCCCCAGCTTTCGGGACGTGACATCCATGACCTGGATCAGCGCCCTCATGTACACGGCCGTGATCCTGTTCATGACGATCATGCTGCTGCGTGGCAGTCCGCGACAGGCCCTCCGAAAGGGGATGTCTGACGTACCGGCCGAGGTGCAGCCTTGAGCGCAATTGCCATTCGTGCCACGCGGCTGGGAAAGCGCTATCGGCTTGGCCAGCACCATGATGCGTATCTGACGCTCCGCGATACGATCGCAGCCGGACTCGGTTCACTTGGTCGGAGGCTGCGGGGCCAGCGACCTGACGATCGTTCCACGATTATCTGGGCGTTGCGAGACGTTTCCTTTCAGGTGGAGGCGGGCGAAATTCTGGGGATCATCGGCCCGAACGGAAGTGGGAAAAGCACCCTCCTGAAGATCCTGTCACGAGTGACCCCGCCCACGACCGGCTCGGCCACGGTCCGGGGGCGCGCCGGATCGCTGCTCGAAGTCGGGACGGGATTTCATCCGGAGCTCACCGGGCGCGAGAACACGTACCTGAACGGTGCCGTCCTTGGCATGAGCAGGGCCGAGATCAGGGCCAGGTTCGACGCCATCGTCGCATTTGCCGAGCTCGAACGCTTCCTGGACACGCCGGTGAAGCGGTATTCAACCGGCATGTACATGCGGTTGGCATTCGCGGTGGCCGCTCACCTCCAACCCGACATCCTGATCGTCGATGAAGTGCTAGCGGTCGGTGATGCCGCGTTTCAGAAGAAGTGCCTCGGAACCATGGAGGGCGTGGCGCAGCAAGGACGGACGGTTTTGTTTGTCAGCCACAATATGGCGGCGGTCCAAAGCCTGTGCACGCGCGTGCTCTGGTTGCAGGACGGTCGCTTGATGGAGGATGGACCGCCCGCTGCGGTGGTCGGCAACTACCTACGTACCATCACATCCCAAGGCGCCCAAGAGCAGACGTGGCCCGACCTGGATCGAGCTCCGGGCAACCACCAGGTGAGGTTGCGCAGGGCGGCAGTACAAGCGGCGACACCCGACCGGGTCATAACGATGCGTACGCCGATTGTGATGGAGTTTGACTTCTGGAACCTTCTCGAGGGCGCGCAGCTGGAGATCAATATCCAGTTGGTGACCGACCAGGGTATTGTCGCGTTTGCCAGCAGCCCCGCCCCGGATCCATCCTCTGCCGACGTCGGGATGACCGCCGGACTCTATCGAAGCAGGTGCCACATCCCCGCTGACCTTCTCCTCCCCGGCCGCTACCGAGTCGTTGTTTCGATCATCAAGGATCAATATCACATCCTGTACCAGGATGAGGCGCTGCTTTCTTTTGAGGTGCACGATGCCCCCGAACTTCGTGGTGGTTGGTACGGCGAAATGGTGGGAGTTGTACGGCCACTGCTGAAGTGGACGACCGAGCGAATTGACGCCGCACGCTGAGATGTGCTGAACCACGTCGCGCCGCGGTGACATCCGCGCAACGTCTTTACGCGGAGTCATGCGCGCTTCATCACCACCCGAAATCGCGGTCCAGTAATTCGTACAGGGCGCGGTTGTGCGGCGCGTAAAACGCACGCAACTCGTCGACTACTTCCGCTGGGACTGCCTCGGCGTAATCGCCCTGATGTATCGGTTCGAGGCCACGCTCCGGCTCATGGACCGGCACGCCGAGAAAACGCGCCACGCGATGAGTGACCTCTCTTGGGTGGCTGTTCAGTTCCCCGCTGTCCACGATGAACAGCTGCTGAGCCGGAAACAGAGCCAGATAGCGCCTCAGCTGATCGAAGTACAGACCGCGCTGGACATATCCCGGCTCCAGCGGGGCGTTGCCAGCCCGGATCTGTGAAATCTCTTCACGAATCGCTTCCTCGAATGTGCGAGTCTCCCGCTTTGACGCATAGACCAGAGGGCGATATTCACCGAAGCGCCGGTACATGTTCCAAGCTGAGAACGCTCGTTGAACCGGTTCTCGAAGCAGGACAATGAGCTTCATCGCCGGGTCGTAGGCGAAAATCCGCTGTGCCGCGCGGGGGTAATACAGATAGTCCGGGGTGGCCTCAAACGTCAGGCGTCCTCGCAGCACATGAGG
>Ga0299907_10001835_pt1 | contig 12575 bp, 8 predicted proteins | sample RVTome_16_FD_198680 | JGI IMG/M metagenome (GOLD analysis project Ga0299907, IMG submission 198680) | Soil microbial communities from uranium-contaminated site in the Upper Colorado River Basin, Wyoming, United States - RVT152D67 (version 2) ...
GCGAATCGATCACGGTGAGGCCGTCGTCGTCGGCCACCACCCCGGCGTTGGAGACGCCCGAACCGCCTCCCGGCTGGATCCAGGCCCACACCCCGTCAGCCAAATTTTCGAGCACGTCCCGACCCTATTCCTTTCGGGGACACCCCGCCCCCGGGCGGTACCGTTGATCGCATGTCCGAGCGCAGCCGTACCCTGCCCCGCCGGTCCTGCCTGTCGGTCCCCGGTTCGTCGACCAAGATGCTGGCCAAGGCACCCACCCTCGGGGCCGACATGGTCTTCATCGACCTGGAGGACTCCGTCGCCCCTCTCGAGAAGGAGACGGCCCGGGACAACGCCGTCAAGGCCATCAACGAGAACGACTGGGGCGAGGCGGTGCTCTGCGTCCGGATCAACTCCTGGGACACCAAGTGGACCTACCGCGACGTCATCCATGTGGTGGAGAACGCCTCCGAGCGCCTCGACGAGCTGATGCTGCCCAAGGTGCAGACGGCATCCGAGGTGCAGGCCCTGGATCTGCTCCTGACCCAGATCGAGGCCACCACTGGCCGCTCCACGAAGGTCGGCATCGAGGCCCAGATCGAGACCACCCGCGGCCTCATCAACGTGGAGGAGATCTGCGCCGCCTCCCCCCGCCTGGAGACCATCATCTTCGGTCCCGCCGACTTCGCCGCCTCCATGGAGATGCCCGTCCTCACCGGCGGTGTGCAGATCCCCGAGTATCCCGGCGACCACTTCCACTACGTGTTCTCCAAGATCCTCATGGCCGGACGGGCGAACGGCCTCCAGGTCATCGACGGGCCGTACCTCAAGATCCGCGACCCCGAGGGCTTCCGGGACTTCTGCCGGCGAACGAAGACCCTGGGCTACGACGGCAAGTGGGCACTGCACCCCGACCAGGTCAAGCTGTGCAACGAGGTCTACAGCCCCACCCAGGAGCAGTTCGACCGGGCCTACGACCTCCTCGACGCCTACCGGACCGCCACCGAGGACCAGGGCCTCGGGGCCGTCATGTTCGGCGACGAGATGATCGACGAGGCGTCACGCAAGATGGCGACCAAGTTCGTCACCCGGGGCGAGCGGGCGGGGATGACGCGCAGCGCCAAGGCGCCCGAGAGCTAGGTCAAGGTAGGTCGCGCAACTCTTCCCGCCGGCGCTGAAGCCATCGCCGGAGGGACTCCGTCAATGTGCTCGTTCAGGAGTCCGGTCCGTGCCGCTTTGACGATGGCGGCCACCCGGGTTCTCGTTCCCATCCGCCGGTACAGGCGCTGGAGCAGGCGGAACATCTCGCGTTCCGAGTAGCTCGCCTGCTTCGCCAATTCGGCGACGGTGACGCCGTCGGCCAGGCTCTGCAACCATCTGATCTCGACGGCGGTCACCTGGGGCACGTCCACCGGAGCTCCATTGGTGGCCACCAGAGCTCGGACCACTTCGGCGGGCAGGACGCAGTAGTCCTGGAGAACCCCGAGGAGGACCTCGATCACCTTCTCGGGCGTCTCGTGCCAGGTGGCTGCCGCCGTCGCCCCCTCCCGCAGGGCGTCCGTGAAAGCCGTCAGGCTGGGACCCTTCACCAGAGCGAGGACGCGGAGCTCCGGGTTCAGGTCTTTCAGCCGGGCTATGAGGCCGGCGTCATGGGGCGGATCGAGGGTGAGAATGAGGGCGCGGTCGCCGTCCCGTGCGGCCCAGGAATCGGTGGCGTCAATCTCTTCGGCGATGAAACCGGCGTCCCGGAGTGCACCGGTGAGTCCACGGCGGTAGGTGGGGACAGGATCGGAGACGGCGATCGGGACCGCTCTGACGCCGTCGCCGCCGGCCAGCCGGTTGCGATCGTCCCCGTCCAACTCGCGCCGTTCCTCGGCCGTTCTCGAGTCGGCACAAGCGGTCAAGACGCCGTCGGCCCTCACAACGCCACCCCCGGTCGAACCAATGCGGACGGCAGATGCTCCCATGGAAATTCTGCCCAGCTCAGGCTTATTTAAACCAAAGTTTACGAAAGTCCAGCGCCTCCGGGACGCATCGGCGCCCCATGTTCACGCCTTCGGGAATGGCACATCGCTGCCAGGACGTGGCAGTCCCTTGGGTGCGGACGAGTGGTTACATGTCATTGCCATTCCGAGGCGCGGGCGGGCCAGGGGCTCCCGGAAGGCGTGGTACGCCGCAGCCTGCTCCTCGCCACTCGGCGGTCGCAAGAGGGGATGCACCATGGTCGATCCGCGTCTCTTCGATTGGTCTCCATCGCCTGACCGGCGGGCGGGTTCATGACCCGACCCGGACCTCTGGCCGGTCCGGCGGCTGACGAGCTCTCGGTCTTCGTGGACGAAGACTGCTGCGCCGTGCCGTTCGCCGACCCCGCCGTCACGCGAACGCCGTACGCCGGCGACCTGCGCGCTGCCTTCGAGCGTGTCGTCGCCCGGTCGCAGGGAATCGACGGTGAAGAGGTGGTGCGCTTTGAGCAGGCCTTGGCCGACCATGTGGGCACCGCCTTCGTAGTGGGCGTGGGTTCGGGCACGGCGGCTCTTATGTTGACGCTGCTCGGCGCTGGAATCGGGCCGGGAGACGAGGTCATCCTGCCTGCCTACGGGCCGTTCGCCACGATCGCCGCCGTGCTGGCGGCCGGCGCCACACCGGTCCTGGCCGAAGTCGACGTGGCCCACGGCCTCCTCGACCCCTTGGCGGTCGAAGCCGTCCTCTCGCCCTGCACCTCGGCCATCGTGAGCGTCCACCTCTACGGTCAACCGGCCCCCATGGACGTCTTCCACCACATCGCCGAGCGGCACGGTCTCCTGCTGCTCGAAGACGCCACCCAGGCGATGGCCGCCACCTGGAATGGCCGGCCGGCGGGGTCGCTCGGCCATGCCGCGGCATTCAGCTTCCGACCGGGGAGCACCCTTTCAGCCCTGGGTGAGGCGGGCGCCGTCGCCACCGGCGATGTCCAGCTGGCCGGCGCCATCGGCTCCCTCCGCGACCTCGGCCGGGGCTCGGGGGACGTCCACGTGCGAAAAGGTTTCAACGAGCGTCTCGACGCGCTCCAAGCGGCATTCCTCTCGGCAGCCCTTCCGCACCTGTCCGAGAACCAGCGGTTGCGTCACCAGGCCGTGGCTCGCTACCGCGGCATGCTCGCCACCGCTGATGACGTCGAGTTCCTCGACGTCGACCCCCGGGCCGACCCCGCCTATCAGCTGCTCGTGCTCCGGGTCCCCCGGCGGGACCAGGTGCTCGGCGCGATCCGGGCCACAGGGATCGAGGCCCGCATCCACTATCCGACGCCCATCCATCTCCAGCCGGCATGCGCGGACCTGGGTTACCGGACAGGGCAATTTCCGAACGCCGAGGTGCTGGGAGCCAGCGTTCTGTCACTGCCTCTCTACCCGGGGATCACTCCTCAACAGGTTGACCGGTCGGCGGAAGCACTGAAAAGAGCTCTGTCGGTGACGGCATGACACCAGCTTCTGCCCGTACCGCTCGTCCAGGTCTGGGCATGGTTCTGTCGTCGGATGTCAGGGTACTGACCGGGGCCTCGGGCGTAGCATCCAGGACCTCATTCGAGCCTCATTCAGCAGTATCGGCTCGAGCTCCGGTCTAAAGACGAGGCTGAGGAGGTCGAAGAACACGGCGCCCGAAACAGGATGTCGAGCGCTTATCAACACATAAAAGGAACGAGAGGCGGCCGACAGCTGGATACGGGCGGTGAGCCGAAGAGAGGGGCTCCGGTGTTTTGGTTGCTGATGGCTCGCTCGTCCGTCTGCATCCTGCTTGCAGTCGGACCAGCACTGGTAGGCGCGCCCGCCTGGTCCGACCCAGGCGCCGAGGTGGCTGACCCGGCGGGGGACACGGTGGACGATGACACCGGTGTGCCCCTCGACGTCCCCGAAGCCGACATCCTGCGCAGCTCCATACCGTGGACCACCGATGGGATCGCTCTCAACGTCCAGATGCGCAAGCCGACGGCACCGCTCTCCGACAAGGCATGGGACGGAGCCACGGAGATCGATTGGGAGCTCGACACCACCGGTGACGGCCAGGCCGACTTCGTCGCCGACTACTACACGGACGAAGGAAAGATCACCGGGGACGTGTACCGCTCGACCGACAACCCGGACGAGCCTGTCCTCTGCCCGCTGAGATCGGCGACCTTCAGCCGCGATGCCGGCTACACGGCGGTCGTCGACGTCGCCTGCATCGGCGCTCCCCAGAGCATCGCCTACACGGCCGAGTTCTCCTATGACACGAACCCGGACGACGACGCCGCCCCCGTCGCCGACGATCTCGCTCCCGACACCGGGATGTCGCCTCGGTTGGGCATCGCCGCACCGGCCGCCCCCACGGCCACATCGAGCTCGCCGAGAGTCGTCGCCGCGTCGCCGCCCACCGGCCTCTCCGTGGCCGCCCCGGTCCCCGCAGCCGGTCGGGCGCCCGCCGCGGTTCCGGTCACTGCCGCCGCCGGGGTGCCCGCAGACGCCAGCGCGGTGGCTGCGGCACCCGGCCCACCTCCGCTGCCCAACACCGGCCCGAGCCGTCCGTTCCTCGCCCTGGCCGGAGCGGCGTTGGCCCTCGCCGGACTGTGCGCCCGAGCCGCCGGCGACCGGAAGCCCTCACGGTGACGACGGCGCCGGATCTCCGAAGCCTCCCCACCACCCAGGAGGGCTACGCCGCCCCGACGACGGACACCGAGATGGTGCTGGCCGAGGTGCTGGCTGACGTCGTGGGCGCCGAGCGGGTGTCGGTGAACAGCCACTTCTTCGATGACCTGGGTGTCGACTCGCTGGTGATGGCGCATTTCTGTGCCCGGGTCAGGAAACGGGCCGGCGCGCCTCCGGTCTCGATGAAAGACATCTACCGGCACCCGACGATCACGAGCCTGGCGGCCGCCCTGGCTGGCGCCGCCCCCGCCCTGGCCGAGCCGCCGGCCCCGCCCCCGGACTCAGCCTCGGCCTCGGCCTCGGCCTCGATCGAACGTCCGGCACCCGCCGGCAGGCGCCGGTACGTTCTGTGCGGAGTCCTGCAGCTCCTGGCGTTCCTCGCCTACTCCTACGTCGTCGCCGTAATAGCCGTCGCCGGCTACGAGTGGATCTCCGCCGGCTCAGGTTTGATCGACATCTACCTGCGGTCGTTCCTGTTCGGCAGCGCGAGCTTCCTCGGCCTGTGCACCCTTCCGATCTCGGCGAAGTGGATGCTCATCGGCCGCTGGAAGCCCCAGCAGATCCGCATCTGGAGCTTGGGATACGTCCGCTTCTGGATCGTCAAGTCGCTGATCCAGAGGAACCCCCTGGCCCTCCTGATGGTCGGGTCGCCGCTCTATGTGCTCTATCTGCGGGCGCTGGGCGCGAAAGTCGGACGAGGTGTCGCGATCTTCTCCCGGAACGTGCCCGTGTGCACCGACCTGCTCACCATCGGCGCCGGCACGGTCATCCGTAAGGATTCCTTCTTCACCTGCTACCGGGCCCACGCCGGCCTGATCCAGACCGGCGCGGTCACCATCGGGAAGGACGTGTTCATCGGCGAGGCGACGGTGATGGACATCGAGACTTCGCTGGGCGACGGGGCCCAACTCGGCCACGCCTCCTCTCTGCACGCCGGGCAGGCTGTGCCCGATGGCGAGCGCTGGCACGGGTCCCCCGGGCAGCAGACCGAGGTGGACTACCGGGCGGTCGACCCAACCGACTGCGGCACCCTGAGAAGGGCGGTCTACAGCGTCGTGCAGCTGTTGACCCTGCTGCTGATCTACCTGCCGCTGGTCGTGGGCGGCGTGGACCTGCTGCTCGCTGCGCTCCCGAGCTCAAGACCTCTGACGCCCACGGGCTGGACGTTCTACCGCGACGCCCTGGCCGCCTCCTTCGTGCTCTTCTTCGGCGCCCTGCTCATCGGCTTTGTCTTCGTCGTCACTGTCCCTCGGGTACTCAACCTCGCCATCAAGCCGGAACGGGTCTATCACTTGTACGGCTTCCACTACGGGGTCCACCGGGCGATCGCTCGTATCACCAATATGAAGTTCTTCGCCTATCTCTTCGGTGACAGCTCCGGCATCGTCCACTATCTGCGCTGCCTCGGGTACGACCTCTCCCCGGTGGACCAGACCGGGTCGAACTTCGGCCAGCAGTTCAAGCACGAGACCCCGTTCCTGAGCTCCGTGGGGACCGGCACGGTGGTCGCTGACCGGCTGTCGTTCATCAATGCCGACTTCTCGAGCACGTCCTTCCGCCTGTCCCGAGTGTCGATCGGCCGACAGAACTATCTCGGGAACAACATCGCGTATCCGTCGCAGGGCCGGACGGGCGACAACTGCCTCCTGGCCACGAAGGCCATGGTTCCTCTCGACGGGGAAGTCCGGGAGGGTGTCGGACTACTGGGCTCGCCCAGCTTCGAGATTCCGCGATCGGTCCTGCGGGACAGCACGTTCAGGCTGGAAAACGGGGACGAGCTGCGCCGCCGCCTCGCCGCCAAGAACAAGCACAATGCCGTCACCATCGTGTTGTACCTGCTGGTGCGGTGGATCTATTTCTTCGGGGTCAGCCTGCTCACTTTGGCGACCGTGGACCTTTACGAATCGTTCGGTACGTCGACGATCGCGCTGGCCAACCTCCTCATCCTCCTGTTCAGCGTCGTCTACTTCGTGCTCGTCGAACGTGCCGTCACGGGACTTCAGGCCCTGCGGCCGCAGGGTTGCTCGATCTACGACCCCGGTTTCTGGCGGCACGAACGTTTCTGGAAGGTGCCTGTGCAGGCGTACCTCCAGCTCTTCAACGGCACCCCGTTCAAGAATGTGATCTGGCGGCTGCTGGGCGTTCGGCTCGGCTGCAGGGTCTTCGACGACGGCTTCGGCTTGATCGAGAAGACATTCGTCACCATCGGAAACGACTGCACGCTCAACGCGGGGAGCGTCGTCCAGACACACTCCATGGAGGACCGCGCCTTCAAGTCCGACCACAGCACGATCGGTGCCGGCTGCACCCTCGGGGTCGGCGCCTTCGTCCACTACGGCGTGACGATGGGCGACGGCGCAGTGCTCGCCCCCGACTCCTTCCTCATGAAAGGCGAGGAAGTCCCACCGCACACACGTTGGGGGGGAAACCCAGCCAGGGAGATGCGAGAGGTGGCGGTGAAGGCAGGGAAGACTCGATGATCGCGATCCCGCGATGGACCCTCAATCCGGTGACGGGCGTCGCCGAGCACGAGGCGACGATCTCCGACGTCCTCGTGGCGGAGTTGCACCGCCTGGCAGATGAGCAGGCGGTGCCGTTCAGTTCGGTGCTGCTGGCCACGCATGCCAAGGTGCTCGCCGCCCTGTCCGGCGAGCACGAGGTCATAACCGGCTACGTCGCCGTGGAGGGCGGCCAACCGTTGCCCTGCCTGCTGACGACCGAGCCCGACTCGTGGCGGGCCTTGCTACTGGATACCCATCGAGTCGAGTCAAAACTGCTGTCGCACAAGGACGACTTTCCGGTCGACGATCTCACGCGGGAGCTGGGTCTGGCCGAACCACCCTTCGAGACCGTGTTCGATCCGACCGGCGGCGGCCGCGATCTCGGCGAGGACACCGTGCTGGCGGTGGGAATCTCGCCACGCGACGGCCAACTCGTGCTGCGGCTGCGGTACCGCACCGACATGCTCGACGCGGACTGCGCCGCCAGGATCGCCGGCTATCACCTCACCGCGCTGGCGCTGATCGCGGCCGATCCCGAGGCCGAGCACGGGTGGCAGAGCCTTCTCTCCGCCGAGGAACTCCACTTCCAGATCGAAGGGCTCGCCGGACCGCGCCGGGAGCTGCCGGACCGCCGCTTCCACGAGCTGTTCGAGCAGCGGGTGGCGGCACACCCGGACGCCGTCGCGGCCGTGCACGGCGACCGGCAGTGGACCTACCGGGAGCTCAATGCCCGTGCCAACCGGCTGGGACGGGCCCTCGTGGCCCGGGGCTTGCGCCGCGAGGGAGTCGTGGCCGTGGTCACGGAGCGGAACCTGGACTGGATGGCCGCCGTCCTCGCCGTCTTCAAGGCCGGTGGCGTCTACCTGCCGATCGAGCCCCACTTCCCCGCTGATCGCATCGCCACCATGCTGGCCCGCGCCGGGTGCGGGCTGGTGGTGACCGAACCGGGAAGCACCACCGCGCTGGAGAAAGCCCTCGACTCCGTGTCCGGGGTGCGGACGCTCTTCGTCGAGGACGCCTACGACGAGCAGGCCGACGACGGCAACTTCGACATCGACGTGGTGCCGGAGCAGCTGGCCTACATTTACTTCACCTCCGGCTCCACCGGTGAGCCCAAGGGCGCCATGTGCGAGCACGCCGGCATGCTCAACCACCTTTACGCCAAGGTCGACGATCTGGAGATCGGTCCCGGGCAGGTGGTAGCCCAGACCGCACCCCAGTGCTTCGACATCTCGCTGTGGCAGCTGGTCTCCGCCCTGCTCGTCGGTGGGCGGACGCTCCTGGTCGAGCAGGAGGCCATCCTCGACGTCGAGCGGTTCGTGAACACCATCGTCGACGGCCGCGTGGCCGTGCTCCAAGTGGTCCCGTCGTACCTGGAGGCCGTGGTCTCCTACCTGGAGCAGCACCGCCGCCCGCTGCCGCACCTGCGGTGCGTGTCGGTCACCGGCGAGGCGCTGAAGAAGGAGCTCGCCCAGCGCTGGTTCGCCGCCGAGCCCGGGATCAAGCTCCTCAACGCCTACGGGCTGACCGAGACCTCGGACGACACCAACCACGAGCTCATGGACCGGGTCCCGGAGCGGGACCGCGTCCCGCTCGGCCGTCCCGTCCACAACGTGGCCGTCTACGTCGTCGACGAGCACCTGGCACCGGTGCCGCTCGGCGCCCCGGGGGCGATCGTCTTCTCCGGGGTCTGCGTCGGGCGCGGCTACGTCAACGACCCGGAGCGCACCCGGGCCGCCTACATGCCCGACCCCCACCGGCCGGGCCAGCGGCTGTACCGGGGTGGTGACTACGGCCGCTGGCTGCCGGAAGGCAAGCTCGAGTTCCTCGGCCGCCGGGACACCCAGGTCAAGGTCCGGGGCTTCCGGATCGAGATCGGCGAGATCGAGAACGCCCTGCTGCGGGTGCCCGGGGTCGCCGACGGTGCCGTGGTCGTCGTGGAGCGGGCCGACGGCAGCAGGCACCTGGTGGCCTTCTACTCCGGTCCGCGACCGCTCGCCGGCGACGAGGTGCGCAGCCGGCTGGGGGAGTCGCTGCCCGGGTACATGGTCCCGTCGGCCTTTCACTGGCGGGAACGCCTGCCGGTCACGGCCAACGGCAAGATCGACCGGAAGACGCTTTTGGCGCTCGCCGGGGATCTGGACGCCGCCGGCGGGGATCACCAGGCGCCGAGCACGCCGGCCGAGGAGCGGCTGGCGGCCGTATGGGCGTACGTGCTCGGCATCCCGGAGGAGCAGATCGGCCGGTGCGACGGCTTCTTCGACTGGGGCGGCACGTCGCTGTCGGCGGTGAAGCTGGCGGTCGCCCTGGACCGCGCCGTGTCCCTCGGGGACGTGACCCGTCACCCGATCCTCGCCGACATGGCCGCACTGCTCGACGGCGCCAGCTCCGGCCCGAGCGGCGATTGAAAGGAAACGGGATGCCATCCTCACCACCGGCGTCGGTACTCGAAGTGGACCTGGAACCCGGCAGGCCTCCGGTGCTGCGGGTCGGCGCCACAGGCGACGCCCCGGGCTGGGCGACCGAGCACCGGGAGGCGCTGCGGGCCGCCGTCGTCGAGCACGGTTCCGTCCTCGTCCGCGGCCTGGGCTTGAGCGACGCGGCCGAGATCGCCGGCGTGTTCGAGCGGCTGGCCGGGCCTCTGATGACCGAGAAGGAGGCCTTTGCGCCCCGCCGGGCGTACGCCGGCGGTCTGTACTCCTCGTCGACGTGGCCGCCGAACCAGCCGATGTGCATGCACCACGAGCTGAGCTACGCCCTCGAACCTCCCGGCCTGATGCTGTTCGCCTGTGTGGTGGCCCCGGACGAGGGCGGGGCGACGGCGGTGGCCGACTCGACGGCCGTGCTCGACGCGCTGCCGGCCGAGCTGACCGATCGGTTCGAAGGCGTGGGCTGGCTCCTCACCCGCAACTACAACGACGACATCGGGGCGTCCTTCGCCGAGGCATTCGGCACGGAGGACCGCGCCGCCGTGGAGCGTTACTGCCGCGCCCACGAGATCGAGTTCGAGTGGCGACCCGACGCCGGCCTGCGCACGCGGCAACGACGGCGCGTCGTGGTCCGCCACCCGGTCACCAGTCAGCGCTGCTGGTTCAACCAGGTGGCGTTTCTCAGCAAATGGACTACCGACCCCGAGGTCCGCGAGTACCTGGTGGACGTCTACGGCGCCGACGGCCTGCCGTTCGACACCCGCTTCGGCGACGGCGACCCGGTCGGCGAGGACGTCGTGCACCTGCTCAACGAGGTCTACGACGCCCACACCGCACGGGAGCCATGGCAGGCGGGCGACCTGATGGTGGTCGACAATATCCGCACCGCCCACAGCCGGGACCCCTTCGAGGGACGGCGCGAAGTGCTCGTGGGCCTGGCCGAGCCGGTGCGCCTGACCGACGGCCCGCCGAGCGCCGGGTGACCGGGGCATGACCACCACCCTTCCCAGCCCCACGGAATCATCGCCGTCCCCGGCGGTGTCCGTGCCGTCGTTCGCGGTGATCTCCGGCGCCCAGGTCCAGCGCGCCCTGCGGGGACGCGAGCGCCAGATCGTGGAGCTGGTCGAGGCCACCTATCGGATGCACAGCGCCGGCGAGTCGGTGAACCCGCCGTCCTATTTCCTGCGGTTCCCCGATCGCCCGACCTCGCGGATCATCGCCCTGCCCGCCTCGATCGGCGGGGCGGTCCGGGTGGACGGCCTGAAGTGGATCTCGAGCTTCCCCGAGAATGTGGCTGCCGGCATCCCGAGGGCGTCGGCCGTGCTGATCCTCAACGACCATGACACCGGCTACCCGTTCGCCTGCCTGGAGAGCTCGATCATCAGCGCCACCCGGACGGCGGCGCTGGCGGCGCTGGCGGCTGGCCGGCTCAGCCGGGACCGGCGGCGCCCGCGGCGCGTCGGGTTCTTCGGGGTGGGGCTGATCGCCCGCTACATCCACACCTTCCTGGCCGGCACCGGCTGGTCGTTCGACGACATCGGCGTGTACGACATCTCCCCTGAGAACGCGGTGGGATTCAAGGGATACCTCGAGCGGTCGGGTCCCGCCGGCCGGATCACCGTCCACAACGGCCCCGAGCAGCTGATCCGCTCGAGCGACCTGGTCGTCTTCGCCACCGTCGCCGGTCGGCCGCACGTCAGCGACGTGTCCTGGTTCGCCCACGATCCGGTGGTACTGCACATCTCCCTGCGCGACCTGACGCCGGCCGTCGTGCTCGCCTCAACGAACTTCGTCGATGACGTCGAGCACTGCCTGCGGGCCAACACGTCCCCGCACCTGGCCGAGCAGCTCACCGGCAACCGCGACTTTCTGCACGGCACGCTGGACGACGTGATGGCCGGACGCGTGGCCGTGCCGGCGGATCGCCCGGTGGTGTTCTCGCCGTTCGGGCTCGGAGTGCTCGACCTCGCCGTGGGCAAGTACGTCTACGACGAGGTAGCCGGCTCCGGCGAGCTGTGCATCGTCAACGATTTCTTCCACGAGCTGCGCCGCTACGGATGAGGAGGCCGTCGTGCCAGTCATCTCCGTCCCCCAAGCCTTCAACGAAGAACAGCTCTACATCGACCTCCGGTCGATGTTCGAGTACCCGCTGTTCCTGAAGTGCGAGGGCTTCAATTTCGCCGGCTCGATAAAGCTGAAGGCCGCCCGGGAGATGGTGGAAGCGGCCGAGCGGGACGGGCTCCTGACGTCGGCGTCCGTCCTGGTGGAGTCGTCGTCGGGAAACCTGGGGGTGGCGCTGGCCATGCTGGCGGCGAGCAAGGGCTACCGATTCCTGTGCGTGACGGACTCCCGGTGCAACCTGTCGACCCGGTGGCTGATGGAGGCGTTGGGCAGCCGGGTGCGCATCATCACGGAGCCTGACGTCCGCGGCGGGTTCCTCGGGGCGCGGCTCAACTACATCCGCGCCCTGTGCGCCTCCGACGACCGCTACGTGTGGCTCAACCAGTACACCAATCCGGCCAACTGGAAGGCCCACTACCGCAAGACGGCGCCGGCGATCGCCCGTCAGTTCCCCCGACTCGACGTGCTGTTCGTCGGAGCCGGCACCACCGGAACGTTGATGGGCTGCGCCCGCTACATGCGGGAGTGGCACCGGCGGGTACGGATCGTCGCCGTCGACAGCGTCGGCTCGGTGACCTTCGGGGGCGCGCCGGGCCGGCGGATGATCCCCGGCCTGGGCATGAGCATCCCTCCCCCGCTGCTCGACGAGTCCTACGTGGACGACGTGGTGCGGGTCGAGGAGGCGGACACCGTCCGGGCCTGCCACCGCCTGGCCCGGCACGGCTTCCTGTTCGGCGGCTCCACGGGCACGGTGGTGAGCGGCGCGATGGGGTGGCTGGCCGAGCACGGCGACCGCCCCCTCACCGCCGTGGCCATCGCCCCGGACCTCGGCGAGCGGTATCTCGACACGGTCTACCAGACCAACTGGCTGCAGGGTCTGTACGGCG
>Ga0299907_10001836_pt1 | contig 12575 bp, 8 predicted proteins | sample RVTome_16_FD_198680 | JGI IMG/M metagenome (GOLD analysis project Ga0299907, IMG submission 198680) | Soil microbial communities from uranium-contaminated site in the Upper Colorado River Basin, Wyoming, United States - RVT152D67 (version 2) ...
ATCGATCGGTGGATCGCTTTCAGGTCCCGGCGCCCGGGCCGGACGGGGATGCACTTGAGCTGCGTGAAGAGCCAGGAGAAGAACGCGTTCTTGAAGAAATTCTCCTGCGCGGCCGGGTGCCACGGCAAGAGCGACGGCCGCGCGAGCTCCCAGGGGAACACCGCCGAGAAGGTGATCAGGAAGGAATCGATCATCGACTGGTGGTTGGACAGGAAGAGCGTGTTCGCGCGCTTCGGGACCCGGCCCCGGCCGTGGATCGTAGTCCGGTTGAGGACGAAGAACACGAGGAGGATGAGCGGGACGGAGAGCTGCGCGAGGAGGTAGCTCGTGGGGGGCCACAGGAGATCCCTGAGCCAGCCCCGCGATTCACCGCGATACGGCGCCTCCCACCGGGGGTCGTACGCGTTCTCCTCCTCGGCGTCGCTCATCCCACTACATCCGCTTGTACGCCGGTCCGCTCCCGCCTTCGCGCGGCGTCCACCGCGGGCCGACCACGTCGGTGGCCTTGCAGTCGATGCAGTTCGGCGCGTTCACCACCAGCCGCCCGTCGCGTCGCTCGTACACGCCGGCCGGACACAGGTGCTCGTAGAAGCCGACCAGGCCGGCGGGGACGTCCTCGCCGACGATGAGGTGCGAGGGGATGTCGTCCCGGGTGGCGTTCCCCGACCGGTACACCGCGTCGACCTTCGCGAACACGCGCACGCCGTCGGGGACCGGACGGATCCCGGCCAGCTTCGTCCGCGGCTCGTCGGCGTCCGTTCCGGTCGCGATGCGGCGGCCGGGGAAGGCTCCACGGGTCAGCTGCATCAGGCCCGCCTTGACGCCCCCGCCCACGAAGCCGGACTTGAACGCGAGCCGCATGTTCCGGTTCCGGTACAGGGCGCTGGCGCGGAGGCGCTCCCGGATCACCCGGTCGTAGGGGGCGAGCCCGGCGGCGGAGACATCGTCGGCCGCGAGGGCGGCATGGATCGCCCGGGCCGCTTCGATGCCGGACCACATCGCGTAGTGGATCCCTTTGAGAGCGGCGACGTCGACCATCCCGGCGGCGTCCCCCACGAGGAGCACGCCAGCGCCGCTCAACCGGTCCGGAAGCGAGTGGAACCCGCCTTCGGGGATCGTCTTCGCGCCCCACTCCACGAGCTCGCCGCCGTCGAGGACGCGGTCGAACAGGGGGTGCCGCTTGAGCGCCTGGAGCCAGTCGTGCACGTCGAGGTCGACGTACGGCGCGTCGAGCCCCACGACGAGCCCGAGCGCGGCGAGGTCCTCGCCCATCGGATAGAGGAAGCTCCCGCCGAACGCGTCACGCGGGAGCGGCCAGCCCAGCGTGTGCACGACGGCCTCGAGCGGGCGCCCGACCCGCCACAGCTCCTTCACCCCGAGGGCGTAGATCTGCGGGTTGTCCGACCCGATGCCCGCGCGGGCGCGCCACGCTTCGCTCAGCGGCCCGCGGGTCCCTTCGGCGAGCACCGTCACCCGCGCCGAGAGATCGGTGGGGGGCATGTACCCGGCGGCCGGATCACCCGCGCGATCGAGACCGGACGGCGTGGTCCGGACGCCGATCACCCGCTCCCTCTCGAGCAGGAGCGAATCCGCCGGAAAGCCCGTGAACAGGTGGATGCCGAGCTCTTCCGCCCGCCCGCCGAGCCAGCGCACGATCTCGCACAGCGAGGCGACGTGATGCCCGTGGTTCCGCATCGTGGGCGGCGTGGGGAGGCGCACGCGACCCTTCTCGGTGAGCAGGTAGACGCGGTCGCCCGTCACCTTTCCCCGAAACGGGAGATCCGCGATCGCCGTCCCGGGGAACAGCTCGCGGAAGGGCGCCGGATCGACCACCGCGCCGGACAGGCAGTGCTCGCCGAGCTCGGCCGATTTCTCGAGCACCCCGATCTCGAGCTCGCCGAGCGACCCCCCGCGCTCGCGGTCCGCGGCGGCGAGCCTCGCGAGCTCGATCGCGCCCGCCAGCCCTGCCGGTCCGCCCCCCACGAAGAGGACATCGAGCGGGACGGCCTCCTCGCCCGGCCGCTCGTCCACGAGGAAGCGGTCGACGGGGAGCGGCGGCTGTCCTGCGGCGGGGTCGATCCTCTCCATTCTCTCCTCGGCGGGCGGCCCGCTGCGCGGGACCGCGTGTCGTCACGTCGTCGCTCGGGCATCAGGAGACTCGGACCGTCCCGAGACCGGGTCGCGTAGTGTGCGCCCGCTCGTGACGCCGCCACAAGTCCGGGTGGAAGAGGAGGAGGATCGTGAACAGCTCGAGTCGTCCCGCGAGCATCAGGAACACGAGGACCAGATGGGCCGTGGGGCCCATCCACCCGTAGTTGTCCACGGCGCCCACGGCGCCGAGACCCGGGCCGATGTTCCCGATGCTGGCCGCGCTCGCCCCGATCGCGGTGACGAGGTCCTGCCCGAGGAGGGTGAGCGCGAACGTGCCCGTGGCGAACAGCCCCATGAAGCTCAGGGCGAACGCGAGCACGCGGAGGAACGTGCGGTCATCGATCGCCGAGGACCCGATGCGCGCCACGATCACGGCCCGCGGGTGCAGGCACCGCTTGAGCTCGGTCAGCCCGTGCCGCAGCAGGAGCCGCACGCGCATGGCCTTCATCCCACCCGCCGTGGACCCGGCCATCCCGCCCATGAACATGAGCAGGAGCACGAGGAGCTGCGCGGCGGGGCCCCACAGCTCGTAGTCGAACGTCACGAACCCCGTCGTCGTGGCGATCGACGTCGCCTGGAAGAGCGCCTCGCGGAGCGTGCGCTCGAGGCCGGCCCCGACGCCGCTCCGGAGCGCGATGACGAACAGGGCGGCCGTCGCGACGAGGACCGCGACCGTGTAGAAGCGCCACTCGGCGTCCTGCGCGTAGCGCAGCCGCCGGCGCGTGGCCTGGTAGTGGAGCGTGAAGTTGATCCCGGCCAGGTACATGAACGCGATCGTCACATAGTGGATGTAGGCCGAGTCGTAATCGGCGATCGACCCGTTCCGGGGCGAGAATCCCCCCGTCGAGAGCGTGGTGAACGCGTGGTTCACGGCCTCGAAGGGCGACATGCCCCCGAACAGGTAGAGGAGGACCTGGAGCGCGGTGAGACCCGCGTACACGTACCAGAGAGTCGTCGCCGTCTGGCGGATCCGGGGCGTGAGCCGCTCCTTCGTCGGTCCGGGCACCTCGGCCCGGTAGAGCTGCATCCCGCCCACGCCGAGGAACGGCAGGATCGCGATCCCGAGGAGCACGATCCCCATCCCGCCCAGCCACTGCGTGACGGAGCGCCAGAAGAGGATGCCGCGCGGCAGGGACTCGACGGCCGAGAACACGGTGGCCCCCGTCGTCGTGAAGCCGGAGACCGACTCGAACAGCGCGGCGCTCGGGAGCCGCACGACACCGGTGAACAGGTACGGGATGGCACCCGCGAGCCCGACGGTGATCCAGGACAGGGCGACGACGGCGTAGCCCTCGCGGATCGTGAGGTCCCGCTCGAGACGCGTCCGCCGGTACGCGACGAGCCCGATCCCGAAGGCGATCGCCGCCGATCCGAAGAACGCGAGCGTCTCCGGCTCGCCGTAGGCCAGCGACACGAACCCGGTGAGGGCCAGCGCGACGCTCAACGCCATCAGCGTGATGCCGATGACGTGCACGAGGTGGGCGAACCTCACGCGAAGAGCTTCTCCAGCTCCACCATCGCCTGCGGCCGCGCGAACAGGATCACGTGGTCCCCCGTCTGCACCCAGTCGTCTCCGCGCGGCGTGATCAGGTTCCCATCGCGGACGATGGCGCCCACGATGCCCCCCGCCGGGAAGTCGATGTCGCGGAGCGGCTTCCCGAGCGCCCGGGCGCGCGGGCCGATCCGCACCTCGACGGCCTCCGCGTCCACGCCTCGCAGCGTCGCCACCGCCGACACGTTGGCGCGGTGCACGTAGCGCAGGATGGTGTTCGCGGCGGAGAGCCGCGGGGACACCGTCGCGTCGATCCCGAGCCGCGCGGCGATCGCGGTGTACTGCCGGCGCTGGAGCAGGCTGATCACCTTGCGGGCGCCCGTCGCCTTGGCCAGCAGGCTGCTCAGGAGGTTCGTCTCGTCGGTGCTCGTGAGGGCGACGAAGCCGTCCACCGATCCGACCCCCTCCAGCTCGAGCAGCTCGGCATCGGTCGCGTCGCCGTGGAGGACGAGCGCCCGCGGCAGCTCGGTGGAGAGCTCGACGCATCGGCGGCGATCCCGGTCGATGATCGTGCAGGCCACGCCCTCCTCCTCGAGGTAGCGCGCGAGGTGCACGGCCTCGGCGCTTCCGCCCGCGATCAGCACGCGCCGGAGCGGATAGGCCTCGTAGCCGGCCAGCGCGGCGAGGTGCCCCATCTCCGTCGACGGCGTCATCAGGTAGATCAGGTCGCCGGCCTCGATGCGGCTCTCTCCGGTGGGGATCTCGGTGGCCCCATCGCGCTCGATGGCCACCGTGGTGTAGTGGCGCTCCTTGAGCTCCCCGGCGAGGTCGAGGATCGTACGGCCGGCGACCGGCGCCCCATCCTGGACACGGAGCCCGACGAGGAACACCCGACCCCCCGCGAACTCGATCAGCTCGCTGGCCACCTCGCTCGAGAGGAGATTCATGGTCTCGGCCGCGCACTCCCGCTCGGGGTTGATCATGAGATCGATGCCGAGCTGCTCGCGCGACAGGACGCTCCCCTCGACGAAGAAGTCGGGGTTGGAGATGCGCGCGACCTTGCGTCGCACGCCCAGGCGGTCCGCGGCGAGACACCCGATGATGTTGACCTCGTCGCGGTTCGTGACCGCGAGGAAGAGACCCGCCCCGTCCACGCCGGCCTCCTCGAGCACGGGCACGGCCGCGCCGTTTCCGACCACCGTGAGCACGTCGAGGCGGTCCGCGATGTTCTCGGCCTTCTCGGCGCTCGAGTCGATCACGACCACATCCTGACCCTGCTGCGAGAGACGCTCCGCGAGGTGGTATCCGACCTGACCCGCCCCCACGATCAGGATCCGCATGTCAGGGTCCGCCCCGCAGGACGCCGTGGGCACGGAGGATCTCGAGCGTCGGCTGGAGGGGAAGGGCCGCGCTGCTCCGGCCGCCGTGGCCGGTCACGCGCGTCGCCGCGAACAGCGAGTTGATCACGGCCTCCTCCGTCGCTTCGACCACGGCCTCGAACAGCGAGGATAGGCGTCCTCCGTCCCGGACCCCGGGCCCCGCGCCCACCGAGAAGACGATCGCGTAGTCCCCCGACCCGTTCGACATGTACGACCCGGTGCGTCCGATCCCCAGAAACGTCCGGAGCCCGAGCCGCTCGAGCTCGCGGTGCGCGAGCGGCACATCGGTCGCCACGACGATCATCACCGAGCCGTCGCGGCCCCCCGCACCGGCCCCGGCACTCGTGATGCCGCGCCGGGCGAGGCTGTCGCCCACCGCCACCCCCGCGATGCGGAGCGACCCGCCGAAGTTGGTCTGCACGAGCACGCCGAGCGTGAACCGCTCCCCGTCGAGGTCGAGTACCCGGGACGAGGTTCCGATCCCGCCCTTCCAGCCGAGCGCCCGCGTGCCCGTGCCGGCGCCGACGCTCCCCTCGGGGACGGGGCCCTCCGCGGCCGTCCGCAGGGACTCGCGCACGTGCCCGGGCCGGATGGGACGGACCCGGATGTCGCTCAGGTATCCGTCGTTCGTCTCGCCCACCACGGGGTTCATCGAGCGGACGTCGCGGTTCGCCGGGATGGCGAGCAGCGTGTCGAGGAGCGCGTCCGCGGCCCGGAACACGCTCAGGGTGCCCGTGAGGAGGATGGGCGTCTCGAGCTCGCCGAGCTCGTTCACCTGCGTCGACCCGAGGAGCTTTCCGAACCCGTTCCCGACGACCATGGCGGCCCGCGGACGGTCGGCGAACACGTTCCCCCCGTGCGGCAGGATCGCCGTGACGCCGGTGCGGATCGAATCGCCCTCCCACACGGTGCGGTGCCCGACCCGCACGCCCGGCACGTCGGTGATCGCGTTGTGGGCCCCCGGCGGGAGGCGCCCGATCACGACCCCGACGTCGCGCGCCCGCGGGCGAGGCGGGTCCGCCGGAGTCTGGGCGGCCGCGCCGTGAGCGCCGCACACCAGCCCCAGCAGCGCGATCGCGTCGACCAGCGCGGGGCGCATCGCATCCTCCATGGATGGGGGGAACGCTCCGAGACCGTCGCCCCAAACTGTCGTGCGGCTGCCGGGATCGCGACTCCCGGATGGAAGACGGGGCGGACCGGCGGTCCCCCCCGTGCGGCGTGACGCATCCCGACCCGGCCCCGGGGTCCGGGGGGAGGAGGTCGCCGGCGCTAGGCCTGGCGCTCCACGTGTCCGGGCACGGCGCCCTTCTTCTGGCGCGCCGGGCGGAAGCGCGACGAGGCGTCGATCGTGCTCGTGACGGGCTGCGCGGGGAGCTCCACCCGGAAGGTCGTGCCGACCCCGCGCTGGCTCTCGACGCTGATCAGGCCGCCGTGGGCCTCGACGATCTCGCGCGCGATCGCGAGCCCCAGCCCCGCGCCCACCTTCCCGGCGTGCTGGCCGGCCTGGTAGTACTTCTCGAAGATGTAGGGGAGCTCGGTCGGCGGGATCCCCTCGCCCGTGTCGCGGATCTCGAGCACGAGCCAGCCGGGCTCCCCGCGCGCCTTGAGCTCGATCGTCCCGCCGCGGGGCGTGAACTTGAAGGCGTTCCCGAGCAGGTTCCCGAGGAGCTCGTCGCGCACCCTGCGCGGGTCGAGCAGCACCTGGTCGGGAACGGTGCCGTCGGCCGCCACGCGGAAGACGATCCGCTTCTGCGCGGCCACGCCGGCGAAGTTCCGGCGGACCTCCTCGAACAGCTCCGCGACGCGCACCGCCTCCAGCTTGACCTCGAGCCCCTGGGCTTCGAGGCGGCTCATGGCGAGGAGCTGGTTCACCCGCTCCTTGAGGACGTCGGTCTGCTCGCGGATGTACCCCAGGACCTCGCGCTGGCGGGGCTCGATCGCCCCGTACGATCCGTCCTCGATCATCTCGAGGTACCCGCGCACGACGTTCACGGGAGTCTTGAGCTCGTGGCTCGCGATCGACACGAACTCGGCCTTCAGGCGATCGAGCTCGGCCAGGCGCTCGGCCATGGAGCGGAACGACCGCGTGAGGTCGCCGATCTCGTCCGTGCGGCCGTACGGGAGGTCGCGCGGGGGGGAGAACTTGCCGCTCGCCACCGCGACCATGGCCGATCGCAGCCGCCCGAGGGGGCTCGTGACGGTCCCCACCGAGAGGAGCGCCACGAGCACCGCCAGGCCCGCCGCCAGGCCCGTGGCCGCCGCCGCGGTTCGTGCCGTCCGTTGCGTGATCGTCTGCGCCTGCACGGCCGCCGCCGTGCCGCGCGCCTCCACGCTGTCGCCGAGCGTGAGGAGGGTCCTGCGCGTGCGCTCGTACATGGGCGCGGACGCCTGGAACAGGGCGGCCGCCTCCGATATCCGCCGCACCTGGACGAGGCTGTCGAGCGTCATGGTGAGGCTCGTCAGCGAGTCGATGCGCGCGTGGCTCTCCCCGGCGACGTCGGCGTACCCGCCGTCCGACAGGGTGTGCACCCAGGTGCCGGCCATGGCCAGCGCCGCGAGCATGTCGTCCCGCGTCGTGCTGTCCCGCGTGGCGATGTAGGAGCGCTGGAGCCCGTTCAGGTCGCCGACGGCCGCATCGAGCCGACCGACGCTGTTCAGCGCGGTCGCGTGCGTGCTCTGGAGATCGAAGGCGATGTCGCGGAGCTCCCCGAGCTGCCGCAGCGTGTAGTAGGCGGGCGCGAGGAGCAGGATGATCATGAGCCCGCACACGAGGTACAGGCGGGCCCGGAGGCTCAGACGCAGCAGCGGCCAGGGCATTTCGCCGATCCGATCAGGCGCGCTCGCGAGCGCTCACGCGATGACCGGCTGCGCCTGGAGCAGCGCGGCCACCACGTCGGGATCGAACCGGCTCCCGGCCTGGGCCTCGATCGCGTCGGCCGCCGTGAGCTGGCTCCCCGTCCGTCCTTCCCGGAGGTCATCGTACGCGCACGCCACCTGGACGATGCGCGCCTCGAGGGGAATGGCATCCCCTCTGAGCCCGGCAGGGCCGGTCCCGTCCCAACGCTCGTCCAGCGCACCGAGCATGCTCCGCACGGTCTGGAGGACCGGAATCGTCGTCCCCTCGAGCAGGCGCCGGCCCGCCTCGGGATCGACGTGCACCCGATCGAGCGCATCCCCGTGGTCCCCGTGCGCGTGGAGCGGACGGGAACCGAGCTCGTGCAGGAGCGCCGCGCGGCGGACGCGCTCGACCGTCGCCTCGGGCAGCTCCAGGGCCTCCGCGATGCGGCCCGCCAGCCAGCTCACCCGCTTCGAGCGACCTTCGGCCCCGGGGAGCGCGGCATCGATCGCCGCACCCCAGCGCGCGAGAAGGTCGAGCTCCGTGTCGGAATCGGAGCTGCGCTCGGGCGCGGGCCGCGCCGTGTGGTCCTGGAGGAGATCGGCCTGGCGGGAGCACTCGAGATACAGGAACCGGGTCTCGAGCAGGTTGTCCACGCGCAGGCGGACCTCCGTGGGGCTCATCGGCTTGTTGAGGAAATCCTTCGCCCCGCTCGACAGCGCCCGGCGGCGGGCTTCGCTCGTGATGTCCGAGGTCAGGATGAGGAAAGGCAGGTAGGCGTCGCCGGCGATCTCGCGCTGCATCGCCTCCATGACCTCGAACCCGTCCATTCCGGGCATCAGGAGGTCGAGGATGACCAGGTCCGGGCCGAAGCCGGCGAAGCGGCCCACCGCCTCGCCCGGATCCGTCCAGCCCTCGATCACCTCGTAACCGGCCCACTGGAGCACGTCGGTGACGTACCGCACGTTCTGCGGCTCATCGTCGACGACCATGATCCTGGCCCGCTGTCGCTGGTCTTCGCGCATACCTGGCTCAACCCCTCCGGTGGCCACTCGCGTTATGCAGGGGTTGCAAGTTGTGCGCGCGTGCGGGAGGCCCCGAAACCCGGCCCCCCCGCCGGGGTCGGCGCCCGGGCCGGTGCGGTCGGGGGGCCCGGGAACGTCATGCCGGCAAGGGGTTCCGGCCCCCCGGCTGCGATCTGGAGACCCGACCGGTCACCCGGCCGCCGCTTCCCGTCCCGGGTCCCGGAGGAGCCAAATCGTTGCGGCGGCGCAACATCGACCGTGGGCGCGGTACCCTGTCCCGCCGGCCCGGCGCGCGGGTTGAAGTCCAACGCGGACCGGGGGTTGGGAGGGTCGGCGTGCCGGGGGGGCGGGCAAATGCCGCGCCCGCGGCTCAGGAAACGATCTCCGCGCGCTCGATGAAGTCGAGACGGGGGAACTGCTGCCCGAGGTATTCGTTCCCCTCCGCCTGGATTCGGGACTGACTCGGGCCCGCGCCCCCCGGCGCGCCCTCCCCGTACCCCGAGTACAAAGCGTCGACGACGTCCATGCCCTCGACCACCTCGCCGATCGGCGCGAACAGCTGCGAGTCGAGCCGCGAGTTGTCGCCGTAGTTGATGAAGAGCTGCGTGCTCCGCGTGTTCGGGCCTCCCATCGCGTACGTCAGCCGGCCGCGCGTATTGCTCTCGACGACGGGATCGTCGGGGAGGCGGGCGGACCGCCAGTGCGCCTGGATCGGCGGGTCCCCGTGGATGCCGAACTGGGCGACGAAGCCCTCGAGCACGCGGAAGAACCGCGCCCCGTCGTAGAAGCCGTGCCGGACCAGGTTGAAGAAGCGGTCGACCCCGTTCGGGGCCCAGTCGCGGTGGATCTCCATCACGACGTCGCCTTTCGACGTCACGAGACGCACCCGGAACTCCGACGGCGCCATCATGTTCATGTCGGGCGCGCTCGGGTTCATCAACGGATTCGGCTCCGACGCCATCGTCTCCCCCCCTTCCGTCGCGGTCGTGTCCGATCCCTCCGCCGCGGCGGCGGCCGGAGCGCTGTCGGCGGGTGCGCCCTCGCCCCCGGTCTCCCCCGTCTCGCCCGCGCACCCGCACAGCGCGAGCGCCACCGCCGCGCACCACGCCGGCCGGCCTCGACGAGTCCGAACGTCGCGTATCTTCATGAGCGATTCCCTCCTGGTGTTCCGTTCAAATCCCCGGGGCCCGCTCGCCCGAGGAGGCTCAGGAGCGTTCCCGCGAGACCGCCGACCGAGAGCGCGGCGAGGATCGCGAACGCGAGCGTGAGCCCGGTGCCCGGCCCCGGCTCCAGCCGCTCGAGGAGGACGCCGGTGGCGCCGAACGCCGTCAGGGAATAGACGAGCGCCCGCAGGGCGTACACGGGCCCGCTCCTCCCGCGCCCCGACCCGACCCGCGCCGCGAGCTCGCCGAGGGCCGAGACGATCGCGAGGCCCCCGCCGATCACGAGACAGGACAGGTACACGCTGGACATGCGGGAGGATACCCGGCCCGCCGCCGGTGGCCAACCCCGCAGGGCCGCCGCCCGGCGAGGCCGCTCATGCCCCGCGCGCGACGATGTACCGGTAGGCGACCGGGATGGCGACGAGAACGAAGACCGTGCTCGAGATGAGCCCGCCGATCGTGGCCAGGGCCAGCGCGTTCCAGATGTTCTCGTCCTGCGACGGGGCGAACAGGACCAGCGGCAGCAGGCCGAAGATGGTGGTGAGCGTCGTCATGAGGATGGGACGCACGCGCTCGAGAGTCCCCTGGAGGATGGCCTCCGCGGTCGGCATGGCGTGCCGCAGCTCGCCGATGTGGTACACGACGAGGATCGCGTTGTTGACCACGATCCCGCCCATCATGATCGTCCCGATGAACGCGGTCCGCGTGAACGTCGCGTCGGTGTAGAAGAAGATCATGAACACGCCGATGAGCGCGAGCGGGAGCGTGAACAGGACCACGAACGGCGCCGCCAGCGACTCGAACAGCGCCGCCGTCACCATGTAGATGAGGAGGACCGAGAATCCGAGCACGAGCCACATCTGCGTCGTCTCCTCGGTCGTCCAGCGGCCGGTGTCCTCCTTCTCCATCCGGTAGCCGGGCGGGAGCGCCATCGCGTCCACGACGGCGTCGCGCACCAAGTCGCCGAGCTTCCGCGGACCGCGGAACTCCCAGGCCACCGTGCGCTCGTACTGCTGGTCCTCGCGGCGGATGCTCGACAGCACCTCGCGTCGCCCGACATCGGCCACGCGGGCCAGGCGCACCTCCTCGCCGCCCGAGATCGGGACGCGGAGCTCGCCCAGGTCGTAGAAGTCGAAGTCGCGGTAGCCCTCGACCTTCACCGCGTACTGCACCTCTTCCCCGCCCACGCGGATGCGGTCCGTGAGCGGCGCGCCCGCGATGTTCGCAGCGACGTACCCGAGGAGATCCCGTACCGAGATGTCGTAGCCCGCGAGGGCCTCGCGCCGCGGCTCGACGAAGTACTCGAACTCCTTGTCGCTCCGCCAGTAACCGCTCGCGTTGGGGTCCACGTCGCGGATCCGGCTGAAGCGCTCCAGCCGCCCCGCGATCTCCTCGGCGATGTCGCGCACGGCCAGGTAGTTGAACCCGAGCACCTTGAGGCGGTAGTTGGGCGGGCTCGATCCGCCGCCGTAGAAGCTCGGGCCGAACCCGTACACGCGCACGTCCACGCCCGAGAACCCGTAGCTGTAGGCGACCATCTGGTCCTTGATCGCCACGGGGACGTTCGTGAGCTCGAGCTCCTCCGGGAAATACGCCTCGATCGCGGCGTAGTTCGCCAGCACCCGCGTCTCGTAGCGCTCCACCTCGGGCATGGTGGCGAGCCGCGCCTCGAACGAGCGCGCGAGCTCGTCGGTGCGCTCGAGCCCCGCCCCGCGCGGGAAGGTGATGAAGATGCGGATGTAGGTGTCGTCGCCGCCGAACCCGCCCCAGTAGCCCCCCGTGCTCACATGCGTGTCGAACAGACGCCAGCTCCCGTACAGACACGCGAGACAGACGAGGGCGACGAGGATCGGACGCCCGAGCGCGAAGCGCAGGAAGCCGCGGTAGCCGCGGATGTAGAAGGGCTCGTGGCGCCCCGCCGCCCGGGGGCCGGCGGCCTGCCGGGCCGGATCCTCGACCACGGGGGCGTCACCGCCGATCCGCCGCACACGCGCCGCCAGCGACGGCACGAACGTGAACGCGACGAACAGGCTCGCGAGGATCGAGAACCCGACCGCGAACGACAGCGGCAGGTAGTAGACCCTGAGCTCCCCCTGGAGGAACAGGAACGGGACGAGGACGATCGCGGTCGTGAGCGTCGCGGCGAGCACCGGGAGGACGACCTGGCGCGCCCCGTCGGCCGCGGCCCGAGAGGCGTCCTTCCCCAGCCGGCGGTGCCGCTCGACGTTCTCGAGCACCACGATCCCGTTGTCGACCACGAGCCCGAAGCCCCACGCGAGCCCCGCCAGCGTGAGCAGGTTGAGCGAGAACCCGCCCACGTACAGGAGGTTGATCGCGATGAGGACGCTGAAGCCGATGGTCGCGAACACGACCAGCACGGCCCCCAGCGAGCGCAGGAACAGCATGAGGACGAGGAAGATCACGATCGCCGCCGCGATCGCGCGCAGGCGGAGGTCGGTGAGCTGGGTCTCGATGTTCTCGCTCTGGTCGTATTCCAGCTCGAGCCGCGTGCCCTCGGGGAGCGTCGCC
>Ga0299907_10001837_pt1 | contig 12575 bp, 12 predicted proteins | sample RVTome_16_FD_198680 | JGI IMG/M metagenome (GOLD analysis project Ga0299907, IMG submission 198680) | Soil microbial communities from uranium-contaminated site in the Upper Colorado River Basin, Wyoming, United States - RVT152D67 (version 2) ...
GCGTTTCGGTGTGCTCGACCGAGACGTACAGGGTCTCACCGTCCTGCAGCGCCTTGCGTTCGCGGTCGCCCAGCAGGTCCCAGAGCCGGCAGTGCCAGGTCTCGCGCAGCACGATAAGCCTGCCGCAGCAGTCGATGGCGATCCCCCGCTTGACCTTCAGGACCAGCCGCTCGTGCTCCGGCCGGTCCTCGCAGCCATCGGCAGTGCCGGGCTTGACCTCGACGCCGAACCCGCAGGCGACCCCCCAGCCGAACGCGTACCTGGCCAGGACCGACAGTTGCGTTCTGAAGTAGCTCTGCTCGGCGCGGAAGTCGGCCGGCTCAAGCATCTGGCCGAAGAAATAGGAGAGCCGTTCGAGGGTCGGGATGGTCGCGCAGGAGACGTCCGGCGGCGTGGGGTGCCGGCAGTGCTTGTCCATGACGTCCATGTGGGGATCACCTCACGTCGTGATTCCAGCAACGGACCGTCGTCCGACCGTCACCGCGGCGCCACAGTCACGACAAGCCCCGAGCGGCCCACGCCGCCCCAGGATCAGGGACGACTCGCCCTCACCGCAGAGGACGCCCGGCGCGAGCCGGCCAATCCGGGTGCCGACCCCCACAGTCAGCGGTGACCCGACGCACAGCGCCGCCGCCGCCGGGCGCACGCTGACGCTGACGTGGACCGGCAGGTAGGTCCTGACCAGCGCCTCCAGCGCGACCAGCTCGGCGGCGGGCAGGCTGGCCGGGACCTGGACGACGCAGTGCCAGGCGCCGCTGCCGTAGGCGGGCACGAGAGGGTAGGCGTGCGGCTCGACGCGCGCGTGGCCCAGGCGCCCGGTTCCCAGCCGCAGCGAGGCCCGTTCCAGGCCGAACAACCGGATCTCGCCGAGCCGGGCCTGCCCAGCGGCCCCCCAAGGCCGGGCCCGACCGGGCTCCGACACTAGGACCTCGACGCCGTGGACCGCCCGCACGAGCCCACGTAGCCCCTCGGGTGTGCCGAGCAGGGGCGCGACCTCGGGCCAGGCGCGGAGCAGGCGGCGCAGCTGCGCCGGCGTCCAGGACGGGTCGGCGCGGATGCCGAGCCTGGCGGCCAGCGCGGGCAGGACGTGGTCGGGCAGCCGGTCGGCGTCGAGCAGCAGCGGCGCCTGGCCGATGACCTCGTCCAGCTCGCCCAGGGAAGCGTCAAAGAGCGACAGGAAGCGCCTGGTGAACTCGGCCGCGCGCTCGTCGGCATGGTAGACGGCGGGCAAGCTGTCCAGGCTGGTGGTCACGTCGAAGTCGGCGCGCACCTCGCGCACCACTGGTGTGGCCCGGCCGTCGCCGGTGAGTGTCAGCTCCAGGCGCAGGTAGCGCCCGGGGGCCAGCCCGACCAGGAGCGCGTCGAGCGTGCTGGTCGGCAACTCTCGCCAGTCGTGCTCGACGGGGTCGAGCGACGGGTCGGTGAGAGTCGCCGCCCGGATGCCGATCAGCGTGCCAGCCGGCTGGTCGGCGTCGACCCTGACCCGGTGCCACCGGCAGTCTTCCAGGCCGCTGTCGAGCGCGAGGGTGCGCAGCTCGCCGCGCTGGCTGTAGCGCGTGGCCGCCGGGACCGGCGGATCGTCACCGGGCTCCAGGCGCCAGGTCTCGTCATCGCCGACCTCGATGGGCGCAGCCGGCTGGCCGCAGCGCAGCGCGGACGGTGGGACCAGGGTGGCCGCGAGCGTCGTGGGGTCCAGCCGCAGCACCCGGCGCCATCCCTGCTGGACCCGGACGGCCAGCAGCAGCTCGACCCTCTCGCCGCCGCGCGGGCGGGCCATACCGAGCTCGGCGGCCCGGCCGGCCTCCGGGAAGCGGCGGCGGACCCGGACCAGCCCGTCCATGCCGACCAGAAGGACCTCGAGCGGGTCGTCGGTTACGACGGCGACCAGCGACCACGGGATGACGACTGCCACGAGCCGGGGCCGGCCCCTGAGCGGGATGCGGAGGACCTGTCTGAGCGGCATGCCGCGCAGCAGGTCGACCCTGCGGGCGCCGTGGTCGGCGACCGCGAGCAGGCCGTGCCCGAAGCCAAGCGAGCTGATGGCGACCGGCGGGTCGGGCAGGGCCAGCTCCCGCCAGCGCCACTTCTGGTCGAGCACGCGCAGCCCGTCGGGTTCGGCGCGCAGCAGCCGATCCGCCGCGTCCACGGCCAGCCTGGCGGGGAGCAGGCAGCCCGCCAGGTCGGCCACGTGGACGGCGTCGGCCGACCCCAGGGGCGGCGCCAGCCGCAACCCGGCGGGGTCGTCGAAGCCGACCAGGCCGCTGCTGTGCTCGACCTCCCAGCCGGTGCGGGCGTCGAGCAGGCGGAACGAGTCCTGCCGGGGCGCGCAGGCGGTCATGGCCGACCGCCCTCGACCTCGACGGGCAGGATCAGGTGGTGGCCGGGCCACGGCAGGGTGCACGGCGGCAGCGGTGCGTCGCGGCAGGCGCCGGTGGGACGGCCGCCCACGACCACGCCGACCCGCCCGACCGAGGCGACCCCGGGAACGGAGGCAACCACCGAGACCAGTCGCCGCCAGCCGAGCGGCTGGCCGAGCGGCCAGCCGCGGCCGTCTTCCCCGCCGGTGAGCGGATCGAGGTGCCCATCGATGGCGCGGGCGACCGCGCCGGCGAGGGCAGCCCGGTCGACGTCGTCGTCGGGCTGCAAGGCCACCTCCAGCGTGACCGGGATGAAGCGGGCCGCCCGCACGACCACCCGGGCGCCGAGCGGCGCGACCGGCTCGCCGGCGTCGACGAGCTGGCGGGCGACCGCGCCCAGGGTGGCCTCGGTCGGCACGAGGGTCCGGCCGTCGTCGCCGCGGGCGCCGACGACCACCACGGTCACCTGCCCGCGCCGCCGTGTCCCGTCCAGGTCGGCGCCGGCGACGGCCACGACGCGGCCGATCTCGCCCGACGCCGCGACCGCCAGGGCCTCCAGGTCGGCCGGTGTCACGGCCCGGCCCCGCGCCCTGACCAGTGCGGGGCCGCGTGCGACGAGCTCCTCGACGGGCTCGCCGTCGGCGGCGCCGGCCGCTGGGGCCGGGTTCTCGATCTCGCTCAGGAACGGGATGGTCTGCCGGGGGACCAGCCCGGCCGAAGCCCGCACCGCCGTCGCGCGCCCGCCGCCCGTGCGGTAGCTGACCGCCCTGACGTGCCGGAACCCGGCCGGGACGGCGGCCCCGTTGACGCCGTCCCCGAAGGTGACCACGCCGCTGGGCTCGTCGACCACGAAGTGCTGGTCGTAGGGGCGGCTGCGGGCGAGGGTGGGGACCTCGACCCAGGCCCGCTCGCGCTCGGCCGGCCGGGCGGGCGCCACGTCGAACAGGTCGGCCGGGTCCGGCGCATCGACCACTAGGCGGACTGTCCCGCGCAGCACGGGGGTGCGGGACAACCGGAAGCGCCGGGTGGGTGAGGACCGGATGGGCTCCTCGATGGGCTCGAGGATCTCGTCCCTGACTGTCTCGACGCCCTCGGCCATGACGGCGTTGACCCGGACCGCCGCCACCCGCGGCGGCGCGTCGTAGCGGCCGAACAGCAGCCCGACGCGGAGCCAGCGCAGCTCGGTCTCTGGCGGGGCGTCGAGCAGGCCGGGATGGCGCAGCGCCGGCCAGTCCCGGACCGTGCCGACCTCGACGATGCCGCTCTGCCGTAGCGCCCGTGTCTCGTCGGCGTGGACCTCGGCGGGGACCAGTCCGTCGTCGGTGAGGAGCTCCCAGACCAGCGCCGGCTCCTCCGCCTGGCGTGGCCGGCCGTCGCCGGCCACGACCGACGGCTGCGCGACAGCTTCGGCCACCAGCTCGAAGGCGAGCGCCAGCCGCGAGAAAGGGACCGGCCCGGCAAGGCCGAGCCAGAGCGCGTTGCCTGGCTCCGGATGGCGGCCGAGCGCCAGCGTCGGGGCCTGCCACGTCACCTCGGCCGGGTCCAGCCGTGCGGCGCGGGTGCCCGCCTGGGTCACCAGCATGCGCAGCCGCGACGGCGTCGCCCAGAGGTCGCGGACAGTCTCGAAGACGACCTGGCCGGTACCGCCGGCGCCGGTGGCGGTGAGCTGGGTGGCGGCCGGCACGAGCACGCCCTCCGGCGCCGTCTCAAGGAGCGAGACAACGACCTGGACCAGGCCCGCCCGCGGGCCGCGGCCGCGAACCCCGGCAATGCGGAGCTGCTCGCGCGCGTACTTCTCGCGCAGCCGGTTGGCCCGCTGGGCGACCGGCTCGGCCTGCTCGCCGAACACCTTGACCAGCGCCACACCGGCGTCGGCGGCGGCGACCTTCCAGTCGGGCGTGAAGCCGGCGATGCGGGAGCGGACGGCGTCGCGGATCGCGCGGCTGGTGTCGTCCAGCAGGTCGGGGAAGTCCTCGACCGGCTGCGCGTCGGGGTCGCCGCCGCGCTCGGCCGCGCTGCGCCACCAGAGCATGGGTCACCTCCCTCTCGGGCCGGCCGGCGCCCGGGTCAGGTCCACCCGCCCGAGCAACGGCAGCTCGGACGGGCGCAGCGGGAGGGGCTCGCAGTCGGTCGGCGTGCCATCGGGCTCGCGCACGCGCAGCTCGCGGACCTCGCCCTGGCGGCCGAGGATGCGCTGCAGCAGCGCAGAGAGGTCGGCCGGGAGGACGGCGCCGCCGAACGGCCAGCCGGCCGCCCGTGGACCGCCCACGAGCGGGTCGAGGAAGTGGCGCAGCGCCGCCGTGGCGCGGCGTAGCAACGCGGCCGCGTCGGTGGCCAGCACCACCAGCTCGGCGTCCACCTCGACCCGGCGCCAGACCGGCCCGCGCACGAAGATCTGCGCGCCGACCAGGCGGGCCCGCTCGAGCGTGGCCGCGACCGCGGCCAGCGAGCCGTCGTCCGGCGCGGGTGCCGGAACCGCGCGCAGGTCCTCGGGGTCGCGCCGCTGCACGGCCGGGACGACCACGACCGTGACGGCGTCGGGGACGGCGGTACCTGGATGGCCCGGGTCGAGTCCCGGCTGGACGTGGATACGGGCGACGCGGACGCCGGGCACGGCGCGCACGATCGTCTCGACGTCGGCGGCGGTCACGGCGCGGGTGCTGCGCGACAGCGCCTGCGCGGCCCGGGCCCGTGCCGCCTCGGAGCCCTCCGGCTCGCGTCCCCACCTGAGCCGGGTCACGGTCCTGGCGGCCAAACCGGCGGTGCCCTGGAAGTCGATCTCGGTGCCGACCTCGGGCGAAACGCCCGCGCCGACCCAATACCGCAGCCGGACGCTCGCGTCCCGCTCCCAGCGGGGGATACGCCCGTTGCAGCCGTCCCCGAAGCGAAGCACGCCGCGGTCCCGATCGACGCGCAGGTGCCGGTCGTCGGGCCGTGAGAAGGCAAGGTCCTGCACCGCCGAGAAGGCCTCCTCGGCGCCGTCGGCGTGGCGCACCGTCAGCGACGCCAGCCCCGGCCCGTCGAGCGCCCGGTCGAGGGGCCGGTCGCTGTGGGGCGCCGCATCGGGGAGGTCCAGCTCCCGGTTGGGCAGCGCTAGCACGGGCTCGCCGGCTGCCCCGTCGCGACCCACCAGCCGCCCCTGCCGGGCGACCACCTCGCGATCCACCAGCCGCCGGTGGCGGGCGACCACGGCGTTGGGGACCAGCGCCGACACCAGCGGGTGGGCACCCGGGGCCTCCGGGGACGGCTTGGCGATGCGCAGCCGTACGGTGGCAGGAAACGTCCTGCCTGGCGGCGGGCGCAGGCGCACCAGCCCGGAGACGCGCAGCCCGCCGGTGCCGTCGTTCACCTGCAGCGGCCACACCTGGTCGCCGACCAGCGCCTCCCAGCGCGGCCGGTGCCGCCCGCCGGTGAGCGCTAGGGCGCCGAGCTCGCCGACCGGGATAGGCTGACCGTCGCCGTCCAGGAAGACGGCCGAGCCGTCGTCGGCGACCCAGCCCAGACCGCGGGCGGGGGTGGCCGTGAGCGGGCCCGGGCGCGACGGCGGCGGCGCCGTGCCCGGCTGCCAGCCGGTCGCCACGGTGGGGTCCTCGACGGCCACGTACAGCCGGTGCTCGGTCGCCTGAGTGGCCGCGGTCAGCTCGAGGACCGCCTCGTGGCGGCCGTCGGCGCCGAAGACCGCGGCCGGCTCGCCGGCTCGCAGCCGCGGCATCAGGTCGATGCCGTCCACCTCCAGGCGGGTCACCTCGGCGCCGGGCACGGGCAGGACGCCGTGCTCGGTGGTCAGCACCAGCCGATCGTCGCCGGCTTGGCGCAGCTCACTCCCGGCGGACAGCTCGACCGCGGCGCCGCTGGACAGCAGGCGCATGACCGCCACTGCGGCCTGCACCGGGCGTGGTCCGGCGTCCCCGCCCAGCAGCAACCGCATGACCGCTCGGACGAGCGTGTCGGGCACGCGGTCCAGAGTGAACAGCCGCTGCTCCAGCTCGGCGGCGAACAGCTCCAGCAGGGTGACGCCGGGGTCTACCGGGGCGTGCAGCGTCCAGCGGCCCTCCGAGGCGGCCGGTATGGCGCGCCTGCCCCGCTCGACCAGGTCGTCCCAGGTGAGGTCGTCCAGCAGCAGCTCGGGGACGCTCACTGCTCCACCGCCTCCCCGCCCGAAAGCAAGTAGAAGGGGAAGACGAGGTTGCGCAGGGTGTTGGTACGCAGCACCCGGTACGTGGCGGTGACCTCGACCAGGCCGTCGCGGGCAAGCGACGGGACGGCGTGGACGCTGTCCACCTCCACCCGCGGCTCCCAGCGCTGGATGGCGTCGAGCAGCGCCTGCTCCAGCCGGAGGAGGTTCTGCTCGCTGTCGGCCTCGAACACCAGGTCGGGCGCCGTGGTGCCGAACTCCGGCCGCATGAGCCGCTCACCGGTCGCCGTCCGCAGCAGCAGCTCGACCGACTGGGCGACGTTGTCGTCCAGGCCGATGTATCCGAGGCTGCCGCCGGCGTCGGGCAGGATCGGGAAACGCCAGCCGTTGCCTCGGAAGTCGCCGTCGGTCACCGCGCACCTCAGCCAATCTGGACGTTGGGGGAGCCGGCCGTGATCGAGCCGACCGGCAGGTCGACGGGTTCGTTGCAGGTCCGCACCGGGTCGCCCATGCGCGCGGCCGCGCGCCCGTTGATGAGCACGGTGGCCACGCCGGTCTGGACCGTGCCGCGGTTGCTCGGCGGTCGGATGAACGAGATGCCCGGCGGTGTGGGCAGGTGCGGAGGCTGGTTGACGGCCACACTGCCGACGGTGGCCGCGCCGAGGTTGTTGATGAGCACGTCGCTGGAGACGTCGATCTGGAGCGCGCCGGAGAACGGGTGTGGCAGCGCAGTCGGCACCGTCCCGGTCGCCGACGGTACGGCCACGATGTGGATGTCGGTTGCGAGCACCGGGTCGGTCCTGCGGGCGGCGGGCGGCATGTCAGGGGGAGTTCAGCTTGATGGGCGAGCCGCTCGCGGACAGGGTGCCGGAGGCCTTGAGGGTGATGGAGGTGGCCTCGAGCGTGATCGAGGTCGCCGTGACCTGGACGCTGCCACCCTGCTGGCGCATGACCAGCGACGGCCCGCCCGAGAGTTCCAACGTGATCTCGTTGCCGGCGTCGTCCAGGCGCAGCCGGTGCCCGCCGCTCGTGCGCACCTCGACGCCGAGCGAGCCCGCGGTGTCGTCCAGCAGCACCTCGTGCCCGGCCTTGGTGCGCAGCGCCTTGGGGTTCGCGCTGCCGGTGCGGGCCCGCGGTGGCTTGTCCTTGCCGTTGTAGAGCCCGCCCAGCACGACCGGCAGCCGCAGGTCGCCGTGGACGAATCCGACCAGCACCTCGTCGTTGAGCTCCGGGGTCCAGGTGCTGCCGTAGCCGTTGCCGGCGAACAGGTTGGCCACCCGGCACCAGTCGCTGACCTCGCGGGAGTCGAACCAGGGCAGGCGCACCTTCACGCGGTTCTCGTTGTCGGGGTCCTCGACCGAGACCACGAGCGCCTCGGCCACGCCGTAGAAGCGGCGGTCGGTGGTCATGGTTCTGGACTGGGACTGGGTCATCGGCTCCTCCTGGCGCGGCGCGGTTGGCCGGTGGGGCCCTCGACGGGCCGGTCGACCTCGAAGCCGGTCGTGAAGCCGCTGGCCCCGAGGGTGTGCGTCACCTTGGTGACGTGGTAGCGGCCGGAGAACCGCTCGCCGACCCCAACGATCTCGACGGTGTCGTCCGGTCGCAGGTCGGGCATGCCGATCACTTGCCCGGTTCCGGAGGTGTACTGGTTGGCCAGCTCCATGAGCCGGCTGGTGGCCAGCCGCCGCGCCTCCTCGATCGAGAGCACCGGGGCGTCGTAGAGGATCTCCCGGGTGCGGCTGTCGGCCTTGGCCGGGCCGCTGCGGTCCCCGGTGGCGCTGCGCGGCAGGTCCCTGGCCCGTGCGATGTAAACAATTGGCTGCTTGGTGCTGGCGTCCCAGCCGCGCACCTCCACCTCCGAGACCTGGCTGGTGGTGCTCAGGCGCGGGCTGAAGCTGCTCAGGTTGACGCCCCACTCGAACCGGTAGATGCGCAGCGGGCGGCCATCGCGGCCGTCGCGGCGCTGGAGGAAGTTGAGCACCTCCTCGCCGCTGGTCTCGTCTAGGCCGATGAAGAACTCGAAGTCGATGCGTTTGGCCCGCTCCATGAGGAACACGGCGTCGGGCTGGCGCTGGACAACCCGGGGGTGCCTCGGCCCGGTATCGTCCACATTGGCCCGCATCTTCCAGTGGACGGCGATCTCCCTGGCGATGTCGGCGTCGGTCTTATTGAGGTAGAGCTTGCGCTCGCCGTCGGCCGGCTGGCGGTTGGCCATTCTTCGCATCAGGTCCTGACCGCCGACGGTCAGCGTCGGGGCGCCCGAATCGGGGAAGCGTGGGCTGAGCGAAGTAATGATGCCGGCCACCACGCGGACCAGCCGGTCGGCGTAGCCCAGGTCGATCGTCAGCCGCCGCCCGGGGTCGAAGGTGGTCGTGCTGGAGTACTTGAAGGTCAGGTCGACGTCGTCCCAGTCGCTGACCGTGAGGTTGAACGCGGCCGGCTGCTTCTCGTCGAGGGTCACGCCGATCTGCAGGATGTCGCCCCTGGTGGTGGGGTCCAGGGCCCGGTCGTCGACCCGCACAACGAACTCGGGGGCGTAGTAGTCGCGCCACAGGCCCGGCCGCGGCTCCGACCCGACCGTCATGTCAGCCTCGGCAGGAGCAGGCGCATGCCGGGGCGCAGCGATCTGGGGTCGGTGATGCCGTTCGCCAGGGCCAGCTCGCGCCAGCGGGACGGGTCCTTGTAGACGACGGCGGCGATGCTCCAGAGATCGTCGCCCAGGCGGACCAGCAACGTTTTCTCTACGTCGGCGGAGCTCCGGCGTTCCTGCCAGACCTGGACCGCGACCGGCCGGTACTCCTTGAGCGTGACGCCGAGCTTGGCGCGCAGCGGCACGCCGCGCTCGTCGAAGAGCTGGTAGGTGATGTCAAGGCCGTCGAGCACGCCGGTGAACCGCCGGCGGCCCCAGACGAATGCGACCACCGCGGGCGCGTGCAGCTTCGGGGTCTTGTCGAGCAGGCCGCGCAGCGCCCCGACGTATGCCTCGTCGACGTTCTCCAGCGTGTCGCTGGTGTCCACCAGCGCCTCGAAGGTGAGCGTCTCCACGCCGCCCTTGACCCACTGCAACGGCGGCGAGGTGAGCCCGGGGATGGCAATCTCGGCAAAGGTCTGGGCCTTCTTGAGCTGGTACTGGGCCGGGTTGAAGCGCAGCGGGATCAGGTTGGGATCCGTCGGCGGGTTGACGATCTCCAGGTGTGCCCTGGTCAGGCCCGTGTCCGCCGCGCTGGCCGGGGTCGCGGTCATGACCCTGGCCTCGTCTGGCCCTTGAGGGTGTCGGGCAGCAGCCGCTCGTGCTCGGCGAAGCGCCGGTCGGCCTGGCGGGCCTGCTCGTCTGCCCACCAGCGCCGGATGCACCGCTCGAAAAGGCGCGCGAAGTGGTCGTCGGCCCCGGAGCCGTCCAGCTCGACGGTGATCTCGAGCCGCTCGATGGTGACGTCGGCCATCACACCGCCCCCGCCGGGACCTGCCTGATGCCCTGGTGGACCACCTCGAGCGCCTCGATCGCCACGGTCGCCTCGCGGGCGGTCAGGTCGGGGCCGGTCCACTTGACCGCCAGGGCGGCCCGGAACTCCCAGGTGATCGACGGTTCCCCTGCCGGCCCGAGGAGCGTCACCGAGCCGTCGCGGCGGGCTCCCAGCGAGCCGGTGAGGCCCTTGTCGAACCAGTCCCATAGGAGCCGGTCGAGCACGACGCCCCGCTTCAGGGTGAGTCGCCCCCAGGTGTGGCGCACCGGCAGCTGATGGACGAACGCGTTCTGCCCGCCTTCGGGGTGGGCGAGCACCTCCAGCTCCCCGGACAGGCCGGTGACGTCGCTGAACGCGCCCACCAGCACGACCTTCGGGCCGGCCGGGACCGATTGGGGTCGGTAGGGGTCGGAGGGGCCCAGGGCGACCTGGAAGCGGTAGTTGGGCAGCGGGTAGCTCACAGCTCGATCACCTCCAGGCGCCCCTCGGCGGCAACCCCGATCTGGACCCGGATCAGCTCCATCGGGAAGGCCGGCGTGAACTGGATCTCGCACACCACCCGCCCGGCGTTGCTGTCGGCGGGCAGCGTGGTGGTGTCGTCGCAGCGCACCGAGAACGCCTGCTCGTCGGTCCGGCCCGCGAGCGCGCCCGAGCGGTACGCCTGAAGCAGCACGGTCCGCAGCGCCTGGGCCAGAGCCAGCCGGAGCTGCGGCCCGTCGTTCTCGAATACCAGCGCCTCGCCGGCCTGGCGGGCCGCCCGGACCAGCCGATGCAGCAGCCGGCGGTGGGCGATGAACCGTCCCGACGGCGCCCGCCCGAAGGTCCTGGCCCCCCAGAGCTGCAGGCCGGTGCCTGGCACGCAGCGGATCGGGTTGACCCGTCCAGCCACCAGGTCCGCCTCGGCGGGCGGGGGCGGGGCGCCGTCGACGTCGACGACGCCGACCAGCGGCGCGTTGGCCGGGCTGCGGCCCGGGCCCTGCTCGCGGTCGAGCCGGCTGATGAGCCCGGCGACGTGGCCGCTGGGCGGCACCGTGGCCAGCCGCCCGCCGGCAGCGCCCGGGCGCTCCTCCACCCTGATCCAGGGGTGGTACAGCGCCACCGCCCGCGCCTGCGGCTCGGCCAGCAGGTCGTCGAGGAGGCCGAGCGCGGCCAGGGTGTCGGGGGCCTCCCTGGGCAGGTCGACCACGAGCATCCGGTCGAGCCGCTCGTGCGCGGCCGCGGCGAGCCGCTCGATCAGCTCCGGAGCGGCGGCGCCAAGGTCGTCCCAGAGGTCGGGCAGGACCAGCAGGGACACCTGCGGGGCGTCGAGCAGGGCCTGGACCTGCTCGTAGGCGGTGGCGGGGTCCTGGGCGTCGTCCAAGCGCAGCACGCAGGCAACCTGTCCGCCGTTGTCCAGGTAGCCGCGGACGGCCACGCCGAGCCGCTGACTGGCAACGTTGGGAAAGAACCGCTCCAGCTCATCGGCGTTGTGGACGATGACCGCCTGCCCGGTCAAGCCGTGCGGAGCCCTGCCGGCAAAGCCGGCAACATCGGTGCGCAGCGGCGTGGGCGCCTCCGGCCGCGTTGTCGTGCGGACGACCGCGTAGCCGGGCAGGTCTGTGGCGGTTGTCATGGCACTAGAGGTGGATCTCCAGGCCCTCTACAACGATCTCGAGGGTCTCGATGGCCATCTCGTTGTTCTTGGCGTTGAAGCTCGGAGCGGTGTACTTGGTTGGCCATGCCTGCTTGAAGTCCCAGCGCATTACTTCGTCGGTGTCCTCGTTGAGAAGGGCGACGTAGCCTTGCTGTCGCGATACGTCGCCGTTGAGGCCGCTGCGCATCCACTGCCAGAAGCCGGTGTGGCCGGTGACACCCTTCTTGAAGGTGAGGTTGGATGGCTTTTGCAGCCCGCGGACTTTGCGTGTGGTGGGAGCATCAGTGCCGTCGCGGTATTCAATCGGCGTCAACTCGATCATCAGCCCGCTCACTTCCGAGAACGAGCCGCTGACGGTCTCACCGTTGTCGACGTTGGTGACGCTCACCTTGAAGTTATAGGCGGGGTACGGATAGCGCTCCGATTCCTGCGGTCGTCTGGTCGGCGGCATGGCGTCCTCCTCTCGTGGTTCGGCGTCAGGCCACCGCGACCTGCTCGCGGGTCTTCTGCCTGAAGCGGAAGATGACGAACTCGGCAGGCCGCACCGGCGCGATGCCGATCTCGACCACGAGGCGGCCGTTGTCGATGTCGTCCTGGGTCATGGTCGAGCGGTCGCAGCGAACGTAGAAGGCCTCCTCCTGCCGGAGCCCCTGGAGCGCGCCGGTCCGCCAGACGGTGTCGAGGAAGTTCGTGACCGCCTGGACCACCAGCGCCCAGAGGGGCTCCCCATTCGGTTCGAATACCACCCACTGGGTTCCGTGCTTGATTGAGTCCTCGATGAAGAGGAAAAGGCGTCTGACGTTGACGTAGCGCCACTCGGGGATCGAGCTGAGAGTGCGCGCCCCCCAAACCCGCCGGCCGCGGTTGGGGAACTCGCGCAGTGCGTTGATCCCGACCGGGTTGAGCAGATCCTGCTCGCGCTGGTTGATGTCGTCGTCAAGGTCGGCGATCTGCTGGATCACCACATTGGCTGGCGACTTGTGGAC
>Ga0299907_10001838_pt1 | contig 12574 bp, 12 predicted proteins | sample RVTome_16_FD_198680 | JGI IMG/M metagenome (GOLD analysis project Ga0299907, IMG submission 198680) | Soil microbial communities from uranium-contaminated site in the Upper Colorado River Basin, Wyoming, United States - RVT152D67 (version 2) ...
TGAGAGTCCTCGGCTCCGGAGGTGGAGAGACGCCACCTGCTGCAGAAGACACCACCACGACGAGTGCGGGCAACGATGACACGGTGGAGCCGGGCACCTCCACCACCGTTCCTGGCGACACCTCGAGCACGACAGTCCCGGGCACCACCCCGTCCGATCTGGGTGAGCTGCGCGAAGTGACGCTCGACACCGTCTTCGAAGGCTTCAACTTCCAACCCTCCGCCGTCGGCGCCCCCGTGGGGGACGACCGGATCTTCGTCATGCAGCGCCACGGCACCATTCGGGTGCTCGACGCAGAGCGCAACCTCGTGGAGGAGAACTTCATCGATCTGACTGACAGGGTGCTGGCCGGGGGGATCGAACAAGGGCTCCTCGGCATGGCGTTCCACCCCGATTACGCGAACAACGGGCGGTTCTTCGTCTACTACACGGACAAGGGCGGCAACCGGCAGCTCTCCGAGTTCGCGGTCTCGGCGGACAACCCGAATCTGGCCGACCGTGAGAGCGAGAAGGTGATCTTCGAGTACGAGCAGCCGGAGAACGCGACCGACATCCGCCACTACGGAGGGAATCTCACCTTCGGCCCCGACGGGTACCTGTGGGTCTCCATGGGTGATGGCGCCGACAGCCGCGTCCAGGGACAGGACCCCAACACCCCCTACGGGACCATCGTTCGCATCGACGTCGACAGTGGCGACCCCTATTCGGTTCCCCCGGACAACCCGTTCGTCGACGGTGGCGGTCTGGCAGACGTGTGGGCCTATGGGTTGCGTAACCCCTGGCGCTTCTCCATCGACGCGGTCGACGGGTTGATCTATATCGCCGACGTGGGCCACGCCGACCAGGAAGAGGTCAACGTCGTCCCCATCGCCGAAGGGGGTTACAACTTCGGTTGGTCGGACATGGAGGGGACGCGGTGTTTCCATCTCTCCGATTGCGACCCCGCCCAATACACCGCGCCTGCCGTCACATACACCCATGACGAAGGTCTCTCCATCACAGGGGGATACGTGTACCGGGGCGCTGAGATCCCCGAGCTGGCAGGCACCTATTTCTACTCAGACTGGGTGCAGCAGTGGATCAAGGGGTTCAAGTACGTCGATGGCGAGGTCACCGAGGCGAGGGACTGGACAGCCGACCTGGGCGGTCCTGTCGGCTCGATAACCAGCTTCGGGCTCGACGGCCACGGGGAGATGTACGCGGTCACCTATGAAGGTGGTCTCTACAAGTTCACCGCAGTCAGGGACTAGCCGGCAACTCCACGATCTCCCCCGGATAGATCAGATCGGGGTCCCCGGAGCGGAGACGTGGGGTGTTCACCTCCACGACGTCTCGCCAGAAGGGAGCGATCTCTCCGTCCGACGCCCCGGCGCCCAGGTGGTCAGCCGAGATCTTCCACAAGTGGTCGCCCTTTTCGACAACCACGGTCTCGGGCGATGTGTCGCTTGTCGGCGTTGGGGTCTCCGACGTTGCCGGGTGGCGAATGGGGGAGGAGACGTCGGCGCCCGCTATGCCGGTGACTGTGAACAGGCCGACCAGAGCGATGACGGCGAGGACCCGGGTCATATGACCAACGTATGGCCTCGGCTCAGCCGGGGGAAGGGGGTTACGATCGGCGGATGAAGGTTCGTATCGGAATAAGCACCACCGACAAGCTGCTCGAGTTGGAGGTCGACGACCAGGCGGCGTTCAAGGAGGAGATGGAGCGAGCCGTGGCCGAGGGCGGACTGGGGTGGTTCACCGACTCCAGGGGACGCACCGTCGGCATCCCGGCCCGGAGCGTCGCATTCATCGAGATGGAAGACTCCGGAGACAGCCACACCGTTGGGTTCGCCCCCGCTGTCTGACCGAGGACTCTATGTAGAAGAGGCGCCCATCCGGGCGCCCCTTCCAAGAGTCGATTGGGATTCGTTCAGACAGAGCGTCTGCGACGCTCGGCGAGCCAGCGCTTGCGGAGACGACGACGGTCGTCTTCGGCGTAGCCGCCCCACACTCCGGATTCCTGGTTGGTCTCCAGAGCGTATTGCAGGCAATCTTCACGAACCATGCATGTGTTGCAGATGGCCACGGCGGCCTCGATCTGCTCGACGGCAGGCCCTGTCGTCCCGACCGGGAAAAAGAGCGTCGGCTCCGAATCCCGACAGGAAGCGAGGTCTCGCCAGTCTGTGGTGATGGTTGTGAGGGTCATTTGTTCCTTACTTTGTGATCTTTTTCACAAGTGCACCGTCAGGAGTCCGACCCGGGGTGCTTGGGGGGTTTCCGGGGCGGAATTTAATGTCCTGCCCCTCTCTTGTAAACGGATTTCTGGGGTTTGTTTCTCGTGAGCGCCGAAGTCCTGACCATCGGCCACCGCGGGTGGCCGACCCGGTACCCGGACAACACGCTCCGTGGCTTCCTCGCCGCGGCGGAGGTCGCCGACGGTGTCGAGCTCGACGTCCGCAGGTCCCGAGACGGCAAGTTGGTGCTGTCTCACGATCCGTCGCTCGGAGGTCTCCCTGTTTGGCAGACGCCGTGGTCGCAGCTCTGTGAGCTCGACCTCGGTGACGGCCATCACCCAGCGCTCCTCGACGAGGTGCTGGCTGCGCTTCCTGGCACACCTGCCCAACTCGAGATCAAGAACTGGCCGACGGACCCCGGCTTCGAACCGGACCATCGGCTTGCTCTGGAGGCCGCGGAACGGGCCCGTCCGGGGGATGTGATCACCGGGTTCAACCCGGGCACGCTCGCCGCGGTTCGCCGGGCCTACTCCGACGTCCCCACCGGGCTTTGCGTCCCGGGTGCGGCGGACTTCGATCAGGCTGTCAAACACTGTTTGGACGCAGGCCATTCCGTCTTGGTTCCACAGTTTTCCCTTGTGACGGAGCGGCTAAACACCGAGCTCGCCGTCTTTCCCTGGACAGTCAATGCCCCCGCGACTGCCGAGGAGTTGGTGCAGCGCGGTGTGGCGGGCATCATTACCGACGATCCCGGAACCATTTCCGCCACCCTCCGGAGAGAGCTATGACCATCCAACAGCAACTCACCGCTGAGCTGAGGGACGCGATGAAGGCCAAGGACGCGCCGCGTCGCGACGTCATCCGCCAGGTCCAGACCGAGGCAGCCACCGCCAGGAGCCACCCGGACTTCACCGGCGAGGTAGACGATGCCTTCTACGAGAAGGTCATCGCCTCCTATGTGAAGAAGATGGACAAGTCACGTGAGGAGTACACCGCCCTCGGGGAGCGGGGTGAGGAGATGGCGGACAAGCTCGCCTTCGAAGTCGAGTACCTCTCCCGATGGCTTCCCAGCAAGCTCGACGAGGAGGCCACCCGTCGTCTAGTCGTCGAGGCCATCGCCGAGTTGGGAGCTGCGGGGGACGAGAAGGCGGCAGGTCGGGTGACCGGTCATCTCATGAAGTCCCACGGCCAAGATCTCGACGGCGGGTTGGTCAATCGTCTCGTCCGGGAGGAACTCGCGCCCTGAGACTGCCCGACTTCGAGCCGATGCTCGCGGGTCGGCGGGCGGAGCCCTTCGACGACGAGAGATGGTGGTTCGAGGTCAAGTGGGATGGCTACAGAGCGGTCGTCGGCTCCGAGCGTGGCGTGGTCCGTGCCCGATCGCGCCGCGGACTCGACCTCCTCGGCCCGTTCCCCGAATTGCGCTCAGTGGAAGTCCCCGATGGTGTGGTGGTCGATGGCGAGATCGTCGCCTTCGACGCCAACGGGGTGCCCTCCTTCTCCCTGCTACAGCGGAGGACCGGGTTCGGGGGTGCTGGGACCGGAGCCAAGGTGGGGGTCAACCTGGTGGTGTTCGACCTGCTGTTCCGCGGCGTCCCGCTGGTCGACCGACCCTACGAGGAACGTCGCTCGCTCCTGGATGAGCTCGAACTCGCTCCGCCGATCATCGTCCCAGAGCCGACCCCGGGCAAAGGAGAGTCGCTGTTCGCCGCGGTAGCGGAAAGGGGCATGGAGGGTATCGTCGCCAAGCGTCTCGGCTCGCGGTACCAGCCGGGCCGGCGATCGGACGACTGGCTCAAGATATCGGTACGCCACACTCTGCGGGCAGTGGTTGGCGGATATCTTCCTGGTGACGGCGGTCGCTCCTCGACCTTTGGGTCGGTTCTCGTCGGTCTCTACGAGCCCGCGGGGCTACGTTGGATCGGCGCCGTCGGCTCTGGCTTCAACGAAACGTCGCTGCGTGCCTTCAACGACGCCTTGCGTCAGATGCACCGACCCGACAGCCCATTCATCGGCGATGTCGTGGTCCCCGGTCCGGCCCGGCCCGTTTGGGTGGAGCCGGCGATCGTCATCGAGGTCGAGTACAAGGAGTGGACCCACGACGATCACCTCAGGGCACCCGTGTACAAGGGAGTCGAGTTGGCCGACCCCGAGACCGTCACGTGGGCAGAGGAGGGCCCTGACGCTTAGCCGACGGTGGTCTCACTGATTCGATTCCGATACCAGTGGTAGCTGTCCTTGGGGATTCGCCGCCTGGTCTCATCGTCGACCCAGACCAGCCCGAACCGTTGGGAGAAGCCCTCGATCCACTCCAGGTTGTCGAGAAAGCTCCAGACGAAATAGCCGTCCACCGCCACCCCCGACCGGCGAGCAGCCAGCGTGGCCTCGATGTGCGAGTCGAGATACACGATGCGTCGCTCGTCTCTGATCCTGCCCTCGGGGTCGGGGCCATCCGCATAGGAGGCTCCATTCTCGGTGACGAGAATCGATGCCGGCGCGTACTCCTCGCTGATCCGCTGCAGGAAGTCCGTCAAACCTGCGGGGTCGATACGCCACCCCATCTCGGTGAAGCCTTCGGGTGCCCCCGGGCCGACCCTGCCTTCCGGCTCGTCTGACTCCTCACGCCCCGCCGCGATGGTCGCCGTCGTGTAGTAGTTGACGCCGATGAAGTCGATGGGAGTCGCGATCTCGTCGAGGTCTCCGTCGCGCACCAGAGCTCCGAGGCCCGAAGCGAGGTGGCCTCGCTCCTCGTATGCGTCGACCATGTCTTCGGGATAGCCCCGCCCGAAGACCGGGTCGAAGAACCAACGATTGCGGAACCCGTCGAAGTACTTGTTGGCAGCCAAGGAGTCTTCGTCGGCAGGATGGGAGGGTCGGCAGTCGATGGCGATCCCGACCACGACGTCTCTCGATGCCTCCCGCATGGCAGCTGTGGCCCGTCCGTGGGAGACGAGGATGTTGTGCCCGGCAACCAGGGCAGTCTCCCATCCGGTCATCCCCGGTGCGAAGACGCCGTCGCGATGGCCCAGGTACGCGCTCACCCATGGCTCGTTGTGGGTGATCCAACGACTCACCCGGTCTCCGAAGGACTCGACCATGATCCGGGCATAGCGGGCGAAGGCGTCGATCGTGTCCCGGGAGGTCCATCCTCCCCGGTCTTGGAGGGCCTGAGGGAGATCCCAGTGATAGAGGGTGAGACAGGGATCGATGTCCCGGGCCTCGAGCCCGGAGATCAGCCGCTCATAGAAGTCGAGGCCGGCCTGGTTGACCCGCCCGTCGCCATCGGGAACGACCCGTGTCCAAGCCGTGGAGAAACGGTAGGCGCCGATGCCGAGGCCGGCCAGCAGGTCCAGGTCTTCTTCGAGTCGGTGATAGTGGTCAGCGGCGACGTCGCCATTTCCGGGCACGCGGCCCAGGTCACTGAACCGGTCCCAGACGGACTCCCCCTTGCCACCGGCGTGTCGCGCTCCTTCGATCTGGTATGCCGAGGTGCCGACACCCCAGACGAAAGGCCTCGTCAAACGGCGACTGCCGCCGGTGCCTTTGCCCCGACCCGATCACCGGTCGAGGCGTCGAAGAAGTGCAACTTCGAGGTGTCGACGACCAACTCCACGATGTCTCCTCGCTTGACCATGATGTCAGGGCTAACCCTGGCGATGAAGTTGGTCTTGTCGCCGAGCGAGCTGGAGTCTCTCCCGGTGTCGGCGAGCAACTCCTCGATGTCGGGAGTGATGACTGGAGCGCGGTCGACCGTGAAGTGGACATAGGTATCGGCTCCGAGCATCTCGGTGACCTCGATCTCAGCTCGCAAAGTCCTGCTGGGATCGGCACCGGCCACCGAGGCGGCCTCGAGGGAGCTCGGGCGAAGCCCGATGACCAACTCCTTGCCGGTGTAGTTCTCCAGCCCGGGATGACCCTCGATCGCCTTCTTGTCGATCTTGAGACGGTTGTTGGGGAGCACGGCGTAGACGTCGTCACCCGAGCCCTCGATGTGGCCGTAGGTGAGATTCATGGCCGGGCTTCCGATGAATCCGGCGACGAACAGGTTGTTGGGCTCGGAGAAGAGCTCTCCGGGTGGGCCCACCTGCTGCAGGTTGTATGGGCGTGCCGCAGAAACCGGGCGAAGCACCGCGACACGGTCACCGAGGGTCATGGCCTCGACCTGATCGTGGGTCACGTAGACGGTTGTCGTGCTGAGTCGGCCGTGGAGACGCTCCAACTCAGCTCTCATCTGGACCCTGAGCTTGGCATCGAGGTTGGACAGAGGCTCGTCCATCAGGAAGGCGGCAGGCTCGCGGACGATGGCGCGTCCCATGGCGACCCGCTGTCTCTGACCTCCGGAGAGGGCTTTTGGCTTGCGGTCGAGATAGTCGGTGATCTCGAGGATCTCCGCCGCCTCGCCGACCCTCCGGTTGATCTCGTCCTTGGAGAACTTGCGAAGCTTCAACCCGAAGGCCATGTTGTCGAAGACCGACATGTGGGGGTAAAGGGCGTAGTTCTGGAACACCATGGCGATGTCCCGATCCTTGGCGGCGACGTCGTTGACCACCCGGTCCCCGATCGCCATCGTCCCCTCGCTGATGTCCTCTAGCCCGGCGATCATTCGAAGGATCGTCGACTTGCCACAGCCGGATGGTCCAACGAGGACGAGGAACTCCCCATCTTCGATCGTGAGGTCGACATCTCCGACCGCCCGTGTCCCGTCGGGGTAGATCTTTCCCAGGTCTTCCATCTTGATCTCAGCCAAGGGTCCCTTCCATCTGTCGACAGCGGACTGAAACATAGTGGAAACTTCGCGGCCGCGGCTACGCCGATCAGGTGTGGTCGACGATGACTGCCTCTCGGGGAGCCAGGGTGACGGCACCTCCTGTCGCTCCAGGAGGGTTGGGGTCGTGGCTGGAGAAGACGATATGGCCAGGGCCCATCGAGACCGTCTGCTCTTCGTTGGAGAAGTTGGCGGCAATCGTCGAAGTCTCTCCTTCGTGCTCGCGCCGGTAGACAAAGACGTCGTCGGTCGAGGCATCGTCACTCTGGAACGACCCGAGGCGCAACGCCGCGGACCTCTTGCGCAGCGCGAGCAGACGGCGATACATGTTGAGGAGAGATCCCTCGTCGTCCAGTTCGGACTTCACGTTGACCTCCGCGTAGGTGGGGCTCACCGGGAGCCAGGGCACCGCATCAGGGTCGGTGAAACCGGCGTTCGGCTCCGGTGACCATTGCATGGGGGTGCGAGCACCATCCCGGCTCAAGCCCTCGACGTTCCGCCCCCACGGGTCCCTGCTCGCCTGACCACCCGACACGGTCTCCCGCATCCCCAGCTCGTCGCCGTAGTAGAGAAACGGCGTGCCCGGCAGCGTGAGGATCAGAGTGGCGGCGATCCGCTCGTGGCCCTGGGAGAGACGAGAGGCGAGACGCATCTCGTCGTGGTTGCCCATGGTCCAATTGGTCCAAGCACCCTCGGGCATGTTCCACAGCACGGCCTCGACGACTGCCCTCACCGAGGGGACGTCCCAGTCGGCGGCCATCAGGTGGAAGTTGAAGGGCATGCTGAACTCGTCGAGTTGCTCTCCGTAATACGAGGCCCACTCCGGGAGATCGAAGATGTGCATCTCGCCGATCGTCAACGCGTCCCTGTCGTAGGAGTCGACGACCGATCGAAGCCTCCGGTGGGCATCGTGGACATCTGGGTGCCCTCCGTCGTAGAGGTGGAGCCAGTCGTCGTACTCTCCCATCGACTTCCACGGGGTCTGATTGTCGGGCGGCGCCGGCGGGTTGTCCCGTTCCCGAGGGTCTTTCATCATGTGATGGGCCGCATCGATCCGGAATCCGTCGACTCCGAGGTCTAGCCAGAATCGGGCGACAACCATCATCGCCTCGACCACCTCTGGGTTCCTCCAGTCGAGGTCCGGCTGTGTGGCGAGGAAGGTGTGGCGGTACCACTGGCCCGTGGTCTCATCGAAGGTCCATGCCGGCCCTCCGAAGATGCTGACCCAGTTGTTGGGTGGGCCGCCGGCCCGGCTGTCACGCCATACGTACCAGTCTCGTTTGGGTGCATCCTGGGACGATCTCGACTCCCGGAACCACGCGTGCTGGTCGGAGGTGTGATTGGCCACGTAGTCGACGATGACCTTGAGACCTAGAGCGTGTGCGCTCTCGATGAGGTCGATGGCGTCGTCGAGGTCGCCGAAGAGTGGGTCGACGTCAGTGTGGTCGGAGACGTCGTACCCCCAGTCTTTCATCGGGCTCTTGAAGAACGGAGAGAGCCAAATGGCGTCGACACCCAGCGTGTCGGAGAGGTAGTCGAGCCGCCCCGAGATGCCGGCGAGGTCGCCGTATCCGTCGCCGTCCGAGTCGGCGAAGCTCAACGGGTAGATCTGGTAGACAACCGCCTCCCGCCACCACGGGGTGCTCCGAGCTTCGGGTCGAGACATCGGGGGCAGCGTAGATCCGGGTGGCCGCTCGTCAGGAAACCGACATGGTTCTGTGTGTAGTGTCAGGTGCCGCGAGTCACGACTCGCGCAATATCCGCGAACAAGAGGATGAACAAGTATGAAGAGAACGCGATGGTTTATCGCCCTCCTCGCCGTTCTCGCCATGGTCCTGGCGGCCTGTGGCGACGGTGACGGTGGCGGCGACGGCGACGGAGATGGCACCACCGCTCCCTCCGGAGATGGCGGCGACGGCGAGGAAGTCGGTGCGGCGTTCGCGTTGTTCGGCGCCCCGACCGGAACCGAGGGTGAAGCCCTCCAGGGATTCATCGACGTCTACAACGAGGAGACGGGCTCGGAGATCACCTTCCGCGGCTCGACCGATTTCGAGAACGAGCTGAGGATCGCCGTCGACGGCGGTAATCCGCCCGAGGTTGCGTTCACACCGCAGCCTGCATCGATCTGTGCCTTCGCCGACGACGGCGATCTCGTCTCCCTCGAGGAGATGGGCTTCGACATCGCCGACATGGAGGCCAACCACTCCAAGTTCTGGATGGACCTCGGACTATGTGAGGACGGCAACCACTACGGGATCCCATGGTTCCCGAACTTCAAGTCGGTAGTGCACTATCACATCCCGACGTTCGAGGACGGTGGCTACGAAATCCCCGAGACCTATGAGGACCTGATCGCCCTGAGCGAGCAGATGGTGGCGGACGGAGTGACACCGTGGTGCTTCGGCTATGGCGCCGGTGGTGCCACAGGCTGGGCTGGCACCGACTGGATCGAGGACATCTTCGTGCGGCTGCACGGAGGAGACGCCTACACGGACTGGTTCACTCACGAGATCCCCTTCAACGACCCGATGGTCGTGGAGGCCTTCGATACCTATTCGGAGATCCTCCATGGGGAGGGTTTCGTGCTCGGTGGGGCAGCCAATGTGCCCAGCATCGTGGTCGAGGAGTCCGTCGGCCCACTGTTCCAGGAGCCTCCGGGCTGCGCGATGCTCAAGCAAGGCTCGTTCGCAGCCAATTGGTTCCCGGACGCACCCGACTACGAGGAAGGCGAGGAAGCTGAAATGGGTGTGTTCCCGTTCCCAACCATCGGTGGCAACACCGGTGCCATGGGCGGTGGTGACACCCTGATCGTCTTCGAATCGTCTCCGGAGACCGTCCAGGCCATCCAGGACTGGATCAGTCCGGACTGGCAGTGCACGTTGGCCTCGGAGTCGGGCGGTGGTATCGCCCCCTACGGCGGGCACGGTGTCGCCGGTGTCGAGCGACTGCCTGGTCACGCCGAAGTCGACCCCAACTGCTATGAGTCGGATGCGGCCAAGAGCTTCGCCGAGACGATCACCGAGGCGTTGGCGGCCAACTCCTTCGTGTTCGATGCCTCGGACCTCATGCCACCAGAAGTTGGTCAGCAGAGCTTCTGGCAGGGGATGATCGATCATGCCAGCGGGATGTCCTCTCAGGAGATCACTGACACGATCGAGGCCAGCTGGCCTGGCGGCTGACGAGAGACACTATGTGGAGGGGCGGCTCATCCGCCCCTCCACTCGACCCGACCCGGCCCGATCACGCGGGCTATGGTCGCTAAACCTGACTTGAGACCGATGGTCGAGGTGATGTGATGACGACACCCCCAGTGCTCCGGGACGACGACGTAGAGGTCAGCCACCCTCACGGCGACCCGGGAGCGCGTGACTCTTCTCCGCAGCTGTGGCTGCTTCGCATCCTCAGCGCCCTGATCATCCCTGCGGTCCTCGCACTCTTCTTCTTCACATTCGAGTTCCTCCAGGATCCTGAGACCAACAAGATCGTCCAGATCACCGTGGCCATAGTGGTCGGGGTCGGAGGGGTGTGGCTGCTCTATTGGGCACTCGATCGTCTCGTCAACGCGATGCCCGATCGGGTCGGCGCTGGGGTTCGGCCCTTCGTGTTCGCCGGGCCGGCGCTGATACTCCTCGCCTTCTACCTGATCTACCCGACCATCGACACGGTCATCACCAGCCTCCGTGACGCCGGTGGCGACGAGTGGGTCGGGATCGACAACTTCGTCCGGGTCTTCACCGAGAACACCTATCTGATCTCGCTGCGCAACAGCATCTTCTGGGCGATCCTGGTTCCCATCGTCTGCGTTGGCGTCGGTCTCGCAGTGGCTGTCCTCGCCGACCTGCTGCCACGAAGGACCGAATCGACGTTCAAGTCGCTGATCTTCCTGCCCATGGCGGTCTCGTTCGTGGGTGCTTCGGTGGTCTTCGCCTTCATCTACAGCTTCCGCGTGGAGGGGTTCGGCGATCAGATCGGCCTGCTGAATGCGATCTGGACTGCGTTCGGAGGCGACCCCGTCGACTGGTTGCGGGTTCCGTTCTGGAACAACTTGTTCCTGATGGTGATCCTCATCTGGACCCAGACCGGATTCGCGATGGTGATCCTCTCTGCGGCGATCAAAGGCGTGCCGGAGGATCTCCTCGAAGCAGCCCGAATCGATGGCGCCAACGAGTGGCAGGCCTTCCGCAGGATCACGGTTCCAACAATCGCCTCCACCATCGTGGTGGTTTGGACGACGATCCTGATCACCACCTGGAAGGTCTATGACATCGTTGCGGTGATGACCGGCGGCCGTGACGGCACGTCCGTGGTGGCCGAGAGGATGGTGACAGAGTTCTTCACGTTCCAGAACAACGGCGTCGGCGCCGCCCTGGCGGTCGTGCTCCTCGTCGTGGTGACGCCGATCCTCGTCATCAATATCCGTAGGTTCCGCCAGCAGGAGGCTTTGCGATGACGGCCGTCGCCCAGAAACCACCCCCCCTCCCTGTGGTGAAAGACAAGAGCAACTCTTTCGTCGTAGCCAAGACCCCCGTCTATCTGGCATGTCTGCTCATTGCCGTCGTTTGGGTCATCCCCGCCCTTGGGATCCTGATCAACTCGTTCCGCAATCCCCAAGCAATCCAGTCGACGGGGTGGTGGACGGTGATCGGCGAGGTGTTCAACCCCGATACCTGGACTCTGCAGAACTACGCAACGGTGCTCGACCAGGGATTCGGCAATGCCTTCGCCAACTCACTGGCAGTCACCATCCCGGCGGTGGCCATCCCGATCACCGTGGCGGCGTTTGCGGCGTACGCATTTGCGTGGATGGACTTCCCGGGCCGCAACCTCTGGTTCGCCGCCGTGGTCGGCCTCATGGTCGTCCCCCTGCAGATGGCTCTGATCCCGATTCTCAGGATCTACACGGTGTTCGACCTCACCGGGTCGTTCCCGGGGCTGTGGTTGGCCCACACCGGCTTCGGCTTGCCTTTGGCGGTCTATCTCTTACGCAACTACATGGGATCGTTGCCGTCGTCCCTGATCGAGTCGGCGCAGATCGACGGTGCCAGCCACTGGACCATCTTCACCCGGCTGATCCTGCCGCTCTCGACGCCGGTGCTCGCCGCCTTCGCCACGTTGCAGTTCCTCTGGGTGTGGAACGACTATCTCGTCGCCCTCGTGTTCCTGGGAGTGGCCAATCCCGACAACGCCGTGATCACCGTGGAGCTCGCCGGACTGCAAGGCCAGTTCGGTGAGGGAGCGCTCAACCTGTTGCCTGCAGCGGCCTTCGTGAGCATGGTCCTTCCGTTGGTCGTGTTCTTCCTGCTGCAGCGGTACTTCGTCCGCGGTCTCACCGCCGGCTCGGTCAAGGGTTAGGGCCTGACAGAACCAGAGCCCACGACACCCGGTCCCAGCCGGCGGCGTAACTGGCTGGCGATCGGTGTCGGGCTGGTGGCCCTCTTCTTCAGCTATGTGGCCTATGCGGCTGCATTCGTTGCCTCCGAAGATGGCTCTGCCTTCGATATCGACGGGGGGCTCGTCACCATTGCCCTCGCACTTGCACCGCTCGTGTTCATTTCCGTCGCCTTCATCTCACGCAATCCGCAGGCTCGGAGGA
>Ga0299907_10001839_pt1 | contig 12573 bp, 12 predicted proteins | sample RVTome_16_FD_198680 | JGI IMG/M metagenome (GOLD analysis project Ga0299907, IMG submission 198680) | Soil microbial communities from uranium-contaminated site in the Upper Colorado River Basin, Wyoming, United States - RVT152D67 (version 2) ...
GACCCCGGCTCGATCTCGACCAGCAGCTTGACCGATTCGGTAACTGCGGCCTCGGCGTCGGCCTGACGACCTGCCCGATGATGTAGATCGGCGAGATGGTTGAAGAGGGCGCCGCGGCGGTGTCGGTCGCCGATCCGGGCCGCGATGTCCAGAGCTTCCCTGACCAGATGAACCGGCTCCGTGTCTTGTCCAGATTGGGCGAGGTTGTGAGCAAGAGCGTTCAACACGCCCATCCTGGCAATCGGGTCCTCATCGGCGAGCTCGAGAGCTTCCCGCAGCATCTTCTCGCCTTCGGCGCGATGGGGGGTCACCATGCCCAGCACGGAACGGGCGCGCGCCTTCCCGGCGGGATCCGCCCCCTCCGCGGCCGCAACCGCCCGATCGGCCCGCTCGCGGGCTCCCTTGCGATCACCGAGGCGGAGCAAGGCCAGCGCCCAGTCGCAATACAGGTCGGCCGGAGCCGGATGATCCTCCCGGGCCGCTTCGAAATGGGCGATCGCCTGTTCCAGCCGTCCCAGACGACGGTGGCACTCGCCGATCCGGTGCTCGGCCAGAGCGCGGTCGCCGTCCTTGCCGTGGGCGGCGGCCTTCTCGAACTCGGTGAGAGCCGCCGAGAATTGGCCGTCGAGAAGGAGGACTTCGCCCAGGGCGAGATTGGTCTGGCTCAACTGGGGATGGCCAAGGGCGAGTGCCGACCTATATGACTCGGCCGCCTCGGCGTTGGCAAAGACCGTACGAGCGAGTTCCCCGGCCCGTAGGTACCAGTCGGCGGCAGCCGTGTCCTCCCCTCCCGCCCGGTAGTGGGTGGCGATGCGGGTAGCCGACGCGGCATCAACCGCGGCCCGGACCGATGCGGCCTCGAGGGCACCGGCCGCCCGCCGGTGGAGAAGGCGGCGCCGCACGAGGCTGGTTCCTTCGTAGACGAGTTGTTCCATGGCGTCGAGCCGGAATCCCACTTCTCCTTCCGGTGTCGAGTCGAAGATGCCGCGGGCAAGGAGCGTCTCGGCTGCCGAGGTGACTTCCTCGTCGCTTCGGCCACTAGTGGCTTGGAGCAGGTCGATGTCGGATCTGCCGTGGAGGATGGCCGCCGCAACCATGACCTGGCTCGTGAGGTCGTCGAGATTGCCGAGTTGCACCTCCATGAACCTACGTACACCGGGGGTCGTCCCCGGCTCGCCACCTGTCTCCAGCGCCTCGGTTATCAGCGCCGGCACCCCTCCGGTGCGAGAGGCCAGCGTCCTGGCGTCGGCGGAATTCGTCACAAAGGGCAAAAGCTGGTCCTCGGTGAGAGGCACCAGGATCAGGTCGTCCGATGTCGTCAGCGAGCTCGCCTCCAGGAGAGGCGAAATCAGGGAGGCGTCGGCGAGCCGGTGAGCGAAGACGAGGGTGGCCGAGGTCGTGGCTATCCGGTTGGCCAGGAACGTCAGAAACGACATGGAAGCCGGGTCGGTCCAGTGGGTGTCGTCCACAACGATCAGGATCGGAGCCGCAGTGAACACGGCGAAGAGAGAGTCGAAGAGGCGGCTCTCGCCCAGCGCCTGATCTGCTGGGCCCGGGGGGGCCTGACCCAAATCGGGATCGACGCGGGCCGCCTCCAATAGCGCCCACTCGGGGACTCGATGCACGAGCTCGTGCCAGGACGGCGAGGAGGCGAGCGAGGAGAGAAGCTGGCGGACGACCCCGTAGGCGAGGCCACTCTCGGCCCGGTAGGCCCGGGCACGGGCGATGATTCGGTCCTCCCCTTGGGCGAGATGGAGCATCTCTTCGATGAGCCGGGTCTTGCCCATCCAAGGCTCGCCACCAAGGCGGACGATGCGCCCGCCCATGTGGTCGGAAGCCACGTTAGCCAGGGCCTGCAGTTCACTCTCGCGGTCTATGAGGTCGGCGGCCGGCGCCGGGGCGCCGATGGCCTTGACTGCGACCCGGCGTCGGCTACTGGGCGCCGGCGGCAGGTCGTCGTCGAGAATCGCCTCGTGCAACTCGGTCGTCTCCTCGAGTGGATCCACTCCGAGTTCGACGTCGAGGACGGCCACACACCGGCGGTAGGCCGCCATTGCCCCCGCCCGGTCACCTGACCAGGCGTACAGGAGCATGAGCTGGCGGTAGGCCGGCTCCCGCAATGGGTCGAGGTCGATCCAGCTGTTCACCGCGGAGATCGCCCGTCCATAGTCGCCCCTGGCGGCATGGGCCGACGCCAGGTTTTCGAGAGCCCGCCCGCACCCGAGACGGAATGACTCGGCGGTCGTTCGGATCCAGTCCTCGTACTCCGCGACACCTCGGAGGGCGAATCCGGCCATGAAGTCTCCCCGGTACACGCCCACGGCTCGTTCCAGGGCCGGTATGCAGGCATTACAGACGTCGGCGTCCCCGTGGTCGTGGCCCTGGGCCTCGGCAAGGGCGGCGGTGAACTCCGCCACGTCAGAGCGAGCTTCCCCGGTGAGCCGCACCTGGTCACGATCGGCGACGATGACCTCGGGTCCGGCGGCGGTCCTGAGGGCCGACAGCGTCCGCCGCAAGGTCGCCCGGGCCTGGGCGTCGGATGCTTCCGGCCACAACAGGGTGGCCAGAACGTCGCGCCGGGTGACACCCTCGACGGCCAGGTACGCCAACAGCGCCCCCGCCTTGCGGGTGTCGGCCGCCATCGGCTTCCCATCGCGCTCAAAAACCGGACTGCCCAATATTCGGATGTCGAGAATGACACACTCCGCCTGCCGTTACGGCATCGTAGAGCACCGTGAACTCGGAACGATCACGGTTGGACTCGCCACGCCCCAATGTCGTAACGCTCTCGTCACGGCGACCTGGCATCATGCTGGCTCGTGGGTCTCTTTGACGAGCAAATTCTGCACGGGTCACCTGGCGCGGGTATCAGCGAGGACCCCCGGCAAGCGCGAATCGGCCCGGTCCCGGCCGTGCTGGGGCGGGTGTACCTCGCCGGGGCCATCTTTCTCCACGGCCGGATCTTGGGCACTCAGCCCCCCGTGTTCGTGGCCGGGGCGACCCTGGCGGCGGCGGGGACTCACCCGGAGTTGGCTGCGGTCTGGGTGAAGGATGGAGCGTCGTGAAACGCCGCCGAGCTGCCGCGGCGGCCCTCATCGTCGTCATCGTGGTGCTAGTGGCGATTGCCCTCTTCATCCAATGGGATGTCGGCTTGACGTTCGTCTGGGGGCTGCCCGGCATCGGCGGTCTGTGGGCCCTCGGGTTCGGCGTGGTCGGCTACCTCATCGCGATCCGCCAGGCCGACAATCCGATCGGCTGGCTCTTGCTATTTGCTGGTGTCTTCGCGGCTGTCAACACCGGCCTCGTCCCTCTGGCATTTGACGGTCGCCTACCCGCGGCGTGGGAGACCTTGGCCGGAACCACGTGGGTCCCTTCGCTGGCGGCGATGGTGACGGCACTGGCCCTGATGCCCGACGGCTCTCTGCCTGGGCAGCGCTGGAGAGCGGCGGTGGTGGCGCTGTGGACGGTCGTGGTGCTCGTGATGGTGGCTGTCTTCCCGAGGTCCCCCCTCGCCGCCGCTTCAGTCGCCATCGAGGCTGTCCTCCAGATCGCCTTGGCCGTCGTCCTCGGCGCGGCCCTGGTCCGGTTTCGGCGTTCGACGGGGATCGTTCGACAGCAACTGAAATGGATTGCCTTTGTCGTGTCCCTCGTGGCGGTCACTGCCCTGGCGGTACAACTGGTCATCGCCAATCTCCTACCCCGTTGGTATATCCTCGCCAGCGCCCTTCTCAGCATCGCCATCCTCGGGGTTCCGGTCGCCATCGGGCTGGCCATCTTCCGGTATCGGCTCTACGACATCGACCGCCTCGTGTCCCGAACGGTGGGCTACGGAATCGTCGTTGGGTGCATGGGAGCGGTGTACGCCTTTGGCGCCGTGTGGCTGCCGTCGCGCCTGGTGGGTGATCAACCGCCCCTGTTCGTGGCCGCGGCGACATTGGCGGCGGCGGCGCTGTTCGATCCGGTGCGCCGATGGGTGCTCCACCGGGTGGACAGGCTCTTCTATCGCTCTCGATACGACCTCAGCATCGTGGCCGACGACTTCTCCTCGCACTTGCGAGCAGGCATCGACCTAGAGACATTGACGGACGAGTGGGTTGGAGTTGTGACGGCGACCATGCGGCCAGCCTCGATCGGCATGTGGGTTCGGGAGCGCAAATGAATAGGGAGAACCAAGCCAGCCGCAATCAAGCTCGGATTGGGGCTTTCCGCCTGGCTCGGGTTGCCTTGGTCGGGGGCCGCGGCAAGGGAGTGGGGCGCCAAGGATGACGCACTGCCGTAACGTTGTCGGAACGGTTGGCGGATAGAAAAGGGAGCATGGTCCAGGTGTTGAGACGACGTCCGAAGGCCGAGGTCGTTGAAACGACCTCCGAAGTGGTTCCGACGGTCAAGGTCGAGCAGATCCCGATCCCCCCGGGCGACCCCTTCGAGGCGTATTTGGTGAGCACCGCGGCGCCCGTCCAGCTCGACGATCTCGACCTGAGCTCGCCGGTGGTGGATGCCCTCCGCGCCTCGGGAGTCACCATGGTGGTCCCCCTCGTTGGGCAAGGCGAACTCCTCGGTGCGCTCTACCTCGGACCCCGCCTGTCAGATCAGCCCTATTCGACTGATGATCGCAAGCTCCTGGCCAATCTCGCATCCCAGGTTGCCCCCGCCATGCGTGTCGCCCAACTCGTCCGGGAACAGCAGGCCGAGGCCAAGGAGAGGGAGCGCATCCATCAGGAGTTGCAGGTGGCGGCGCTGATCCAGCACACGCTGCTCCCTCGCCAGCTTCCCCAACGACCGGGCTGGGGTGTCGATGCGTTCTACCGACCGGCCCGGGCCGTAGGTGGGGACTTCTACGACTTCATCGACCTCGCCGACGGGCGTCTCGGTGTCGTCATCGGCGACGTCACCGACAAGGGTGTGCCCGCCGCCCTGGTCATGGCCACCTGCCGGGCCATGCTGCGGGCCGCCGCCACGCGTCACGACAGCCCTGGCGCCGTCCTCGCCGACGTCAACGATGCCCTCGTCGACGAGATCCCACCGGCGATGTTCGTAACCTGTCTCTACGCCATCCTCGACACCGAGACCGGCCTGATGTGTATCGCCAATGCCGGTCACAACCTGCCCTACATCCGCACCGGTGGCGGAGTCAGCGAGTTACGTGCCACCGGTATGCCGCTGGGTCTCATGCCGGGGATGGTCTACGAGGAACGGAGCCACACCTTGGTCGACGGCGACGTCATGGTCCTCACCTCCGACGGCATTACCGAGGCCCACGATCCCGAAGGCGAGATGTACGGATTCCCCCGCCTGTTGGGCCGGGTCGCAGCTCCTGCCCCCCACGGTGACTTCGTCGCCGCTGTGGTAGACGATGTCGAGCGCCACACCGGGCCCGACGCCGAGCAGGAGGACGACATCACCCTGGTGGTGGTCAGGAGGACAGCATCGGCCCGGTCCTCTGCCGAGGCGTTCCGTTCCGGTCCCAGTGACATCCTTGCGACCTTCGGCGTTGCATCGGTGGAAGGCAACGAGCGCTTGGCGATCGACCAGGTCGTTGATGCCGTGGCAGGGGCGGGGCTGGAGTCGGCCTGCCTTGAACGGCTCAAGACGGCGGTGGGTGAGACTGTGATGAACGCCATCGAGCACGGCAACCAATATCGAGCCGATCTCGAAGTCGCCGTCGAGGTCTCTGCCTCGGCCGAAGCGGTGTCCGTCAAGGTCACCGATCACGGGGGCGACCGACCGATCCCCGAGGCCGAGATACCCGATCTCGAGGCCAAGCTCGCCGGTGAGCAGACCCCCCGCGGTTGGGGGTTGTTCCTCATCGGCCAGATGGTGGATGAGATGACCGCGACCAGCGAGAACGGGTACCACACCGTGCAACTCGTGATCAACAAGAAGGAGGCCACAGATGCCAGGTGAGGCATTCGCCGCAACCGTCACCAACCGTGGGACCGATACGATCATCGAGATGACCGGGGACGTGAACCGGGCCGCGCAGGAAGGCCTGGAGGAGGCGTACGGCCAAGTCGCCGGCGGGGAGGGAAGGGTATTGCTCGACTTCCAGAACGTCGACTACATCAATTCGACCGGCATCGCCCTGATCGTGGGTTTACTGGCCCGGGCCCGGGCCGAGGGTCGGGGGGTGGCTGCCTTCGGGTTGACCCCCCACTATCTGGAGCTGTTTCAGATCACCCGGCTGTCTGATTTCATGACCATTTACGAAGACGAAGGCGCCGCGGCTGCGGCGGGGAGCTAAGGGAGGCTGCATATGACCACCACCAATCTGACAATGAGTGTGAGGGATGCCGGCGAGGGCGTCCGGGTAGTAGACATTGCGGGCGAGATCACGGGATTCAGCGAAGCCGCGGTGAGTAGCGCCCACGACGAAGCGGCTTCGACGGACCCCAAGGCCGTTGTGCTCAACTTCACCGGTCTCGAGTACATGAACAGCGGCGGGATCGGACTCCTCGTCACCACCTTGATCCGTGCCCAACGCTCGGGCCATAAGCTCCTGGCGTACGGCCTGACCGATCATTACCGCGAGATCTTTTCCCTCACGCGTCTCGATGAGGCGATCGGGATCTATGACGATGAGGCAGCCGCGGTAGCTGGGGTGTAGTGCTCGCTAGCGCTCGCTGTTCTAGGTAATGAGTTCTAGGTAATAGGTTCTAAGTTGTAGGTTCCTCGGGTGGTCGGTTGTCGGTGGTCGGTCGTCGGTAATCGGTGATCGGTTGTCGGTCGCGGTCGGTGGCTTGGCGGCCGCCTCTTCTTGGGCGGGTCACATCCCGCTTACCTTGTCCCGCCCGCCGAGAACTGAGAACTGAGAACTGAGAACCGACAACCGACAACCGACGACTTAGAACTTAGAACCTATTACCTAGAACTCAGAACCCCCTAGGGCTGCTTTAGCGGCGTAGTAGCCGCACATGCCGTGGACCCCGGCCCCCGGCGGAGTGGCCGAAGAGCACAGGTACAGCCCGTCGCCGAACCGGTAGGGCCGGTTGGATCCGAGCTGAAACACCTTCCTGAGACCGAACCCGCCTCCGGCGATGTCTCCGCCGATGTAATTGGGGTTGTGAGCCTCGAGGGCCTCCGTGGTCATGGTGTGGCGGGCGAGAATCAGGTCCCGGAAGCCGGGGGCGAATCGCTCGACCTGGGCCTCGATGGCATCGGTCATGTCGACGTCGGACCCCGCCGGGACGTGGCAGTAGCCCCAGACCGTGTGGGCGCCCTCGGGGGCCCGCGACGGGTCGAACAGTGACTGCTGAGCGATGAGGACGAAGGGGCGTGCCGGGTGGCGGCCGGCATGGACGGCATCCTCGGCCTCGGCTACCTCCTCGTAGGTACCGCCGACGTGGACGGTTCCGGCTCGCGGGCTGAAGTCGTCGAGCCAGGGGATCGGCCCGTCCAGGGCCCAGTCGATCTTGAAGGCGCCTGGGCCCCGATTGCCTCCGCCGTTCTGGTGACGGCCCCCGACGCGGTCGCCACCGATACGGGCAGCATGCTCGGGCATGAGATCGAACAGGACGCTGGGCGCCGGGGGCAGGTCGCCCAGGGACTTCACCATCTGGCCCGTCTCGATAGTCCCGCCGGACGCCGCAACGAGGTCGGCCAGACGGTCGGTGATCTGGCGGGAGCCGCCCCGGGCGAGGGGCCAGCCGTAGGCGTGGCCTGCCACGGCGAATATGAGCATCACCCCTCCTGTCAGAGGCGAGCCGAAGGGGGCCATGGCGTGGGCTGCCAGTCCCGACAGCAGGGCACGAGCCTCGGTCCCGTCAAAGCCCGAGATGAGCATGGAGGCGGGCAGGGCACCCCGGGTGGCGAGTCGGACAAAGCTCCCCGGATTGTTGGGGACCACCTGGAGTGGTCCGAGGAAGTCCTCCATGACCTCGCCAGCTCGCTCCACCAGTGGCCCGATCACTCGCTGATAGCGGCCAGAGTCGACTCCCAGCCCGTCAGCCGTGGTCGTGACATCTCTGTGCAGGGCGGCGGCTCGTCCCTCGCCGAGAGGGTGCGCCAGCGGAACCGTGGGATGAATCCAGTCGACCCCGAGGCCAAGTTCGGCGAAGGCGGGCGAGGCTGCCCCCATAGGATGGATCGCCGAGCAGATGTCATGCCAGAAGCCGGGCAGGGTGACCTCCTCGGTCCGGGTGCCCCCACCGATGACGTCGGCCTGCTCCAGGACGAGAACCCGGCGACCGGCCGCCCCGAGGACGGCGGCGGCCGTCAGGCCGTTGGGGCCCGCCCCGACCACGACGGCTTGGTATTCGGGCACAGCTCTATTGTCGTCGCGCAACCGTTACGAGAATGTGATGATGAGGGGGAAGCCGGCGGCCATTTCCCGTAACGATGACGGAACGGCGATCGCCGAGAGTGGCAGCAACGAAAGGATGGCGATGACCGAGCCACGCGATTCCCAAAGTTGGGCGAAACCGATCGAGAGCTTTCACGTCGAAGCAGTGGCAGCCGGCGCTGCCAAGGGCAATGTCGAAGGGCGTCGGCCCACCGGGCCTCTCCAGGGATTCGGCCAGTTGTGGCAGAAGACATACGAGGTCCGCATTCCCGGTCCGACACCCGAAGAGGTCATTTCGACCTGGAAGGCGAACTTCGGTGAGTTCTGGTATCCGTCGAACAAGTTCTATGCCCCGGCCGGCGGTATCGCTCCGGGAGAGATCGCCCTGATCGGTGGTGGCAAGGGACCCACCAAGGTCACCAGCGGGGTGCGGGTCATCTACGCCGACGATCGCTCGTGGTCCTACATGACCCCTGAGGGGCATCCATGGGCTGCGATCATCACCTTCAGCGCCCACGACGGCGACGACGGGGCGACAGTCGCCCGGGTGCATCTGCTGGTGCGGGCCAACGACCCCTTGTACGAGGCGAGTTTCCGCATCTACACCTCTCGGCTCGAGGACAAGATCTGGAACCACACCCTCACCCAGGTCGCCGGGCACTTCGGGAGTCACGAGCCGGTAGTGGCGGATGTGAGGCTGGTCGACAAGCGTCGCCAGTGGAAGCAGGTGAACAACATCTGGAAGAATTCCGCCCTCCGCACGCTCCTCCGGCGAGACCGAGTGGGATGAGCCACCTCGACAACTGACACCGGACAACAAAAGGACCGGGTCCCCTCAGGGACCCGGTCCTTCGTCGCCTGCTCTCCTTACAGGAGGACAGCTCGCCGGCGGATGTGGAGGAACACGAAGCCGGAGAAGACCAGGGTCACACCGACTGCCATAGCCACCGCGGAGAGGGCGTAGGCCAGGATGCCGAGGCCCAGGGCGGTGGTCAGGGACGTGGCGGTGACCCAGGATGCCCGCGCCTCGTTGGCGACCATGACCGCTTCACCGTTTTCGTCGAGGACGGCGGTGCCGCTCTCGTCGACCTGAGGGACCTCACGGGGCATCTCCGAGTAGTAGAGGCCGCCGGTGCGGTCGAGTTGGTGGTGGGTGATGATGTCGGACTGAGCCCACATCGTGAACGGCCCGCGCACGGCGGTCTCGGGGATGGCTGCGTCCTCGGGAGTGACGACGTCCTGGGCCACGGCCTGATCCCAGGTGTACCACGCCCCGAAGGCCCCCCCGGCCAGCGCCCCGAATCCGACGACCAGCGCCAGGATTCCGGCGACCAGGAGCAGCCAACTCCGCTTGTGACCTGTGGTGGTTTCGGGAGCGACGATCCGTTCTCTTTCAATGGCAGTCATCAGGTGCCTTCCTTTCCTTCGGCGAACTGCCTGATGTCGCCATCGTGTCGAAGCCGAGGCCGGCGGGCCACAGGCAAAGGTCACCCGATGGGGGGCCAACGGTCCCAGACACCTCGGGACCTATTCTGTGGGTCGTGTTCGCGCCTATTCGCGTCGGTTTCGACCCACAGAACGGTTGAGGGCGAGGGAACTAAGGCGGCGTCCGAAGTCGACGAACCAAAACAAGAAGAGAATCACGGCTGCTGTCGGCAAACCGGCGACGAGGAGGGCGCCGCCCAGGTTGGCGGCGACGAGTGGTATCCACCCCCGGCGTGTCATCGTCTCGAACTTGTGGCTCAACGGAGGCCCCGTCAACACCGGGACCAGATAGGCGAGAGAGCCGGCCAGGACCTGTCCGACTCCTGCCAGCACGGCCGCCGTGGTCCAACGATTGAATGGAACCGAGCCGCTGCCACTCACGAGGGTGAGGCCGTCGACCACGCACCAGACGATCAGCCAGGCCACCCCGATCCCGACCTGGAGGAATTGAAGGTCCTGGTGCCCCTTCTCCCACAGTCGCGCGATGATCCCCGCCAGCATCGTTGCGGCGGCCGCCGCCGCCAGGATTGCCCCGGCCCCCACCAGCCATCCCGGCCCCACCAGCCCGGCCACGAACGACAGGCCGCTCGCCAGGCACAGCCACCAGGCTGCGATCGCCTCCCGGCCGCTGACGGAACGATGGTGAACGACCGTGGCCATGAAGGTGGGGATGGTTCCGATGATGGTGAACCCGACCAGGCCCACCAGATTCAGGTGGGAGTGGACGAGGCGCCAGCGGGCGAACTGCTCACCGGCGGCCCCTGAACCGAGGAGAGCGCCCAGGATCATTCCGATCCCGCCGCAGGCGAAGGCGGTCAGATAGAACCGGGCCGAGAGATCGAAGCGCCGCAGGAGACTCCGCTTGACGGCCCCGACGATGGACAGGGTGAGAGCCGTCAGGCCACCCACGATGGCGCCCGCTCCGAACCACACAACTACGGGGAGTGACCCGGTCACCCCGACGAGCACAGAGGCTACGCCGACGATCACCAGCCAGCGTTGGGACGTGGTGAGACGGGCCGAGGGGGGCGAGGCGGCCGCCCACGTGATCGTGAACATCTGGCTGGCGCCGGAAATTGCCAAGAGGACCGTTCCCGCCAGGAAGGCATGGAGCGGGCCCCACCACGATCCTCCCCGCCACAGGACAAAGGCGGCCCAGACCGCGGCCGCGACGGCGAAGAACGCCGCCGCCCGGAAAGCCCGGCGGGCGATGGCGTGGGATGCCACCACCCGTTGGTTCGAGGCGGGCTTCATGGGCCCTTCTTGGGGGCCCACCGCGGATAGTCGATCCCGGCGGCGCGGTTTATGAGAAACCCCTGGGCCGTGAGGAGCGCCACGGCCAGCATCAAGACCGCCAATTCAGAAGGAGTGCGCAGGATCCCGAGCGACACGATCAAAGTGGTCGCCCCGGCCGGGGGATGGGGCACCCGTCCCCAAACCATGACACCTGAGGTGAGGCCGAGTGACAAAGCCGCCGCCCCCACTCGGGGTAGGGTGACGGTGGAGGCCAGGGCGGGAGCGGCCTCCGTCAGTCCGAATACGACAAGCGACACGTAGCCGGCAACGGCGCCGATCAGATGCCCGAAGAAGGTGTTGCGAGGCGAAGCCGACGCCTGATTGGGGGTGTAGAAGAGCAGAAAGGCGGTTGGCCCGAGCGAGGGGAATACGAAGGCGCTGCCCGTCACCCACGCCGCCCCGGCCATCAGGCCGATCGAGACCACCCCGTTGACCGAGGCGAAGAGGCCCATGACCCTGGTCGAAGAATGACGCGCCACGAGGGCCGGGATCCTGAGACGACGGGCGAGTCCCAGGACGACGGAATTCATCTGGCCGCCGATGGGTCCCGGCGCACCCCCGGGCCGGGTCCGGTCGGGGTCAGCCACAGTCGGCTTCAGACACGACGGAGATACCGATAGAACAGGACCGAGCCGAGGGCCAGCACCGCCGAGAGGGCGGCCGCCGACCAGGCGAGGGCCGGCTCATTGCCCAAGAGTGCCTCCACCGCCACCGCCAGCAGGAAGAGTTGCAGGCTCACCAGGACCAGGACATACACCATCAGGGCGTCGGAAATGCGGGTCTCTCTCGTGCGGATCACGACGAGGCCGCCCCTCCGGCCCCGAGCGCCCATACCGTCCCGTCCCTCACCTCGAGATCGATTCGTGCCAGCGGTCGCTCCGGTGGCCCGGCGATCGGCTCGCCCCCCAGGTTGAACACTCCTTCGTGGCAGGGGCACTCGAGATGGCCGGACTCGGGCGCCCAATAGACGACGCAACCGAGGTGGGTGCACTTCTGACTAAAACCGAGAAGCGTGGCTTCCTCCGGTCGGAGAACCATGGCAGGGTCGTTGCCCGTGGGGTAGTCGAAGAGGTAACTCCCTCCCACGGGAATCTCGTCGACGGCGACGATGGCCCGGGGAGAGCCCCGATTGACCGTGCGCAGCGACGCCCACAGGGCGGCTACCCCGCCGCTTCCGGCGGCCGCTACCGACGCTGCTACCAGGAAGCGGGTGAACTCACGTCGGGTGACCCGTTCCTCGCCCGCCGCGGTGTAGGGGAAGTCGCGTCGCCAGATCGGCTCGTCGCTCACGCCCGGACCTCATCTAGGCCGAAGGGGTCGTCCATCCAATGCTGGTTCCGGCGACCGATGGAAACCTCCACCGGGCCCGGTCGATCGGCCACCATCGCCACCTTCGTGCGCACGTCCTGGTTGCCGAACTTCCAATCCCGAACCAGGCTGCCTCGCCGGGTGCTCTCGAACTGCTCGGCCGTGCCGTACCACAGGGCCTCAGACGGACAGACCGAAGCGCACAT
>Ga0299907_10001840_pt1 | contig 12572 bp, 7 predicted proteins | sample RVTome_16_FD_198680 | JGI IMG/M metagenome (GOLD analysis project Ga0299907, IMG submission 198680) | Soil microbial communities from uranium-contaminated site in the Upper Colorado River Basin, Wyoming, United States - RVT152D67 (version 2) ...
CGTGGACGGCCAGGGTGGTCGGGCTCACCCTCCGTCGATTCTGCGGGCGGGGCCCCGGCTCCTTCATGGGCACGGAGGGTAGCGGGCCCGGCGGCGCCGATGGCGAGGTAGGGGCCAAAGGCGAAGGGCCAAAGGCAAAGGCGCAATGAAGGGGTGTGGGGGTGGTGGGCTGCGCGGCGCCGTTCTGTCACCCGTGGTGTCTGAGTGGCACGAGCACTGATCGGAGTGAGGCAGCAGGAAAAGCACCTGGGGCGTGCTTTTCCTGCTAACCGTCCCGCAGGGAGACCGGCCCCCGCCAGTCAGGGACCCCCCGCCCCCTTCACTGCGCCTTTGACGTTCCCCGCCGCCCCCTAACCCTCCGGTTCGAGCCAGATGACACCGAGGGGGGGCAACGTCAGGGTGGCCGAATGGTCGAGGCCGTGGTGCGGCTCGCCGTCGGCCAGGATCGGGCCGTTCACCACGCCGCTGCCCCAGAAGACGGGGGCGTCGGTGTTGAGCACCTCCAGCCAGGTCCCGCCCCGGGGCAGGCCCACCTGGTAGCGGGCTCGGACCACGGGCGAGAGGTTGGCGATGCAGGCCAGGGGGGTGCCGGCCTCCGGATCGGCGGGGAAGCGCAGGAAGGACAGGACGTTCTGGTCGGTGTCGTTGGCGTCGATCCAGCGGAACCCGGTGTAGTCGAAGTCCCGTTCCCACAGGGCCGGACGCTCCCGGTAGAGCAGGTTGACGGTGCGCAGCAGGGTGTCCACGCCCCGGTGGCTGGGATGTTCGAGGAGGTGCCAGTCCACCGAGCGGTCGTGGCTCCACTCCCGGTCCTGGGCCACCTCCGCCCCCTGGAAGAGGAGCTTCTTGCCCGGATGGGCCCACATCCACGCCAGCAGGGCCCGGAGGTTGGCCAGCTGCTGCCAGCGGTCGCCGGGCATCTTGTCCAGCAGCGACCCCTTGCCGTGCACGACCTCGTCGTGGGACAGGGGGAGCACGAAGTTTTCCGTGAAGGCGTAGAGCATCCCGAAGGTGAGCTGGTGGTGGTGGTGGCGGCGGTGGACGGGCTCCCGTTGGAAGTAGTCGAGGGTGTCGTGCATCCAGCCCATGTTCCACTTGAGCGAGAAGCCGAGGCCACCCACGTAGGTCGGACGCGACACCATGGGCCACGCGGTCGACTCCTCGGCGATGGTCAGGACGCCGGGGTGGCGGCCGTGGACGACGGTGTTGAACTCCTTCAGGAACTCGACGGCCGCCAGGTTCTCCCGGCCGCCGAACTCATTGGGAATCCACTCGCCCTCCTCGCGGGAGTAGTCGAGGTAGAGCATGGAGGCCACGGCGTCGACCCGCAGGCCGTCCACATGGAACTCGTCCACCCAGTACAAGGCGTTGGCCAGCAGGAAGTTGCGCACCTCGTTGCGCCCGAAGTTGAACACCAGGGTGCCCCAGTCCGGGTGCTCGCCCTGGCGGGGGTCCTCGTGCTCGTAGAGGGCGGTGCCGTCGAAGCGGGCGAGGGCGAATTCGTCCTTGGGGAAGTGGGCCGGCACCCAGTCGACGATCACGCCGACGCCGGCCTGGTGGAGGCGGTCGATGAGGAAGCGGAAATCGTCCGGGGTACCGAAACGGGCCGTGGGGGCGTAGAAACCGGAGACCTGGTAGCCCCAGGAACCGCCGAAGGGGTGCTCGGCCACGGGCAGGAACTCGACGTGGGTGTATCCGTGGTCGGTCAGGAAGCCGGGCAGCTGCTCGGCCAGCTCCCGGTAGGACAAGGACCGGCCGCCCTCCTCCGGCACCGTCTTCCACGACCCGAGGTGGCACTCGTAGGTCGACATCGGCGCCTCGAGGTGGTTCGTCCGCTTGCGGCGGTCCAACCACTCGTTGTCGCCCCAGGTGTGGGACGGCTCGAAGACGACGCTGGCCGTACCCGGCGGTACCTCGGTGGCGATGGCATAGGGGTCGGCCTTGAGGCGGAGCTGGCTGTTGGCGTCGACGATCTCGTACTTGTACCGGGCCCCGGGCTCCACCTCGGGCAGGAACAGCTCCCAGATGCCGGAGGAGCCGAGGCGGCGCATGGGGTGGAGGCGGCCGTCCCAGGAGTTGAAGTCGCCGACCACCCGCGCCCCCCGGGCGTTGGGAGCCCACACCGCGAAGCTGACCCCCCGCACCTCCTGGTGGGTGCGCATGTGGGCGCCCATGTTGCACCACAGTGCCTCGTGCCGGCCCTCGCCGAGCAGGTGCAGGTCCAGCTCACCGAGTGTGGGCCAGAAGCGGTAGGGATCGTCGACGGTGAAGGTGGCGCCGCCCGGGTAGCTCACCTCGAGGCGGTAGGCGTCCACCTTGTCCGGGACCCGGGCCTGAAACAGGCCGGGTGCGTAGCGCTGATGCATGTCGACCCGCGCTCCGTCGGGCAGGACGACCACCATGGACTCGGCATCGGGACGGTAGGCCCGGATGATGGTGCCGTCCTTCTCGGGATGGAGGCCGAGGATGTGATGCGGATCTCCGTGCTCGCCGGTCAGGAGCAGGCTCGCCTCCTGGGCCACGGGATCGGCGGTCGGCTGGGGGGCGGAATGATCGGGGTACCCCGGCCTCGACGAGGCGGTGTCGCGGGGTCCGGGGTTCGGGGTGTCCCCGTAGTGAGTTGTCATCGGCCGGCCTCCACAAGTTGGGCGACGGCCCGGGTCGGGATCTCCACCCACTCGGGCCGGTGGGACTGCTCGTAGGCCACCTCGTAGATCGCCTTGTCCAACTCGAAGGCGGCGAGCACGGCCGAGCGGGCGGCCGGGTCCTCGGGCAGGATGGCGGCGTCGTCGGCCCGGGTCAGGTAGCCGTCCAGGAAGCAGGCCCGATTCCGGGCCTCCCAGGCCCGGGCCAGGGCCGTGACGTCCTCGTCCTGGGTGGCCATGGCCACCGCCGGGGCGTAGCCGAAGGAGCGCAGCATGCCGGCCACGTCCTTGAGCGGCGAGGTGGCGCGCACCCGCTCGGCCAGCGGCCGGGCCGGCTCCCCCTCGAAGTCGAGCACGTACCACCCCGGGTCGGTGCGCATCACCTGTCCGAGGTGGAAGTCGCCGTGGACCCGGATGGCGGGGCCGGCGTCGTCCAGTTCTCGCAGGCGGGAGACGAGCCGCCGGGCGCCCTCGGCCATCTCGCCGGTCAGGACCCGCTTGAGCTGCTCATCCATGAGGTCGGCCCACTCGTCGGCGTTCCCGGGGGCGCGACCGAAGGCCTTGGCCATGGCGATGTGCAGGTCGGCGGTGACCTCGCCGATGCGGTGCGCCTCGGCCCCGAAGTCGCCCCCCGCCTCGGCCGGGTCGGTGGGATCGGCGTAGAGCTCGCGCAACGAGGTGAGGGCCATGGCCCATCCCTCGGTCCCACCGGCCAGGAACCGCTGGGCGAAGGCGAGGTCCCGGTTCTCGTGGCGCCAGGCGCCGAGAGGCTCCGCCACGGAGGTGAAGCCGACCTCGGCCAGCGCCTCGGTGACCTCCACTTCCGGGTTGGGGCCATCAGCCAGGCGCCGGAAGACCTTGAGGATGACGGCGTCGTCGTAGACCAGGGAGGTGTTCGACTGCTCGGCCCCCACCGGACGCACGTGCTCGGCCTGCAGATGGGGGACCACAACGGAGAGCAGGCCGACCGCCAGCTCGGGATCGAGCAGACCGTCGTAGACGAGGGCCTGACCCCGGTCCGTCTCGAACTCCCCCAGGACGGCGGCCTCGTGACCGGTGAGGAACTCGCACGTCTGGCCGGTGGGTCGCAGGCCGAGCATGAGCTGGTAGCGGGCGGTGTCGTCGCCGAGGGCGACCTCGGCTTCCACCCGGTACAGGGCCGGCCATCCTTCCACCAGTACCTCGCCGTCGATGATGCGCACGAACTCGATGGCGCGGTCCTTGGCTCCGAACCAGCGCTGGCGGGGGAGGTGGTCGGCGAGGCGGGGGGCGAGGATGGTGGGGGAGATCATTGGGTGAGAGCCGTCTCCGTGATCTGGAACCAGTAGAAGCCGTACGAGCCCAGGGTCAGCAGGTACGGCAGTTCTCCGATTCGGGGAAAGGGGACCCGCCCGAGCAGCTCGATCGGGGTTCTACCCGCGAACCGCTGCAGTGAAAGCTCCACCGGTTGGGCGAAGCGCGACAGGTTGTTGACGCACAACACGACGTCGTCGCCCAGCTCACGGATGAAGGCCAGCACCGAGGGGTTCTCGGCGGAGAGGACCTCGAAGCTGCCGACCCCGAACAGGGGGTGGCGTTTCCGGACGGCCAGCATGCGCTGGATCCAGTGCAGGAGCGAGGACGGGTCGCGTAGCTCGGCTTCCACGTTCAGGGCCTGGAAGCCGTACACGGGGTCCATGATGGGCCCCGAGTAGAGCTGGGCCCAGTCCGCCCGGGAGAACCCGGCGTTGCGGTCCGGCGCCCATTGCATGGGGGTGCGCACCCCGTCCCGGTCGCCGAGGAACACGTTGTCGCCCATGCCGATCTCGTCGCCGTAGTAGAGGATCGGGCTGCCCGGCAGGGAGAACAGCAGGGCGTGGAACAGCTCCATGACCCGGCGGTCGTTGTCCACCAGGGGGGCGAGGCGGCGGCGGATCCCCAGATTCAGCTTCATGCGGGGGTCCTTGGCGTACTCGGCCCACATGTAGTCCCGGTCCTCGTCGGTGACCATCTCCAGGGTCAGCTCGTCGTGGTTGCGCAGGAAGATGCCCCACTGGCAGCCGTCGGGGACGTCGGGGGTCTGGGCCAGGATCTCGGTGATGGGGTGGCGCTGGGCCCGGCGCAGGGCCATGAACATCCGGGGCATGAGCGGGAAGTTGAAGCACATGTGGCACTCGTCGCCGTCGCCGAAGTAGTCGACCACGTCGGAGGGCCACTGGTTGGCCTCGGCCAGCAGGACCCGGCCCGTGAAAGCGGCGTCGACTTCGTGGCGGATGCGCTTCAGGAAGGCGTGGGTCTCCTTCAGGTTCTCGCAGATGGTGCCGTCCCGCTCGAACAGGTAGGGGACGGCGTCGAGGCGGAAGCCGTCGAGGCCCAGGTTCAGCCAGAAGCGCAGCACGCCGATCAGCGCCTCCTGGACCTCCGGATTGTCGAAGTTCAGGTCGGGCTGGTGGGAGAAGAAGCGGTGCCAGTAGTACTGCTGGCGTTCCGGGTCCCAGGCCCAGTTGGAGCGCTCGGTGTCGGTGAAGATGATGCGGGCGTCGGGGTAGCGCTGGTCGGTGTCGGACCACACGTACCAGTTGGCCTTGGGGTTGTCCCGGTCCTGGCGCGACTCGGCGAACCACGGGTGCTGGTCGGAGGTGTGGTTCACGACCAGGTCGGCGATGATGCGGATGCCCCGCTTGTGGGCCTCCTCGATGAGGCGAACGGCGTCGCCCAGCTTCCCGTACTCGGGGAGGATGGTGAAGTAGTCGGAGATGTCGTAGCCGCCGTCCCGGAGGGGGGACGAGTAGAACGGCAGCAGCCACAGGCAGTCGACGCCCAGCCACGACAGGTAGTCGAGCTTCTCGATCAGGCCCTGGATGTCGCCCGTCCCGTCACCGTTGGCGTCGAAGAAGCTGCGGACCGACACCTCGTAGAACACTGCCCGCTGGTACCAGCGTTCGTCCTCCCGGTCGATCTCAGTCATATCCGCCTGTCGAGCTCAGTCATGCCGGGATCACGTCATCTCCCACGCCGGCATCCAGCGCAGGTGCAGCACGTGGGCGGGCTGGTCGGGGGCGAGGCGGACGTAGGGGTTGGCCCCGCTCCATACGTAGGTCACTCCCGTCAGCTCGTCGTGGGCTTCATAGGGGGCGTCCGGAGGGAGCCCGAGGACGCCCAGGTCGAGGCCGAGCACGTCGTCGTGGGGATGCTGCGGGTCCAGGTTGACGACCACGAGGACGACATCGTCCCGGTCCTGGGTGGTCTTGGAGAAGGCCAGCATCCAGTCGTTGTTGGTGTGGTGGAAATGGATGTTCGACAGCTCCTGGAGGGCGGGGTGACGGCGGCGGAGGTCGTTGACGGCGCCGACGAACGAGCCGAGGTTGCCGGGGGCGTCGAAATCGCGGTGCTTGATCTCGTACTTCTCCGATTCCAGGTATTCCTCGTTGGTCTCCGCCGCCGGCTGGTTCTCCACCAGCTCGTAGCCCGAGTAGATGCCGTACGACGGGGTCATGGTGGCGGCCAGCACGAGGCGCAGCTTGAAGGCGCCGGGCCCGCCCCCCCGCAGAGGCCCGGAGAGGATGTCGGGGGTGTTCGGCCAGAAATTCGGCCGCATGTAGTCGGCCTTGGGCCCGTGGGCGATCTCGGTCAGGTACTCGATGAACTCGGCCTTGGTGTTGCGCCAGGTGAAATAGGTGTAGCTCTGGGAGAATCCCACCTCGGCCAGGCGGGCCATCACCTTGGGGCGGGTGAAGGCCTCGGCCAGGAAGATCACGTCGGGGTGCCGGCTCTGTACGTCGGCGATGGCCCATTCCCAGAAGGCGAAGGGCTTGGTGTGGGGGTTGTCGACCCGGAAGATGCGGACGCCGTGGCCGATCCAGAAGAAGAAGATGTCCCGGCACGCCTCCCACAACGCCACCCGGTCACCGTCGTCGGCGGGCCACATGTTGATCGGGTAGATGTCCTGGTACTTCTTCGGGGGGTTCTCGGCGTACTTGATGGTGCCGTCGGGCCGGTGGTGGAACCACTCCGGGTGCTCTGCCAGCCACGGGTGCTCGGGCGAGCACTGCAGGGCGTAGTCCAGCGCCACCTCCAGCCCTGCCGCCCGCGCCTCGGCCACGAAGGTGTCGAAGTCGTCGAAGGTGCCCAGATCGGGATGCAGGGCGGTATGGCCGCCCTCCTCCGAGCCGATGGCCCACGGGCTGCCCGGATCGTCAGGTCCGGCGTCGAGCGTGTTGTTCCTGCCCTTGCGGAAGCTGCGGCCGATGGGATGGACGGGCGGCAGGTAGACCACGTCGAACCCCATGTGGGCCACCCGCGGGAGTTCCTGGGTCGCCCCCCGCAGGCCGCCGTAGGAGCGGGGGAAGAGCTCGTACCAGGCGCCCACCAGGGCCCGCTCGCGGTCCACCCACAGCGGCTGGGGTCGGGACCGGGCCAGGTCGGCGGGGTCGGGCAGCTCGGCCAGGAGTTCCATCAACGCCGGGTCGACGGCGCCGGCCAGGCGACCCTCGACGGGCAGGCCGGTGTCCCGCAGGGCGGCTACCGCGGCCGTGACCCGGGCCTGGTAGGCCTTGGACACCCGCGTGGCCGCCGCTTCCAGGAGGAGAGCCCCCTCCTGCAGCTCCACGTCGATGGACTGGCCCGCCTCCAGCTTCACGGTGACGGCGTGGTGCCAGGTGGCCAGCCGGTCGGTCCAGCCCTCCACGACGAACTCGTGGGCGCCCAGCGAGTTGGGGGTCACCACCGCCTCGAAGCGGTCGTTCCCCACCCCGGTCATGAGCTGGGCCTCCCACTTCTGGTTCCCTGACGTCCCCTCGCCCCGGGGGCCGTGGTCGGCGGCCCGCCAGCGCACCCGGGCGGCGATGACGTCGTGACCGTCGCGGAAGACGTCGGCGGCGACCGTCACCGGCCGCCCGACGACGGCTTTGGCCGGGTATCCGTTGGGCGTCCGGGGGGTGATGTTCTCGATGACGACGCGTTCGGCCACGGCTTAGAGGTCTACCACCCTCGGCCGCCGTGTAACCCCACGATGCCTCCGGCGGCTACGAGGCGAGCCGGTCCCCGTGCGACCACTCGACGCGGAAACCCTCCGAGCGCAGCAGCTCGGCCTGCTTCTCCTCCAGGTCGGGGATGCTCTCCGCCCACGGCGATCCGCCGGTCATGGCCAGCAGCGCGGCCAACCGGCCCTCACGGCGGACCACCCGGGTTCCAGGCAGGAGCAGGGCGTCCAGGTCGTCGGGAAGGAGGTGGCCCAGGGTGGCGGCCACGTGCAGGAGCCGCGGCGTGGCTCCGACCACCGGTTCGGCGTTCTCCTCCTCCCGGTGGAAGCCGATGACCATGTCCCCGGAGGTGGTGGCCTCCGCCGGGGTCCGCAGGTCGATCTCGACGTCGGCGACGGGTGGGCGGCGCTCGAGGACGCCGACGGCGGCGTCACGCTCGGATTCCGCCAGCCGCCGGGCCCGCTCTGCCGCCAGCCGCCTGGCCTCCGCCTCTTCCGCCTCGACCCGGGCGGTGGCCAGGGCGGTCCGGGCGGTGGCCAGGGCGGTCCGGGCGGCGGCCAGCGCCGAACGAGCCTCGTCCCGCTCGGCTTCGACACCGGCCAGAGCGGCGCGGGCCACGGCAAGTTCCTGGTGGGCCCGGCGCAGGGCCCGCAGGTCGTCGTCCCGGTCGGCGACGGCGGCCTCGGTCTCGGTCTGGTAGGCGGCCAGGGCCTCCAGGGCCTCGGCGACCTGCTCCTCCCAGTGCTCGGCCCGGGCGCGCTCGCGGTCCCGCTCCGCCAGCGCCGCCTGCGCCACCTCCTGGATGGCAGCCTCGAGATCGTGCATGACCCGTGTGCGGTCACCCCGCCATTTCGGATCCGAGCTCCGTGACGCCAATTCGACGATCCGCCATAGGGCGTCGTTCACCGTCATCTCCCCTGGTGCCATGCGTCCCTCCCCCGAAGTGCCGGCAAACAAAGTCGCCCCGTCACCGCGCCCCGCCCAGCGCGGCGCGGTCGTCCCCACCGAAGCACCTACTAGTTCGCCAGCCAACCCGACATTCCTCCCCTTCCCGACAAATCGGACATCCCGGAACCGGGGCACCCTCACCCGACCGACCCGGCCTCCTCCCTACCGACCAGGTGCGACGGACGCGTTAGCGTGACGAGCCGATGAAGGCACTACGCAGCTTCACCGTCCGGGCCCGGCTCCCCGAGCCCCTGGCCCCTCTCCACGCCCTGGCCTACAACCTGCGGTGGGCCTGGGACGAGCGTTCCCGGGACCTGTTCCGCTGGCTGGATCCGGACTGCTGGGAGGCCTCGGGTCACGACCCCGTCCGCCTTCTGGGACTCGTACGCCGAGAGCGGCTCGAGGCCATGGCCGCCGATCCCGGCTTCATGGCCTTCATGGTCGAGGTCCACGAGGAGCTCATCCGCTACGTCTCGGGCCCCAGATGGTTCCAGGGCCGGGAGAGCACCCCGCTGCGCTCGGTGGCCTATTTCTCGCCCGAGTTCGGCATCACGGAGGCGCTCCCGCAGTACTCGGGGGGTCTGGGTGTGCTGGCCGGGGACCATCTCAAGGCGGCCAGCGGGCTCGGCCTGCCCCTGATCGGCGTCAGCCTGTTCTACAAGCAGGGCTACTTCCGCCAGGAGCTCAACGCCGACGGTTGGCAGCAGGAGCGCTACCCCCTCCTCGACCCGCACGCCATGGCCCTCAACCTCGTCGACGGGGCCCGGGTGACGCTCGACCTGGCGGGGACCCCGCTGGTGGCCCAGGTGTGGCGGGCGCAGGTGGGGCGGGTCTCCCTCTACCTCCTCGACGCCGACGTGGAGGAGAACGACGAGGCCGGTCGGTCGGTCACCGACCGCCTCTACGCGGGAGACGCCGAGCACCGGATCCGCCAGGAGATCCTGCTCGGCATCGGTGGGGTGCTGGCGCTGCAGGCGGCGGAGGAGGAGCCCCAGATCTTCCACACCAACGAGGGCCACGCCGGGTTCCTGGGCCTGGAGCGGATCCGCCAGCTGGTGGCGGGCCAGGGCCTGCGCTTCGCCGAGGCGGTGGAGGCGGTGCGCTCGGGCACCATCTTCACCACCCACACCCCCGTACCCGCCGGCATCGACCGCTTCCCCCGGGAGATGATGGAGCGCTACTTCAAGCGCTTCGCCGACGAGTGCAAGATTCCGTTCGCCGAGCTCATGGCCCTCGGCCAGGAACCGGGTTCCGGTCCCGACGCCCCCTTCAACATGGCGGTGATGGGCCTGCGGCTGGCCTCCATGTCCAATGGCGTCTCCAAGCTGCACGCCACCGTGTCGCGCCGGATGTTCTCCGGCCTGTGGGCCGGGGTGCCCGACGAGGAGACGCCGATCCTGGCCGTCACCAACGGGGTCCACGCCCGCACGTGGGTCTCGCCGGAGATGGACGAGCTGCTCAACCGCTACGTGCTGCCCGAGTGGCCCGAAGCCGACGAGGCACGCTGGGCCCGCATCGAGGACGCCCACGACGACGAGGTGTGGCGGGTCCGGGACCAGGGTCGGGCCCGGCTGGTGGCTTTCGTCCGCCAGCGCCTCCGGGAGGCCGCGGTGGCCCGGGGCATCAGCGAGTCGGACGTGACCTGGATGGGCGAGGTCCTCGACCCCCGGGTGCTGACCATCGGGTTCGCCCGGCGCTTCGCCGCCTACAAGCGGGCCACCCTTCTCCTCTCCCAACCGGACCGGCTCAAGGCGCTGCTCACCTCCAACGAGCGGCCGGTGCAACTGATCTTCGCCGGCAAGGCCCACCCCGCCGACGACGTCGGCAAGGAGATGATCCGCGAGATCGTCCACTTCTCCCGGGATCCGGAGGTCCGCCACCGGATGGCCTTCGTGGAGGACTACGACATCGTGGTCGCCCGCCACCTGTACCAGGGGGCCGACGTGTGGGTGAACACCCCCCGGCGCCCCCTGGAGGCGTGCGGGACCTCGGGGATGAAGGCGGCCATCAACGGCGCCTTGAACTGCTCCATCCTCGACGGCTGGTGGGACGAGATGTTCGACGGCGACAACGGCTGGGCCATCTCGTCGGCGGAGACCTATGACGACCCGGCCCGTCGTGACGAGGTGGAGGCGGCCAGCCTCTTCGAGCTGCTCGAGCGCCAGATCGTCCCGCTCTACTACGAGCGCTACGGCGGTCCCCTGCCGCGGAGCTGGGTGCGCAAGGTCAAGGCGTCGCTGCACTCCCTCGGCTTCCGGGTGAGCGCGTCGCGCATGGTGCAGGACTACGTGGAGGAGATGTACGAGCCGGCCGCCGCCCGGGCCGAGGTGATGACCCGGGACAAGGGGGAGCGGGCCCGGGATCTCGCCGCGTGGAAGCAGCGGGTGGCCAAGGGGTGGGGGGGCGTCAAGGTGCACGCGGTGGACAGCGAGTCGGCTCTGTCCGACCTGGGGTCGTTGAAGAAGGTGGAAGCGGTGGTGGCCCTCGGGGCCCTGGACGAGGACGATGTCGAGGTTCAGCTCATCCACGGCCCGGTGGGGGCCAACGAGGAGCTCGCGCCCCTGCACACCGTGACCATGGAGCTGGTCGGCCCGGACGACAGCTCCGATCCCTCCGGCCGGCGCTACGCCGGCTCCTTCGGCTGCGACCAGGCCGGTCGCTACGGGTTCGGAGTGCGGGTCGTGCCCTCCCATCCCGATCTCATGACGTTCGCCGAGCTGGGCGCCGTCGTCTGGGCCTGAACGTCCGGGCCGGACCCGAGCCTGAGGGCGCGCAGAAATTCGCCCAAAGGGGATGAATATGCCGCTTCCCTGGACTAGTGTTCGGGGTGAAGGGGGAGCAGCTGGGGATGTCTGGGGACCGCGTCGACCATGCCGTGGCCTGCCCTTTGTGGGTTTGGGTCACTAGAATCCGTCCGGGTTGCGACGCGCCCAGCGGAGGTGCCCGTGTCCGGGCAGAACGGATTCCGGTGATGTCATGAGCTCGGGGAGCATGTACGTCCGCCCGCCGTCATTGCGGAAGTTCCTCGACGGCGACGGGAACCTGAAGTCGTTCGCCCTCCTCGACTCGCTCGTCGAGGCGGTGGTGGTGGCGCGCCGGCTGCTGCCGTCGGAGACGAACCGCCGCCAGGCGGCCCGGAACCGCCGCTTCGTGGAACGCTGGTTCGACCGCCACGGCGGGGAGGAGCCGGTGGCCGCCACCCAGGAGCTGCTGACCTTCGCCTCCTGGAAGGCCGAATGCCTGGAGGACGCGGAGCTGGCCGAGCGGTTCGAGGCGGCGCTGCCCCCCGACACCCTGGCCCGGGCTCTTCAACTCGTCGACGACCTCCGTCACGTGCATCCGCTGGCGGTGGCCGAGGAGCTGATCGACTGGACCTGCCGGGCCTGCGGCGAGAGCTTCATGCGGGCCCCGGCGGTGGTGGTGACCAACACCGGCGAGGAGCTCGGCTACGACACCGACCTCACCTACTGCCTGGGGTGCATGCTGATCGCCACCGCCGCCCTCGAGGCGGCGTCGGGGATCGACCGCTTCACCGACTCCATCGACGACGAGCGGATGGCGCTGCGCCCCGACCTCGCCGTCCTGGCCACCGACGTCGAGTTGGTGCTGACCGATGACGACGACGACACCGACGAGTTGGTGCTCGACGACGAGGACGTGGTGCGCACCGAGGCCGACCGCCTCACCGTCCAGCTCGAGATGTCGCAGCGGCGCATGGCCGCCCTGGAAGCCCGGCGGGCGGCGCTGATCCGTCGCCTGGAGGATGCCGGTCGCCAGATGGGCGAGGGGGGCGGCAGCTCCTAGCGCTCGGGCGGTGGTGCGTGGCTCGGACCGACGTGACGGTCGAGCCAGGCGCAGAGCGGTGCGGCGTCGGTCCACACCTTCACCACGCGGTCCCGGGCGGCGCCGGTGTGCAGCCACCGGGCCACAGGGAACTCCTTCCCGGCGATGAGGCCCTTGCGGCGCAGCAGGACCACCCGGGGATGGTCCCTGGCATAACCGCGGGGGGCGGTCTTGA
>Ga0299907_10001841_pt1 | contig 12570 bp, 14 predicted proteins | sample RVTome_16_FD_198680 | JGI IMG/M metagenome (GOLD analysis project Ga0299907, IMG submission 198680) | Soil microbial communities from uranium-contaminated site in the Upper Colorado River Basin, Wyoming, United States - RVT152D67 (version 2) ...
TTCACCAAGCGCGGCTGGCTCGTCTCAGGGCTGGAGATGCTGCTGATGGGTACGCCAGCAGTTCGACCTGCTTGCGAGCGGCTTCACCGAGGGCGAGATCGACGCGGGGACGCTGACCCTGAACTTCAGCGCCTGGATCGGCGGCGAAGACGGGGTCAACGATGGCGGCCGGCTGCGCGTGAACTACCTCGACGAGTCGCTGGCGCTCGTGGACAGCACGGAGACCGCCAACTCGATCCAGGCCGCCGGCACCTATGCGCAGGTCACGATCAACGAGAACATCCCGGCCACCACGCGCCACCTGCAGCTCGACCTGATTCTGCGCGGTAACGCCGGTGGCTCGACGTTGCCTTTCGCAGACGACTGTGAGGCCAGCATTACTTACCCGTGAGGCGACGATGTTCGACTGGCTGAAAACCGCTCAGGGCATGCTGACCAGCCTCGCCACGGCGCTGCGATAGCGCCGCCGCACTCGGGAACGGGAGTTGGGGCTACATCGTCGGCACCTATGACAAGGACGCCGGCTCCAACAACCAGCGTCTCTATCTCAACGGCACTCGTGTCGCGCAGATGAGCGATACGCTGCCCATCGATCTCAACTCAGCTGTGCTTGGCATCGGCCGGCACGTGAGCGGCATCGCCGACCCATTCAACGGTCCTATCGACGAGTTCCGCATCGCGCACCTCCAGCGTTCCGACGGCTGGATCGAGACCACCTGGAACAACCTGAGCGACCCCGGTACGTTCGCCGTGGCACCTGCCGAAGAGCAGGAAGGCGGCCAGCCGCCACCGCTGGCAGGCGCTGGAGTGGTCGTCTGCCTGATGGCGTGAGAGCGAACGTTCGGGTGCAGACCGAGTTGGGCTGGCAGCGGTCCTGCGTCTCAACGCGGTTGCGGGTCACCGCCACCGGACGCTGAAGCCATCTCGAGAATGGGGCGGCGGTTCCGCGACAACCGGCCCTCGGTGAGCCCTACGTGCCGTTCTTCGGAAGGTTCGGTGCGCGAGCACGGCAAAACCAGGCGATCCTGGGCCTCTCGAGGGGTCCCCGTGCGGCCCTCAACGCACAAACAAATTGTTCCAGGCGAGCCCGAGCAGCGCCTTGTCGAGCTGGAGAGGCCGTCTCGCATACTCGCACATGGCGACGACCTGGTCGACCAGATAGTGCGGATGATAGCCGGCGCGAGGGATGTCGCAGCCGTGGTAGAAGGCCTCTTCCAGGAAGCGGACGAGGTCGTCCGGGAGCTCGATTCCGCGCTCATCGCACACGCGGGCCCAGATGCGGGCGTATTCTTCTTTGGAAGGATCCGTGACCTCGATCTTGTAGTGAAGGCGACGCAGCAGAGCCTCGTCAGCCACGTCGGTCGGCGTCAGATTGGTCGAGAAGATGACGAGGCCGTCGAACGGCACCAGAAATTTCTTGCCGGTGCGCAGACTGAGGTAGTCGACCCCGCGCTCGAGCGGCACGACCCACCGGTTCAGGATGCTTTCCGGCGAGGCGCGTTGCCTGCCGAAATCGTCGATCACGAAGACGCCGCCGGTGGCCTTCAGGTGCGCCGGCGCCTCGTAGAATTTGGCCGTCGGGTCGAACATGAGATCAAGCATGTCGAGCGTGAACTCGCCGCCCACTACCGTCATCGGGCGCCGGCACGCGACCCAGCGCGGGTCCCGCTTCGGGCCGAAGCCCTGGCCGTCGGCATCGTCATCCGGCACGATGTGATGCACATGCGCGTCGAAGTAATTGATGATCTGGCCGCCGACCGCGATGCAGTAGGGCACCGCGACGACGTCGTCGAAGGCGTCGCGCAGCGCCTCGGCGATTGCCGTCTTGCCGTTGCCCGACCGGCCGTAGAGAAGGATCGACTTGCCCGAGTTCACCGCCGGGCCCAGGCGAGCCAGCAGATCCTCCGGCAGCACGAGATGGGCGAAGCTGCGCGCGACCTGCTCGGGACCGACCCGTTCGCGCGTGATCCGCTGCCTCTCTACCTGGTCCCGGAAGACCTCGAGCGACACCGGCGCGGGGCCGACGTAGTGACACCGCTCGAGCGCCTCGATCGCCCAGTCGTGGCCTTTGCCGGTGAGCGCGTAGCGCCGCTCGGCGGTGAGGTCGGCACCGCGCGCGCCAAGCGATTCCAGCAGGGCGAGCTCGCGCGCTTCTTCGACCAGCTCCGCCACGAGCGCCGCGGGCAGCTGGACCCGGTCCGCCATGGTCGACACCGTCGACAAGCCCTCGACGTGCATGAGCTTAAGGATCAGGTCGAACAGCAGCTTTTGGTCGATGCCGGCCTCTTGGAGCGACTTCGGCGCCGGTGGCGGGGCGTGCACGGTCATGTCTCAATCTCCTCACTCGAGCGGGGCCGTCGCGGATCCGGGTACCGGCTCAAACCAAAGTTGGATCGGACCACTGCCCGACGGCGGATCGAGCGTGATGTCCGGCAGGGGCTGAATAGCCCGCGACGCCTCCGTCCCAGCCGGCACCCGGCCCGCCCCCTCGACACCTTCCGTTACCGCTGATCGCCCGGTTGTCCGATCCGTGCCGGTCTGTAGTCGTGCCGACAACACCACCGCTCGGTGACGTCGCCGAGGCGACCCATCGGGTGTCAGTGCGTCGTCCGCAGCGGTCGCCGGTTCGGACGGCCCGGCTGGCGTGGCGATGGTTTCGAGACGGTAGGCGTCCTCATCCACGCGAACCAGGCGGTGAGCGCGGCGCTGCTCCCTGTCGCTCTCCAGGGCGGCGACCAGTGCGGACCGAGGTGCCCGCCTGATGCTCTCGACGTTGCCGGCGATCACCGGCGCATCGGCCTGTTCGGCATGACGGAGGGCGAGTTCCAGGAACGGCCGGGCCTCCCGCAGACGCCCTTGCTCGCCGAGCGCCCGGCCGTAGTTGTTCAGGGTTGGGGCATGGGTCGGATCGATCTGCAGGGCGCGTTCGAAGTAGGTCTGCGCGATGTGGAAGCGTCCCAGGCGGGTGTAAGCAATCGCGAGCCCGTTCAGGGCGCCCAGGGAACGCCGGTCGCTCGCCAGTGCCTGCCCGAACCGTTGCACCGCCAGCTCGTACCGGCCGGCAGCCAGGTGTCGCTTGCCGTCCCTGTAGGGATCGACAACACCGGCCGCCGTGGCGAAGCCTTGCTCGAGGGGGCGCGGACTGGGCGCGCTTGCCGCGCAGGCTGCCGCGATCAGGCAGGTGACGATCACGACCGCGCTTCGCACCATTACCTCCGGCCCTGCCGTCCGCCGCTCCGCCCTAACCCCGCTCGAGCAGCAGCACCGCCACGATCGTGATCGGCAGTGCGAAGGGCAGAGGGGCGTGCGCCTGCAGCGAGTGAGGCAGTTCCCTACCGCGCACTCCGGCTCGGATCACCCAGCGTATCGCCAGCCAGACCAGGGCGAAGACGCCGCCGACGATTCCGACCAAAATGAGCAGAGCCGCCAGCTTGTTCATACCCAACCATAACGCGACCGCCGCGAGCAGCTTGACATCGCCGCCGCCCAACATGTTCAGGGCGAAAAGAGGCAGGAGGATGAGCAGCGTGAGGCCCATCGCCAGGAGATGGTCGAGCGGAGCCTGCACGCCGCCGGCGAGAAGCGCATGGAGCGCGAACAGCACGACCAGCGCCGCCGGGATGAGGTTGGGAATGCGTAGCCTCAGCACGTCGCAGCAGCTCGCAGCGAGAAGCAGCGCGCCAAACGCCACGGTCGCGATCATGGACCCTCCTGGGCGGCCGACTGCCGCTGCTCGAGCGTGCTCAGAAACCGGAGGTTCGATGAGGCGGGCTCGTAGAAGTTGGGGCTGGCGTCGATCGCGCGCAGGAACAGGCTGCGGGCCTGCGCGTAGTCGCCGCGCAGCAGAGCGGCGTACCCGGCATTGTTCAGGGCGTCGGGCATTTCGGCGGCATCGATCCCTGCCAGGGCCTCGTCGTACCGCCCGTCCAGCGCCAGTGCCAGGCGAAGATTGGTCTCCGCGGCGGCCAGGTCGGGGCTGGCCTCGAGCGCCCGGACGAACAGCGCGGCCGCCTCGTCTTGGTCGCCGGCGCTGAGCCTGGACATGCCAAAGTTGTTGAGCACCGCGCCCTCGTGCGGCGCCAGCGCCAGAGCCTTCTCATGCGCGACCCGGGCTTCCTCCCATGCGCCGTGCGCATCATGGGCCCGGCCGAGCGCGCTCCAGGTGCGCCAGGACGCCGGGTCTAGCGCGACCGCCGCCTCGAGTTCCCGCTTGGCCTCTTGCGAACGAGCGGTGAGCAGCAGCGCGACTCCCGCATTGTGGCGCGCGCGGGCCTCGAGATCGGGGCGCTCGCCGCTGACTTCGGCGGCCTTGCGGCTGTGCACCAGCGCGGGGCCATACTCGCGCAGGAGCACTTCGGCCTCTCCCAGACCGGTCAGGGCCTCGGGGTCGTCCGGTGCCGCCGCCAGGATCGATTCGTACAGCTGCTTGGCCTGCGCCGCCCGCCCCGTCTCGAGCGCCATCGAGGCCCGCTCCCGAAGCTGAGTCGACGCCTCGACGGGGGTGGGCGGGGCCTCACTGACGCCAGTTGCGCAGCCGGAAAGCGCGATGGCGGCGACTACGACCGCGGCCAAAGCCCGCCGGCGGCGCTCGCCGCGGGCGCGGTGGGAGGGGTGACGCTGGCTCACGCGCATGGTTTCCGTCCGCCGGACTGCAGCACCCTGAACAAACGAAGCCGGCGCTGCTGCCCGGATCCAACGACCTTGACGCATGCGCGGGTAGGGTGGCCGTGATAGCGGGGAGGCGCAAACAAACGGTGAAGATAGCGCCTGCCCCGCTCGGCCCTTGCCGCTCATTCGAACCCCTTCAGAAGGGGCGAGATGATCCGGACGAAACGGATCGCCACCGGTCCCATGAAGATCAGGAACAGCGTCGGCAAGAGAAACGCCACCATCGCGAGCGACATTTTCACCGGCATCTGGTTGGCCAGTTCTTCGGCTCGCATGATGCGCTTATGACGCATTTCCTTGGCGTAGACGTCGAGCGCGTCAGAGATGCTGGTGCCGTAGCGGATCGACTGGTTCATCACGGTTTGGAAGGAGTTGATCTCCTCGACGCCCGTCCTTTGTGCCAGGTCCTGCAGCACCCGATCACGCGGTTTGCCGGCCCGCAGCTCGAGAACGACGACAAGGAATTCCTCCGCCAGGAAGGGATGGGCGGTCTGCAGCTCCTCACCCACTTTCGCCAGCGCCGCATCGAACCCGAGGCCGGCCTGAACGGTGACCTGCATCAGGTCGAGGGCGTGCGGAAAGCCCTCGCGTATCGCGCGCTGACGATGCTGGATCCGGCGCCGCACGAAGAGGGGTGGCAGGTAGAAGCCGAGCCCGACCAGGAGCACCAGCAGGACCAGCGTCGAGCTGGCGCTGATCCCGACGACCGGCAGATCGACCGTAAAGCTGCCGGCGCTCAGTGCGAAGCCGAAGGTTCCGATCAGCAGAGGCACGGGCAGCAGGAGCCCTAGACCCGTCCGGATCAGATAGTAGTTGCGGACGGCATGGGCCCCGCGAAAGCCGGCCTGAACCAGACTCTTGCGCACCGCCAGGCGTTCGCGCTCATTGCCCGGCGCGATGAAGCGCCCAAGCCTGGACGCATCCTCGCTCCCAAGGTGCCGACGCACCTCGATCGCGGCCGCATGCCGATCGCCCTGCGCGAGCGCCAGCCGCCGCCCGACATCGTCCCGACCGGTAACCGCGAGCGCGCCGCCCACCGTACCCAGCAGGATGCCGAAAAACAGGATGGTGAGGACGACCAGCTGCATCTCCCCACCGGCGAGCGTTTGAAGGTTGATCAAGATCTCGTTCATGGGGCGTTCTCAGAAGTGGAAGCGGACGAGGCGCCGAAGGACGATCGCGTTCAGCACCGTGAGGACGATCCCGGTCGCCAGGAAGGGCGCGTACAGGGGATCGTCCGCGACGTCGCCGTAATAGGTCGGCGACAACAGGTTGAGGCTGACGAAGATGGCTGGAGGGACCAGCGAGACGATGATGGCGGTCAGCCGACCTTCGGCAGACAGTGATTTGATCTTGCGCAACATGGCGAACCTTTCGCGGACGACTTTGGCCAGCGCCTCAAGAACGTAGGCGAGATTGCCGCCTGTCCCCGCCTGGATGTTGATCGCGACGGCGAGGTAGCGGGCGTCCTCAAGGCCGACGCGATCGGCAAAGGCGATCATCGCGTCGGTCAGATCATCGCCATAGGCGATCGCATCGGCCACCATGCCCATTTCCGATCCGAGCGGGTCGGGCATCTCCCGCGCGATCACCTGGAAGGCGGCGTTCAGGGGGTGCCCGGCACGAAGACTGCGCACCATGAGATCAATTGCCTCCGGAAGCTGGCGCGCGATCCGGGCCGCTCGGCGGCTGCGGATGTGAACCACGATCATGACCGGCAGCGCGACGCCGATGGCCAGCGCCATCGGAAGGGCGACCAGGCTGGCAAAACCCATCACCATCAGGATCAGGAAGAGCGCCGCCGCGGCGGCGAGAAGCATGGCGAGCAGCCGGGCGGGTTCCGTCGCGACCCCGGATTGGATCACCAGCGTCTGCCACTCCCGAAGCCCGGGGACGCGCTCCAGCCCGTCAGGCGGGCGGCGGCGCCTCAGGAGGCGCAGCACCTCCTCCGGATCGGTCCCCGAGGCGAGCATGCGCAAACGCCGGTTGACGGCCTCCTCACCGTTCCGGCCTCGGTGGAGAAACTGGAGAATGCCGTCGAACGCCAGAAGGACGCCCACGAACAGCGCGGTGTAGAGCACCATAACCTCCGGCCCTTGCATCGGCGCTACTCCAATGTCCGGTTGGCTGCGAACAGATCGTTGCTGAGTTCGACGCCACGCATGTTCAGGCGCTCCGCGAAGCGCGGTCGGATGCCGGTCGCTTCGAACCGGCCGAGCACGCGCCCCTCGCCATCGACCCCGCGACGGCGGAAGCAGAAAATCTCCTGCATGGTGACGACGTCGCCTTCCATGCCGGTGATCTCCTGCAGGCTGACGATCCGGCGCCGGCCGTCACTCATGCGCTCGAGCTGCAGCACGACCTGGATGGCGGACGAGATCTGCGCGCGCATGGAGCGCAGCGGGAAGTCGACGCCGGTCATCATGATCATCTGCTCGAGGCGCGCGAGCGCGTCGCGTGGCGTGTTGGCGTGGATGGTGGTGATCGACCCGTCGTGGCCCGTGTTCATCGCCTGCAACATGTCGAGGGCCTCGGCGCCGCGGACTTCGCCGACGATGATCCGATCGGGCCGCATCCGCAGGGCGTTGCGCACCAGATCGCGCTGCGCCACCGCACCTCGCCCTTCGATGTTCGGCGGCCGCGTCTCCATGCGCGCGACGTGGATCTGCTGCAGCTGGAGTTCCGCGGAGTCCTCAATGGTGATGATGCGCTCGCGGGCGCCGATGTACCTGGAGATCGCGTTCAATAGGGTCGTCTTGCCGCTGCCGGTGCCGCCGGAGATCAGCAGGTTCAGGCGCGCCTTCACGATCGCGTTGAGCAGGGTTGCCATCTCCGGAGCGAGCGCGCCGTTGGCGATCAGCCGCTCGATCGTCAGCGGGTCGCGCGAGAACTTGCGGATCGAGAGCAGCGGCCCGTCCAGGGCGCAGGGCGGGATGATCGCGTTGATGCGCGAGCCGTCGGCCAGGCGCGCGTCGACCCAGGGCTGGGACTCGTCGACCCGGCGTCCAACGGCGGAGACGATGCGGTCAATGATGCGCAGAAGATGGCGCTCGTCCTGGAACCGCACCGAGGTCTCCTCGAGCAGGCCGTTTCGCTCGACGAACACCTGCCGGTGCGTGTTGGCGAGGATGTCGGTGACGGTCGGATCTTTGAGCAGCGGCTCCAGAGGGCCCAGGCCCAGGACCTCGTCGAGCAGCTCGTCGATCAGCAGACCGAACTCCTTGGCATTGAGGGCCGCGCCCTCTCTCGTGAGCAGCTCGTTGACCAGGGCGGCGACCTCGCGTCGGAGGTCCGCCTTCGCGACCTTCTCGATCGCGGCCAGATTGAGCTCCTCGAGCAGACGCTCGTGCAGGCGCGTCTTGAGGTCGAGCCAGCGGCTCAGCTGTTCGTCCTTCTCGGTCGGCCGCGGGGCGTCGAACACGTCCGGGACCGGCGGCGCGCCGTTCGAGGCAGGAGCGTCGTGCGCGTGGCGGGTGGTGAAGCGGCTGAACATCGGGTTCTCTCCTCACGCGGCGTGCGCAGCCGGGTCGGTCGCCTGCTCGGGCTGCTGGATGGTCCGGATGCTCGCGGCGGCCACCTGCCGGAGCGAGCGACAGAGCTTCGCCCGACGCCGGAGCTCGAACAGCGGCGTGCCGCGGTTGATCGCCTCGAGGGCCAGTGCGGCGTCGTCGGGCACGAAGTGGTCGATCGGCTGGCCCAGCGCGCGGATCGCCTGCTTCAGGCGGCCGCGCTCGCTGAAGCGCCAGACGTAGCGGTTCAGCGCGACCGAGACCGGCAGACCGTAGAGGCCCTCCTCCTTGAGGAAGTCGAGGAGGCGCCGGGTCTGTCGGATCGCAGCGACGTTGAGCTGGGTCACCACATAGAGCTGATCGGTGAGCTGCAGCACGGATTCGAGCCAGCGGGGAACCGCAAGCGGCAGATCGAGGACGACGACGTCGAACTCCTCGCGCGCCAGCTCGATCGTCCTGACGGCCGCGGCCGCGGGCAGCGCGTCGAGGGGGACGAACTCGCCGGGCGCAGCCAGCACGGACAGGCCACTCTTGTGCTGCGTCATCGCGGCGCGGAGGAGAGCCGCGTCCAGCCGGGTCGGGTCGCGGATGATCTCTACCATCTCGCCGTTCGGCTCGAGATCGAGCATCAGCGAGAGGTCGCCGAACTGCAGGTCGAGATCGAGCAACGCCACCCGCTTCTCGGGGTCGTGCCGCGTGCGCTTCTCGCACAGGGCGAGTGCGAGGTGTGCGGCAACAGTGGAAGCGCCCATACCGCCTTTGGCGCGGGTGACGGCGATGACCTTGCCCAGCTTGCGGTCGGCACGGGCGCGCTGCAGCTTGGCGCGCGCGGTGGCGATCGCGTCGAGCATGTCCGGCAGCTCGAAGGGCTGCGGGACGAAGTCGTCCACGCCCTGCCGGATCAGGCTGCGTACGCCCTGGGCCGAGAGATCCTGCGCGGTCGCCAGGATCGCTGTTCTGCCGCGGCGTTGCTCGATGATCTGAGCGAGCTGGCGAAGCTCCCGCTCGTCGTTGGCGTCGATGTCGACCAGCAGCACGTCTACCCGCTCGAGGCCGGCGACGAACTCCCCGTTGACGCTCTGCAGGGCGCCGATCCGGGTCTCGGCGCGCACGTCGTCGATCGCGCCGAGCACGGCGCTGATCCGGTCGCCGAACTCGGCCGACCGCGCCATCGCCAGGACGTTCAGGGCACTGGCACGAATCATGATTTACTCCGCGGCAAGAGGCAGTTGGCAAGCGGTCCGGGCATCATCCGCCGGTCCCGACGTTGAGGTCTTCGCCTGGCATGGCGGCGGTCAGCGGGCCGAGCGCCACCGTGCCGGTGCCGCCGGCGCCGCCCCAGGGCGCGAAAAGCTGGCCGAGCGGCAGGATGAACTGGTGCTGCAGGTTCTGCAGGCTGACCGAGGTCATCGGCACGTAGGGACCACCGAGAAACCCGAGATTGGTGGATTCGTACTGAAATTGCAGGTTGGCCGGCGTGGCGTCGCCCGGCAGCAGCGGCTGGATGGTGGCGAAGATCTCGTCGACCGCCGCATCGCCGGCCACGCCGGCGCAGATCTGGGCAGGTACCGCCGCGCACGGCGCCGACGGGTCCGAGCACATGGTGCCGAAGCGCGCGGTGCTGCCGTCTGCCCGCTCGTTGAAATCGGGCACGCCGGGGCAGACCGGGGGACGCACCGCGGCGATGCGGACGGCGAGGTGGGTGGCGTACTCCGCCATCGCCCCCCGCATGAAGAAGCGCGACATCTCGAACACGAAGATGCCGACAACGAACAGCAGGCCGATCACCAGGGCGAACTCGGCCAGCGGGCCGCCGCGCTGATCACGAAGGAGGACGTTCAGGAGCCGTCGCATGGTCATTTTCCGTAATGCCGGCCGCTGTCGCCGACTGAGTAGGTCACGACGCCAAGCGGCGCGGCGCCGAAGAGCGTGAACACGCCGCTCATCGGCAGCTGGAGCTCGACGTTGGCCGCGACGTTGACGATCTGGATCGTCGCCGGGCCGCGGAAGGTGCCGCCGGCGTTGGGCACCGCGGTGATCGAGACCTCCATCGGCGCCGCGCTGCCGCTCGACCAGCGCTCCACCCCGCCCAGCCCCTGCTGGCCCGTGAGCAGGAGCCGCTGCGCCACCGCCTGCGCCGCCGGATCGCTCGGATCCTCGACCCGCGTCAGGTAGCGGGTCGCGTCCCGGACGCCCTTGATCACGGCCTGGTGGCTCCAGAAGGCCCGTCCGAACTCGAAGATCAGCGCGAGAGCGATCACCAGGGGCACCAGGCCGAGCATGAACTCCGCGATCGCGCCGCCGCGGTCGCAGGTCATCAGCCGGTTGAGGAGCGTCATCATCGCGTCACCGGTAGAGCTGGACGAAATCGTGCGCGAAGCCCGATCCGGGCGGGCCGCCGCCGAAGGGATCGACGTGCTCGATCACCTCGACCCAGACGTCCGTAGGGTCGGGCGCGCCGGCGATGTTGCTGAGGAAGATGCGGTAGAAGTCGATCACCGGCACGTTCGACGCGTTGCCCGGCGGCAGGCTGCCGCAGTCGACCGCCGCGGCCACCAGCACGCGCCGGTCCGGATCCGGCGACATGTGGCTGGAGCACATCGGCCGCCCGCTCTCCTCGAGGCCGGCTGAAGTGTCCAGGATGTCGCCGCCTGCCGCGTTGGCGATCTCGTTGAGATACATCTGATAACGCGTCGTGGCGCCGCCGGTCCGATCGGTCATGCCGGCATCGGTGTAGTTGTGCTGGACGTAAGCCTGTCTCCCGGCCTCGTCGACCGTCTGCGAGTCCGAGAAGCGCGGGCTCGGGCTGGAGCAGTTCCCGTCAAGAAGGCACTGTTCCTGTGGCAGGTCAGCAACATTGGAGGAGACCGGATTGTTGCCGATGCAGCTGCCGCCGCCCTGCGGCTTGTAACCCTTGATGACGTTGGGCGCCGGCGCGAAGTCCGGGTCGTTCTTCTTCGACTGCAGGCTGGTCGAATAGATGTCGAAGCGGGTGTTGAGCCCGGATTCGGACGGGCCGGTCGCCTGGCCCGGCCGAACGTCGACGCCGCGGCGGGAGAAGCAGCGGGTGATCGACCGCTCCACCCCGAGGGCGCAGCGGAAGAAGTCGGCGCCCTGGTTCGGGTTGCCGCACGGCCCGTCCGGATCGAAGTTGACGTCGAGCAGGCCGAACGCGCCCGGACCCCAGAAGTTCTGCGCCTTCAGCCGGATCTGCCGGCCCGGCAACCAGGTGCGCAGGGTCTCCCGATCCATGCCGCTGGGCGGGCAGAACATGAGCGGCGTGATGTCGCAGACGAACTGCGTGTGCCCCGCCACGGCCGCCGCCGCGACGTCGATGTCGACTCCCGCGTTGCCGCTCACCGCCATCAGCACGTTGGCAAAGATGGTGGATACCGTGTGCGGGTTGACGACCACCCGCACGTACTGGGCGAGCGCCGGATCGGCGGTGACGAAGGGGCTGAAGTCATCGTCGAGATCAGCCGCCGGCAGGCCGCTCAGATAGGTGGCCTGCAGATCGTTCTCGTCGAGCGCGAAGTCCCCGTTGGCATAGGCCTGCCGGTCGCTGATCAGCTGGGCCAGCGCGGTGTTGGCGCGTGTGATCGAGTCCGCGGTGCCGTCGAGTTCGCCGGCGCCGGCGAGGGCGGCGTGGTCGGCGAAGGCCTGGAGCTCGCTCTGCGCGTTCCAGACCCGGCCGAAGTCGAGGATCAGCCCGCCGGTGCCGAGCACGAACAGGAGCAGGACGACCGAGAAGGCCAGGATCCCGCCTCCGGTATCGGCACCGAGCCGGCGGAGCAGAGCCCACAGGCTGATTGGCGATCGGTTCGGCAGCATGGATTTAGCCTCACTCAATGACTTCGAGCCCAAGTGTGGTGGTGGTCGGCAACGGCGGGCTCTCCACCTCGTCGCTCTGGTAACGCTCGATCATCAGCGAGCGCCGGACTCCGTCCGAGGGTGGCAGCGCCATGTCCGCGGGCGGATTCGGGTCGATGATCTGGGCGGTCATGTTGTTGCGCACGGCTTCGCCGAACTCCGGCCGCGGCGCATCGGCGGGCGTGTTGCAAGCGGCGAGCAGCAGGCCCGCGAAGAGGACGGTGGCGCGGATGTTCATCGCAGGATGTACCCGTGTGGGCCGACGATGCCGGCCGCGGCGCGGCGGCCCAGGTGGTCGGCGGAGTTGGAGGGATCGTAGCCGGCGCGCTCGCCGAAGACCTTGCCCTCGAGGAACAGCTCGGCATCGCTCGGCGCCTGGAACAGGTCGGTCGGCGTGAGCAAGGCGGTCGGCGCGGCCGGCTGGACCAGATAGGGCGTCACGATGACGACGAGCTCGGTCTGATCGAGCTGGTAGCCATTGCTGCGGAACAGCTGACCCAGCACGGGCACGTCGCCAAGCAAG
>Ga0299907_10001842_pt1 | contig 12570 bp, 11 predicted proteins | sample RVTome_16_FD_198680 | JGI IMG/M metagenome (GOLD analysis project Ga0299907, IMG submission 198680) | Soil microbial communities from uranium-contaminated site in the Upper Colorado River Basin, Wyoming, United States - RVT152D67 (version 2) ...
AGCCGGGAGCGCGTCCTTGGGTCCACGGGCTGCTCGAATTGGGCCCTCCATTCGATCCCGAGGCCGCCGGTCTTGAGAGACACCAGGTTTTCCTCACCGATGAGGAAGCTGTATTCATGTTCGAGGCGCCGGATCAGTCCGTCCTCGATCGGCTGGCGAAGAATCCACAGCTGCGGTGGGCGGCAACGGCTTGGCGGGACTATGTCGGCGGTCCCACCCGCCTGGCCGAGGTTGTGTATTCGTGGACTCGAAATCTCTCCGGCGAGGAAGCTGGACGGCAGCGCGCTTGATTTCGTCCCCTTGCCGTCAGCGCGATCTGTCGAAGATGACCAGAACGCTAACGGCTTCGTAATCCGTGAAGCGATCCTCGGCACCGGCCGGGACGAAGATCGCGCGCCCCTCCTCGAGCGGGAATTGGCTCTCTCCTCGGGCGGGGCCGGAACTGCGCTGCGGCTTTCCCGCAGTCCCAAGCAAGTCGATTCCGGATGCCGCGGCGTCGGTCGGCCGGAGAGAATCCGGTGATGGCCGTAGCCGCCGACGCACTCGACGTTATCCTCCGCGACGGAACGACGCTGCGCCTTCGACCTCCCCGTGCAGCGGACGAGGTTGCGCTGCTCTCCTTCTTCTCAGGCCTCTCGCAGCAGAGCCTCTACCTCAGATTCCACGGCGTTGGGTCCGTTGGTCCGCCCATCGTCGAGACGTTCCTCGATCCCGACTGGGTCGATCGTGGAGCGCTGATCGGGACGCTCGCGGACGAGGGCGGGGAGCGCGTGGTGGCTCTGGCCGGTTACGCTCGGCTGCGCGATCCCGCGCGGGCGGAGGTCGCGTTCGTCGTCGCGGATGCTTTTCAGGGGCGCGGGATCGGCACCCGCATGCTCGAGCGGCTCGCTGCGCTCGCCGCCGATCAAGGCATCGAGCGCTTCGTCGCCGAGGTCCTGTCCGAGAACACGGCCATGCTCCGTGTCCTCGCCGAGGCGGGCTTCGAGGCCGTGCGGAGACTCGATGGCTCCACCGTCGAGGTGGAGTTTGGGATCGCACCCACAGAGGCCTATCGCGACCAGGTCGAGCGGCGCGATCACGTCGCCGTCGTCGCCTCCCTCCGGCCTTTCTTCGCCCCGGCGAGCGTCGCCGTCATCGGCGCCTCGCCACGGCGCGGCTCTATCGGCGGGGAGCTCTTCCGGAACGTCGTCGAAGGAGGCTTTCCCCGCCCGGCCTACCCGGTCAACCGCTCGGGCGCGGCGGTCGCGGGTGTGTCTGGGTACCGATCCGTCGAAGAGATCCCCGGTCCGGCCGACCTCGCCATCGTGTCCCTTCCTGGCGACCTCGTCGTCGACGCGGCCGCGGCCGCTCTCCGGAAGGGCGTTCGCGCCCTGGTTGTCATCTCGGCGGGGTTCGCCGAGCTCGGTCGGGAGGGGGTCGAGCGCCAGGATCGACTACTAGGGCTCGTGCGCGCCCACGGTGCTCGTCTCATCGGGCCAAACTGTCTCGGCATTGCCGCGACGTCCGCGAAGCTGAACGCGACCTTCGCGCCGCACGGCTTCCCGCCCGGGAACGTCGCCTTCTCGTCCCAGTCCGGCGCGCTCGGCCTCGCGCTCCTCGAGCAGGCCGAGGAGAAGGGGCTCGGCTTCTCAGCCTTCGTCTCGATCGGGAACAAGGCCGATGTCTCCTCGAACGATCTGCTCGAGTACTGGGAAGACGATCCCGAGACCGACGTCATCCTCCTCTACCTCGAATCCTTCGGCAATCCGCGCAAGTTCGGGCGCATCGCTCGGCGGATCGCTCGGAAGAAGCCGATCCTGGCCATGAAGAGCGGCGTCACGCGGGCAGGCGCCCGTGCAGCCTCCTCCCACACGGCCGCCCTCGCGGGATCCGAGGCGGCCGTCGGCGCCCTCTTCCGCCAGGCGGGGGTGATTCGGTCGGGATCGCTCGAGGAGCTCGTCGACATCGCCGCCGTGCTCTCGACCCAGCCGCTTCCTCGCGGACGGCGGGTCGCCGTGCTCACGAACGCCGGCGGCCTCGGGATCCTCTGCGCGGATGCCTGTGACGCCGCGGGCCTCGAGCTGCCGCCGCTCTCGGAGGAAACAATGACCGCGCTTCGCGACGGCCTTCCGCGCGAAGCGAGCGTCGCCAATCCAGTCGACATGCTCGGATCGGCGACGGCGGCGAGTTACGAGACTGCACTCCCCGTCGTGCTCGCCGACCCCGCTGTCGACGGCGTCATCGTCCTCTTCGTCCCCGCGGCGAGAGTCGCCGCCGACGAAGTCTCGGCGGCGATCGCGCGGGCTACGGCCACGGGCGAATCCGGAAAGCCGGTCCTCCCTGTCCTCTTGGCCGCGGAGAGGCCGCCCGGCGCGTTCCCTTATCCGGAGTCGGCCGCCCGCGCCCTCGGACGCGCGGCCGAGCGCGCCGAGTGGCTGCGGCGGCCCGCCGGCTCGCTGCCCGCGGTCGAGGGACTCAACCCGAACGCCGCCCGGACTGTCCTTGCTCAGGCGCTCGCGGCCGCGGACGAGCGCTGGCTCGAACCCGCTGAGCTCCGTCAACTGCTTCAGGCGTACGGGATCCCGCTCGTCGAGGAGCGCTTAGCCGCGGACGCGAACGAGGCGACCGCTGCCGCCGAGGATGTGGGCTTCCCGGTCGCGGCTAAGAGCGCTATCGCAGGCGCCCACAAGACAGAGCGGGGAGGGGTGGCGCTCGACCTCGAGAACGCCGAAGCCGTCCGAGCCGCCGTCGAGCGGATCGGCGGCCCTGTCGTCATCCAGCCCATGGTGAAGGGCGGCTTGGAGCTCCTCGCCGGTGTCGTCCAGGATCCCGTCTTCGGTCCGCTCGTCGCCTTCGGCCCGGGCGGCGTTCTCGCCGAGCTAATCGGGGAGGCCGGCTTCCGGCTCGCGCCGCTCACGGACGTCGATGCGGAGGAGCTCGTTCGGGAAGGAAAGACGGGCCAGTTGGTGCGCGGCTTTCGCGGCGCGCCACCCGCGGACGCGCACGCGCTCGCGGACCTCCTCTGCCGGCTGTCCGCACTCGGCGAGGAACTGCCCGAGGTCGTCGAGCTCGACCTGAACCCGGTCATGGCTCTCCCGCACGGCTGCGTTGCCGTTGACGCGCGCGTCCGTGTGCAGCGCGTTCAGGCGCCGAGGAGCCTGAAGACCTGGTAGACGGGAGGCTCGGCCGCACTCGTCACACGGCGATCGCGCTTGCGACCGTGAAGTAGACGACGATCGAGAGAATGTCCTGGATTACCGTGGCCAGGGGACCCGACCCGTAGGCAGGATCGCGCCCGAGCCGGTTGAGGGTATAGGGGAGAGCCATCGCGACGAGTGTGGCGATGGACGAGCTCACGAACAGCGCCAGCGATACGGCGGCCGCGATGCGGGCGTCATTCCAGACGGCCAGGGCAAAGGGGAGGAAAACGGCGGCGACCAGAAGCCCGATCGCCAGTCCCGTCAAGAGCTCTCGGGCGAGGATGTCTCTCACCGCTACTCCTACCGAGATGCCCCGGATCACGACAGTCTCGGTCTGAGTCCCAACTGCATCGGCCATGTAGACGACCGCCGGCACGAAGAAGGCGAGCAGGAGCTGCGCGCGGAGCTGGTCCTCGAACGAGGCGACGATCCCTGCGGAGAGCATCGCGCCGACGAGCCCGAGGGCGAGCCACGGAAGGCGGTGCCAAAGCCGCCGCCGGACGGGTTCCTCCGACGCGGCACGCGCTCGGGAAGTACTGGCAAGGAAGCCGCCGAGCCGCGCCATGTCCTCTTCGTGCTCCTCCCAGAGGACCGCAAGCACCCGCTCCGGCGGAACGAGTCCGAGGAAACGCCCCTCGTCGTCGACCACGGCGACGCTCCTCGCCCCACGCCGGGCGACGTGCGAGGCGGCGATCTCCCTGTCGAAGGAGGGGCCGATGACGGGAGCGGGATCGTCCATGATCTCCTGGAGCTGCGTCTCGCCGCCTGCGGCGAGCAGCCGCTCCAGCGGCACGAGGCCGAGCAGTCTCTCGCCGTCGCAGACCGCGACGTCGATGACGCTCTCGAAGGTCTCCCCGGCGAGCTCGTCGCGGACCTCGCCTGCTCGGCGACCAGGGGCCGCGCGGGGAACGTTCGCCGTAGCGAGCGGGAGAGCAACGCCCGAGTGCGCGAGATTCTCGTCAATCAAGCGGGCCGTTGCGAGCGGCAACCGGCCTCCTTTGGTCGTGACTGCGCAAATGGTCGTTCCACCGGCGTGCTCTCGCATCGGTGAGACGTCCGAATCGCGACTACGGCTTTACCGTGACGCTGCTCAGTGCCCGCCCGGATGCGGCCGAGCGCGCCTGGCGCGGACGATGGGATCGAGTTCGTGCAACCTAAGGGAGGAGTAATGCACAGGATCGTCGTGGGATACGATGGGTCCGAATCCGCCCGGCGAGGGCTCTTATGCGTCGCCGAGTTCGCGCGGAACGGCGTCGCGGTGACCGTCGTGACGGCGATGCCCCTCGACGTGACGTCGCTCGGGCCGGAGCCGCCGGAGCCGAGTGAATTCGCTGCGCGCGCGCATCAGGTCGAGGAGGCGCTAAAGCTTCTGAAGGAGAACGGCGTCGAGGCGGGCGGAGTCGAGACCGAGGGGGACCCAGCCGACGTCATCCTCGAGGAAGCGACGACGGCGGGCGCCGACCTCGTCGTCGTCGGAACCGGTGGCAAGAACGCCGTCGAGCGGTTCCTGCTCGGCTCGGTGAGCGACAAGGTCGCGCACCGGGCACCCTGCGACGTCCTCGTCGTCAGATGAACATGCGGCCGTCGCTCGAGCGCAGGTGCCTGGTTGCCCCCGAGGGAGCAGCGCACGTCTTCGACCGCCTCCTCTGCGGCGTGGACGGCACGCCGGAGGGGCGGGAGGCCGTGCGCCAGGCGTCGCGTCTGCGTGGCCAGGACGGCACCCTCACCGTCGTCTCGGCAGTCGACCTTGCTCTTGCCGTGCACGCCGGATGGGCGGGTACCTCCGTGGCCCTGGATATCGCCGAGGAGGCAGAGCGCGCCCTCGCGGCCGCCCGTCAGGAAGCGCACGAGGCCGCGTTCCGTTCGATCAGAGGGCGTCCGGTCAACGTGCTGCTTGCAGAATCGAGCCGGATGAAGGCGACGCTTCTCGCGGTGGGGAGCCACGGACACCAGCGGGCAACCGGGATCGCCCTGGGCGGGGTCGCGACGACGATGCTGCACGAGGCGCCCTGCTCGGTTCTCGTGGCGCGAGCGCCGGCGGGGCGCGCCGAGTACCCGCAGTCGATCGTCGTCGGAGTCGACGGCTCTCCCGAGTCAGCCATGGCCGCAGCCGTTGCCTTTGATCTCGGCGAGCGTTTCGGGGCCGGCGTCTGGCCCGTCACCTCCACCCGCGGGAAGGAGATCGACCTCGACGGCGTCCAGGCGGTCGTCACCGGCGTCGTGGTCGACGAGCGCCGGCCGGTGGACATGCTCACCACCGCTTCGAGTGATTCGGACCTGCTCGTAGTCGGAAGCCGCGGCCTCCACGGAGTGCGCGCGCTCGGCAGCGTGAGCGAGCGCGTCGCCCACCAGGCGCGCTGCTCGGTCCTCGTCGTGAGGACCCCGGCAGGCTCGTGAACCAGCGCCTGCGTGCGCCACGGGTACCCGTGGTGGCGCCGCACACGGCCGGGGCGCGGGAGGTCGCGGGGCAGCTTGTCAGTGATCCCGAGCGCGGGTTAAGCGAGGACGAGGCTGAGGCGCGTCTCGCCCGACTTGGCCCGAACCGGCTCGAGCGCGCGGCTAGACCGGCGTATCCGGCGATCGCGCTTCGCCAGTTCGCCGACCCCTTGGCCGGCTTGCTCATTGCCGCCGCCGCGGTCTCGTTCCTGATCGGCGAGGGAATCGAGGCCGCCGCGATAGCCGCGATCGTGCTCGTGAACGCCCTCCTGGGGTTCATCCAGGAGGCAGGGGCCGAGCGGGCCGTGCTGGCGCTCCGCGACGTGCTCGAGCCGCACGCAAACGTCGTCCGCGCCGGGCGGGAGCGCGAGCTGGCGGTAGAGGAGCTCGTCCCCGGCGATCTCGTCGTTCTCAGCGAGGGCGAGCGCGTCCCGGCGGACGGGCGGCTGGTCGTGGCGGCGGGACTCGCGGTTGACGAGTCACCCCTCACGGGCGAGTCGGTGCCGGTCGACAAGGAGGTCGATGGGGTGCCTGCGACGGCACCGCTCGCCGAGCGCTCTTCGATGGTCTACGCCGGCACGGCGGTCACGCGCGGCCGGGGCCTCGTCCTGATCACCGCCACCGGGCACGCCACCGAGCTCGGGCACATCGCGGGCCTGACGGAGCGGGCGAAGCCGCCGCCGACGCCGCTGCAGCGCCGGGTCCGCGCGCTCGCCCGACTGATGGTCGGCTTCGGCGTTCTCGTCACGCTCGCGCTCGGCGGATCGATGCTCGCCCGTCAGGCGTCGCTCGAGGAGGCGTTCCTGGTCGGTGTTTCGGTCGCAGTCGCGGCCGTTCCCGAGGGTTTGGCGGCGACGGTGACGATCGCGCTCGCTCTCGGTGCGCGGGCGATGGCCCAACGGGGGGCGATCGTTCGTCGGCTCACGGCGGTCGAGACGCTCGGCAGCGCGACGGTGGTTGCCTCCGACAAGACGGGCACGCTGACCGAGAACCGCCTGCGCCTGGCCGCAGCCCGACCGGTGCTGGGCCGGGACGAGCGCGAGCTGCTGGCCGCGGCCGCCCTCGCCTCGTCCGCCCGCCTCCTGGAGGAAGACGCGAGCGTGCGCGTCGCCGGTGACCCGGTCGACGCTGCGCTCGTCCTCGCGGCGCACGAGCAGGGGCTCACCCGTCCCATTCTTCTGGGCGAGCGGCGTCTCGTTCGCGAGCTGCCCTTTGACGCGGACCGCAGGCGGATGACGCTCGTCTACGAGGAGAACGACGGGACTCGTGCCTATGTGAAGGGTGCGCCTGAGGTCATCCTCGAACGCTCGCGGGCTGAAGGCGAGGAGCTCCGCGTGATCGAAGCGCTCGCCGACGAGTGGGCCTCGGAGGGGCTGCGGGTTCTCGCCATCGCCGAGCATCCTCTGGCCGATTGCTCGACCGATGTCGAGGGGCTCGAGCGTGACCTTCGACTGGTCGGGCTGGTCGCCCTCCACGACCCGCTGCGCCCGACGGCGCACAAGGCGGTCGCGGAAGCGCGCTCCGCCGGGCTTCGCGTCGAGATGTTGACTGGTGACCATCCTCGCACCGCCCATGCGATCGGCCGAACGCTCGAGCTCCCCGAGGAGGCGGTCCACGCGCGAATCACGCCGAGCGAGAAGCTCCGGCTCGTCGAGCGGCTCCAGGACGGCGGCGAGATCGTGGCTGTCACGGGCGACGGGGTGAACGACGCACCCGCGCTCCGCCGGGCAGACGTCGGCGTGGCCATGGGGAAGAGCGGGACGGAGGCGGCGCGCGAGGCGTCCGATCTCGTCCTCACGGACGACGACTTCGTCACCATCGTCGCCGCGATCCGAGAGGGACGGGCGATCGCGGACAACATCCGCAAGTTCGTCGCCTTCCTGCTCTCGGCCAATCTCGGAGAGGTGGCCCTTTTCGCCGTCGCCATCCCCGCCGGGCTCGGCGTACCGATGACGGTCGTGCAAGTTCTGCTGATCAACGTGTTCACCGACGGGCTGCCCGCGATCGCTCTCACCCGCGATCCGCCCTCCCCGCTGACGATGCGGCGGCCACCCGAGCGAGGCGCGCGGCTGTTCCCGCCGAAAGCTTGGGCAGCGCTCGCCTTGATCGGCGCGCTCGTCGGCCTCGCCGCGCTCGCCGCCTTCCTCCTCGGCCGCGACGATGGCACTGCGAACGCGCACACGATGGCGTTCGCGACCATCGCCTTCGCGGAGCTGGCGCTCGTCTTCTCCCTGCGCTCGCCGATCCGGCCCGCCTGGCAGGCGCCACGCAACCTCTACCTGGTGGCGAGCGTCGTCCTGTCCGCCGCGCTCGTCGCGGTCGCGATGTACCTGCCCACGCTGAACGAGCCCCTGGGCACAGTGCCGCTGGACGCCCTCGAGTTTGGTCTTGCCGCCGTGCTCGCGCTCGTCCCCTTCGCGTGCGTGGAGACCGGCAAGGCGGTCTTCCGCCGGGCCGGCTGGACGCTCGGATCGGGGGCCGAGGCATGACGCGACGGATGCTCAGGCTTCTCCGGCAGCCCCCTGCGATGATCGGCCACTACTTCCCCGACCTCGTCTACGGGGCGAATGACGGCATCATCACCACCTTCGCCGTCGTTTCCGGCGTCGTCGGTGCCGACCTGTCCGAGCGAGTTATCCTCATCCTCGGCTTCGCGAACCTGGTCGCGGACGGCTTCTCCATGGGTGCGAGCAATTTCCTTTCCCGCCGGTCGTACGCGGAGGCGGTCGAGCGCGCCGACCCTCGGGAAGCGGCACGCCACGGGGCGGCAACGAGCATCGGGTTCCTGACGGCCGGCACGGTGCCGCTTGTCGCCTACTTGGCCCCCTTTCCCGAGGGCGAGCGCTTTCCTGCCGCAATCGCGCTGACGCTCGCGACGCTGTTTGCCGTCGGCGCCTCGCGTGCGCTCGTCACGCGGCTCGGCTGGCTGCGGAGCGGCTTCGAGATGCTCGCTGTCGGAGCCCTCGCCGCCGCCGTCGCCTATGGGATCGGCGCCCTCGCGTCGGCGCTCACCGGTTCCTGAGCGCTGCGTAGTTCTCCGAAGCCGAGATCGGCGCCTTTTCCCGATGTGCGGCGCCGACTCCGGACGAATGATGAGAACTCCAAGAAAAGGAAAGGAGAACGACATGCAGCGGGTCGCAGTCATTGCCAAGCTGAAGCCGGACGCCGAGAATCGGGCGACCGAGCTGATCGAGAAAGGGCCACCGTTCAACCCGAGAGACATCGGCTTCGAGCGCCATTCCGTCTTCCTCGCGGGCGACCACGCCGTGTTCGTCTTCGAGGGAGGAAGACTCGACCAGATGCTCCACGGCATGATTCGCAACCCCTCGTCCGCAGGGACATTTCGGGAGTGGGAGCCGCTTCTGGAGGGCATGCCGAAGGTGGCTCGCGAGGCCTACCACTGGGAGCGCGGTGACGAGTGGCCCGAAGGCTGGGGCGAATGAGGCCCTCCCGGGCGGCGTGACGGCGATTCTGGCCGTCAACGCCGGGTCGACGAGCCTCAAGCTGAGCCTCGTCGCGGACGACGGGTCGAGCGAGGCCGTCGCCTCGCTCGAAGACGTCCCGCACGGTGTCGCGGCGGTCGGTCACCGGGTCGTCCATGGGGGGTCCCGCTTCCGCGACCCCACCGTCATCGACGGGGAGGTCGAGCAGGCGATCGCCGAGCTGACTCGGCTCGCGCCGCTGCACAACGCCCCGGCGCTCGCGGGCATCGAGGCGGCGCGTCGCGTCCTGCCGGACGTTCCCCATGTGGCCGTCTTCGATACGGCGTTCCATGCGACGCTTCGCGACGAAGCTGCCGTCTACCCGGTCCCTCGGCGCTGGGCCGAGGAGTGGGGCGTCCGCCGCTTCGGTTTCCACGGCCTCTCGGTCGCATGGTGCGCCGAGCGGGCCCCTACGCTCCTGGGGCGCCGGCGCCATGGTCTTCGTCTAGTCGTCTGCCATCTCGGGGGCGGCTGCTCGGTCACCGGCGTCTCGGACGGGCGCTCCGTCGACACGACGATGGGCTTTAGCCCGCTCGAGGGCGTCGCGATGGCGACGCGCTCCGGCTCAATCGATCCGGGCGCCCTGCTCTACGTCCTGCGCGAGCGCAGCCTCTCGATCGACCAGCTCGACCACGTGCTGAACGAGGAGTCGGGCCTGCTCGGGCTTTCCGGCACGTCCGCAAGCGTGCGCGAGCTCGAGGCCGCGGCCAAGCAAGATCCCCAGGCCCGGCTGGCGCTCCGCGTGTACGGGCATCGGATCGCCGGGGCGGTCGCCGCAATGGCCGCGTCGCTCGGTGGCCTCGACGCGCTCGTCTTCACAGCCGGGGTGGGCGAGGGTTCTCCGGCGACGCGGGCGGACGTGTGTGGACGTCTCGCCTTCCTCGGCGTCGCCCTCGACTCGGAGGCCAACGAGGCAGCCGAGCCGGACTGTCAGATTGCAGCACCGGACTCTCTCGTGCGTGTCCTCGTCGTCAAGGCCCGCGAAGATCTGGTACTGGCGCGAGCCGTCCGAGCGCTTCTCTACGGCGGGTAGACGTCCCCGCCCTCGCTGTCGCCCGGACCGGGACTCGGCTCGAAGGACACGCCTTCCTGCTCGGCTGTTCGGGTCCAGGAGAAGGCAGTCGAAGCGAGCCTCGGCCGCTCGGCCAGGCACTCCTGCCATGCTTCAGCAGCTCGCCAGAGCGCGGGATCTTCGCCCGTCAGCTGGAGGGTGTGGCTCGGTCCCTCTCCCTCGAAGACGAAGACGATCTCGCGGTCGGTGAGGAAGACACGATGGCGTTCGAACTGCGTCTTCTCGAGCTCGAACGGGGGTCCCGCTCGCAGCAACTCCTCCGCTCGTTCGCGGGCGCCCGGCTTGAGGGGCACAATGACGACGAGCCGGCTCACGCTGCGGCGGTACCCGCGATCGCTCGCTCGAGTCTCTGAGCCACCTCGCGAAGACAGCCCAACCCGTCGATACAGGCGATAGCGAGCGATGGACGACCTGGCCGCTCCAGCACGAGCGTCGGACTGCCGCCGATGCGCTCTTCCGGGCTTCGCGTGATCCCGACCTTGGAGAGCCTCGCGTAGAGGATGCTCTCCTCAGAGAGGCGGCTACGCGCCGTCCCTCCCTCGAGGCGCAAGCTTGTACCGCCGAGCATCAGCTTTCCGGCCCGGACCTGGCCATCCCCTTCGCGCCACGTCACGGCGTAACTACGGCGCCGAGACTTCCCCATGAAACTCACCCTTCAGACCTGTCATGAGATTCAGTCTCGGTGCGGGCCGCTGCGGTGCGCGTCGGTGGCGCTGCTGATCCTCTTGCGGCTTTCCCGCAGGTCGTTAGGCAGATTCGCGCCGATCGGTAATTCTCCGCAGAGGAGTTCCGCGAAAGGACCGATGCGGCGTGTACCTCCGAAGCCGCATCCTCCGGTCGTGAGCGCCAAAGCACGGATCGTCGTTCTTGGAGGCGGCTTCGCAGGCCTCGAAACCGCCTTCTATTTGCGCGCGAAGCTGGGGTCGCGCGCAGCGCTCACACTCGTGTCCGATCGGCACGAGTTTCTCTTCAAGCCGAACACGATCTACATCCCCTTCGGCGCCGATCCGAGCTCGTTCCTCATCCCCCTGGGAGGCCCCGCCAAGAAGCGAGACATCGAGCTCGTGGCCGGCTCCGTCGAGTCGGTCAATCTCGAGCCGCGTCGCGTGAACGCCGGGGGACGAAAATTCCCCTACGACTTCCTCGTCATCGCCACGGGCGCCAGTATGCGCCCGGAAGAGGTTCCGGGCCTCGCCGAGCACGCCGAGACGATCTGGACGCCGGCGGAGATGCTCTCCCTTCGCACGAAGCTGGAGACCATTGCGGTGCGGGCGAAGCGCGGCGAGGAGCTGACCCTTCTCTTCAACGTCCCCCCGAATAACAAGTGCGCCGGGCCCCTCTACGAGATCGTCTTCATGGTCGAGACGTGGCTGCGCCGGCAGCGGATCCGCGAGAGCGTCCGCCTCCTCTACACGACGTTCGAGCAGACGTTCATTCAGGCCTTCGGCCCGAAGCTGCACGAGGTCGTCACCGCCGAGTTCGCCGCCCGCGGGATTGAGGGGCGCACGGGTGTACGCCTCCTCTCGGTCGATCGCCAGGAGGCCTACTTCGAGGGCGGCGCGCGCGAGGCTCACGACCTGCTCGTCGCCTTTCCGCCGTATGCGGCGGCCATGCGCTACGACGGTCTACCCGCGGACGGTCGCGGCTTTCTCGCGACCGAGCTCGAGTCACGCCGTGTGGTCGGGCACGACCGCCTCTACGCACCGGGGGACGCCGGCGATTTTCCGGTCAAGCAAGCTTTCCTCGCCTTTCTGCAGGCGGACGCCGTTGCCGAGCACATCGCTGGGGAGGTGAGAGGTGGCGCGCCCGGCTATCAGTTCGATCCCGTGAGCATGTGCGTAATGGAGGAGCTCGACACGGCGACGTTCGCACAGGTTCCGCTCGAGCTCACGGGCGACCCGGTCCATCCTGTGGCCGTCCGGCCCGACGCCGACGGCGCGTACCGCGTGGGCGTCTCGCCCGCGTGGCGCCTCGGAAAGAAGCTCCTCGGCCTCTACCTGCCCTTCCGGTTCAACGCTGGGCGGCCCTTCCACGCAGGGCTGCCCTGGCGCGCGATGGACCTCGGGCTCAAGGGGATGTCGGCGCTCCTCGCGCGGCGCTAGTGAGATGGACGGCGGGAGACGCGAACCGCTCAGTGTTCTCATCGCCGGCGGCGGTGTGGCGGCCCTCGAGGCGATGGTCGCCCTGAGGGCGCTCGCCGAAGAGCGGGTCGAGATCGAGCTCCTCGCCCCGGATAGCGACTTCTTCTACCGCCCCCTCTCGGTCGCTGAGCCCTTCGGGGCGGGTGAGGTTCACCGCTTCGACCTTGCCAGCCTCGTCCAAGGGTGCGGCGCGCGGCACCACCTCGGCTCCCTCGTCGCGGTCTACCCGGCGGAGCGCTGCGTTCGAACCAGCCGAAATG
>Ga0299907_10001843_pt1 | contig 12563 bp, 13 predicted proteins | sample RVTome_16_FD_198680 | JGI IMG/M metagenome (GOLD analysis project Ga0299907, IMG submission 198680) | Soil microbial communities from uranium-contaminated site in the Upper Colorado River Basin, Wyoming, United States - RVT152D67 (version 2) ...
CGGAGGCCGGACCCAGATGAAGGAGATCAACGTCATCGGGACGATGCAGCTGCTCGGCGCGTGCCAGCGGGTCGACCGGGTCCGCAAGGTCGTGATGAAGTCGACCACCGCGGTGTACGGCGCCGATCCTCGCGACCCCGCGCTCTTCACCGAGGAGATGGCCTCGCGGTCCGAGCCCCGCCAGGGATACACGAAGGATGCCGTTGAAGTGGAGCGGTACGCTCGAAGCTTCGGCCGCCGCCGTCCCGACGTCGGCGTGACGCTCCTCCGGTTCGCCAACTTCGTCGGCCCCGACATCGACACCCCCCTGACCCGATACTTCTCCCTGCCGGTGGTCCCGACCGCGATGGGGTACGACCCGCGGCTCCAGTTCGTGCACGAGGGCGACGCTGTGGAGATCCTCCGCCGGTCCGTCCGCGAGGATCACCCGGGGATCTACAACGTGGCCGACGATGGCGTGGTGCTCCTGTCCCAGGCCCTCCGCCTGATGGGCCGACCGTCGGTGCCGGTGATCCTCCCGCTGGTCGCGCCGATCGCGTCGGTGGTCCGCCGGCTCGGTATCGTCGATTTCGCAACGGACCAGCTCCGGTACCTCGTGTACGGGCGAGTGGCCGACAACGCCCGGATGAAGGAGCGGTTCGGGTACGAGCCCGCCTTCACCTCGAAGGCCGCGCTGCTGGACTTCGCCCGGGGGCGGCGCATGCGTCGGCTGGTCTCTGAGCGCCAGCTGGCCGACTGGGAGCGGGACCTGTACGCGTTCCTCCGGCGGAAGAACCAGGAGCGGTTCGAACGGACGGGGGGCCGGTAGCGATGGCAGAGGTCATCCCGATCCAGGGTCGCGGCGAGGAGGAACGGCCCGACCGATGCCGCGCGGTCACGGCATCCGGACGACCGTGCCGCAATCGCGCCTCCGGACCGGACGGGCTGTGTGGGGTCCACCGCGGTCGGGACCGGGTCATCGGGGCCGATCCGCTTCGGGAGACGCTGGCGTTCCTCCGGCGCCGGTTCACCGGCGAGTACGAGGTCGACGAGTTCGGGTTCGACCGCGAGCTCACCGAGACCGCGCTGGCGCCGCTGGCGCGGTTCTTCCACGAGCGCTGGTGGCGCACCGACTGGATCGGGATCGAGAACGTTCCCTCGGAGGGCCCGGCAGTGCTGGTGTCGAATCACGCCGGGACGCTCCCGTGGGACGCCGTGATGCTGAAGTTCGGGGTGCTCGACCGACACCCGGCCCGTCGCCACGTCCGGCTCCTGGCTGCCGACCTCGCCTTCCGTCTGCCGTTCATCGGGGAGCTGGCCCGCAAGTCCGGCAACACCCTGGCCACCGGCGAGGACGCCTACCGGCTCCTGGCCGCCGGCGAGGTCCTCGGCGTGTTCCCCGAGGGGTTCAAGGGCGTCGGCAAGCCGTTCGCCCAGCGATACAAGCTCCAGCGGTTCGGCCGAGGCGGCTTCATCGAGGTGGCCCTCCGGGCCCGGTGCCCGATCGTGCCGGTGTCGATCGTCGGCTCCGAGGAGATCATGCCGATGCTCTACAACGCCAAGACCCTGGCCCGGATCTTCGGGTTTCCATACTTCCCCGTGACGCCGACGTTCCCGTGGCTCGGTCCGCTCGGGCTGATCCCCATCCCGTCGAAATGGACGATCGAGTTCGGTGAGCCGATCGCCACCGACGATCAGGCCGAGGACGCCTGGCAGGACCCGCTGACGGTGTTCGAGCTGACCGACCGGGTCAGGGACGAGATCCAGCAGACCCTCAACCGGAACCTGCTGCACCGTCGCAGCGTCTTCCTGTAGCGATGGCCAGGCCCGGCGACGTGCCCACGGCCATCCTCCGGCTGGAGGGCGCCGTGATGCTCTCGCTGGCGGTGTTCCTCTACGTCCGGGGCGACGGCGGCTGGCTCCTCTTTCTCCTGCTGCTCCTGGTGCCCGACGCGGGCTTGGTCGGCTACGCGGCCGGGCCGCGGGTGGGAGCGATCACGTACAACGCGCTCCACACCACGATCGGCCCCGCGGCGCTGGCCGTGATCGGGATCCTGACCGAGTCGTCGGGCGCGGTCTCCATGGCCCTGGTGTGGTTCGCGCACATCGGGATGGATCGGACGCTGGGGTACGGGCTCAAGCACACCAGCGGGTTCCGGGAAACGCATCTCGGCCGGATCGGCCGCGACTAGGCGGACGACGACGGCGTGGGGGAGGGGCTGCGGTCGAGGCGCTCCCTGCGACCCGCCAGCTGGATCTGGTAGACGGCCACCACCACCAAGAGTGCCAGCAGGACGATCATCGTCACCAGCGTCCACCGGCGCATCGGGCGTGGCTCAGCGGCCGAGGTCCACGGCCACGGCGCTGATCTCCCGGGCCAGGGCTTCGACGCCCGACAGCTTCGGCACGCACACGGCCACGCCGGCCTCCTTGGCCATCCGCTCGACCTCAGCGTCGACGTAGGCCGAGTACAGGATGATCTGCTGGCCGGAGCGAAGCTCCCGGATCCGCCGGGCCGTCTCCAACCCGTCGATGCCCGGGAGCTTCAGGTCGATGACCACGACGTCGGGGTCCGCCGTCTCCACCTCGTCGACGGCCTGCTCTCCGGTCGAGACGGCTCCCACGATCTCGAACCCGTGGAGGCCGAGGATGTCGACGAGCATCGACCGGACGTGGTCGGTGTCCTCCGCGATGTACAGCCGGATGCTCACGTCTTCGCCGCCAGGCGTCGCTCACAGAACTCCCGGTTCCGCACCAGCACCTCCATGACCGCCTCGTCGTCATCCAGATACGTGCGGAGGTCGAGCTCCAGGGAGATGCTCCCCGCGAACCCGTCCCGGGCCATCTCGTCGAGCAGCGTGTCCAGCGCCAGCACCCCCTCATCGACCGGGAGGTGGGAGTCCCACCCCTTGCCCGCGTTATTCGACAGGTGAAAGTGAAGCACCTTCGTCCGATACCGTCGATAGGACTCCAGGACATCGTAGCCCGCCACGGCCAGGTGGCTCGTATCCAGGACCAGGTGCGTGAACCGGTCGAGATCGTCGAAGTCCTGGCTCGCGTGGAACCGGAGGCCATGGTCACCGCGGATCTTCACCGGGAACATGTTCTCCACGCCGATCGTGATGCCGGCCCGGGCCGAGTACTCGGCCAGCTGATGCTCCACCCACCGGCGATACCGGACCTGCCACTTGTAGGGAGGGTGGACGACGACGAGCGGGATGTCGGCCTGCTCGGCCACCTGGGTGGCGCGGTAGATCTTCCCGATCGGGTCGGTCCCCCAGACTCGCCTGGTCAGGAGGAGGAAGGGGGCGTGGATGGCCCCCACGGACAGCCCGAACTCGTCCGCCAGCTCCCGGATCGTCCTGGCGTCCTGGGTGGCGGGGTCGGAGGTGACCATGACCTCGACCGCCTCGAAGCCTGCCTCCCGGGCGTGTCGGAACGCGTCTCGGAGCGGGAGGCGGAAGAACGGAGCCGTTGAGAGGAGAAGTCTCGCAGCCACGCGCCACCTGCTCTGTCGGGCCGAGCCATGGTACCGGCGGGACCCGGGGGCGTCAAAGAACGCCGCGCTCAGGCTCGAGGGAGCCGAAGCCCGAACGCCGCGCCGTGCGGTTCGGCAGGCTCGTACCAGGCCTCGCCGCCCTGGGCCCGGGCCAGTCCGCGCACGATCGAGAGCCCCAGCCCGGTGCCGCCCTCGCCGGACTCAGCCTGGGCGAACTTCTCGAACAGCCGGGGGACGAAGTGCGCGGGGACGCCCGGACCCCGGTCCGACACGACGACCTCCACCCAGCCGTCCCGCTCCCGAGTCTCGACGCGAACCGGCGGCCGACCGTACTTCAACGCGTTGGCCACGAAGTTGGTCACGACGTGCTGGACGTGGAGGGGGTCCGCGAAGGCCCGGACGCCGTCGGCCCCCGGGACCTCGATGTCGCCGGTGTGCTCGGCGAACGAGGCCAGGGCCTGCTCCACGGTCTCCCCCACGTCGATCTCCCGGGGGTGGATGTCGAGTGCGCCGGCCTCCAGCTTCGACATCGTGAGGAGCTCCTCGGCCATCTGGGCCAGCCGCCGGGCCTGACTCTCGATCAGGCCGACCTGCTCCCTGCGCTCGTCCTCGGGGATGCGCTCCCAGTGTGTCAGCAGGGTCGTGGCGAAGCCCAGCACGGAGGTCAGCGGCGTCCTCAGTTCGTGCGAGGCGACCGCCACGAAGTTGCTCTTCACCTCGTCGGAGGCCCGGAGCTCCACGTTGGCCTGCCGGAGCTCCTCGGCGGAGCGTTCGAGCTCCTTCTCCGCGCGGCGACGCTCCCGGAGCTCCTGCTGCGCCGCCGAGTACAGCCGGGCGTTGTCGAGCGCCACCGACGCGAGCCGCCCGAACCTGGCCAGGAGGTCGATCTCCTCCGGACCGAACACCTTGCCCTCCTCGAGGCGTACCAGCCCGAGGGCCCCCACGATGTCACCCCCGGCCCGCAGCGGCAGGGCCACCGCGGCCCGGAGCGTCTCGAAGCCGGCGAGCTTCCCCGACCAGGTCTGGTAGTCGTCGATGGCGATCGGCCGGTCGGCGTCCCAGGCCCGCCCCACCAGCCCCTCGCCGCGCTGGAGCCGGTAGCCGATGTAGCCGGAGAACAGGCCCAGGCCCGCCCGCATCACGAGCTCGTCCGCACCCTCGTCGACCGTGTACAGGTACGCGTGCTCGGTGCCAAGCAGTGTCGCCGCGCGGGCCAGGATCGCCTCGAGGAGGCTGGTCGGCTCCAGCCTGCGGATCAGGTCGAGCGTGGTCTCGTGCAGGGCCCCGAGCTCCTCCGCCTGGCGGCGGAGCTCCTCCTCCGAGCGGAGCCGCTCCGAGATGTCGTGGATCAGCGCGTTGAACCTGAGTATGTCGCCGGCCGGCGTCGCCCACACGGTCAGCTCGACCGGGAACTCGGAGCCGTCTCGCCGGAGGGCGGCCAGCTCGAGGCGCCGTCCCAGCACCGAGCCCTCACCGGTCTCCATGAACCGGGCCAGCCCACGGCGGTGGGCGGCCCGGTAGCGCTCGGGGATCAGGGTCTCCGCCAGGCTGCGGCCGAGGGCCTCGTCGCGGGCCCACCCGAATACGAGCTCGGCCTGGCGGTTCCAATCCGTGATGCGGCCGTCGGCGTCGATCGCGACGAACGCGTCTTTGGCGGTCTCCAGGATCCGGCGCGTCTCCTCCTCGCTGGTCCGGAGGGCCTGCTCGGCGCCCTTCCGCTCGGTCAGGTCGACCACCTGGGAGATCAGGTACATGGGGTGGCCCTCGCGGTCGGTCACGACCGATCTGGCCGTGAACGCCCAGACCGCCGTTCCGTCGGGGCGGAGGTACCGCTTCTCGATCTGGTACGAGGGTTCGCCGCCGCCCAGGGCAGCACGTTCGAGGGCGGCCTGGGCCTCGCGGTCGTCGGGGTGGGTGACCTCCTCGGAGGTGGTCCGGAGCAGTTCCTCCTCGGTCCGGCCGAGCAGCCGGCACAGGGCAACGTTCACCTGGAGGTACCGGCCGTCCAGGTCAGAGAGGGCCATGCCGATGGGCGCGTTCTGGAAGGCCACACGGAAGCGTGCCTCGGCCTCATGCAGCGCCCGGCGTTCGTCGGCCCTCACGGTTCTGCCCATACGTACCTTATCGGCCTGATTCGCCGTCAGCCTGGAGGACACCTCCCGGGTTCCCCCACGGGTATCCTTCGGCCGTCGTGACCGAGGCCGACAATCGTGCCCGCTGGGATGGCCGGCGGGGCCGGTACGAGGTGTGGTTCGTGACCCTGTCCCGCCCCGACGGGCGGGCGGGCTACTGGGTCCGGTACTCGATTCGGGCTCCGGTCTCCGGCCCGCCCGAATCGCGGCTCTGGTTCGCCCGCTTCGACCGCGATCGTCCGGACCGGACGTTCGGGCTCAACGGGCCGCCCCCCGGGGTGGGCGCCGAGATCCGGCCCGGTGCCCTCCCGCTTCTGTGGGGTCATGCCACGTGCGAGGCGGGATCGGCCCGTGGGGCGCTGGCGGGGGAGGGGCACCAGGTCCGGTGGGATCTCGGGTGGGACACGTCCCAGGAGCCCTTCCGGATCCTTCCGCCGGTCTTCTACCGCGGCTTGCTGTCGCCGACCCGTCCGTACAGCCCCAACCCCGACGCCAGGGTGTTCGGACGGATCGAGGTCGACGGGGAGGAGGTCGCCCTGGACGGATGGCCCGGCCAGCAGGGCCACGTCGAGGGGACGAGGCATGCCGAGCGGTGGGCGTGGGCCGCGTGCTCGGCCTTCGACGGCGGATACGCGGTCCAGGCCCTGTCCGCGCAGGGGCGACGGGGCCCGATGGCCGCCCCGATGCTGACCTTCGGCGGGGTGCGGATCGACGGACGATGGGTCCGCCTCCGCGGAGCGGGTCGGCGGCGAACCTGGACGTTGGCGTCCTGGGACGTCCGGCTCCGTTCGAAGAGCTACCGCCTGGAGGGGAGGGTGACGGCGGACCCCGAAGACCTGCTGCAGGTCCGCTACCTCGACCCGGACGACCGCCCTCGCTGGTGCCACAACAGCGAGGTGGCCTCGTCCCGATTCCTCCTGTGGGAGCGGCGGGCCGGCGGGTGGCAGGAGGTCGCCGAGCTGGCCTCGGACGGGACCACCCACGCGGAGTGGGCCGGGACCACGCCCGCCCCCGGCTCCTTCGCCCTGCACCGGGAGGTGGCGTGAGCTCGCTGGCCGAGATCCTTCCGGGCCACGCCCGGGCCCGACCCGACCGGGCCGCGCTGATCGCGGGGGACCGCGTGATCACCTACGGCGCGCTCGAGGAACGGGTCCGCCGGGCAGCCGGGGCGCTCGCCGCCGCGGGCGTGGGCGCCGGTGACCGGGTGGCCGTGTTGCTCGGCAACGTGCCGGAGTTCGTCGAGGTCGCGCACGCGGCCTGGCGGATCGGCGCGGCCGTGGCGCCGCTCAACGTCATGCTGACGCCCGAGGAGATCGGGTACGTGGTGGCGGACGCCGACGCCGGGGTGGTGGTGTCCGGCCGCTCGCTGGTGCCGTCGGTGCTGGCCGTCCGGGACCGGCTGTCGGGGCTCGAGCAGGTGCTGGTGACCGGGCGGGGTCCGTCGCCGCGCCGGACCGCCTCGTACGAGCGCGCGCTGTCGCGGGCGCCCGATCCTCCGGAGGCCCGGGTCGGGCCGGACGACCTGGCGCTCCTGGCGTACACCTCCGGCACGACGGCCGAGCCGAAGGGGGCCATGCTGACCCATGGGAACCTCGTGTCAAACCTCGACATGATCCGGTCGGTCCCGGCGCTGATGGTCCACGAGTCCGACGTGGTGCTCGCGGCCCTGCCGCTGTTCCACATCTTCGGGCTGAGCACGCTCGGGCTGGTGTTTCGGGAGGGCGGGACCGCCGTGCTCGTCGAGCGGTTCGATCCGACGGCCACCCTGGACCTGGCGGCTCGCCACCAAGTGACGGTGCTTCCGGGCGCCCCGCCGATGTTCCAGGCGTGGCTGACCGCGAGGGGGACGCCCGATCTGTCCTCGATCCGCCTGGCGGTGTCCGGGGCCGCGCCGCTGCCGGAGCCGGTGCTGGAGGCGTTCCGCGACCGGTTCGGCATCCCGATCTGGGAGGGCTACGGGCTCACCGAGGCCGCGCCCGTGGTGACCACCACCGCGCTTGGGGACGAGGCCCGGCCCGGGTCGATCGGCCTCCCGCTTCCGGGAGTTGAGATCCGGCTGGTCGACGAGCGCGGGGCCCCGGTCGAGGAAGGGGACCCCGGCGAGATCGTGGTTCGGGGAGCGAACGTCTTCGCCGGCTACTGGCGACGCCCCGAGGAGACGAAGGCGGCCTTCCGGGACGGCTGGCTGCTGACCGGGGACGTGGCGTACCGGGACGACGACGGGTACCTGCACATCGTGGACCGGACCAAGGACGTGATCATCGTGTCCGGCTTCAACGTCTTCCCGAAGGAGGTCGAGGACGCCATCGCGCTCCACCCGGATGTGGCGGAGTGCGCGGTGTTCGGCGTTCCGGACGACCGCACCGGTGAGGCGATCAGGGCACTGGTGGTTCCGCGGCCCGGGGGGGCGCTGACCGAGGAGGACGTGATCGATCTCTGCCGGGACTCGCTGGCCCGGTTCAAGTGGCCCCGGGACGTCGTGATCGTCGATTCGCTGCCGAGGCACGTCACCGGGAAGGTGCTGCGCCGAGCCCTCCGGCAGGACGGATGATCGTCCTCCCGGTGGCGGCCGCGCTGATCGCCCTGGTCTTCGCGGTCCACCTGCTGGTCCGATCGGGCCGCCGTCGACGCTGGCACGAGGCCGTGTGGGGCGTGGCGATGCTGATGTTCGCGGTCGCGTCGGGCGCGCTGGCCCTGGGGGTGGCCGACGGGTGGTCGTCATCGGAGTTCCGCGTCTACTGGCTGTTCGGGGCGGTCCTCAACGTGCCCTACCTGGCGCTCGGCGAGGTGTACCTGCTGGCCCGCCGGCCATGGGTGGGCCACGTGGCGCTGGCGGTCGTCCTGGGGGCCACGGCGTGGGCCGCCGCGGAGGTCCGGACGGCTCCCCTCGACGCCGGCGTCCTTCGGAGCGAGGAGTTCTTCGCCGGCCGGGAGGTCCTCGGCGAGGATGCGCCGGCCCGGACGCTGGCCTTCGTCTTCTCGTACACCGGCACCGCGGTGCTGGTGCTGGGGATCCTGTGGTCGGCCCTGGCGATGCGAGGACGGCCGGAGCTCCGAGGACCGTTCTACGGGTCGCTGCTGATCGCGTTCGGCGCGCTGATCGTGGCCGGCGGCGCGGCGTTCGCCGCCGCGGGGAGCTTCGCGGGCTTCTCTCTGACCTTGGCAGCCGGCATCTCCGTGATGTACTGGGGCTTCCTGACCGCAACCAGACCGGCGCGGTCCGGCTAGGACGCGGCCACGGTCGCGCTGACCAGCGGGCTGGTCTCGGGAGCCGGGTGGCCGCGGGGCTCGTCGGTGAGCAGGACGGTCTCCCAGAGATCGGGGTTCGTCTCCACCGGCATCATGGCCCAGCCGTGGATCACCTCGAGGGTGCCGGCGTGCCAGGTCTTCCCCCCGCCCAGGAACCACACGTGGTAGGTGAACGCGGGCTCGGGGAGGTTCGTGGCCATCAGGTAGGACTGGTCGCTGCCGGGGACCGAAAGGACCGAGACCCGCGCGTCGTTCGCGCCGTCGAGCGGCAGGACCCGGCTGCTCGGATGCGTGGCGGTGGACAGCGCGTCGACGAGCCAGCCCTGGGTCTGCTGGGCCTCGTCGAGCCGGCCCGTCAGTCCGGCCACCAGGGACAGCGTCCATCCCGACATCCCGATCAGCAGCGCGCCCGCGGCCACCCCCAGGGCCCACGCCGGCCAGGCCCGGCGCCGGCGAGGCGGGGCCAGGGACCGGCGGATGCGGGGCAGGAGAGGGTCGGGCGGGGCGGCGGCCGGCGCGGCCAGGGCCAGGTCGCCGGCCACCATCCGGAACCCCTCGAGGGACCGGCGGCACCGCGTGCACCCCGGCACGTGCTCGAGGAGGGCCCGCTCGGCCAGGGCCTGGTCCTCGGGATCCAGCCCGTCGAGGACGTAGGCCGCCAGGAGCTCCTCGACCCGCTCGTGGTCCCAGCTCACGACAGCGCCTCCCGGAGGTGTCGCATCGCGGCGAACACCCGGCTCTTCACGGTCCCGATCGGGATCCCCTCCTCCTCGGCGATCCGCGACTGCGTCCAGCCGCGGAAGTACATCAGCTCCACCAGCCGTCGCTGGGCCTCGGGGAGTGAGGCCAGCGCGTCCTTCACCTGACGCCGTCGGTCGGCCAGGTCCGCCTCCTCGGCCACGGCCTCCACCACGTCTTCGACGACGGGGGGGTCCGGGTTCGCCCGGCGCTCGCGGGCCCGGAGCCGTTCCTCCCGCCGGACCGCGTCCACCGCCCGGTGATGGACGAGCGAGAGCAGGAAGCTGCGGAACGGTCCGCGGGTGGCGTCGTAGGCGTCCGGCGCGTTCCACACCGCCAGGAAGGCGTCGTGCACTACCTCCTGGGCCAGGAACGCCTGCCGGAGGACCCGGAGCGCCACCCCGTAGCAGGCCGGGGCGTACCGCTGGTACAGGGTCTCGAACGCGTCGGGGTCCCGGCCGCTCATCCGCCTGACCAGCTCCAGGTCCGTCTCGGCCATGGCTGACAAGTATGCCCGTCCCGGGACGCACGGGGGGATCCGTCCGCGTGTGTATCCTGCTGCGATGAGTGTCGATCCCCGTATCGGCACGGTGGTGGCCGGCTCCCGGATCGAGGAGCGGCTCGGTCCCGGTGGCATGAGCCTGGTCTATCGGGCCGAGCACGCCACCCTGCGCAGGAAGGTGGTCCTCAAGTTCCTGGCCCCCCAGCTCGCCGACGATGACGCGTCCCGCGAGCGGTTCCTGCGCGAGTCTCGGCTGGCCGCTGCCCTCCACCACCCCAACATCGTCCCGATCTTCGACGCCGGCGAGGCGGACGGCGTCCCCTACATCACCATGCACTTCGTCGAGGGGACCGACCTGGCCGCGCTCCTGGCGCGGCACGGCCCGCTGGCCACCGACCGGATCCTGGCCATCATGGCCCAGGTGGCCGGGGCCCTCGACGCCGCCCACGACCAGGGATTGGTCCATCGCGACGTGAAGCCGGCGAACATCCTGATCGCCTCGGGCCAGGGCGTGGAGGCCCCAGGACACGTCTACCTCACGGACTTCGGTCTGGCGAAGCAGGTCGCCGGGGTGGGGAGCTCGATCACGAAGCAGGGCCTGTTCATGGGCACCCTCGACTACATCGCGCCCGAGCAGATCCAGGGGCTGGAGGTCGATCGCCGGACCGACGTGTACTCGCTCGGCTGCGTCGTGTACGAGTGCCTCACCGGCACCACCCCGTTCCGGCGAGAGACCGAGGTGGCCACGCTGTACGCGCACGTGCAGGACCCGGCTCCGGCGGTCGGCGAGCGCCGGCCGGACCTGCCGCCGCGAGTGGACGCCGTGGTGGCCAGGGCCCTGGCGAAGCGCGCCGACGACCGGTACCCGACGTGCCGCGAGTTCCTCCAGGACCTCGGGAACGCGCTCGAGGTCATCCCGGCCTTCGGGCCCGTGGAGCTGCCGCCGCTCGTCACCGAGCCACCAACCGCCGAGCCGGCTCCCGCTCGTTCGGCCCCGCCCCCGGCCGACCTCGTCTCGCTCGACCACCGCGGGTCCCGGTTCGGCCTCGGGCGCACCGCGACGAACTACGCGGTGTGGAGCCTTGAGGCCGGTGGTCCCCCGGTCCGGCTGTTCCCGCTCACCGACGAGGCCTGGCCGGAGGCATGGCGGGCGTTCCACGAGCTCGAGGCGTCCCCGGCGGAGCCTGTTGCCGCTGGAGCCACCGACCCGCGGGGCCCGCCCCCGCTGGCGGGCGTGGTGTTCCTCGATTACCCGGGGCACGGGTACGGCCTGGGGAGAACGCAGCACGAGTACGCGATCTGGGATCTGGCGGTCGGTGGTGAGCCCGTGGAGACGTGGCCGCTCCGCCCCGAGGCGTGGGGCGATGCCTGGGGGCGCTTTCACGAGCTCGAGGCGGCGGCCGCCCCCGCGGCACAACCGGAGGCTGGTCCGGCACATCCTCCGGCCGCGACCCCCGAGCTCGTCGGAGCGGTGGCCGTGGACTACCGGGGAGTGGGGTACGGGCTCGGACGGACCACGGACGCCTACGCGATCTGGGACCTCGGCGCCGGCGGCGGTCCGATCCGGACGTTCCCCCTCCACCCGTCGTCGTGGCCGGAGGCCTGGGCCGCGTTCCAGGTGCTCGAGTCGCCCGGCCCCGGGGGCTGACGGTTGGCCCAGCGCCCCCTCACCGGTGCCGTGGCCATCGATTACCGCGGGACCCGGTCGATCCTCGGACGGACCGTCGACGGCTACGCGCTCTGGGATCCGACGGTCGGCGGCCCGCCCATCCGGACGTTCCCGCTGACCGCGGAGGGCTGGGAGGAGGCCTGGAACGCGTTCCGGCACCTCGAGGCCGCCTCGACCGCCCCCGGCGCGATCCCGTCCCTGCGGCTCAGCCAGCTCATGGGCGTGGCGTTCTCGGTCTACCGTCGGCAGCTCCGGGTGCTGGCCACGATCGCCGGGATCCTGGTCCTTCCCGCCTATGCCCTCTCGCTCGGCCTGATCCTGGCCACGGTCCGATTGGTTCCCGAGCGTGTCGGCCTGGAGACCGTCATGGCGCCGAGGATCCCCCTGTGGGTGGACATCACCAACAACGTCCTCCTCTACGCCATCGTGATCCCCTTCCTCACCGGGGCCATGGTAACGGCCGTGGTGTGGGCGATGCTCGGCCGCACGCCCTCGATCCGGAGCGCGTACCGACGGGCGGCCGGCCGGGCGCACTCGCTGCTGTGGGTGTCGCTGCTCGCCGCCGTGGCCGCGAGCGCCCCGCTCGTTCCGGGGGTCCTGGCGGCCGGCAGGGTGGATGGCTCGGGGATCGACGTCGCCGTGGCGGTGGTGCTGGTGTCGGCCGGGCTCGTGGCAGGGGCCTTCCTGGCCACCCGCTTCCTGTTCGGGACCTCGGTGGTCGTGGTCGAGGGCGTCCGGGGGATCGAGGCGCTCCGTCGGTCGTGGCGGCTCGTGCGTGGGCTGACCGGACGGGTC